>Ga0207699_10000062_pt1 | contig 88201 bp, 74 predicted proteins | sample LARL51metaG_FD_184344 | JGI IMG/M metagenome (GOLD analysis project Ga0207699, IMG submission 184344) | Corn, switchgrass and miscanthus rhizosphere microbial communities from Kellogg Biological Station, Michigan, USA - LAR L5-1 metaG... | ecosystem: Host-associated > Plants > Roots >...
GGGGGGTGGGGGCGGGGGCGAGGCATCCCTCCGGGCGGGGGGGGGGGTGAGGTCCCTTGGGACGAGGCGAGGCATACCCCTGCGTCGTGGAGACGAGGCCCCGGAGTCCGAGATCCGTTCCATTGAGAACTTCTAGGGCCTCGTCTCCACGACGCAGGGGTATGCCTCGCCTCGTCCCAAGGGACCTCACCCCCCCCCTCGCCCGGAGGGATGCCTCGCCCCCGCCCCCACCCCCCTGCCGGCCCCATACCCGGGTCTCGTGGGACGGGGACCGGCCGGAGCGCTGTGCTAAAGTAATTGTCCTTGAGCGCAGACCCTCCGAGTCCCCGTACCTTCCCCGCCATCGTCCGCCTCACCGCCGCGGTCGCCCCTCCGGCGGGTGCCGTCTCGGCTACCGGCGCCGCCGGGGCGGTCGGCGCGGTCGGCTCCGCCGCGGTGCTGCGCCCGGGGTGGGCGCTGCTGCTCGGATTCGTGCTGGTGCTGCTCAACGGCTTCTTCGTCGCCGCCGAGTTCGCGCTGATACGGGTGCGGCCGACGCAGCTCGAGCCGTTCGTCGAGCGGGGGCTGCGGCGGGCCCGCGTCGCCCGGCACATGACCCTCCACCTGGACGCCTACCTCTCCGCGACCCAGCTCGGCATCACCCTGGCGTCGCTGGCCCTGGGCTGGATCGGCGAGCCGGCGTTCTCGTGGCTGATCGAGCCGGTGGTGGTCTTCTTCGCCGGCCAGAACCCGCAGCTCGTCCACTCGGTCGGCCTCACCGTCTCGTTCCTGGCCATCACCATCCTGCACATCGTGCTCGGCGAGCTGACGCCGAAGTGGGTGGCGCTGCGCCACGTCCGCCCGGCCGCGCTCCTAGTGGCGCTGCCGCTGCATGCCTTCTACCGCGCGACCTACCCGGCGATCTGGCTGTTGAACCGCGCCGCGCGCGGCCTGACCCGGCTGCTCGGGGTGGCGCCGCCGCAGGGAGGCGGGGGGATCCGCGACGAGGCGGAGCTGCGGCGCCTGCTCGCCTCGAGCCCCGACGAGGAGGTCTCGGAGCAGAAGCGCGAGCTGCTCGACAACGTCTTCGAGCTCTCGCACCGGGTGGCGCGGCAGATCATGCTGCCGCGCCAGGACGTCGTCTACCTGTCGACCACTCGCCCGCTGGCCGAGAACCTGCGCCTGGTCCGGCGCAGCGGCCACACCCGCTTCCCGCTCTGCGACGGCGATCTCGACCACGTCACCGGGCTCATCCACATCAAGGACCTCTTCCGCCGCGAGCGGCCGCTCGACAACCTTCAGGAGGTGGCACGCGAGATCGCCTTCGTCCCCGAGACGCTCGAGCTCGACCGGCTGCTCAAGCGCATGCGCGCCGAGCGCTTCCACCTCGCCGCGGTGATCGACGAGTACGGCGGCGTCTCCGGCATCGTCACCCTCGAGGACGTGATCGAGGAGCTGGTCGGCCAGATCCACGACGAGTTCGACGTCGAGCAGCCCGAGCTGCAGCGCAACCCCGACGGCACCTACCACGTCTCCGGCGGGATGCTGGTCGAGGAGCTCGAGGACGCCCTCGGGCTCGAGCTCAGCGACCGCGACGAGGACACCATCGGCGGCGTCGTCTTCTCCGAGCTCGGCCGCAACCCGGTCGTCGGCGACCGCGTCGCGCTCGGCCCCATCACCCTCGAGGTCCTCGAGACCCAGCGCAACCGGGTCCGCACCCTGAGGGTGACGCTCCCCCAGCCGGCCGCCGTCGAGAGCGAGACGGGCTGAGGGGCCTCCTGGGCTCAGCCGCGGACCGTCACCCGCCCGGGCAGGCCGTCCTGGAGGCGGTCCAGGAGGCTGGCGGGAACCTGCAGGTCGGCCTCGACGAAGATCATCTGGGAGGCGGTGTCGATGCGCGGCGCCACCTGCGAGACGCGGCCGAGCAGGCTGACGGGGAGCGAGTCGAGGCGCACCTCGACGCCGGCGCCCTTGCGGATCGAGGCCGCCTGCTCGGGCGGCACCGCGAAGCGCAGCATGAACTCGCCGGCGCTGATCAGCCGCACCACCGGCGCGCCGGAGTGGACCAGCGCGCCGGCGTCGAGATAGCGCAGGGCGACGCGGCCGTCGATCGGCGCCCGCAGCACCGCGTGCTGCAGGCGGGTCTCGAGCTGGCGCAGGTGCCCGACCTCCTCGGCGACGCGCGCCTTGGCGCTGTCCACCGACGCCGCGGCCTCTTGCTCGGCGTTGCGCGCCGAGGCGAGGTCCTCCTCGGCGTAGAGCTCCGGATGCAGCTCGCGGCGGGCACGGCGGTCGCGCGTGCGGTCCAGCTCCAGCTCGGCGCGGCGCTGCTCGCCGCGCGCCGCGGCGATGGTGGCCTGCACCACGGTCATCTCGTCGTGCATGACGTCGGTGGCGAGCGCGGCGAGCTCCTGGCCGCGGCGGACGGCGTCGCCCACCCGCACCGACACCGACGCCAGGCGCCCGTCCGCCTCCGCGGCGACGGTGACCGCCTGGCGGGCGAGGACCACGCCGACGTACCCCGCCGGCCGGCCCGGGAGCGCCGCCGGCCGGGGCAGGGACCCGGGCGGCCGGCCCCGGGTAGCCGCGGCGGCAGCGCCCGGACTCTCCGCGGCGTCCATGGCCCCCGCCCGGGCTCCCCCGGCCCCCGGCGGCGGCAACGGGACGGAAACCGTGGCAGAATCAGAGGGTTGGGCGGCTGGGCGGGCCGCTTCCGTGGACCCTCGCGAGCAGCCGGACGCCGTCAGCAGGAGAGGGAGCCCGCAGAGCAGCGCCGCCTCGAGCCCGAGGACGAGACGCCGCGCCGCGGCGGCCGTCAACCATGGGACATGGACCGTGGTGCACGTGACCATCGAGGAGTACTCTAGCAGGGACGAACGAAGCGACCCCGAGCGCCAGCGCCAGGGACACACGAGGAGGCCCGCGCGCCCGTTCGCCGCCGGTTCTTGACCCGTTGCCCCGGTCCCCCAGCCTCCCATCCTGAAATCCTGCCCGAAGCGCCATGTCCGACCCCATCGCCGCTCTCCACCGCTTCACCGCGCCGGCCGAGCCGCTGGCCGTCGTGCTGATCGGCTTCGAGCGCCTGGACGCCGACGCCCTGCGCGCGCGGCTGGCGCGGCTGGGGCAACGGACGCCGATCCCGCGCGATCTCGAGGTGGTGGTCTGCCCGACCGCCGACGCCGAGGCGGCCCGCCTGGCTCTTGGCGCCCTCGGCGGCGGCCGGGGCCCGCAGATCGCCGTCGTCTGCCTCGGCGAGCGCTACTCGGGCGAGGAGGCGCGCCGGCTGATCGCCGGCCACCAGCTCGACGAAGCCCTCGCGGCGCTGTCTCCGTCGACCCCGTCGACCCCGTCGAACATGCCGACCCCGCCGCCTCGGCCGGCCGCGCCGGGCTCGCCGCAGGGCCCGCAGCCGAGCTCGCCGCCGCCGTCCGGCGCCGCCGCCGGTCCGCCGCCCCTGCACATCGTCGCGGCGGCCGGCCCCGACCCGCAGCTCTTCCAGGACCTCATCGCCGAGGACCGGATCTACTACCTCAGCCAGCGTCCGCCGGCGCCGGACGAGCTGGCGGCGCTGATCGGCAACGCCGTGCGCCTCTACGAGGCGCGGCGCGACGCCGCGGCCCTCCCGCAGGGCACGCCGGCCGCGGGCGCGCCGCCGGGCCATGGCCGCCTCGAGATCTCCGAGGTGCTGCGCGCGCTTGCCCTGCAGGCGAACCTGGGCGACCGCGCCGAGGTGCTCGCCGAGGCGGCGCGCGAGGCGGTGGACGCCCAGCGCGCCTACTGCCTGCTCTACGACCCGCACGACGACACCCTCTGGACCCGCGACCGGGCGACCGGCGGCGAGCGCCGGGACAGCGCCGCCGTGGGCATCGCCAGCTTCGTGCTGCGCAGCGGCCTGGGGCTGCTGGTGCCGCGCGCCGGGCGCGACGCGCGCTACGACCGCGAGGCGGACGACCCCGAGGGCGACGGCTCCGAGCGGCTCATCGCGGTGCCGGTGCGCGACGAGGACGGGCGGGTGCTCGCGGTGCTGGCGGCGGTGCGCTCGGCGCGCGAGGCCGAGTTCGGCGCCGCCCAGCTCGAGCAGCTCGAGCGGCTGGCCGGCCCGGCCGCGCCCTTCCTGCCACCGCCGCGGCCGGAGGAGGTGCTCGGCGACGACACCCTGTTCCGGCGCGAGGCGCTGGAGCGCTTCCAGACCCTGGACGAGGCCCACGATCCGCTGCGCATCTCGCCGTCCTGGACGCGCTGGACCTACTGGTCGCTGCTCGCCGCGCTGGTGGCGGCGGTCCTCTTCTCCCTGGTCGGCGAGGTCAAGGAGTACGCCTCGGGGCTCGCGGTGGTGTGGCTGGGCACCCGCGACGACGTCACCGCCGAGGCCGGCGGCACGGTGGGCGCCGTCGAGGTCGCCCCCGGCCAGCGGGTGCGGCCCGGGCAGGTCCTGGTGCGCCTGCACGAGGCGCAGGAAGCGGCCGAGCTCGCCCGCCTCGACCAGGAGTTCGAGCTGCAGCTGCTCAACCGCCTGCGCGACCCCTCCGACCCGGGGCCGGAGCAGGCGCTGATCGGCCTGCGCACCCAGCGCCAGCTCGCCTCGGAGCGGCTGGGCGAGCGCACCCTGCGGGCGCCCTCCGCCGGCATGGCGAGCGACGTGCGGGTGCGCCCCGGCCAGTACCTGACGGCCGGCCAGCCGGTGCTGTCGATCGTCCGCGACCAGGACCGCCCGACCGTGGTGGTGCTGCTGCCGGGCGAGTACCGGCCGCTGGTGCGGCGGGGGATGCCGATCCGCTTCGAGATCTCCGGCTACCGCTATGCCTACCAGCGGCTGACCGTCGAGTCGGTGGGCGACGAGGTCGTGGGACCGAGCGAGGCGCGCCGCTACCTCGGCGCCGAGATCGGCGACTCCGTGCAGCTGACCGGGCCGGTCGTCATCCTCCGTGCCCGCCTGCCGCGGCCGACCTTCCAGGCCGAGGGCCGCACCTACCGCTTCCACAACGGCATGCACGGCAACGCCGAGGTCGAGGTGCGCTCGGAGAAGATCCTCGTGACCCTGGTGCCCGGCCTGAAGGCCCTCTTCCGGAGCGGCAGCCATGGCTGAACGCAACCGAGACGGCGAGGATGCCGCGGGCAAAGCCGCCCCCGCGTCCCCCTCCTTCGCCGCCCGCTTCCCGGCCCTACGCGGCTTGCGGCTGGGCGGCCGCCGGCGGCGCATCGCGCCGATCCAGCAGACCGCGGCGACCGACTGCGGGCCGGCCTGCCTGACCATGGTGCTCGGCTACTTCGGCAAGTCGGTGCGCCTCGACGACGTGCGCACGGCCATGGGCTTCAGCCGCCTCGGCACCGATGCCCTCACCCTGGTCGAGACCGCCCGCATCTACGGCCTGCGCGGGCGCGGCATCAAGATCCGCGACATCGACGCTCTGCGCTTCCTCGATCCCGCCTCGATCCTGCACTGGCGGTTCAACCACTTCGTGGTCTTCGAGCGCATGGACCATCGCGGCGCCTGGGTGGTCGATCCCGGCGCCGGGCGGCGGCTGGTGTCGCGCGAGGAGCTCGACCGCGCCTTCACCGGCGTGGCCGTCGCCTTCGAGACCACCGAGGACTTCGCGCCCTCGAAGGACAAGCGCCGCGCCGTCTGGCGCCAGCTGCGCGAGGTCCTCGCCGAGTCCGGGCTGCTGTCGCGCATCCTCACCACCTCGGTGGTCATCCAGTTCTTCTCGCTGGCGGTGCCGATCCTGACCGGACTGATCGTCGACCGGGTGGTGCCGCGCGGCGACCATCACCTGCTGCTTGTGCTCGCCATCGGCTGCGCCGGGCTGGTCGGCTTCAAGCTGCTGGCGCTCCTGGTGCGCTCGTTCCTGCTGTTGCACCTGCGCACCCGCATGGACGCCCGCATGACGCTGCAGTTCCTCGACCACCTGGTGAACCTGCCGTACCTCTTCTTCCAGCAGCGCTCGGCCGGCGACCTGCTGATGCGCCTCAACAGCAACGCCACCATCCGCGAGATCCTCACCTCGGGGGCGATCTCCGGCGTCTTCGACGGCGTCATGGTGGTGCTGTACCTGGTCTTCCTGCTCGCCGCCGACCTGCGCATGGGCCTCCTGGTGGCGGGCCTGGGCGGCCTGCGGGTGGCGATCTTCCTCATCACCCGCCGCCGCCAGCGCGACCTGATGTCGGAGTCGCTGCAGACCCAGGCCGACTCGCGCGGCTACCAGGTGCAGGTGCTCTCGGGCATCGAGACCATCAAGGCCGGCGGCGCCGAGGACCGGGCGGTGGACCGCTGCGCCCATCTCTTCGTGCGCGAGCTGAACGTCTCGCTCGACCGCGGGCGCCTGGACGCCGTCACCAGCTCGATCCTCGACGTCATGGGCACCGCCTCGCCGCTGCTGGTGCTGATCTACGGCGCCATCCTGGTGCTCCAGGGGGATCTCACCCTCGGCACCATGCTCGCCCTCTCCGCCCTCGCCGCCGGTTTCCTCACGCCGCTCACCACGCTGGTCACGACCGCCACCCAGCTGCAGCTGCTCGGCAGCTACCTCGAGCGCATCGACGACGTGCTCGAGACCGCGCGCGAGCAGGAGCAGGGAGCGCGCCAGCGGCCGCCCGCCCTGCGCGGCCGCATCACCCTCGAGGACGTGTCGTTCCACTACTCGCCGGTGACGCCGCCGGTGGTGGCCGAGGCCTCCGTGGACCTGCTGCCCGGCCAGCTGGTGGCGGTCGTCGGCGCCTCGGGCTCCGGCAAGTCGACCCTCGCCGGCCTGCTCGCCGGCCTCTACAAGCCCGAGAGCGGGCGCATCCTCTACGACGGCATCGACCTCGCCGACCTCGACCTGCGCTGGCTGCGCGGCCAGCTCGGCTTCGTCGCCCAGAACGCCTACCTCTTCGGCCTCAGCATCCGCGCCAACATCGCGCTCAACGACCCGACGCTGCCGCTGTCGCGGGTCATCGAGGCGGCCCGGCTGGCCGAGATCCACGAGGACGTCCAGGCGATGCCGATGGGCTACGAGACCGCGCTGGCCGACGGCGGCGCCTCGCTCTCCGGCGGCCAGCGCCAGCGCCTCGCCCTGGCCCGCGCCCTGGTGCGCCGGCCGAAGGTGCTGATCCTCGACGAGGCCACCAGCGCCCTCGACGCGGTGACCGAGGCCAAGGTCCAGAAAAGCCTGGCGACGCTGCGCTCGACCCGTATCGTGATCGCCCATCGCCTCTCGACCGTCCGCGACGCCGACCTCATCCTGGTCATGGAGCACGGCCACATCGTCGAGCGCGGCACCCACCCCGAGCTGATGGCGCAGCAGGGCTACTACCGCGCTCTCGTCGACGCCCAGCTCGAGCACGGCGACGGCGCCGCCGAAGCCCGCACGGCCTGAGCCCAGGCCCAGGGTACGGCCGCGGCGCTCACCACCGCGTCCTGCCCGGCGTCCAGGCACGAATGCGTCGAGACGCGCCGGAGCGCACGATCCTCTGTCAAGTTTCCTGATTCGATAACTTTCCTTGAACAATCTTCCAGAAAATATCCTTACTATGCTACGATTTTTCCATGAACAGCGAACCGGAGTACCCCCTGCGGCGCCACGGCATGACGGAGGAGGAGTTCTACGCCTTCGCCGACGAAGATTGCCCCTGGCAGTTCCTCGGAGGCGAGCTGGTCCGCGAGCCGGTGTCCGAGCGGCACGAGGCCCTTTTCCGCTTCCTCATCACCCTGCTCAGCGTCTATCTCGACGAGCGCGGCGGCGGCGAAGTGAGGGGCTCGCGCTACGCGATGCGCCTCGACCCGAAGTGGTCGCCGGAGCCCGACCTGCTGGTGGTGCGTGCGGAGCGGCGCCACCTCATGGGTCCGCAGCGCCTCGAAGGACCGGCGGACCTGGTGATCGAGATCGCTTCGCCGGGCAGGCTCGACCTGCGCAAGAAGCTGCCGCGCTACCATGAGGCCAGGCTGCCCGAGATCTGGATCGTGGACCCCTATGCCCGGTCGGTGCGGGTCGACACCCTCGAGGGCGGCGCCTACCGCACCCAGACTTACGCCGCGGGACCCCAGCACTCGGCCGTCCTTCCCGGGTTCTGGATCGACGTCTCCTGGTTGTGGCAGGACCCACTGCCGGCGACGCTTTCCTGCGTGCGCCAGATCCTCGGCTGATTCCACATGAAGAGCGGCCGGCAGGGAACGGCGGCACCGGCGGCATGGACAGCACCGGCGGCGCTTACGGCGCCGGCGGCATGGACGGCGCTGGCGGTGCCGCGGGCGTCCCGGGCTTCCCGGGCGGCCGGGTACCGGCGGGATCGGGATGCTCGGGCCGGATGCCGAGGCGGGCGAGGTCGATGTCGCGGTTGGCGGGCGGCTCGGCGCGGGCGGCGGCGAGGCGGGCGAGGACGGCCGCGCGGTCGCCGGCCTCGAGCTCGCCGCGCAGCACCGTGACGCGCCGGGGAGCGGCCCGGACCACGGTCCAGCCGGCGCCGAGGCGCGAGGCGGCTGCCTGGAAGCGCGCGGCGGCCTCCTCCGTGTCCCAGTCGGCGATCCAGGCGAGCAGCCGCCGTCCCGCCTGGCGGTAGACGGCGAAATGATCGCCGCCCCACCCGGCGGCGGCCGCCGCCGCCTGCTCGCCGTCCAGCAGCGCCGGGCGCAGCAGCACGGCGATGCCCTCCTCCCCCAGCTGGCCCTCCGCGGCCTTGGCATAGCCGGGCAGCTCGTGGCCGAGGTCCGGCCAGACGATGACCACCGGGTCGTCGCGGCGGCCGAACCACTTCTCGGGGTGCAGGATCTGCTCCGAAGATCGCGGCGGATCGACGGCGAAGGCGTAGTCGAGCAGCTTCTGGCCGCCCCGCCGGCGCACCTCGAGGCAGAACGCGGCGCCCCGCGAGTAGCTGAACAGCAGCTGGTCGCGGAACCACGCCGGCGCGGTGGCCATCTCCTTCTGGCCGGGCAGCCCCCCGCCGGCGACCGGCGCGTCCTCCTCGCCGCCGCCGGCCGCCATCAGCTCGCCCACCAGGCCGCGCGCCTCCGGAACGTCCTCGAGGCGCGCCCGGATCAGGTCGTCCATCATCACCAGCGTGGCGTCACCCTCGACCAGCGCCAGCCGCGCGATGCCACCGTCGGACAGCGGGTCCGGATCGGACAGGCGGTCGAGATCGAAATGCTGGTCCTGGATGGCATGGGTGAGCTCGTGCACCAGCAGGCCGTCCTCCATCTTGTGCCTCATCTCGGCGCCGAGCATCGCGCCGGCCTCCCGGCCGAGCAGGCCCCCGGGCCGATCCACCACCGCCAGGGACTTGCGATGAGGATCGTAGAAACCGGCGATCTGGCTGGTCAGCAGCTCCGGCACGTAGGTCCCGAGGTCCATGCTCTCGGGGATCAGCCCGAAGGCCTTGAGGCCGAGCTCGACCTCCGCCAGGCGCCGCGGCGGCAGGTCCTCCCGGAACTCGGCCACCACCTCGCGGCGCAGCTCGGGCTCGGAGACGCGGCCCCACGGCACCCGCCGCTCGAGCTTCAGGCCGCGGTAGCGCTCCGCCTCCCGCACCAGCTCGGGCATCCGCCGCTCGAGCTCGGCCGGCAGCGGCCTGAGCTTCGGCGCCCCCGCCACCGCGGAGACTGCGGCGGCCACGGCCGCCGCGGGCGCACTCTCCGCGGCCGGGGGGGCGCCGGCTCCCGCGAGCAGGGCCAGCGCCGCCAGCCAGCCGGCGGCAAGCCGGAGCAGATCGAGCGGGCGGCGGCGAACCAGGGGCAGGGCGCGATCGCGGTCGTGCATGGCGGCCTACTCTAAGCCGAAACCGTTGGACGGCCCTTCATGTTTCCAGGGCCCAGCCTTGCCCGGCCCAACTCTGCGCCGGCACGACCCCGCGCCCCCGCTCGGGCGGTGGTTCCAGCCGCCCTCGCGCGCGCGACAGCCCTCCCGGCATTTGATACAAATGCTACTCATGAAGAGCTGGCAACCGCTGCTGACCGGGACCCTGGCCGAGCGGGCGCGGCAGGCGGTCGACGAGATCGCCGCCGTTCTCGCTCCCGCGCCGGCGACGGCGCCCACGGGCGGCAGCTCCCGGCGGCCGGACGGCCCCGAGGACCCCGAACGCGCGGCGGCACCTGCCGGCGATCCGCTCGCGGCCCCGGATCCGGTCGCGGCCCCCGATGCGCTCGCCGCGGCCGCCGACACCCCGTCGAACCCCAGCCTGGCCGGCGGCACGGCCGGCGTGGCACTCTTCTTCGCCTACCGCGCCGGGCGGGGCGACGGGCCCGGCGCGGCCGGCGATTCCGACGCCGCCGGCGTCCTTCTCGAACGCACCACCGAGGCTCTCGCCACCACGCCGCTGGCTCCGGACCTCTACGGCGGCTTCGCCGGCGTGGCATGGACGGCGGAGCATCTCTATGGCCCCCGGTTCACCCCGGCCGTCGCCGCGGCGCCGGCGGAGACGGGCGAGGAGGAGGAGGAGGCGAAGGAGGAGAAGGCGAAGGAGGAGGAGGCGGCACCGGAGACGGCGGCGGCGACGGAGCCGCCGGCGGCGCCGCCCGGGGAGGCCGCCGGAGAGGACGCCGAGGACCCCCTGGCGGAGATCGACGCCGCCCTGCTGCGCTACCTCGACCACTCGCCGTGGACGGCCGACTTCGACTTGATCCGCGGCCTCGCCGGCTTCGGCGTCTACGCTCTCGAGCGGCTGCCGCGGCCGAGCGCCATCGCCTGCCTGACGAAGATCGTCGACCGCCTCGCCGAGACCGCCGAGCATGGACCGCAGGGGACCACCTGGCACACCGCCCCGGAGCTGCTGCCCGACTGGCAGCGGAAGCTCTTCCCCGCGGGCTACTACAACCTCGGCGTCGCGCACGGCGTTCCGGCCGTCGTCGCCATGCTCGGCGCCACCGCCGCCGCCGCGGGCCGCGTGGGCGCGGCGGGCGATCCGGCCGCCGCGGCCCTCGCCGGGCGCGCCCGGTCCCTGGCGGAGGGCGCGCTGCGCTGGCTCCTGGCCCAGCAGCTGCCTCCCGGCGAGGCGTCCCGGTTCGGGTCCACCTTCTCGCCGGAGGCCCCGCCCCAGCGCTCCCGCCTGGCCTGGTGCTACGGCGACCCGGGGATCGCCGCGGCGCTGCTGGTGACGGCGCGCGCCCGCGGCGATGCGGCCCTGGAACGGCTGGCGATCGAGCTGGCCCTCGAGGCGGCCGGCCGGCCGATGGAGAGCTCGGGAGTGCGCGACGCCGGCCTCTGCCACGGCTCCGCCGGGCTGGCCCACCTCTTCAACCGCATGTACCAGGAGACGGGCGAGCCGCGGCTCGCCGACGTCAGCCGCCGCTGGTTCGAGCGGGCGCTCGACTTCCGCCAACCGGGCCTGGGGCTGGCGGGCTATCGCGCCTTCCAGGTCGAGGACGACGGCGTGACCGAGAAGTGGCGCGCCGATGCCGGGCTGCTCGAAGGAGTGGCGGGGATCGGCCTGGCCCTGCTCGCCGGCCTCGGCGACTTCGAGCCGGCCTGGGACCGGATCCTGATGCTGTCGGCCGCCGGCGTGGAGCCGGCGCCGTCCTGAAGCCGCCCGCGGCCGCCCGGGCGCCTCCGGCGAATGCCGATCGAGCTGCGACACCGCGTCATCGCCACCGGCGGCGTCCGCCTCCACGCCGTCGAAGCCGGTCCGCCGGAGGGCCGGCTGCTCATCCTGCTGCACGGCTTTCCCGAGTTCTGGTACGGCTGGCATCGGCACATCGAGAGCTTCGCCGCGGCCGGGTACCGCGTCCTGGTCCCCGACCAGCGCGGCTACAACCTGAGCGACAAGCCGCGCGGCGCCGCCTCCTACCGCCTCGACCGGCTCGCCCGCGACGTGGTCGGGCTGATCGACGACGCCGGCCGCGAGCGCGCCTGCCTCGCGGGCCACGACTGGGGAGGCGCGGTCGCCTGGTGGGTCGGCGTCAACTTCCCGGGGCGCCTCGAGCGCCTGGCGCTGCTCAACATCCCGCACCCCTACGTCATGCGGCGCCACCTGCTCCACGACCGCGCGCAGCGCCGGAGAAGCTGGTACATCTTCTTCTTCCAGCTGCCATGGCTGCCCGAGATCTATTGCCGCAGAAACAATTGGGCCCAAGGCGTCCGTGCCCTCACCGCCACCAGCCGTCCCGGTACCTTCTCCGAGGCCGACCTCGCTCTCTACCGCCAGGCCTGGTCTCAGCCCGGCGCCATCTCCGCCATGATCCACTGGTACCGCGCCGCCCTGCGCCTGCCGCCTCCCCGCCCCGCCAGCCCGCGCGTCGAGGTGCCGACGCTGCTCCTCTGGGGCACCGGCGACCGCTTCCTCGGGCGGGAGATGGCCCAGCCGAGCATCGATCTCTGCGACGACGGCCGCCTGGTCTTCCTCGACGCGACCCACTGGGTGCATCACGAGGAGCCCGGCGAGGTCCAGCGACGCCTCGCCGAGTTCTTCGCCTGACGGCCGCCGCGGGGCGTATCATCCCGCCGTGAAGAACCTGTTGTCCGCCAGCGTCGCCGCGATCCTCCTGGGCGCCGTGCTCGCCGCCACCGCCGCCGCCGGGGCAGGCGCCGAGCCGCCGGCCGCACCGGCCGCACCGGCCGCGCCCGCCACGCCCGCCACGCCCGCCGCGCCGGCCGCCTCGGACCAGGCAGCTCCCGCGGCCGCCGCCAAGCCGGACGCCAAGGCAACTTCCGCCAAGGGCAAGTCGAAGCCCAAGGCCGGCGCCGCCAAGCCGGCGGCCCCCGCCAAGCCACCGCCGGCGCCGCCGAAGCCGCCAGTGCCGGACCCGGCGATCGCGCAGCTGAAGCCCCTGGCGGGCACCTGGACCTGTACCGGCCACACCTTCGGCCCCGGGCCCGAGCACCCGACCGCCGCCAAGATGACGCTCGCCTGGAACCTCGACGGCTTCTGGCTCGAGGTGCGCTACGAAGAGGCGAAGGCCGCCGCCAACCCGGTCCCGTTCAGCTCCGTCTCCGAGTGGGGCTTCGACCTGCTGCAGCAGAGCCTGACCGCGGCGACCGTCGACAACACGGGCGGCGTCGACACCCAGACGACGGCCGGCTGGCAGGGCGACAAGCTGGTCTTCGAGGGCGCGGCCCGCCGCTTCGGCGCCCAATTCCTGGACCGCGACACCTTCGTCCGGCACGGCGACAGCCAGCTCGTCCACACCCTCGAGGCCAACGTCAACGACAGCTGGATCAAGCTGCACGAGGACACCTGCAACCGGGTGCCGCCGAAGTAAGGGCGCCTCGCGGCCATGCTCCCGTCGAGACCGCGCTCGACCCTCGCGATGTCCGCGACCGCCCGCCGGCGCCTGGCCCTCTACCTGCCGCTCGGCCTCTGCCTGCTGACGCTCGCCGCCTTCCTGCCGGCGCTGCGCAACGGCTTCGTGAACTTCGACGACCCGCAGTACGTCTACGCCAACCCGCACGTGCGGCAGGGCCTGAGCGCGGCCGGCTTGCGCTGGGCGCTCGCGACCGAGGTGGCGGGCCACTGGCACCCGCTCACCCTCGTCTCGCACATGCTCGACGTCCAGCTCTACGGCCTGAACCCCGAGGGGCATCACCTCACCAGCCTGCTGCTCCATCTCGCCAACGTGCTGCTGCTGTTCGCGGTGCTGCACCGCATGACCGGCCGTCCGCTGCGCAGCGCCGCGGTGGCGGCCTTGTTCGCGGTTCATCCGCTGCACGTCGAATCGGTGGCCTGGGTGGCCGGCCGCAAGGACCTGCTCTCCGGCCTGTTCTGGATGCTCGCCCTGGCCGCCTATCTCCGCTACGTCCGCGCGCCCTCGGCCGGCCGCTACCTGCTCGTCGCGGCGGCCTTCGCCGCCAGCCTGACCGCCAAGGCGACGGCCGTCACCCTGCCGGCTGTCCTGCTGCTGCTCGACTTCTGGCCCCTGGACCGCTGGCGCGGCCGGAGCGCGGGGGGCGCCCCGGGCGAGGGCCCATTCCAGCCCCCGCTCCAGCCCGAGCCCCCGCTCCAGCCGCAGCCCGAGCTCCAACTCCAGCCCCAGGTCCAACTCCAGCCCCTCCAGCCCGAGCCCCAGGTCCAGCCCGAGCCCCACCCCCTCTCCCGGCACGGGGCTCTCTGGCTCGCCGCCGAGAAGCTGCCGCTGCTCTGCCTCGCCGCCGCCGCCGGCGTCATCGCTCTCCACGTCGCGGCCGGACCGGTCGCCTCGGGCGCCACGGCGCCGCTGGCGTTGCGGTTGGCCAACGCGCTGACCTCCTACGTCGCCTATCTCGGCAAGACCCTCGATCCCCGGCGCCTGGCGGTGTTCTATCCCTTCGCGGCGGTGCCGGCCGCCAGGGCCGTCGCGGCGGCCCTGCTGCTGCTGGGCATCACCGCGCTCGCGGCGCTCGGGGCGCTCGCGGGCAGGCCGCCGCGGCGCGCTCCGTATCTCCTCGTCGGCTGGCTCTGGTACCTGGTCACCCTGGCGCCGGTGAGCGGAGTGCTGCAAGCCGGCTGGCAGGGGATGGCCGACCGCTATACCTACCTGCCGTCGATCGGGCTCTTCCTGGCGGCGGTGTGGGGAGCCGCCGACCTCGCCGGGCTCGCCGAGCGTTGGCGCCCGCTGCGCCGGCTCCGCCGCGGCGCCTGGCTGGTGCGGGGAGCGGCCGCCGTCGCCGCGACGCTGGTCCTGGTCGGGCTGACCGCCGTCACCCGGCGCCAGTGCGGGACCTGGGTCGATTCGTTCACCCTCTTCAGCCACGCCCTGCAGGTCGAGGAGAGCTACGTCGCCCACACCAACGTCGCCGAGGAGCTGCGCGCCCGCGGCGACCGGGCGGCCTCCCTGGCCCATTACCGCGCGGCGGTGAGGCTCGCTCCGCGCAGCTCCCAGGCCCACGCCGCCCTCGGCAACGCCCTGCGCTCATGGGGCCAGCCGGCCGCCGCCCTGCAACCGCTGCGCGCCGCGCTGGCGATCGACCCGGCCGACGAGCGCGCCCGGCTCGTCCTCGCCATGGCCCTGGACGATCTCGGCCGCCCCGACCTCGCGATCGCCGAGCTGCGCCGCGTCCTCGCCTACCATCCCGACTCGATCGACGCCCACGGCGGCCTGGCCTACCTGCTGCAGCGCGCCGGCGACGCCGCCGAGGCCGCGGCCCAGCGCCGCCAGGCCGAGGCGCTGATCGCGGACCGGCGGCGCGCGGCGTCGCGGTAGCCCGTTCCTCGCCCGCGGCCCGCGCTCGGGCGCGACGGCGACGGCCCCGCTCGACCTACTACTCCGTGCCGCCCGCACGGCCCGCTCGACCGCCGCGCGGCCTGTATACTGCGGCGATGAGCGAGACTCCCGACCTGCGCTATCCGATCGGACCCTTCCGGCGTCCCGCCGGCCTCGGCCCCGAGGAGCGGACCGCCGCGATCGCGGCCATCGCCGAAGCTCCCGCCCGGCTGCGCGAGGCGGTCGCGGGGCTCACCCCCGCGCAGCTCGACACCCCCTACCGGCCGGGGGGCTGGACGGTCCGCCAGGTCGTCCACCACGTGCCCGACAGCCACCTCAACGCCTATCTCCGCTGCAAGCTGGCGCTGACCGAGGACGCCCCGACCATCCGGCCTTATTACGAGGACCGCTGGGCGAAGCTGCCGGAGGCCAGCTCGGCGCCGATCGAGCCGTCGCTGGCGCTGCTCGAATCCCTGCATCGGCGCTGGGAGCTGGCGCTGCGAGGGATGGCCCCCGCCGACTGGGACCGCCCGCTGATCCACCCCGAATCCGGGCGCCAGAGCCTCGGGCAGCTGATCGCCCTCTACGTCTGGCACGGCCGGCATCACGTCGCCCACGTCACCGAGCTGCGCCGGCGCGAAGGCTGGAGCTAGCTACTCTCCCCGGAAAGAGTGCCCCTCCTGGCTCCCTTTGGGCGAGGGGTGCCAAGGGAACCGACCTGGGACTTCGGGTGCCTCGCCCAAAGGGAGCCAGGAGGGCACTTTTTCCGGGGGAAGTAGCTGCAGCGAACGCAGCCAGCGCCGCCGGCTGGCTGCGTGAAGGGCCCTCGCGGCTCTCCCCCGGAGACGGAGAGGAGGCCGCCCATCGGTTGGCGGCGGGCCCCGGTCTACGGCGCAATGGTCGGGGGCAAAGCGCGGGAGCAAAGCCCGCGGGCAACAGCGCGCGGACGATGCTCGCGAGCCAGGCGCGCGAATCAGTGCCCGTGTTCGTTGGAGACTTCGGCCGCCTGCTTCAGCTCGTTGTTCACCTGGTCCAGCAGCTCCTTGGCCCGTTGCGCGTGGCCCCCCAGGTCCCACTCGTTCGCCCGCTGCGCCTCGACGACCTGGTTGAACGCCCGGCGTGCCGCCTGCTGCGCCGCGGCGATGTGGGGGTGCCGATGAGGGTTCACGTTCCTCGCCGGCGGCGGCTGCGCAGCGAACACCACACCGGCCACCACCAGCAGCAACGCGCACATACCTGCGAAGATGCTCTTCTTCATCTGTTCCTCCTTGCCTTGCGAGAGCAGTCGTTTGGCGGTTATCTTTGCACCTCCCTCGTACCGGGTCAACATTCGCGGCATGCCATCCGGGCGAGCTCCTCGTGTGCCATGACCGAGCCCTCCCGCCTGTCCGATCGCGTCTGGAGCGTGCTCGCCTGCCCGCACTGCGGGGCGCCGCTGGTGCGCGCCGCGGCCGGCGCCCGCTGCGGCCGCTGCGGCGCCGAGTTCGGCCATGCGCCGACCGGCCAGCTCGACCTGCGGCTGAGCCATCCCGAGCGCCGCCTGCTCGAGCTGACCCTGCCGGTGCCGGGGACGCCGCTCGCCACGGATGGGATCGACTGGGGGACGCTGCGGCCGAACCCGACGCCGGAGATCGATGTCTCGCGGGTGGCCGGACCGTGCCACCTGCCCCGCGACCTGCGCAGCTGGTTCCCGCGCGCCAAGACCGCCGGGGTCGCCGCGGGCGCCGGCCGCGAGCTGGCGCTCGACCTCGGCTGCGGCGCCCAGGTCCACCAGGAAGTCTGCGAGCTGGCGGGCTTCGAGTACGTCGGGCTGGACTACTCGACCCCCGAGGCGATGCTGCTCGGCGACGCCCAGGCGCTGCCCTTCCGCGACGGCGCTTTCGGCTTCGTCCTCACCATCGCGGTGCTCGAGCACGTGCCCTTCCCGCTGCTGATGATGCGCGAGGCCCACCGCGTGCTCCGCCCGGGTGGCCGGCTGCTCGGCACCGTCGCCTTCCTCGAGCCGTTCCACCAGGGCTCCCTCCACCACCACACCCACCTCGGAGCCCTGCACGCGCTGCGCTTCGCCGGCTTTCGCGTCGAAGCCATCGCTCCCAGCGGCGGCTGGAGCGGGCTCGTGGCGCAGGCCCAGATGGGGCTCTTTCCCCGCTCCCCCCGCTGGCTCGCCCGGCTGCTGGTCGCACCGCTGCTCGCCCTGCACCGCCTCTGGTGGCGGGTGGGCCGCCTCGCCGACCCCGCCGCCACCGAGAGCCGGCGCCGCCTCGAGAGCTCCGGCGCCATCCTCTTCCTGGCGACCCGGGACTGAAGAGGGACTGAAGAGAGGAGACCCTCGGCGATCCGCCCCGCGGTCAGCCTGGCTCGCCGCGGCCGCGCCCCCGTCCATGGCGGACCCCTCGCCCCCCCTGCGCCCCCGTCCCACTGGCCCTCGCCGCCCACCATCCCTTCGCCCGATCAGGCAGGGGGTACCCCTTTGAGGAGGATGAAGAAGAAGCAGGCCGGTCAGGGCAGCAGGTGCTTCTGCAGCTTGCCGAGGGCGTTGCGCGGCAGGGCGTCGAGGAGGCGGACCTCGTGCGGGACCTTGAAGGCAGCGAGCTGACTCTTGCAGTACGCGAGCAGGGCGGGAGGCTCGAGGGCGGGCTCGGCGACCAGGTAGGCGATCGGGACCTCGCCCCATTCGGCGTGCGGGCGGCCGACGACGGCGGCCTCGCGGACCCCGGGGAAGCCGAGGAGGGCCTCCTCGACCTCGCGCGGGTAGATGTTGAAGCCGCCGGAGATAATCAGCTCGTGGCGGCGGCCGAGCAGCGTGAAGGCGCCGGTCCGCGGGTCCTGGCGGGCGAGGTCGCCGGTGCGGAACCAGCGGCGGCCGGCGGCGTCCTGGACGAAGCTCGCGGCGGTCTTCTCCGGCGCCTGCCAGTAGCCGGCGAAGACGTTGGCGCCGCGCACCAGCAGCTCGCCCTCGACGCCCGCGGGCAGGTCGCGCCCCTCCTCGTCCACCAGCCGCACGGAGACTCCCGGCAGCGGCGTGCCGACCTGCCCCGGCACGCGCGGCCCGAGGTAGGGATTGCTCAGGATCATGCCGCACTCGGTCATCCCGTAGCGCTCGAGGATGGCCTGGCCTGCCAGCTCCCGGAAGGCGGCGAACGTCTCGGGCGCAAGCGGCGCGCTGCCGGAGCAGAACAGTCGCACGCCGGCATACGCGCCCGGGCCGCCGCCCCGCCGCCGCAGCTCCTCGACCAGCCGCACGTAGACCGTCGGCACGCCGAAGAACAGCGTCACGCCACCGCCCGCCAGCTCGCCGGCACAGGCGGCCGCGTCGAAGCGCCGGCGCAGCTCGACCGTCGCCCCCGCCGCCAGCGCGCAGTCGAGGCCCACGACCAGCCCATGCACGTGGAACAGCGGCAGCGCCAGCAGCAGCACGTCGCCGGCGCTCCAGCTCCAGGCCGCCAGCAGCCCCGTGACCGTGGCCAGCACGTTGTTGTGGCTGATCATCGCGCCCTTGCTCGTGCCGGTCGTGCCCGAGGTGTAGAGCAGCACCGCGAGATCGTCGCCGCCGGGGGCGGGAGTCTCCGAAGCTGCCGGTGCTCCTCCACTATCGGCTCCGTTGGATGTCGCCGCTCCCGGCTCCAGCTCGGACGCGCGCAGTAGCTCTCCGGCGTCCAGCACCGCCTCGAGGCTCGCCTGCTCGGCGGCGGGCACCTCGTCGAGCACCGCTCGCTGCGCCGCCTCGACGACCAGCAGGCGCGGCGTGGCGTCGGCCAGGATGTGCCCGACCTCGCGCCGCTTGTAGGCCAGGTTGATCGGCACCAGGATCGCGCCCACGCGCAGCAGCGCCAGGTGCAGCAGCACCAACTCAGGGCCGTTGCCGAGCAGGCAGCCGACCCGGTCGCCATACCCGATACCGCGCCGCCGCAGGCTCGCGGCGACCCCATCGGCCCGCGCCAGCAGTTCGGCATAGCTCCACTCGATCGCCGCCGCCCGCGGGTCCGCCTCGGCGCCCGCCCCCTCGGCCTGCCTGGCCGGCATGCGCAGCGCCGCCTTCCCGGGCGAGCGCCGCGCGGCGATGGCGAACAGGTCGTAGAGATTCACGAAGGCTCGAGCCCCGGCGTTAGAGCTCGAAGGGCGGCAGCCCCGCGAAGGTACGGCGCTGGCGAAGGTTCGCGGCCGCTTGCGGCGCCTGGGCGGCGAGCACCGTCAGCTCCTCGAGCCATCCCATCCCTGGTCGAGGCTGCCACGGACGATGCTCGCGTAGGGCGCGAACGTCCTCCGCCGTCGTCGGCAGATCGCCGTCGCCGAACAGGTCAGAGACTCTTCTCGAGGTCATCGAAGCGCTCCTTCAGGCCATGCCGTTCGAAGTAACCCCTGACCTCCCGCCGGTCCACCTGCGGCAGCTGGAGGAGGAAGCGGATGTCAGCCATCTCCTGAAAGGTTCGCCCGGGATCGTTCTTCATCGCCACCACCTTCAAGGCCGCGAGATGCTCGGGCTTGGGCAGCGGCAGCTCGAGGCCTCCCGGCGCCCTGGCCATGCGGCAGCCGGCAAACAGCTGTTCTCCGGTCGAACCCCCGACATACACGCAATCGAGCCGCCCCCGCGCCGGATCCGGGTGGAGGTGGTTCGAGTAACCGGTCGAGCGGTGGAGAGTCGCGAACCCGTTCGCTTCGAGAAAAGCGATCAGGTCTTCCTGCGCGCCGCTCTCGACCAGAAGATCCAGGTCCAGCGTCGTGCGGGCAAGCCCATAGGCGGCAAGCGCGACCCCGCCGATCAAGGCGAAGCGGTAACCCTTGCCATCCAGGAACGCGGAAACCATCCGCAGCACCGCGCCAAAGTCCACCTCCTCCCCCCTTTCGGGGAGAGCATACCAGCCAGCCGCGCGAGCTGCCGGAGCAGCGCAGCGAGCGGCCAGGATACAATGTCGTCAACTGAGTAACAGCTCAGCATCCAGGATCGGGCGTACGCACGAAGTCTCCGAAAGGGCCACGCCATTCCAGTCATGCCGCCTCGGGTCTTCATCAGCTACAGCCACAAAGACAGGGCGTGGAAGGACCGGCTCGTGCGCCAGCTGGGAGTGCTTGAGCACGAGGATCTGCTGCATATCTGGCACGACGGCCTCATCTCGACGGGCGGCGACTGGCTGCCGGAGATCGAGTCCGCGATGGCCGAGGCGGGAGTCGCCGTCCTCCTGGTGTCGGCGGATCTCCTCAACTCCGACTTCATCCGCGGGAAGGAAGTGCCAATCCTCTTGAAGCGCCGGCAGAACGAGGGAATGCGCATCGTCCCGGTGATCGTTGCTCCATGTCCCTGGCAGAAGGTGAAGTGGCTGGCGCCAATGCAGGCCCTGCCTTCAGATGGCAAGACCCTAGCGGATCTGAGCAGGGTGAAGGCGGACAGGGTGCTGTCCACTCTTGCCGTGGACATCTTGGAGCTGGTGCAGGCAAGCGCGCCCGCGAGCGGAGCCAAGGCTCCCCAGCAGCCGCCCGGTCTGGCCAGAGGTGAGTCCAAGGCTTCTGAGCATCAAGCACCGCTGATGGCAAGCGATCCCGCGACTCCCGAAGGTGCGTCCCGGTATCCCGGGACTGCTCTTCCCCGCCTTCATCAGCTTCCGGCCCCGCCGGCCGACTTCACCGGCCGAGGCCAGGAGCTGCAAGAGCTACGGGCCGCCATCGCGGCGGGTGGAGCGACCGCGATCTTCGGCCTGCATGGGATGGGCGGCGTCGGCAAGACCGCCCTCGCCCTCAAGCTCGCCGAAGAGGTGGCCGGTCAATACCCGGACGGCCAGATCTACCTCGACCTCAAAGGGGTCACGACGCCGCTCAAGCCCACCCTGGCCATGGCGTGGGTGGTGCGTTCGTTCCTCCCCGAGGCGCCGCTGCCCGAGGACGAGGCGGAGCTGGCCGCCATCTACCGCTCGGTGCTGCACGGCCAGCGTGTTCTGCTGCTGATGGACGACGCCGCCAACCGCGAACAGGTCGAGCCCTTGCGCCCACCGGCAGGCTGCGCTCTTCTGGTCACCTCGCGCTCCCACTTCTCGTTCTCGGGGCTTACGGCGCGAGACCTCGATGAGCTCTCAGCTGACGAAGCCCAGAAGCTCCTGCTGCGAAGCTGCCCCCGGATCGGAGCCGCGGCTGCCGAGCTTGCCAGGGTGTGCGGCGGTCTGCCACTCGCCCTGAGCCTCGCGAGCGGCGCGCTCAACGAGCGCGCGGACCTCTCTCCCGCCGCCTACGCCCGCCAGCTCGCCGAAGGCCGCAAACGGTTGGAGGGCGTCGATGCGTCTCTGGACTTGAGCTACAGGCTCGTTCCTGAAGACCTCCAGCGGCTCTGGCGCCTCCTCGCCGTCTTCCCTGGTACTTTCGACGCCGCCGCCGCGGCAGCGGTCTGGGAGATGGACGAGGCCGTCGCCGACGAAGCTCTCGGCAAGCTAGTGACCAGCAGCCTCCTCGACTGGGACGAGCGCGTCGGCCGCTACCGGCTACATGACCTCGCGAGGAGGTTCACGGAGCGGCAACTGAAGGTGGATGAACGGGCGACGGCGTGCCGGCGCCACGCCGCGCACTACCTCGAGGTCCTGCGCCAGGCCGACGAACTCTACCTGCAAGGTGGTAAGGAAGTCGGCAATGCGCTCAGCCTCTTCGATCGCGAGTGGGACAACATCAAGGCAGGGCATGCATGGGCCGTCGCGCAGCCACCCAACGACTCGGCCGCGGCAAACCTGAGCAGCGGGTATCCCGATGCCGGCGTTTATTGCCTGGCTCTTCGCCTTTACCCGTTAGATCGAATTCGATGGCTGGAGGCAGCAGTCGTCGCAGCCCAACAGCTTGGCGATCGAAGGCTCGCGGCGAATCACCTCGGCAACCTGGGGAGCGCCTACGGCGAGCTCGGCGAGCCGCACCGCGCCATTGAGCTCCACGAGCAGGCCCTCGCAATTGATCGCGAGATTGGCAACCGCCAAGGAGAAAGCGACGACCTGGGCAACCTGGGACTCGCCTACAGCGACCTCGGCGAGCCGCGCCGCACCATTGAGCTCACCGAGCAGGCGCTCAAAATCGCTCGCGAGCTTGGCAACCGGCGAGGAGAAGGCTACGCCCTGGGCAACTTGGGAATCGCTTATGCGGACCTTGGCGAGCCGCGCCGCGCCATAGAGATTTACGAGAAGCGGGTTTCCATCAGCCGCGAGATTGGCGACCGCATGGGCGAGAGCAACGGCCTGGGCAACCTGGGACTCGCGTATGCGGCCCTCGGCGAGCCTAACCGTGCCATTGACTTCTATGAGCAGAGCCTTGCCATCAGTCGAGAGATTGGCCACCGCCGCGGAGAAAGCAACGCTTTGGGCAACCTGGCAAGCACTCTCGCGAACCTCCACGAGCACGCCCGTGCAATCGAGCTCTACGGACAGCAGCTCGCCATCAGTCGCGAGATCGGCGACCGGTGGGGAGAGGCCCGGGCGAGCTGGAACCTCGGATGTTGCTTCGAGCTGCAAGGCGACTTGCCTCGAGCTGCGGAGCTGATGCAGGTCCTGGTGGACCTGGAGCGACACCACAGCCACGCGGACGCTGACAAGGATGCCGCCACCGTGGCCGACCTTCGCGCCAAGCTCGCCTCAGGCGATCCAGATCTGCAAGAAAAGTAAGATCAGTCTCCAAGCTCAGAGCTCGTCTCCCCTCGCGCGGCAGTCGGCGGGAGCTCGCAGCCAGTGTCAGAATCCGCGCTGAACGTCCAGCGTCGACATCCGGGCCGGCCCCGGATACGGCTCCCCGCCCTTCAACGTCTGCCACAGGATCTCGTTCAGCACCGCCGCCGCGGCGGCGTCGGGGGCGGTGAAGTCGAGCTTCGAGGACTGGCTGGCGGCGGGGGCGTTCGGCGGGTTGACGTCGGTGAGAGGCTGCCTCGGCACCAGGGCCTGGTAGGGGGTGAGGTCGGGGGTGCCGGCGAAGATGCCGCGCAGGGGACGGCCGAAGGTGTCGAAGTGCGAGAGGGAGTCGAGGCCGAGGATGTCCTCGATCGTCGCCAGGACGTCGGTGGTGTTGGCGAAGCGGTGGACGGCGCCGCGGCGGCTGTAGGGCGAGATGACCAGGAAGGGCGCGCGGTGGGAGTCGACGTGATCGGGGCCGTTCTGGGCGTCGTCCTCGACGACGAAGACCACCGTGTCCTTCCAGAAGGGCGAATGGCTGAGGCCTTCGACGATGCGGCCGAGCGCCAGGTCGTTGTCGGCCATGGAGGCGCGCGGCGTCGGCATGCCGGGCTTGGTGCCGGAGGTGTGATCGTTCGGGAGGTGGAGGACCTCGAGCGCCGGCATCTTCCCCTGCCTTACTTGGTCCGCCAGCTCGGCGAGCCAGGCGTCCGCCCGCCGCTGATCCGGGATGGCGAGATCCCAGGCGGGGTAGGTCGGGCTGGTGTAGGGCACCGCGGAGGGCACCGTCGAGCGATAGACGGTGCCGCCGGCCGCGTCCTTGACCGCCGTCGCCAGCTCGCCGTAGACGCGCACGCCGTACCCGCGGGCTGCGGCCAGGTCCCAGACGAAGCCGCCGGCCGGGAACAGGCCGGGCTCGTCCTCCTTGTCCTCGGCGCGCCGGTCCGAGTAGGCGGAGGGGGTGATCTTCTCGATGTAGTCGGTCGAGTAGGCGGAGGTCGACCAGGAGTGTCCCTGGGTGCTCACCTCGCCGTTGCAGAGGAAGTGATCGTAGAGCCCGAAGCGCTCGGCGAGCGCGCGGTGGTTCGGCGCCTCCGCGCGGGTGAAGAACTGCAGCCGTGGATCGCCGTCGCCGCCCGGCATGTCGCCGAAGACCTGGTCGTAGGTGCGGTTCTCCTTGATGATGAAGACGACGTGCCGCAGTGGGGGATAGTGCGGCGCGCGGCGGGCGCGGGCCAGCGCGCGTCCTCCCGGGGCGGAGCCCTGCCGCACCGCCCGCGCCCCTGGCTCGCTCCGCGCCCCCGGCTTGCTCCGCACGGCCGAAGCCGCGCTCGCCTCCGGCGCGTCCGCGGCGGCCGCTGCCGCCGGAGCCGCCCGCTCCCAACCGTTGGCGCGAGCCACCCGCCGGTCCAGCGCGGTCAGCTGGGCACGGCCGGGCATCGGCGCCAGCACGGTCAACGTGCCGCTGGTCTGCCCCAGGGTGTAGCTGCGGGGATCGCCCTTCGCCTCCCCGAAGCGCGGCCCGGCGGGGTTCGGTCCCGCGCCGCGCCCCTTGCCGTTCACGGCCAGCAGCGAGTCCCCCACCGCCAGCACCGCGGTGGGATACCAGCCGACCGGGATGCGCCCGGCGAGGCGGTCGCGACGGCCGCGCGCCGCGCCGGCGGCCGGATCGGCGATGCCGGACGTGGCCGCCGCCAGGTCGAAGACCGCGACGGCATTGTTGTCGGACTCGGCCACCAGCAGGCGGCGGCCGTCGCCGGTGAGAGCCAGGGCGCTGGGCGTGCTGCCCTCGGCCGGCCCGGCGGGCGGCGGATCGTTCAGCTGCGCCATCACCCGCCGCGCCCGCGTGTCGACGACCGCCACCCGATCGGTGCTCGCCGAGGCCACGAACAGGCGCGACCCGCCGGCGCCGAGCAGCAGCGCCGAAGGATGGCGCCCGATCTCGATCTGGCCGGCCGCGACGAGGCTGGTCCCGGCGGCCGTCGCGGCGGCACTGCCGGTCGTGGCCGCGGCATCGGGCTTCTCGCCGCCGCCGGACGTGGCCGCGGCACCAGGCTTCTCGCCTGCGCCGGGAGTGGCCGCGGTACCGGGCGCCGCGCCGCCGCCGGACGTGGCCGCGGCACCGGGCGCCGCGCCGCTGCGGGACGCCGCGCCGCCGGGCGCCGTCTCGAACACCGCCACCGTGTCACCGCCCCAGGCGGACACGTACACCTCGCCGCGTTCCCCGACGACCACGTCGTAGGGGAGACGTCCGGCGGTCAGGCGCTGCACCACCTTGCCGCTCGCCAGGTCGACGACCGCGAGCGAGTCGGCCAGGTTCTCGGCGACGTACAGGGTCTTGCCGTCGCGCGCCAACGCCAGGCCGGCCGGGTAGCGGGTGCCTTTCGTCGCATCCTTCTCGGCGAGCGCGATGGCGCCCGCGGGCTTGGCCACGCCGCCCTGCCAGTCGAATCGGTAGACCACGTCCTCGTAGCCGCCGGCCACGTAGAGCGTGTGGCCGTCGGCGGCGAAAGCCATCCCCAGGAAGGCGGCCGGCAGCTCGAGCGTCTGCAGCACTCGGCCGCCGCGCGTCTCCACCACCTGGATCCCCTGCTCGCGCCAGCCCGCCAGCAGCACCACCACTCGGTCCCCTTCCGGCGCCAGCACCATCGACAGCGGCATGTTGCCGAGGTCGGACGAGCGACCCGCCGGGTCGAGCAGCACGCCGGTCGGCAGGCGCGCCCCGGCCGCCGGCCGTGCCGCGGCGGCCGCGGATGTGGAACCGGACGCCGCCAGCGACGATGGTCCGGGAAGTGCGACGGCGAGCGTCAGCAAGGCAGCGGCGAAGAGAGTGCGTTGGCTCATGGCGCCGTCATCCTACTCCAGGGTCGCGGCGGCGGCATGACAGCTCCGAGCGCGGCTTCGGCGAAGCACATGTGTCCACCTCTCGAGCGACCTCCGCGGCCGATTGCCGAGAAGAGGTCGACAGCCTGGGGAAGATACGGTCCTGCCGGTCAAGGGTTGCCCGCCGGCGCTCCCTGCAATCCGAGCGTCCGACCGACCAGCTCGGCCGCGAGTTGCGCCGCGGCACCGCCGCCGCGACCGCCGCGCCGGACGTAGCTGGCGATCGTATAGCGCGGCGCCCGGCGCCCGTCGAAGACGAGGCCGGCGAAGCAGCCGTCGTAGGGGCGGGCCTCGCCGGGGCCGGTGCCCGTCTTGCCGCCCATCGTCCAACCGTGGCCAGGGAGCCCGCGGATGCCGCTCGCCGTGCCGCGCAGGACGGCGTCCGAAAGGGCGGCCTGCAGCCTGGCGGCCGTGGCAGCGGTCACGATCCGAGTGCCCCCGGGACGCGGCGGCGCGGGCGGGGGCGCAATGATGCGGTCGCTGCCATCGCCGCGAGCGCCCCGATCGCCGCCGTCCGTCAGAGCCAGCGGCCGCACCAGCAGGCCGCCGTTGCCGACCGCCTGCAGAAAGCGTGAGACGTGCAGCAGGGTGACGACCAGGCCGTCCTCGCCGATCGACAGCGAGGATGCCCAGCGCGTATCCGGGTCGTCGGGTCCAATCGACACACAGGCCCCGGCCGGCCGCAGCCGCTGGGCGAACCGCGGCGCCAACTCGCCCCAGAAGCCGTCATCCGGCCGCGCTGCCGGCGCACCGGCGCCGCCACAAGCTCCAAGGCCGAATCGCCGCAAGTCGGCGAGGACCGCGGCGGACCCGACGGCGTGCCGGAGATCGACGGCCAACCGGCGGCCGATCGAGTCCGACCCGTCGACGATCATCGCGTGGAGATCCCGGTCGGTGCCGGGAGGTAACCTCGCGACCTGCTCCCAACACGACGCGGCCAGGAAGATCTTCGCCAGAGACAGCGGCAGAAGCGGTGTCGTGACGTCGACGCCGCCTGCCACCACCGCACCCCCCCGCGTCGTCGCCGTGCCGGCGACGGACGATGCCGGCACCGGCGCCGCAGTGAAAGACACCAATGCGCCGGTCTGGACATCTTGCATCAGCGCCGCGCCGGCAAGACGGCGCGATGCGAGCCAGCGTGAGGCCTCTTCCCCCGCCGTCTCGCACACCATGCCCCGGCGAAGCGCCACCCGGCAGCCTGATTCAGCGCCCAGAGGCCTCCATGCCAGCAGCAACCAGCCCGCGATCGCCGCGACAGCTGCCGCCGGCAGCCACCGCCCATTCCGGCGCCGCCCGTCGTTCGCTCCTAGCGCCCCGAAACCCATGTCAGCGTGCCGCATTCTACCGGGAGGCGACAGGGGCTTCTCCCCCCAGCGGCCGTTTGGGTGAGGCACTGCAAGAGAGACGCTCCTCGGAGAGACAACCCAGCCGAAGGGGAGGAGGCCCGGGCCGTGGATGGCGGCTGTCCCCCCGGCCTCCCTTTGGGCGAGCCATCGAAGTCCTCCGCTGGCCCACGTAACACCCTCGCCCAACGGGAGGCCGGGGGGACAGCCGCCATCCACGGCCCGGGTCGGAGGGTTCCCCGGAGGCCCCCGGAGGCCCCCTACCAGTCGCGGCGCTCGACCTCCCAGTCGGTCGGGCCCGGCTGGCGGATCGAGACGTGGCACATCGACTGGCCGGGCGCGGCGCCGTGCCAGTGCCAGCCGTTGGCCGGCAGCACGACGTAATCGCCGGCGCCGACCTGGCGCCTGCCCGCGTCGTCGGCGACGACGCAGGTCCCGGAGACGACGTACAGCACCTGGTCGGTGGCGTGCGTGTGCGGGATGGTGCGTGCCCCGTCCTCGAAGAACACGGCGACGATCTCGAGCTCGCGCGAGCGGTCGGGGCCGACCAGGCTCTGCATGAAGACCGGACCCGAGAAGTACTCGGGATGGGCGGCGGGCCGGGCCTGGGAACGGTCGGGTCGCACTGTATCCATGCCATCCAGCTTATCGCGCCCGCGGCGCCGCCCGCTGGCCGGAGGAGCGGTCGGCAGTGTCCTGGATTGATCCCTCTGACGCGGGATATCCCCCGCTGCCTCCGTTGGGGCGAGGCCCCGAAGTCCTCAAAGGAACTGATCTTGGAGTTACGGGCTTCGCCCCAACGGAGGCAGCGGGGATTTCCCGCGTCAGCTCGATCCAGGACACCACCGAGCGGTCGCCCGCCCCCCGGCTTGACGGGATGCCCATCGCGTATCATCCTTACGTGTAATGCCACGCAAACCTCGCCGCGTCTTCGTCGGCGCCCTCCCGCTCTCCTCGCTGCCGCAGCTCGAGGAGCTGCTGGCGCCCTTCCTCGGCGACAAGGGCTCGCGCGCCAACGTCGTCATGGTCCGCCTCGGCGACGACAGCGTCGCCCGCCTCGACGACCTGGTCGAGTCGGGAATCTTCGGCAGCCGCTCGGAAGCCGCGGCCTTCCTGGTCGGCGCCGGCATCCAGGCGCAACGCCAGCTGTTCGAGCGCATCGCCATGCAGACCTCCGAGATCAAGCGGCTGCGCACCTCGCTGCGCGAGGCGGCCCTGGCAGCCCTCGGGGCGGCCGGCGGAACGCGCACGCGGGCTGTCGATGCCGGCGCCGAAGGAGAACCGGAAGAGGCTGCGCGGCCGCGGCGCGCCCGGCGCGGGAACCGCAAGGCCGACGCGGCCCCCCCGCGACCCGCCGGCTAGAGGAGGCGCAACGCCGCTCCCGGCGTCGAGGGCAAGCCAGGCACTAGCGATTCATCTGGTACAGGCCACTCGGGACCGGAAGGATGAGGACGACGCTCAGGCCGGCTGCAGTCTCTCTTCCTGGTCCGTCAGGGCGCTCGGGACGAGCCAGACGCGGCCGTCGCGGGCGATGAGGTTGGTGGCCGCCTCCGGCCCCCAGGTGCCGGCCGGGTAGGTGGCCAGGTCGGCGGCGTCGCGCTCGCCCCACGCCTCCAGCACCGGCATCACCAGCTCCCATGCCTCGTTCACCTGGTCGCCGCGCATGAAGGGCGTGGCATCGCCGCGGATGACGTCGAGCAGCAGCGTCTCGTAGGCCTCCGGCTCGGGCGCGTGGAAGGCGGTGCGGTAGCTGAAGCGGGTCTCGACCGTGGAGAGGCGCATGCCCGCACCCGGGCGCTTGGCCTGGAAACGCAGCACGATGCCCTCGTCCGGCTGAATGCGCAGCAGCAGGCGGTTCGGCTGGATGCCGTCGACCGACGCGGGCGGGAAGGTCTGGTGCGGCACCGGCAGGTACTGGATGCAGATCTCCGACGCCGTTCCCGGCAAGCGCTTGCCGGTGCGCAGGTAGAAGGGCACGTCCTGCCAGCGCCAGTTGTCCACGAACAGCTTGAGCGCGACGAAAGTCTCGGTCCGCGAGCGCGGGTCGACGCCGCTCTCGGTGCGGTACCCGGGCACCTTCTGGCCGTCGACGAAGCCCGCCGTGTACTGGCCGCGCACCGCGACCTGCGACACCTGCTCGGGGCGGGTCGACCGCACCGCCCGCAGCACATCCATCTTCTTGTTGTGCAGCTCGTCGGGATCGAAGGTCACCGGTGGCTCCATGGCCACCAGGCAGAGCAGCTGGATCAGGTGGTTCTGCACCATGTCGCGCAGCGCGCCGGCGCTGTCGTAGTAGCCGCCGCGGTTCTCGACCCCGACCGTCTCGGCGACCGTGATCTGCACCGAGTCGATGTAGCGGCGGTTCCACAGCGGCTCCTGCACCGAGTTGGCGAAACGGAAGGCCAGGATGTTCTGCACCGGGTCCTTGCCGAGGTAATGATCGATGCGGTAGATCTGCGACTCGTCGAAAGCGTGGGTCAGGTACTCGTTGAGCTCGCGCGCGCTGTCCAGATCGTGGCCGAACGGCTTCTCGCAGACCATGCGGGCGTGCTCGCGGTCGGCGGTGAGGCCCGCATCCTGCAGGTGAGCAGCCACCAGCTTGACCACGGTCGGCGGCGTCGCCAGGTAGAACACGCGCGTAGCGGCCGTGCCCCAACCCCGATCGAGCTCGGCGAGATGCTCCGCCAGCGCCTGGAACGCGGCGCCGTCGGCGAAGTCGGCGCGCCGGTAGGAGACGTGCGAGCTGAACTGCCGCCAGGGCTCGTCCTCGGCCTTGCCCTGCCGGCTGAAGCGGTCGATGCCTTCGCGCAGGTGCGCGAGGTAGTTCTCGTCCGACATCTCGCGAGCGTCGACGGCGAGGACCTCGAACCGCTCCGGCAGCGCGCCGTCGAGCCACAGGTTGTAGAGCGCCGGGACCAGCTTGCGCCAGGTGAGGTCGCCGCCGCCGCCGAAGATCACGAACGCCGTCGGTGCTGTCGAGACCGCCATCAGCTCGCCTCCTAACCCTACCCCTTGGTGGCCGCGGTGGCCGACGCGTCGAGCGTCAGGCCCAGGGCCGCCAGGTGCTCGCGGGTCGACTCGAACCCGTGATGCCAGATGGCGTGCATGCCCAGGCTGGCGGCCACCTCCACGAACATGGGACGGTCCTCGATGTAGGCCACTCGCCGCGGATCGGCCTGCGCGATGTCCAGCGCGACGCGGAAGATGTCCTCGTCGGGCTTGCGGAAGTGGACATAGCACGAGACGATGAAGAAGTCGACGAAGTCGTCCAGCCGGAACCGGCGGATGCGGTCCGCCGTCAGCTCCCGTCCCTCGTTGCTGACCACTGCCACTTTGATGCCATGTCGGGCCTTCAGCCGGCAGACCAGGTCGATCATCTCCGGGAACGCGCGCGCCTCGCCGAGAATGAAGTCGATCACGTCGTCGTGGGTGAAGCCGCGGGGCTCGTAGAAGATCACCCGGTCGAGGTAGGCGGCGAGCCCCATCTTGCCCGACTCGTAGGTGTCGTAGGTGAGGTGATGCCGGTCGTCCATCTCCGCGCTGTTGATGCCGAAGTGGTCGGCGGTCAGGTGGCGCAGGTTCTTGTCCCAGCCGTTGGTGAGCAGCACCCCTCCCAGGTCGGTGAACAGGTGGGTGATCGGCTTCTCGCTCATCCAGATCCTCCTCGCACATTCTCGCCGCGCCGGCGGCTCGCCGGCCGGCGCCGCAGCGGACCGGCGCCGCGGGTCACTTCAGCCGCAGATAGAAGAGAGCGCCGGAGCGGTGCCGCAGGGTCACCCGGTCCGGCTCGATCTTGTCCACCGTCACCTCGTCGACCCCCTGGCCGGGGCCGACCAGCTTGCCGTTGATCATCGCCACCGGGCTGGTGTCGGACCAGGCAATCCCCGAGAGCTTGACGGAGCCGCCGTCGGCCAGCTTCACCTCGCCGAGATAGCTGCCACCGTCGGCCATGGTGCGAACGGAGGAGGCGGGGGCGGCGGCGCCGAGGGCGGGCGTGGAGGCCGTGGTGCCGGTGGCGGCAGCGATGCCGGGGGTGCCGGCGGCGGCAGCGGTGCGCTTGGCGGCACCAGCGCCGGCCGGCAAGGCGGTCGCGACACTCTCCGCGGCATCGCCGCCATCGAGGACAGGTGCCGGCGGAGCGGCGGGCCCGGCGGCCGAAGGCTTCCCGTGGCTCGCGCGGCTGGCCGGGGCCTCGGCGGAGAGGGAGGTCGTAGTGGACGCGACGGCCGCCGGGGAGGCGGGGTTCGCCGGCTCCTGCCGCCGCGGCCCGAGGCCATCGCGCTCCCGGCCGCTCTGCCGGCCGTTCTCCCGGCCGCCCTCCCGCTCCTCGCCCCGGCCGGCCCGCGCGGCGCCCTCAGCGCCGGGAACGATGCCCGAGCCCGCGACGCCTCTTGCGGATCCTCGTGCTCCCGCCGTCTCGAGGCCGCCGGGCGTGAGTGCCGCGCCGGCGCTCTCCGATGTCGCCGGCGCCGCTGCCGCCTGCCGCTCCGCCGCCATCGCCACCGCGGGTTCCGGCCTCGCGGCCGCGGCCGACGGTGCGGCGGCCGATGCGGCGGCCGCCCTCGAGCCGGAGGATGACCTGATGAACAGCACGATCCCCACCGCTCCGACCAGCAGCGACAGCCCCACGACCGCCGCGGCCGCGATGCGGCGCGCGCCGGGGCGGCGGGCGCGGGACTGCTCCATGTGCGTCCAGGGGGAGGCGAAGCCGCCGCGATGTCCGCCGGCGCCGCCGGCGCCCGCGCCGCCGGCCTGGCGCGCCGCATCCTGGCGGGCCGCGTCGAGGCGCGCCCGTTTCAAGGCCTCGTCGATCAGGCTCATGAGGCGATCTTCCCCTCGAGCTCGCGGATCGCCCGGCGGACGTGGCGCGCCTCGAGCTGGTCGGTGCCGGCCACGTACCCGCACAGCAGCGCCTTGTCGCAGACCGCGTTGATCAGCCGCGGCACCCCGCCAGAATAGCGGTGCACCGCCCGGATCGCCCAGCGGCTGAAGCCGGGACGGCCGTTGCCGCCGGCGACGTGCAGCCGGTGCTGGATGTAGTACTCGGTCTCGAGGCGGCTCAGCGGCCGCAGGTGATAGCGGACGGTGATGCGCTGCCGCAGCTGGCGCAGCCGCGGCGACTCCAGCATGTCGCGCAGCTCGGGCTGGCCGATGAGCACGATCTGCAGCAGCTTGCGCTGGTCGGTCTCCAGGTTGGACAGCAGCCGCACCTGCTCGAGCAACTCGCTGTCGAGGTCCTGGGCCTCGTCGATCAGCAGCACGACGTCGTTGCCGGCCGCCACCTGGTCGAGCAGGAACTGGTTGAGCAGGCCGAGGCAGGTCACCCGGTCGGCCCGGGACGGCGGGCGGAGGCCGTACTCGACGAGGATGGCGCGCAGCAGCTGGGTGCTGGTCAGGCAGGGGTTGAGGATGAGCGCCGTGCGGACGGTCGGCCCGAGATGCTCGAGGATGGCGCGGCAGACCGTGGTCTTGCCGGCCCCCACCTCGCCGGTCAGCTGGATGAATCCCTTGCGCTCGCGGATGCCGAACAGGACGTGGTTGAACGCCTCGCGGTGCCGATCGCTGAAGAACAGGAAGCGCGGATCGGGCGTGATGTTGAACGGCGGCTCCTGGAAGCCGTAGAAGGCGTCGTACATGGCACTGCTACTTTCTCACCTGCGAGGGTAGCGGGCGGCGGGCGGGCGCGCGCACCTGTCCTCCTGCTGATACGCGGGCCGCTCCCTGGGTGTCTAGGAGACCCGGACCGCTTTCTCCTTCTCCGCGAGCGTCCCGAGCAGGCTGTCGAAGGAGTCGGAGAACTTGCGGACACCCTCCTGCTCGAGGTCCTCGGAGACCTGGCTCTCCTCGATGCCGAGCTCGGCCAAGCCGTCGATGACGTCCTTCGCGCGATCGAGATCGTCGTGGATGCGGACCCGCGGGACGCCGTGGTCCTTGTACGCCTCGAAAGTCTCGCGCGGCATCGTGTCGATGCTGTCGGGGGCGATCAGCGCCTCGACGTAATACAGGTCGGGATAGGCGGGGTCCTTGGTCGAGGTCGAGGCCCACAGCGGCCGCTGGCGGCTAGCGCCCTTCTCGCGCAGCCTGGCGTAGCGCTCGCCGCTGAACACCTCCTCGAAGGCGCGGTAGGCGAGGCGGGCGTTGGCGATCCCCGTCTTGCCGCGCAGGTCGCGGGCCAGCTGGCGCTGCCGCTCCGGGCGGGCGGCATCGGCGACGATGGCGTCGAGCTGCTTGTCGATGTTGGTGTCCACCCGGCTGACGAAGAAGCTGGCGACCGAGCGCAGGCGGTCCACCGGCTTGCCGGCGCCGACCCGCTCCTCGAGCGCCGAGAGATAGGCCTCCATCACCTCCCGGTAGCGCTCGACCGAGAACAGCAGGGTGATGTTGATGTTGACGCCGTCGGCGAGGCACTGCCGGATGGCCGGGACGCCGGGCCCCGTGCCGGGGATCTTGACCATGACGTTCGGCCGGTCGCACCGCTTCCACAGCCGGTGCGCCTCGTCCACCGAGCCCGCGGTGTCCATCGCCAGGTGCGGCCCGACCTCGATCGAGACGAACCCGTCGTCGCCGCGGGTGGTCTCGTAGACCAAGCGGAAGGCGTCGGCGGCGCGGCTCACGTCCTCCACCGCCAGCGCCTCGAAGATCTCGGCCGTCGGCAGCCCCTGCTCCCCCAGCCGGCGGATGTCGTCGTCGTACAGCTCGGTCTTGGCGATCGCCTGCTGGAAGATGGTGGGATTCGACGTCATCCCGCGCAGCCCGTCCTCCTCGATCAGGCGCCGCAGCTCCGGCCCCTGGTAGAGGTCGCGCCGGATGTAGTCATACCAGACGCTCTGGCCCAGCTCGGTCAGCCTCAGCAACGGGTTCTGGCTCATCCTAGCCTCCTTCGCCGGCCCTCCCAGCCCGCCTATCCTACCAGGACCCGCTGAGGCTTACTCCAGCCAGTGGTGGGTGCTCTCCTGCAGGTCCGGGACGAGCTCGGGCTTGCCGCGGAGGGCGCGCACGCAGGTGTTCCAGCGGAGGATGGCGTCGTCGTTGCCGGGCGGGCGGATGGCGGCGGCGCGGTCGTAGTGGTCCATGGCCTCGCGCAGCCACTCGTAGGCGATGTGGCCGGCGCGCGGACCGCCGCGCTTGAGATGCGCCTTGGCGCGGCGCTCGCAGAGGATGCCGGCGTGATAGACGCGGCTGTACTCGTCGCGGATGCGCGCGAGCACCGCCTTGGCCTCGGCGGCGGCCGCGCCCAGGTGCTCCTCGAACTGGTCGGAGAGCGCCAGCACCAGCATCACCAGCGCCTCCTGGTGGTCGGGCTCGACGTCCAGGATGTCGCGGCAGATGCTCTCGGCCTCGACCGGCTCGTGCAGCAGGCGGTAGCGGTAGGCCTTCTCGAGGGCGGCCGGAACGGCTTCACGCGAGAGCGGCTTGAGCTCGAACATCATCGCCTCCTGCCTCCTGCCGGCGGCCCCGAATCCAGCCGTTGCGGCAGGGTGACGGCTGGAGTACCATAAGCGCCCGGTTGCATTCCCTTCTCGAAACGTGGCTCCCTCGCCGGGAGCGGAGGCCGGGGCGCGGACGATGGAAACCACATCCTACGACATCCTCGTGATCGGCGGCGGCGGCGCGGGCCTGCGGGCGGCCATCGCCATCGCCGAGACCGACCCCGAGATCAGCGTCGCCGTGGTGTCCAAGGTCTACCCGATGCGCAGCCACACCGTGTCCGCCGAGGGCGGGGCGGCGGCCGTGGCCCGCGCCGAGGACAGCCTCGACGCCCACGCCTATGACACGGTGAGCGGCGGCGACTGGCTGTGCGACCAGGACGCGGTCGAGGTCTTCGTGCGCGAGGCGCCGGAGGAGCTGCTGCGGCTCGAGCGCTGGGGGTGCCCGTGGAGCCGCACCGCCGACGGACACGTCGCGGTGCGCCCGTTCGGCGGCATGAAGAACGAGCGCACCTGGTTCGCCGCCGACAAGACCGGCTTCCACATGCTGCATACCCTCTACCAGACCAGCCTCAAGTACGCACCGCTGACGTTCTTCGACGAGTGGTTCGTGACCGACTTGCTGGTCGAGGACGGGCGCTGCCAGGGCGTGGTGGCGATCGAGCTCGCGACCGGCAAGGTCGGCGCCCTGCTGGCCAAGGCGGTGATCCTCACCACCGGCGGATGCGGCCGGGTCTTCGCGTTCACCACCAACGCCAACATCAAGACCGGCGACGGGATGGCCCTGGCCTATCGCGCCGGAGTGCCGCTGAAAGACATGGAGTTCGTCCAGTACCATCCCACGGGGCTGCCGTTCACCGGCATCTTGATCACCGAGGCGGCGCGCGCCGAGGGCGGCTGGATGCTCAACAAGGACGGTTACCGCTACCTCCAGGACTACGACCTGGGCAAGCCCGAGCCCAAGCCGGTCAAGCGCTCGATGGAGCTGGGCCCGCGCGACCGGCTGTCGCAAGCCTTCGTGAAGGAGATGGAGAAGGGGCGCACCACCACCACCCCTTACGGCGAGGTGGTGCACCTCGACATCCGGCACCTGGGCGAGAAGCTGATCGATGCCAAGCTGCCCTTCGTGCGCGAGCTCTGCCGCAAGTATGAAAACCTCGACCCGGTGAGCGAGATGATCCCGGTGCGCCCGGTGGTGCACTACATGATGGGCGGCGTGCACACCGACCTCGAAGGTGCGACGCCGCTGCCCGGCCTCTACGCCGCGGGCGAGGTGGCCTGCGTCAGCATCAACGGCTCGAACCGCCTGGGCTCGAACTCCCTGACCGAGCTGCTGGTCTTCGGCGCCCGCGCCGGCCGCGCCGCCGCGCGCTACGCCGCCGCGACGCCGCCGGCTGCGCCGGCCATCCTCGCCCAGGCCTACGCGGAGGAGCGGCGGCTCGAGACGCTGCGGCGCGCCAGCGGCGGCGAGCGGGTGGCGGTGCTGCGCACCGAGATGCAGCAGGCGATGGAGCGCGGCGCCGGGATCTATCGCGACGAGCCGGGGCTGGGCGCGACCGCGGCCAAGATCGCCGAGCTGCGAGAACGCAGCGGCGGCGTCTGGCTCGACGACCGGAGCCTCACCTTCAACACCGAGCTGCTCGCTTTCCTCGAGCTCGCCAACATGCTGGACGTCTCCGAAGCGATCCTCCACTCGGGCCGCGAGCGGCGGGAGTCGCGCGGCGCCCACCAGCGCACCGACCATCCAGGACGCGACGACGAGCGTTTCCTCGCCCACTCGCTCGCCTACCGCCAGGCAGACGGTGCGCCGCGCATCGCGTACCAGCCGGTCGCGATCACCCGCTGGCCCCCGGGCGAGCGGATCTACGGGAGGTGAAGTCCGTGCCGGAAGCCACCGCGACGATTCGCCTCGAGGTTCTGCGCTACCGCCCCGAGGAAGACACCGAGCCGGTGTGGCAGAGCTACGAGGTGCCGTTGCGGCGCGACTGGATGGTGCTCGACGGCCTCAACTACGTCAAGGACTCGCTCGACGGCAGCCTCTCCTACCGCTGGGCCTGCCGGATGGGGGTCTGCGGCAGCTGCGGCATGATGGTGAACGGCAAGCCCACGCTGACCTGCGCGTCCTACCTCGCGGCCCTCGCGCCGGGACCGGTCCGGGTTGAGCCCTTGCGCGGTTTCCCGATCGTTCGCGACCTGGTGATCGATCTGCGCGAGTTCCTCGACAAGCTCAAGAGCGTCAAGCCCTGGCTGCTGCGCGACGAGGAACCGCCGCTGGCCGCCGGCGAGCACCTGCAGACCCCCGAGCAGCTGGCGGAGTACAAGCCCTACAGCATGTGCATCAACTGCATGCTCTGCTACGCCGCCTGCCCGATCTATGCGCTCGAGCCCGGCTTCGTCGGACCGGCGGCGATCGCCCTGGCGCAGCGCTACAATTTCGACTCGCGCGACCAGGGAGCGGCCGAGCGTCTCGAGATCCTTTCGCAGCACGAGGGGATCTGGGCCTGCACCTTCGTCGGCGAGTGCTCGGCGGTGTGCCCGAAGGGGGTTGACCCGGCCGGCGCCATCCAGCGCTACAAGGTCGCGGCCACGGCGGCGTGGTGGCGGTCCGTGCTGATGCCCTGGGGCGCGCGATGAACCCGGCCTACCGGCCCTACCATCCGAAGTGGCATCGCGAGCGGATGCCGATCTTCTGGTGGCTCGGCCAGCTCTCCTACATCAAGTTCATCGTCCGCGAGCTGACCAGCCTGGCGGTGGGCTACGCCGCGGTGCTGCTGGTCGCCGAGGTCTGCGCCCTGGATCGCGGCGCCGCGGCGCATGCCCGCTTCCTGCGCTTCCTCGCCGCTCCCCCGGTGCTCGCTTTCCACCTGCTGGTCTGCGCCGCCCTGCTCTTCCACACCGTCACCTGGCTCAACCTGGCCCCGAAAGCGCTGGTGCTGCGGGTCGGCGGCCGGCGGCTGCCGGACGGGGCCGTGGTGGCGGGCCATTACCTGGCGTGGGTCCTGGCCAGCGGCGCGGTCGTCTGGTGGCTGCGCGGAGGTCTCTGATGCCGCGGCCGCGCGAGCCTTTCTTCTGGGCGCTGTTCTCGAGCGGCGGCATGATCGCCGCGCTGGTCCTGCCGGCGCTCGCGCTCTGGCTGTGGGTCGCCAGGCCGCTCGGCTGGGTCGCCGGCCCCACCGGCCCCGAGCTGGCCGCGCTCCTTGCCCCGCCGCTGCTGCGGCTTTGCCTGTTCGTGTTGATCGCCCTCGCGCTCTTCCACTGGGCCCACCGCTTCCGCTACACCCTCTACGACGGCCTGCAGCTCGCCCACCTCTACGGGCTGATCGCCAGCATCTGCTACGGCGGCGCGACCCTGCTGACCGCCTTCGCCGCCTGGGCGCTGTGGCATCTGCCGCGTCTGCCGTAGACGCGCGGGCGGGGTCAATCGGAGGGAGCGGCGGGAGCAGAAGGAGCGGCGCCGTCCACATCCGCCACATCGCCCGCACCGGCGCCAGCGGCGCCCGCGCTGCTGGCGGAGGCGGGAACCTGGGCGGGGCTCGCGCGCAGCAGCTTCTCCCTGCCGGCATGGCGCAGGCGCTTGAGGAGGGCCTCCTCGCGCAACGCGTGGCCCCAGCTCTCGACCTGCCGCCACCAGGCGAGCTCGACCGGCAGGCGCGAGCGGGTGTACCGGGAAGCCTGCCCGGCGCGGTGCTCGGCGAGGCGCCGTGCCAGGTCCTTGGCGGCGCCGGCGTACAGCGAGCCGTCGCGGCAGCGCAGCAGGTAGACGTAGGGCACGGCTGATTCTACCGCCTGCGCCGTCCTTCTCCTCTATAATCCAAGTAAGCAACCAAGCGCCGGTCGCCGGTCGAAGAGCTTCCAGGGAGGACCAGGACCAGTGTCCCGCACGGTACCCTCGCACCCCAGTCGCCGTTGCTCCGCGGAGCGGCTCCGGGCGCCGCTCGTGCTGCTCGCGCTGCCCGCGCCGCTGGCGCTGCTGGTGCTGCTCGCGCTGCTTGGCTCGTGGGAGCCGGCCGCCGTCGCGGCCAGCGCCGCGCGCGCCTCGACCGGCACGCCGGACGAGCGCCCGCCGTCGCGGCTGCGCCTGGTGCGCCCGCCGGCGCCGCTGGTGCCGGGGCAGCAGGCGCCGCTCGGCATCGAGACGGTGGGCGAGCACGGCGAGCTGCTGGCGGCGCAGCACCCGGTCGCGGTGACGCTCTCGGGAGCCGCCGGCCTGACCGCGACGACGCTGGTGAACCTGCCCGCCGGCTCGTCGCGGATCGCCGTGCCGCTCATCGCCGCCAAGCCCGGGCTGTGGCAGATCGAGGCCCGTGCCCAGGGCCTGTACTCGGCGTCGACGGTCGTGGTCTGCGTGGCGCCGGCGGTGCTGGCCCGTCACCAGGCCCTCGCCGCCGCACCGCCGAGGGCGCACGCAGGGACCGCGACCGCCCCCAGCGGCAAGCCCGCGGGGGCGGCGACCGCTCCCAGCCGCGTCGCAGCGCCAGCGCCGCCCGCGAGGAGGCTGCTGGTGGCGCCGGAATCGCGGCATGCGACCGTGCCGCCAAGGGCACGCGCGACGGCAGTCGCAGCCGCGCCTGCGCCTGCGCCCACGGCCACGGCCGCTCCTGCGCCCGCACCCGCGACCGCTCTTGCGCCTCCTGCGCCCGCACCCGCGGCCCCACCCGCACCCACGGCCGTGACATCAGGCGCCCACCTCGAGGAGGAGCGGCTGCATGCCGTCGCAGCCGCCCCCGGCGAGGTGCGCCTCATTCCCGAGCATCTGGAGCGTTACCGCGGAACGCAGGGCTGGGAGAGCGTCTCCATCGACGCCTACTGGTACGAGAACGGCAACCCTTCCGCGGCGCCTCAAGCGCTCGACCTCGCCCTGATCGACGATCGGGGCGACCTGCGCATCGAGCCGACCCGCCTGAACATCCTGCCCGGCGACTTCATGAGCAAGCAGCCCGCCGTCGTCACCGCCGTGGTGGCCGCGAAGTCCTCGCTGAAGGCCATCTATCCGGGCGGGCAGTCGAACCCCGTCGACATCAGCTTCCTGGCGGCGCCGGCGACGCAGCTCTCGTTCACCAGCGGACCGCAGGTGATCCGGGGCTTCGGCGTCGTCTCGTCGGAGGTCTACGTGCGGCTGCTCGACGCCGCCGGCGTGCCGGCGGTCGCCGACCGGCCGATCCAGGTCAACATGCAGCTGAGCGGACCGATCGGCTCGCCGCAGCTGCCGCCGGCCGTGATCCCCGCCGGCGACATCGAGACCCGCGTGCCGCTCGCGCTGCCGCGCTTCGGCGCCTACACCGTCGTCGCCTCGGCCGCCAACCTCACCGACGCCGCCCCGCTCTCGATCGAGGTCGCGTTCGACTGGCTGCTGCTGCTGGCGACGCTGCTCGGCGGCGTGCTCGGCAGCCTGACGCGCGTGCTCTACCGCGGCCAGGGCGCCGAGGAGACCCCCCGCCGCCTGCTGCGCGTGGTGCTGCTGGGCAGCCTGGCCGCGCTGCTGGTCGTCCTGCTCTCGGCTTTCGGCCTGCTGTCGCTGCTCGCCGGCGCCCTTCCCCAGGGCTGGTCCGGCGCCCTGGCCAGGGTGCCGCTCGGCAGTCTGACCGGCGTCTTCCTCCTCGGCTTCCTCGCCGGCCTGCTCTTCGACCGCGTCTTCGGGAGCCTGGTGAGCACCCCGCCCTCGCCGCCGGCCCCGAAGCCCGCCCCGGCCGCGGGCGGCGGCGGCGGGGAGCACGGCGGCGGCTGAGGTACGGTAGGCCGCCGTTCGCGGCCGTTCCTCTCCGCCGCGCGGGCCTTGGCCGCGATGCCGCCGCCGTCCGGTCTCAGGGGGCCGCGCCGTGGCGCGCGCCGGTCCTTCCCGTCACCACGCTGATCGCCCCGTTGTTCTCGAGGATCGCCGAGCGGACCTCCTCGACGCAGGTGCAGCCGGCCTGGCGCAGCGCCGCCTGCAGCTCGTGGTGGGTCAGCTGGGCGCCGGCCATGACGTCCTCGAAGAGCTTGCCGTCGTGAATCAGCACCTGCGGCCGCCCCTCGACGATGGCCTCCAGCCGCTTGCTGCGGAAGGTGGCCAGGCCGACCAGGTAGTTGAGGACCACCAGCGTGGTGGCCGAGATCAGCCCGCCCACCAGGGAGTTGTCGCCGGCGTTCATCGAGTTCTGCACGGCGTTCGACAGCACCAGCAGCAGCACCAGGTCGAAAGGCGCCAGCTGTCCGACCTGGCGCTTGCCGGTGAGCCGCAGCAGCGCCAGCAGGAACCCGTAGACGACGGCCCCGCGCACGATCAGCTCCCACCAAGGCACCGCGATGTTCCACATGGCGATCTCTATCCCTCCGTGCCCGCCGTGCCCACCGCCTCCAGGCGCGCGAGCGGCGCCTCGCGCAGCAGCGCCTCGAGGCTCGCGAGCGCCTGCTCGGGCGCCAGCACCGCCGCCGGCAGGTAGGCGACGAGCCAGGCCCGCCGCGTGTCCTCCCGCACCCTGATGCGCTCGCTGTCCGTGATCGGCGTGCTGAAGGGACCCGCGGCGTCGGCGAGCAGGGGCTTGCCCTCGAGATGGAAGGGTCCGCGGAGCGACGCGAAGGCTTCGCCCGGCTTGCCGGCGCGCAGGCGGACCGGGGGCGCGAAGCTGCCCTCGGCGGCGACGCTGCACGGGACCGCGAGGTCGATCGACAGGCAGTTGTTGAGGTCCACCAGCGGCTGGATGGCCGGCAGTTCCTCTCCCTTCAGCACCCGCCGCAGCAGCGCCTCCGAAGAGGGCCGGTAGCGGGTCGGATCGCAGCCGGCGGCGCGGAAGAGCGCGCGCACAGCCGCCACCGTCGCATCCTCCGGCAGCCGCGCCAGCTCGAAGCGGGACCGGGCCCGGGCCGCCGACCGCCGGCGCAGCTCGGCGAGATCCCCCGGGGCCGGCGGCGCCGCCGGCGCCGCCAGCTCCACGCGCGCCCAGAGCAACCTCCAGCCGTCCAGCTCCAGGCACACCGCCGGCGGCGACGAGTCAGGCATGGCGACGAGCATCCGGGGAGTAGCCTAGGAGGAGGCGGGGCGGAGGTCAAATCGGAGGGCGCGGGGCCTGACTGGCACCGCTGGAGGATCTCGCTGCCTCGCCAGCGCCGGTGGCCGCCGCCGGCAAGGGGACGACCGGCGGTATGCTCCTCCCGATGCACGAGCTCTCACAGGCGCCTCCTCCCCGCGCCGCGCTGCCGCCCGCGCGGCGCAGCGCCCGCCGCGGGCCCGCCAGCTCGCGCGTGAGGGACGGCGCGGGCGACGTGCAGGCCTACTACCGGCGCATCGCGCCCTACCTCGACCTCGAGCTCGCCGACCGCGGCGACGCCGGCTTCTGGGAATGGGCGGCGAGCGAGCCGGCCGGTTGCCGAGTGCTCGAGCTGGGGGCTGGCACCGGACGGGCGACCTTCTTCCTGGCCCGCGCGGCCGCCAGGGTCTTCGCCTGCGATCTCCTGCCCGAGCTGGCCGCCATCGCCAGGGAGCGCCTCGGGAGCCTGGAGAACGTCCGCCTGTTCGTCGCCGACATGCGGCGCCTGTGCCTCGCCGCCCGCTTCGACCTGGTCGTCGCGGTGGACGACCCGTTCACCCACTTGCTGCTCGACGGCGAGCGCGACCGCGGCTTGCGCGCCGCGGCCGCCCACCTGGCGCCGGGGGGGCGCCTGATCCTCGACGCGGCCTGGCTCTCGCCGCACCAGCGGGAGCTGGCGAGCCGGCCGGAAGGGCTGGTGACCGAGCGCTTTCGCGGCGGCGGCGCCGGCCAGCTGCGGGTGCGCGAAGAGGTGCGCTGCGGCGCCGGCCGCATCTGTGACAGCCGCATCGAGTACCGCCGCGCCGGCGAACCCCCGGTCGCGGCCAGCTTCCGCTCGCGCCTGTGGTCGCTGGCCGAGATCGGCCGCCGCTGCCACGCCGCCGGCCTCGACGTGGTCTCGCTCTGGGGCGGCTACGACCGGCGTCCGTTCCGGCGCCTGACCTCGTCGCGGCTCATCGTCGAGGCACGGCCGCGGCCGGGCCGCCGGCAGCAGGCGCGCTGAGCGCCGCGGCCGCCGCGGGCCGGTCGCCTTCCTCCGCGGCAACGCCGCCGTCGAGTCCCGCCGCGCGCAGCAGCCGGCCAAGATCGGCCGGCAACGGCGCCTCCAGCACCAGCGCCTCCCCGGTCACCGGATGCCGCAGGGCGAGGCGCCAGGCATGCAGCGCCTGCCGCGGGAAGTCGCGGCAGACCGCGGCCAGCGCCGGATCGACGATGCCGCGGTGGCGGGGCTCGCCGTACAGCGGGTCGCCGACGATCGGCAGGCCGAGAGCCGCGAGATGCACGCGGATCTGGTGGGTGCGCCCGGTGACCAGGCGGCAGCGCAGCAGCGACAGCCAGCCGGCGCGCCCGCCGTCGTCGCCGCGGCCCGGGCAGCAGCTCTCGGCCAGCAACTCGTAGAGCGTCGCGGCGCTCTGCCCCTCGGTGCGCGAAGCGGCCACCCGCCGCCGGTCGAGCGGATCGCGCAGCAGCCTGAGCTCGATGCGTCCCCTGGGCAGCGGCGGCCTGCCGTAGACCACCGCCAGGTAGTCCTTCTGCAGCGCCCGCGCCTTGATCGCCCGCGCCAGGCCGGCGTGCGCGGCGCGGCTCTTGGCCACCAGCAGCACCCCGGACGTCTCGCGGTCGAGCCTGTGGACCAGGCCGGGGCGCACGCCCAGGGGCTCGGCCGCGGCAGCGGCTGTTCCGGCCCCCGCCGCCGGCGCGCCCTCCCCGAGATGCCAGGCCAGCGCGTTGACCAACGTGCCGTCGCGGTAGCGGCCGGTCGGATGAACCACCAGGCCGGCCGGCTTGTCGAGCGCCAGCAGGTGCTCGTCCTTGTAGAGGATCGCCAGCGGCATCGGCTGCGCCGCCAGCGGCCGCACGCGGCGGCGCGACGGCGGCGGACCCGGCAGCTCCACCTCCAGCTCGTCGCCGAGGCCCAGGCGCCCGGCCGGCCGCCGGATCACGGCGCCGTTCACCCGCACCCTGCCGGCCGCGATCCAGCCCTGCAGCTGGCTGCGCGAGAGCCCCGGCAGGCCCGCGAAATGTCGCACCAAGGCGCGGTCCAAGCGCCCGCCCGCGTCGCCCCGGTCCGCCCGCCAGCGAGAGCGGCAGTCGGCGGCGGTCGCCGGCCCTGCCGGAACAGCCGCCGCGGCCGGCGCCCCTGGCGTCACGGGGAGCCCGCCCCCACCCCCGCCGCGGCCGCGGCCGCAGCCGCCCCAGCGATCTCGCCACGAAGGACCGTCACCGCCCGGCCGCCGAGAAGGACGCGGTCGCCGGCCACCTCCACTCGCACCTGGCCGCCACGGGCCGAGGCCTGGTAGGCGAGGAAGGGGTTCTTGCCCAGGCGCCCGCTCCAGTAGGGCCCGAGGCAGCAGTGGGCCGAGCCGGTGACCGGGTCCTCGTCGATGCCGCTGGCGGGGGCGAAGAAGCGCGAGACGACGTCGTAGCCTGGCCCTGGCCCCGGCCCTGGACCTGGCGCCGCGGCGCGGGCGGTGACCAGGATGCCGCGGTAGGGCAGAGCGCCGAGGCGCCTGAGATCGGGAGCGAGCGCGCGCACCGCGGCCTCGTCCGCGAGCTCGACCACCAGGTCGAAGCGGTTGGCCCCGACCCACACCGGCGACGCCCCCAGCATCTCCGCCAGCAGCGGCGGCGCCTCCGCCAGGGCGCTCGCCGGCTCGGCCGGAAAGTCCAGCTCGATCCACTCGCCGTCCCGCGCGGCGCCCAGCACGCCAGAGAGAGTGTGGAAGCGAATCGGCTCCCCGGCCGCCACCAGGCCGATCTCCCACAGCAGGTGCGCCGAGGCCAGCGTCGCATGGCCGCACAGCTCGACCTCGACCGCCGGCGTGAACCAGCGCAGGTCGAACCCGGAGCCGTCGCGGCGGCGCACCAGGAAGGCCGTCTCCGCCACGTTCATCTCCGCCGCCACGGCCTGCATCCAGCCGGCCGCGGGGTAGGCGGCCAGCGGCAGCGGGCACACGCCCGCCGGATTGCCGGCGAAGGGCCGGTCGGCGAAGGCATCGACCTGGTAGATCGCGAGTCCCATGGCACCTCCGTCCGAGGTGGGGAGCATGATAGCGCCTCGCCCAAAGGGGCGCAGGGGAAACGGACCCACTACCGGGAGCATAAACCACGGGCACGGACGGCGAAGTCGAGGTAACATCCTCTCTCGTCGATCCGCCCAATCAGACGAGGGGCGCTGGCATCAGCGCAGCGTCCGGCGTCCGTTCGCACGAGCCAGAGGAGACCATCATGAGGAGTCGCACCATGGGTACCGACCTATCGCACCGGATCAGAGTTGCCGCCTGCCTCGTCCTGCTGCTGGGGGTGCCCGCGGCGCTCTCCGCGCAGCCCTTCGGCCTGTGGACCCAGTTCGTCGGCGACGGCACCGCGGGCGCCAGCGACGGCTGGCTCCAGATCCCCGACAGCCCCGCGCTGAACCCGACCAGCGCCATCACCATCGAGGCGTGGGTGCTGATCAACGAACCCTTCGCTCACGCTGCCTGCCGCAGCATCGTCGGCAAGAACTTCACCCACGCGTACTGGGTCGGCGCCTGCAGCACCGGGTCGGGTGCCGTCCTGCGGTCGTACGTCCGCGGCAGCACCTCCCTGAAAGACGGCGGCGTCATCCCGAACGGCACCTGGATCCACATCGCCGTGACCTCGGACGGCACGACGCGGAAGCACTACATCGACGGCGAGCTGGTGGGCACCTTCTCCGAAGCCGGGCCGCCGACGGGGAGCACGTCGCCGCTCCAGATCGGCGGTGACGCGGCCTACGAGTTCAGCCCGAACGGCCTGGTCGACGAAGTACGCCTGTGGAACGTCGCCCGCACCCAGGACCAGATCCGGGCCGCCATCAACGTCCCGCTGACCAGCGCCCAGCCCGGGCTGGTGGCGGTCTGGCCGATGGGCGGCCCCCACGACGCGCTGGGCGCCCACGACGGCAGCTTCGTCGGCAACGTCCCGCCGATCCTCGGGCCGCCGGTAACGTCCACATGCGGCTCCTCGACGACCTCCGCGCTCTGTCTCCAGGGCCACTTCGCCGTCACCGCCACCTTCCGGACCGGCCCTCAGGGCTCGGCCAGCGGCCAGGCCCACGTCGTGGTGGCCGGCCCGGATTCCGGCATCCTCTGGTTCTTCTCTTCGAGCAACTGGGAGGTGATGGTCAAGGTGATCAACGGCTGCGCGCTGAACAACCGCTGGTGGGTGTTCAGCGCCGCCACGACCAATGTCTACTACCAGCTGAACGTCACCGACGTGCAGAGCGGGGAGACCAAGATCTACTTCAACTACCAGGGCCCGCCGGCCCCGGCGGTGACCGACACCAGCGCCTTCCCCTGCTCGTAGGCGAGTAGGCGAGGACCTGCCTGGCCGCCGGGAGTCGAGGTTGGTATCGTCCCTGGCGTGAATGGCCTGCACCTGGCGTGGGGTCTCGGCCTCGCGCTCCTGCTCGGCCAGGCGGTCGCCTGGTGCCTGGCGCGCTGCATGTCGCTCGCGCTGCCCTGGAAGATCCAGGCCCTCGGGTGCTGCGCGCCGCTCGCGCTCGTCCTGCCGCTCCTCGCCGGGCACCGCCTGCTCGCGTCGACCGACGCACCCATCCCCGCCAACCTGCCTGACGCGCCGCGGGTGGAGCGGCCGGACGTGGCTCACGGCGTCTTCAACGACGCGATCCTGCAGCTCCTCCCCTGGGAGGCCGAGGTGCGGCGCGGATTCGCGGAGGGGCACCTGCCGCTCTGGTCCGACCTCCTGGACGGCGGCAGCTCGCCGTGGATCAACCCGCAGGCAGCCGTCCTCTCGCCGATCGCGATGCTCGGCCGCCTGCTGCCGCTCGAGCACTTCCTGCTCGGCATGCTGGCGGTCAAGATCCTGCTCGCCTTCGAGGGTTGCTGGCTGCTCGCCCGGGCCCTGGGCGCGGGGCGGTTCAGCGCCGTTCTCGGCGCCGGCGGCTTCGCGCTCGGCGGGCCGGTCCTCGCGTGGGCCGTCTTCCCGCTGAGCAGCGTGGTGGCGTGGAGCCCGTGGCTGGTGCTGGCGACCATCCGAACGGTCCGCCGGCCCTCGCGGCGGCACGCGATCGCCGCAGCGCTGGTCTTCGCCGCGCTCCTGCTCTCCGGCCACCCGGAGATCGCCGCCGCCGAATGCCTGGTCGCGGCCGGCCTGGGGATGGCCGCCTGGCGCCGCCGCGCGGGAGCGCTCCAGCCGCTTTCCGCGGCGGCCCTCGCCGCGGCGCTCGGCGCCAGCCTCGCCGCCTGCCAGCTCGTGCCGTTCCTCCTCGTGGCGCCGCATTCGCTGCGGGCCGCCCATGGCGCGAGCCTGGCGGCGGGGACGGCGACGGCGGTGACGGCGGGGACGACGGCGGCGGGGACGAAGTGGACGGCGACGGAGGCAGCGGCGGGGACGGCGACGGCGACGGCGACAGCGGCGACGACGGCGACGGCGGCGGTCGCGAGCTCGAGCCGCTGGTTCCCGCCGGGGCAGGAACGCCTCTTCCTCGGCGTCCTCAGTCCCTGGGCCTTCGGCCGGCCCTTCCACGAGCCCTTCACCGGGCCCGGGAACTGGCCCATCGCGGCCGGCGGCTACCTGGGCCTGGTAGCGCTGGCCGGCATGGCGGCCGCTCTCGGCTCGCGGCGGCGGCGGCTGGTCCTCGCCCTCTGCGGCCTCGCCCTCGGACTGATCCTCCTCGCCGCCCGGTTCCTTCCCTTCCGCTGGCTCCTCGGCCTCCTGCCTCTCGGCGGCGCCTTGGCGGTCGATCGTTTCCTGCCGGCGGCGGCCTTACCGATGGCGCTGCTCGCCGCGCTCGGGTTGGACGAGCTGCTGCGGCGACGAGGCGGAGGTACGCCCCTGGCGTGGATACCGGTCGCGGCCGCGGCGGCCGCGAGCCTCTGGGTCCGCCACGACGCGGCGCTCGTCGCGCTCTGGCTCCTCGTCGTGCTGGGCCTGCTGCTGGCCCGCGTCTCTTCCACGCCTCTTGCCGCTGCCGCTGCCGCTGCTCCAGCCGCGGCTCCGGTTGCCGCGCGTCGCGGCACTGGAGGCTGGCGGCGCGGCGTTGCCCTCGGGCTCCTTGCCCTTGCCTCCCTCCTCGATCTCGGGAGCTGGGGACGCGACGCCCTGCCGCGCGGCCACCGCGAGCTCTTCTATCCGCGGACGCCGCTGGTGACGGCGGTCGCGGGCACCGTCGGCGGCGGCGGCGGACCCTGGCGCGCGGTCGCGGGCGGCTTCGCCGTCTATCCCTCGCTGCTGCCGATGTACGGCATCGCCGACGTCAGGATCGACAACCCGCTGGCGCTCGCCGAGCAGCTTCGCCCCCTGGGCGAGATCTTCGACTTCCGGCCGGAGGGCCGCCGCTACAAGAGCGGCTTCCGCCATCTCGATCACCCGTTCCTCGACTTCCTGAACGTGCGGGCCGTGATCCTCGCCGACCCGGCCGCCGTCCCCGCGAAGCTCGAGCTCGTCCGCGAGAGCGCCGGGGGTCCGCTGCGGGTCTACCGGAACCCGGCGGCCCTGCCGCGCTTCTTCCTGCCGGTGGGAGCGGACGTGCGCGGCCGCGACGACGCGCTCGCCGGCATCCGGGAGCTGCGCGACGCGCGGCGGGTCGTGCTCCTCCGCGAGGAGGTGGCCGGATGGCGTGCGCCGGAACGCCCGTGGGCGCCCGCCGCGGTCCGCATCCTGCACGCTCGCCGCGGCGCCGTCAGCCTGCTGCTGCCGGCCGAGGGCGAGAAGCTGCTCGCGACCTCGCTGCCCTTCCCCGCCGGCTGGACGGCGGCCGCCGAGGGCCGAGCGCTGCGCCGGGTCGTCGTGAACACCGCCTACCTGGGAGTCGTGGCGCCCCCGGGAGTGGCGCGGGTGGATCTCGCCTTCGTGCCCCCGGGGTTCCGTCTCGGGGCGGCGCTCTCCGTCCTCGGCGCGCTCGCCGTCTCGTCGCTCGCCGCGCGCCGGCGGACGTGGCGCGGGCCCTACCGCGGGTAGGCCGCAACCTCGAGGCACGCCGCGCGGAAGCCTCCCGTGGCTTCCTCGGTGCCGCGGTCGTTGCGCTCGCGGTCGACGACGATGCGGATGGCGCTGGTGGAGAGCGGCGGGAAGCGGTGCTCGACCCGCGGCGCTTGGTTGCCGAGGGTGCGGGTGCCGGGGATGTCGCGCCACCCCGCGCCGTCCCACGACTGCAGCACGTAGTCGAGCGCCAGGAACCTGCGCGCCTGCGGTCCCCGGCTGGCAAAGCCCGGAAAGGCGACGACCCGGCCGAGCGTCCGTGGCGCGGACCAGCGGACGCCGAACCAGGCGCGCACCGGCCGCGGCCGCGGCGGCAGCGTGCGCGCGGCGTCGATCGGCTCGTCGGCGCCGAGCATGCCGTCGTTCAGCCTCTCCGCGAAGCGGACGGTGACGCCGTCGCCGCCGGCGAACGGCTCGCCGTCGAGCGCCAGGTCCGCCGCGAGATCGTCGATCACCCAGGCCCGGGGCAGCTGGGCGCAGCAGCGCGCGAGAGCGGCCTCGCCGACGTCGAAGAGCTTCCAGGAGTAGCCGATGACGGCGATCGGCCGGAAGTTGTCGCGCAGCCAGGCATGGCGCCGCGCGGCGGCCGGGTCGCGCCCGACGAGGCTCGAGACGCTCACCGCGATGCGGCCGGCCACCGGCCCGCTGGGGTCGAAGAGGACACGGCCAGGACCGCGGGCCGCGGCCACGTGCCGCACGTGCTCGTCGTCCTGCCCCCAGTCGAGGTTCGAGTCGATCAGCCAGCGCCAGCCGTTCGCCGGGCCGCCGGCCAGCTCGTTGAAATAGGCCAGGTAGTGCGGGTGGACGGAGAAGGAGGAAGCGACGAGCCAGGCGACGAGCCCACCCACCGCCGCGACCTTCCAAGCCGCCGCCCTCCAGGCTGGCGCCCTCCAGGCCGCCGCCCTCCAGGCCGGCCCCTGCCCGCCCGCCGTCTTCCAGCCTGCCGGCGGCGCGAGAGGCAGGATGCCGCCCGGCGCCGCGACGCGAGCGATGAACACGAAGAGGAAGGGCAGGGCAGGCAGGAAGTAACGGAAGCCAATGTCCAGCCGGAAGAAGAAGCTCAGGTCGAGCAGAAGCACGACCACCGGCACGACCAGGAACGCTTCCGCGCCCGGTGCCCGCGCCCGCCCCCGGCACCAGAGCCAGAGAGCGAGCACGAGGAGCGCCGACGTGGCGAGCGGCACCTTCACCAGGAACCCCCAGAGGAAGTACGAACGGAAGCCGCTCTGGCTGTAGCGGCCGCGCAGGTAGCTCCAGCTCTCGGCCAGCGCGTCGTGGGACACCATGTCGAGGCCCTGGACATAAGGGTAGGGAAGAGGCAGCGGAATCTCGCGCAGCAGGGGGACGCTCCCGAGCGCCTTGAAGCCCGGGCTCACGAAGGCATAGCGCCCGAGAGGGGTGAAGGTGCCCTCCCCCCAGAAGCCCAGGTTCAGCGCCAAGACCGTGACGACGCCGAAGAGCAGGAAGAGCGCGCAGCCCCTGGCCGCCGCCCGCGCCAGGCTCATGGCCGCGCCCTTCCCGTCCGGGTCGTGGGTCAGGCTCCTCTGCCTCCCTTGGGGCGAGGGCCCGAAGTCCTCCGCCCGCGTCTCCCCGGCCCTCGCCCCAAGGGAGGCAGAGGAGCCTGGCCCACGACCCCCGCTCGGGCCGGCGGACGCCCCGTGCCGCCGCCGAACCTCCTGGAGAGCGCGAACGGCGAGGATCGACGCCAGGATCGGCACCAGCAAGACGGCGGTGGCCTTGGTGAGCTGGGCAAGGCCGAACGCCGCCGCCGCGATCGCCAGCCGCGAGCGCGAGGGTGCCTCGAAGTAGCGCCACAGGAGGTAGACGGCCGCGAACATCCCGAGCGCCGTCGCGACATCCGTGGTCACCAGGTGGGCATGGGCGAGGAAGTTCGGGCAGCAGGTATAGAGCAGGAGCGCTAGGGCGCCGGCGGCAGGCCCGAAGAGGGCCTGCGCCCAGCGCCACACCAGGCACCCCAGGAGGATGCCGAGAACCAACGTCGGCAGGCGCGCCAGGAAGAGCTGCCGCTTCCAGCTCAGTGTGCGGCCGCGGCCGGCGATCGCGACGGGGATCGCGTTCAGCACCGACACTGGCATCTTGGAGTTCAGGCTTTCCGAATCGCGGAGGAATGTCCCCGTCGAGAGAGCCCGCTCGCCGTACGCCAGGTGCAGCGGCTCGTCCACCGTCGTGCCGTCCGCCCGCATCGCCAGCACACCGCAAACGGCGAACAGGATCAGCAGCGCCCAAGGCAGGGCCCTGGCGAGCGAACGGTGGCTCAGTGGATCACGCCTCCGCCGAGCGAGCGGAGCCGCCGCGGCCGGCGGTCACTCCGAAGGACTGGTGACGACGAAGAGATTCAAGACCCCGGACGGCTGGTGCACGGCGATCCGCGCGGAGCCGGTGAAGCTGAACACGTACGGCGAGAAGGTCAGGTAGAGATTGATCCCCAACGCCTCGACGCTGCCGCCGACGATGAACTCGTTGCCGCGGACGACGCCGCTCAGCTCCATCTCCCTCACCGGCACCGGGCCGGTAAGGTGCACCAGCGCGCCCGTCGCATGGCCGTTGCCCAGATCCTCCAGCGTCAGGCTGCCGGTGCCCACGACCCTCTGATCGAAATCGACGAACTTGGTCTTCCAGATCGCCATGCGTACCCTCTCCCCCGGTGCCCGGGATCACCTCCGTCAAGCCAGGACCGCAACGCAGGCCGCACCCCGCGCCGGCAACGCCAGATCATACCGCCGCCTCGCGAGCCTCTGCTAGACTATCCGTCATGAACGGCACCGATCTCGACACCGAGATCGCAGCCTACGAGGCGATGCGCGGAGATCTGGAAGCTTATCGCACGGGCAGGTGGGTTCTCGTGCACGGCCGGGAGCTCGCCGGCGAGTACGATTCCTTCGAGACCGCCGCGGAGGACGCCCTGCGCCGTTTCGGTCGCGGCCCCTTCCTCATCCGGCAAGTGGGCGCGCCGGCCTTGCCGGTCCTCAAGGCAGAGTTGGAGGCCGGCCGGCTCGCCTATCGGCGGCGGTTTAGCGCATAACACGCGCCCTGCTCTGGAGCAGGGTGTCGATGAGAACACGATCCAGATGCCAGAGGTCAGCCGCTTCCTAGGAATTGTCATCTCGCTGTACTATAACGATCATCCGCCGCCGCACTTCCACGCGCGTTATGGCGAGCTGAAGGCGATCATCGATATCGAATCGCTGACCATCTTGTACGGCGAGCTGACGCCAAGGGTTCTGGGGCTCGTCGTGGAATGGGCGGCGTTGCATAAAGCTGAACTTCTAACCGACTGGGAGCTTGCCAGGAAGCAGGAGCCGCTCGTGCAGATAGCTCCCTTGGAGTGAGCCATGTTGAAAGACATCGTGGAAGCTCGACCCGCAGGAGAGTACAAGCTCTACCTTCGCTTTGAGGACGGAGTGGAGGGTGAGATCGATCTGTCAAAGCTCGTCGAATTCAAGGGCGTCTTCGAGCCTTTACGCGACGTCCGGGAGGTCGCCAAGGTACGGGTCGACGCAGAGCACGGAACAATATCCTGGCCGAACGGCGCGGATCTCGACCCTGACGTGCTCTATTCCTTGTTGACGGGGAAACCGATCGAGTTGAGACATCTCGCGGTCCGCTAGCGGAGCGCGTAGGTCGCCGTTGGTGGCGGCAGAATCGCCCTGCGGGACCGGTTCCAGGTGATGGTGGAGTCAACGATCGGGCTTGAACATGGCTCCCGGCCCGGCGCACACCCTTCGCTGTTCCCCCGCTGGGCTAGAGCCAGAGCATCGCTAGCCTCTCAGCTTCCAAGCCGCCGTAGCGGACCATCAAACAACTGTGGCGCGTTCGGCCGTCCTGCTTCCAACCTGGCAGTTAGTCGCTGCCGAAGCTCGGGCGAGACGCGAAAGACCAGCAGGTGATGCGTGATCAAATCCCTGAGCACGGCCGTTGCAAAGAAGCTTTTTCTCGTGTCTTTCGCCAAAGCGAAAACCTCATCCTCGGGAAATTCATCGAAATGGTCCAGGCGCACTGCCATGTCAATCATTCGTGTCGCCACGGTCTCGAAGCCATGTAACACGGCTGCGTAAGTGTGCGCGAGCGCCTGCAGTCCTACCGCGTTTGACACTCTCGCCACTACTCCGAAGGCACACGCCTTCGTTAGCCATAGGACCGCAGAATCGCCGACACGCTTGGTTTCCGCATCCGACAGAAGCGCCTGCCGCTCTCGTACCACCTCCCGGAAGTACTCTCGCAGTCTCTGGAGATTTCCCTCTGCAGTCCGAAGAACAGCGTTCAGCGAGCGAAGCCCAAGTCGGTAGCTCTCACCAACGATTCTCTCTTTTAACTCCTTCTCGATGGCGCCCGGGAAGCTTCGAACGAATTGCCCCAAGATGTGAAGCGTCTTGAAAGCGATGTTCAGCTTAATCACGGTAGCGAGCTCGGGGCCGTAGGAGATGTCCACATCTACTTCCTCTGGCTCGTTCGCGGCGAAGGCGTGTGCGTCTCGCGCCGCCCGAACAGATTCTCGTGTTGCAGCACTCGCTGCCGGCAACTGCACTGGCTCATCCTCGATCTGACCCTTGAATAACAGGTCCAGAAACGCTACGTCCTCATCGAGGTCACAACACGGCTGTTCGCTATAAATCTCCGTGGCATTGCTCAGCACTCGTTCAATCACAGCTCGATCCTGTGACAATGATAGATAAAACAAAAGAACGTTCACATTGCGATCCGAATGCACGCGATCCGCCATCTTCAGCAGATCCGCCCTCGTTCCCTGGTTCCTACCAATCTCATCCCTGTACCACCGCGCCACGAAGTAGTAATAGATATATGGATAACAGAATCTCCATCCCCTCTCATCCCTACGAAGCATCCCTCGTTGCACGAGGTTGGCCAGGCGCATGTCCAAATGAAGGTTCATCGCAAATCGCTGCTCATAGTCCGCACCGCATTCCTGTACCTCGTCAACGCTCAGGCGATTCCCACCTGTTCTGAACATTCTGTTGGCAAGCTCGCTCAGGAAAGATTGGTTGATACTCATTTCAACCGCCAATGATTCCTCAGCAAGCCTCGTGTTGATCAATGCCTCGTACATCGATCCATAGGAACCAGCGTCACGCGAGACATCCCGCCCGGCCTCGGCTAGCTGAAGAATTGTCAACACCGAAAATGGTGATGCCGGGAGCAAATTCTTACCGAGCAACGAGTCGACCAAGCGCTCCGAGCGCGTCGTTTCAAGGATCAGGTTCCTATCAGGGAAATCTAGCTCTCGGCCCAAAACGTGCCAGCGCTCGATCAGTTTTGCTCTCAAGGAGTGCCCGAGCTCGAGGATTTCCGCGTAGTCAAAGTCTGCGAACGGCCCATGAGCGACGTCGCGTTGGAGTTCTTCGAAGCGGTGCATAGTGTCCGCAAATAGGAGCAACCGGTCGGCTTGACCTGACAAGCCTTGGACTATAGCAGCTTGTCCCGCACGATTGAGCATACATTTGTGGAAGTCGTCAACTAGAATGCATTTCCGGTCGCGCGGTAGCTGAAGGAACCTGTCGACAGCATCCCTGCCGTACTGGCGTTCGATGAGGGGCTTCAGCATGCCTGCGATGTCAGTCGTGAACTTTGGGCGAAGTTCTGCGCCGCTCACCAGAAGGGGCACCAGACCCAGCCCCTGGAGCCGCTGCATCAGCATTTTTGCTAGTGCGGTTTTGCCGGCTTTATCGTCTCCCATTATGATGCAACGACTGCGTTCTGTAAGAAACTCCAGTGCTCCAAGGCTCTTGATGGAACGAAGCCGGGACAGCGAACGCTCTTGGTCCTCGAGCGTCCGGGCAGAAAGCTCGGGCGGCACGTAAAGGTCACTCAGGATTAAGACATCCCGACGCGGATGCGAAAACCCCGTTCCGATGTCTTCAATCGTCTGATTGAAGACATCGGTCCAAAGGAAAGTATGTGCTCGCGCACTGCGGTTGCGCCGCAGAGGATAGGGAGCAGCCCTTTCGTTTGGAAGGTACGCTCCTTCTTTCCATTGGAAGCGCGCTTCGGCAATCGTACCGGCAGCCAGATCTACAGTCACTGTCCTGAATCCACTAACTTCAGGCTCCTCGGGGTCCTGCAGCACGTCACCCTCGAACCAGTAGGCTCCGTCTCCCGCTAGTGACTCTCGACGATAAGCACCCGGCATATGCTCATGGCCACTGAAAACCAAATCGGCCGTGGTGCCGATGAAACGAGTCGCTATTCGGAGGTTGTTTGCTTCAAACCAATTCAGGGGGTGATGAATTAAAATGATCTGAAGATCGCAATTTCCTGTAGCTAGCTCTTCAAGGTCGGCTGTGGGCAGAAAGAGCCTGCCTTGAACCTCTCGTAATGTCGACGCCTAGGGCAGAGTTGAGACATACAAAGCGTACGCAAGTTCCCTCGCACTCGTAGTCTAGAAGCCATCTCGTTCGGGATATTGGAGTTATAGGTACACTTTCAAGGAATGTAAAAAAGTTGCTCTGTGCTTCGCATAGCTTGCCGATGAAAGAAGAGCCGCTCTCGCTCGCCGCAAGTTCATGGATGGGTCGGGTGAGTATGAGACTGCGAAGCTCGTCCTCTGGACGCAGGACACAGTCGTGGTTTCCGGGAATGGCAAGGACTCGCACTTTTGGGTTGGTCAAGTACTGAGACGCCTTCGCGACTATACTCGTTATAAGGCGTCGCGCGACTTCGTACTCCTTATCTGCTCCCGAATTTGCAATGTCCCCGCTGAGCAGGAGGTACTGCACGTCGGTCTCCTGCGCTGAAGACCATGCAGCGGCAGCCAAGGCTGGCAGTCGTTCTAGGACAACGTTGGATCCCTCAATGAGGTGGATGTCGCTGAGCTGAATCAGAGCTATTCGCATGTAGCGCCTCCGCGATGGCTTGAGCATTGTAACAGCATTTGACGCAAAATCAAAGGCCGCCTGTGCGGGCCATCGGGACGTTTCTTTGTCGTCCAGGATCACCGTTGAGCTCGCAGGCGGCGAACGGCAATGGGAGCACCCCTCTGGGGTTTGAGTGGAAGTCAAGCAGATCCTAGAGCGGGATTTTATCGGGCAAGACTGGATTTCGCTGGCTGATTCCCGAGAACCCAGGCATGGCATGGGGCTGAACCGAGGCCGGTTGGAGGGTGCCGCTTCGAATCGCCACAGCGAGTGTCTTTAAGCCCGGTCAGACCCATGACAGGGTTAAACGAGGTCATCGTTACCGGTTGCCTCGTAACATGTGCAGGGGACTTGCTGGTACCCTGCTCTGATGCTTCTTTCCACCCTCCGCAGGCCCGACAGCGGTCATGCTGGCTTACTTCTGGGAGTGGGACATCAGACGCCTTGGCGCGCTGCCCTCAACGTGACCGATGGCGCCGGTTACCCCCTTCGACAGAGGCTGGGGCCGACGAAGAGCAGGAGGTTGTTGCTTGCAAGGAGGCCATGCAAGCGACGCGAATGGTCGCGGATGGCGCGGTCGAAGGCTATCTGGCCGTGTCAAGAAACTACGCAGGGCTTACGCAGAAAGAAGACTGGGGCTCATTGCCTACAGCTGTCAGCGCCATAATAGACTATGCACTTACCATGGAGCCGACAGTTGGGCTTGAACCGACGACCTGGTGATCACGGCTCAGCCCGCCATCTCTGTCAGGCTCGCCAGCTCCGTCTCGACCTGCTCCCAGGTGGCCATGAGCTCCTCGACCTTGCCGCCTAGGCGCTTCTGCTCTTCCTCTAGCTTCCGGACCTGGTCGCGCGAGGTGCGATCGAAGAAGGTGGGGTCGCAGAACATCTCGTTGATGGCGTGGACGCGGGACTCGGCCTGCTCGACGGCGGCGGTGAGCTCGTCGCGGCGCCTGGCCAGCTCGCGCTGGCGCCGCTCGCGCTGGCGGTTGTCGAGCGGGGGCGCGGCAGCGCGGGCGGCGGCCTTCTTCTTCTGCTCGCGGCGCATGCGCAGGACGGCCTCGGCATCGAGGTGGTCGTCGCCGAGGCGCTCCAGGTACTCCTCGTAGGTGCCGGGGAAGTCCTGGATGCCGCGCGGCGAGATCTCGAGGACGCGGTTGGCGAGCTGCGAGACGAACCAGCGGTCGTGGGAGACGAAGATCAGCGTGCCGTCGTAGGCCTTGAGCCCCTCGACCAGGGCCTCGATGGCCTCGAGGTCGAGATGGTTGGTGGGCTCGTCGAGGATCAGCACGTTCGGCCGGGTCACCGAGAGGCGGCAGAAGACCAGGCGCGCCGCCTCGCCGCCGCTGAGGCTGCCGACCGGCTTCTTGACGTCGTCGCCCGAGAACAGCACCTGCCCGAGGTTGCCGCGCACGAAACCGATCGGCTCGCCGGGGACCGCCTCCCACAGCCAGGCCTCGACGCTCTGCTTGCTGCCGCTCTTGATCTCGTTGTGGTCCTGCGAGAAGTAGCCGCGGTGGGCCTCGTAGCCCCACTCCGCCCTGCCGGCGTCGGGCTCGACGTCGCCGACCGCGATCTTCAGCAGCGTCGACTTGCCGATGCCGTTCGGGCCGATGATCGCCAGCCGGTCGCCGCGCTGCACCTGCAGCGAGACGTCCGCGAGCACCCGCTTGTCGCCGTAGGACTTCGCGATGCCCTCGAGCTCGAGCACCTGGCGGCCGCTCGGGCGCACCTGCTGGAACTTGAACACCGGGTAGCGGCGCGAGCTCTGCGGCAGGCGGTCGATGACGATCTTCTCGATCATCTTGATCTTGCTCTGCGCCTGCCGGGCCTTGGTGGCCTTGGCGCGGAAGCGGTCGACGAACGCCTGGTGGTCGGCGATCTGCTTCTCGCGCTTCTCGATCTCCGCCTCCTTGCGCTCGCGCTCGGCGGCCTTGGCGGCGGTGAAAGCCGTGTAATTCCCCGGGTAGAGCGTGATCGTCTCGTAATCGACGTCGACGATGTGGGTGCAGATGTTGTCGAGGAAGCGGTGATCGTGAGAGATCACGATCGCCGTCCCCTTGTAACCCTCGAGGAACTTCTCCAGCCAGCGGATCGACAGGATGTCCAGGTGGTTGGTCGGCTCGTCGAGCAGCAGCGCGTCGGGCTCGGAGGCCAGCACCTGCCCCAGCAGCACCCGCAGCTTGAAGCCTCCCGAGAGGGTGGACAGCGGCTGGCGGTGGATCTCGGTGGGGATGCCGAGGCCTTCCAGCACCTCGCCGGCGCGGGCCTCGAGGGTGTAGCCGTCGTGATGGAGGATCAGCTCCTCGAGCTCGGAGTACCGGTGGGCGTCGAAATCGGAGTCGGAATGGCCGCCGTCGCCGGGATGCGCGAGCATCCGCTCCTTCTCGACCATCGCCTCCCAGACGTCGTGGTTGCCCATCATCGCGACCTCGAGGATGGGCATCGACTCGAAGCGGAAGTGGTCCTGGCGCAGGACGCCGAGCTTCAGGCGCTTCGGCATGGACACCGTGCCGGCGCTGGGCCCCTCCTCGCCGGTCAGGATGCGGAGGAACGTCGACTTCCCCGAACCGTTGGCCCCGACGAGGCCATAGCGGTTGCCGGGGTTGAATTGAATCGACACCCCTTCGAACAGCGTCTGGGGTCCATAGGACTTGCCGAGGTCGGATACCGCGATCATAGGGCCGGAGATGATAACACCCCGTCGGCCCTCGATCTTTCCGGCCCGGCGCCGTCGCCATGCTACCCTTGGCCGTCGGCCGAGACCTCGTCGGCCGCGGGCCGCGGTCCTCGACCCCCGGGGGTCCTGCCGGCCTGAGAACGCGGAGGTACGGTGTCATGGCGAATGTCACGATCGGGTTCGGCCTGGTGCTAGCGGCGCTCGGCGTGGCAGGCTATGTCGCCACCGGCCGGACCAGCCTCACGGCGCTGATCCCGCTGGCCTTCGGGCTGCTGCTGGTGGTCTGCGGGGCGCTGGCCTGGCGCGAGCCCCTGCGCAAGCATGCCATGCACGCCGCGGCGGTCCTGGGACTGCTCGGGTTCCTCGGTCCGCTGCGCGTCCTGCCCCAGATGGTGACGCTGCTCGGCGGCGGCGAGGTGCCGCACCGGGCGGCGGTCCTCGATCAGCTGGCGATGATGATCGTCTGCGGCGTCTTCCTCGCGCTCTGCATACGATCCTTCGTGGCGGCCCGCCGCGCCCGCGCCGCCGCTTGAGACCTGCCCGGTTCGAGTCCCCCCCGGTGTCCGCAGCTCGCAGCGCGCTAATTTCCGGCAGTCCCGGCAGCTCCGGCAGCCCCGGCGTCTCCGGCAGCCCTGGCGGCTCCGCCCGCCGGCCCTGGTGGCGGCGCCGATGGTTCTGGTGGGTGGCCGGCGCCGCCGCGCTCTGCGCCGGCCTCGGCCTGTTCCTGCTGTGGCCGTTCTGGAAGCTGTCCAGCCACTTCGAGGAGATCATCTTCCGCCAGCCGTCGCGGCTCTACGCCCAGCCGGCCGAGCTCGAGGTGGGCCGGGCCTACCCGCCGGAGCGGATCCTCAAGGAGCTGCTCGGCGAGGGCTACCGCGAGGAGGAGAACGAGGCCGCCACCCTGGCCCCCGGCCGCCTCCGCATCGTCCGCGGCGTCCTCTCCGTCCACCTGCGCAGCTTCTTCCTGCCCGACGGGCGCAAGGGCGGCGGGCTGCTCGAGATCCGCTTCCAGGGCCCGCGGGTGACGCGGCTGTGGCTGAACGGCCAGCCGCAGCAGCAGGCGGTGCTCGAGCCGCCGCTCCTCGCCTCCTACTACGGCCCCGACCAGCTGGAGCGCCGCCCGGTGACGGTCGACGACGTCGCCGAGGACCTCGTCGCGGCGGTGGTCGCCGCCGAGGACGAGAGCTTCTTCAGCCACTCCGGCGTCTCGCCCGGCAGCATCCTCCGCGCCCTCTGGGTCAACCTGCGGGGCGGCCAGGTCCGCCAGGGCGGCAGCACCCTGACCCAGCAGGTGGTCAAGAACATCTATCTCACCCAGGAGCGCAAGCTGGCGCGCAAGGTGGAAGAGGCGGTCCTCGCGGTGATGCTCGAGATGCGCTACAGCAAGCGCGAGATCCTGACCGCCTACCTGAACGAGATCTATCTCGGGCGCAGCGGCGGCGTCAACGTGATGGGGATGGGCGCCGCCTCGCGGGCCTATTTCGGCAAGGACGCCAGCCAGCTCAGCCTGGCCGAGGCGGCGACCCTCGCCGGCATCATCCCGGCGCCGGCCTCGTACTCGCCGCTCACCCACCCCGACCGCGCCAAGGAGCGCCGCGACTGGGTGCTGCGCCGGCTGGCGGCGCTCGGCCGGGTCGAACCGGCGCGGGTGGAGCAGGCGCTGGCGACTCCGGTCACGGTGGCCCCGGAGCCGCTCGCCCGGCGGCGCGCGCCGTACTTCGCGGACGCGATCGAGGCCGAGGCGGCCAGGCGCTACAAGGTCGAGGATCTCGCGGACGGCGGCTACTCTCTCTTCTCGACCCTGAGCTGGGACGACCAGCAGGCGGCCCAGGCCGCCGTCGACGCGGGCCTGGCGGCGGCCGAGAAGGGCTACCAGAAGGGCAACAAGTCGTCGCTGCAGGCGGCGCTGATCTCGCTCCAACCGTCGACCGGCGGCATCCTCGCCTACATCGGCGGGCGCCGCTACGAGCAGAGCCAGTTCGACCGCGTCAGCCAGGCCTTCCGCCAGACCGGCAGCGCCTTCAAGCCCATCGTCTATGCCGCCGCCTTCGAGGAGAAGCGCGCGACCCCGGCCACCTTCCTCGAGGACGAGCCGCTGACCGTGGCGGTCGGCAACGGCAGCTGGAGCCCGAAGAACGACGACGGCGAGTACCACGGCTGGGTCTCCGTCAGGACCGCCCTCGAGCACAGCTACAACCCGGCCACCGAGCGGCTGGCGCTGCAGGTCGGCATCCCGAAGATCGTCGCGCTGGGCCGCCGCCTCGGCATCGCCTCGACGATGGAGCCCTACCCGGCCGTCGCCCTGGGAGCGACCGCGGTGGCGCCGGTCGAGTTGGCCACCGTCTACGCCAGCCTCGCGGCCGGCGGCATCCGCCCGCCGGTGCACGGCCTGCTGGCCGTCGTCGACAGCCACGGCAAGCCGGTCTCGGGGGCGCCGCTGCCCGACCCCGAGCGGGTGCTGTCGCCGCAGTCGGATTACCTGGTGACCTCGCTGCTGCAGGGGGTCCTCGAGCGCGGCACCGGCGCCGGCGCCGCCCCGCAGCTGCGCGGCCGGCTGGCGGGCAAGACCGGCACCACCAACGACCGCCGCGACAGCTGGTTCGCCGGCTATGCCCCGGAGCGCACCACCGTGGTCTGGGTGGGCTACGACGACAACGCGGTCACCCGCCTCTCGGGAGCGCGGGCGGCGCTGCCGATCTGGAGCCGCTTCACCACCGCCGTCGCGCCCCCCGGAGGCTACTCGACCTTCCCGCTGCCGCCGGGAGTCCGCAGCGCCTTGATCGACCCCGAGACCGGCCAACTCGCCACCGAATTCTGCCCGCAGGTCTTCACCGAGGTCTTTGCCGACGGCGACGTCCCGTCCGAGGTTTGCAACCTCCACCAGAGCTTCGCCGACCAGATCGGCACGCCGCCGCCGGCCGCGCTCAGGCCCGGCGACGAGATCCTCCCGGCCCCGCCGGCCAGGCCTGCCGAGCCGCGCCGCAGCCAGCACCCCTTCCGGCGCTGGCTGCGCCGGATCTTCGGCGGCGGCGGCCCCGACTCGGACGCCGACGACGACCGCGGCGGCCAGGGCAAGGGCCAGGACGGCGGCCGCGGCAAGGGGGGCCGCAGCGGCGGCCAGGGCGGAGGCCACGACGGCGGCCGCAGGCCGGGCCCCGGAGCGGGCGGCGGCGGCACCGGCAGCGGCGGCACCGGCAGCGGCACCGGCGGCGGCGGCCCGGGCACCGGCACCGGGCGCGATCGGGACGACCGCGACGATGGCGACGGCCCCCCGCGCTGAGCGGCCACGGCACCGCGGACGATCGGCCATCCACGCCCGCGGGCGCTCCACCTCGGCGTGGTAGCATCTGCCGGCCGCAGAGCCTTCCGAGGACCTCCCACGAGAGTCGCCGCCATGAGCTCCTTCTTCCAGCGAATCCGCGGCAAGCCGCCGGCGCCGGGGTCGCCGCTGACCGCCGACGGCCTCTTGGCGAGCGATCTCTGGGTGGACCAGCCCGACGCCGGGCGGCGGATCGACGGCTGGCGGAAGAAGGGTGAGATCGGTGCCGAGCAGGCCGAGAAGCTGCGCTGCTTCGTGGAGCGCGGCTATCTGACCTTCGACGCCGGCCTGCCGCCGCGCGTCTTCGCGGAGGTGGCGGCGGACCTCGAGCGGGTCTGGCGCGACCGGCCGGCGGACCTCACCTACAGCCCGCACGGGCCGCTGCGCTCCTTCGCCTACGCCGACCCGGCGCGCGACCGCCGGCCCTCCTACCGCATCGCCGACCTGCACGCGCACTCCAAGGCGGCGCTCGAGATCTACCTCTGGCGCCCGATCTTCGACTACGTCGAGCGCATCCTCGGGCAGCCGGCGGTCGCCACGCAGTCGCTGTACTTCGAGTACGGCAGCCAGCAGGCGCTGCACCGGGACCCGGTGTTCGTGCAGACCCGCCCGCCGAGCCACCTGGTGGCCGCCTGGGTGGCGCTCGAGGACATCCGCCCCGACAGCGGGCCGCTGGTCTACGTTCCCGGCTCGCACCGCCTGCCCTACTACCAGCTGGCGCCCGGCGACCACCGCTTCGACGAGAGCCGCTACGGCGAGCGGGAGACGAACGCCATGGCGGCCTTCGACCGCGACCAGGTCCAGGCGCACGGCCTGGGCAGCGAGAGCCTCACCTGCGGGCGCGGCGAGGTGCTGCTCTGGCATTCCTCGCTGCTGCACGGCGGCTCGGCGGTGGCGGACCCCTCGCGCACGCGCAACAGCTTCGTCATTCACTTCTCCACCCTGGCCAGCTACAAGCTCCGCCGCGAGCGCCTGGTCGAGCTGCTGCCGGGTCCCGGCGGCGAGACGGTGCAGCGCCCGCGCATCTTCGAGACCGAGACCGTGCTGACGGCCAACGGCTGCCACGGCTTCGACAGCCCGGTCAGGGGCTACCGGCCGCCGGCACCCGGCGGCGCCTGATGAAGTACGCCGCCGAGCGCGCGCCCGGGAAGTCGAGATGCCAGACCCGCGTGAGACCATCCTCGTAACGGGGGCAGGCGGTTCCATCGGCTCCGCCCTGGCCGAGGCCCTCGCCGCGACGCCGTCCCGCTTCCTGGTTCTCCTCGATCATTCCGAGCAGAATCTCCACGACGTCCACATGCGGCTCACGGCCGCCGGCCGGGCGGACCACGCGGCCATCCTGGGCGACGTCCTCGACGGTCCCCTGCTGCGCGAGCTCTTCGAGCGACATCGCCCGGCGACCGTCTATCACGCGGCGGCGTTCAAGCACGTCCCCTTGATGGAATCCAATCCCATCGCCGTGATCCGGAACAACGCGCTCGGCACCTGGGAGCTGGCCAAGACCGCCACCGCGTTCGCGGCGCAGCGCCTCCTCGTGATCTCCACCGACAAGGCCGTGAACCCGCGGAGCGTCATGGGCGCTTCGAAGCGGCTGGCGGAGCTGATCGTGCTCCGCGCGAGCGGCTCGAGGACAAGGATCAATGCCGTGCGGCTGAGCAATGTCCTGGGCTCGCACGGCAGCGTGAGACCCCTGTTCCAGCGGCAGATCGCGCGCGGCGGACCCGTCACGGTGACCCATGCCGAGGCGAGCAGGTTCTTCATGACGCTGCAAGAGACCGTCGACCTGATCATGGCCGCGGCCGCACTGGACGAATCCGGAGCCATCTTCCTGCCCAGGATGGACGCGCCGGTGAAGGTCCTCGATCTCGCCAAGCTGATGATCACGGAGGAGGGCCTCGAGACTCCTCGCGACGTCGAGATCCTCTTCACTGGCCTGCGCCCGGGCGACAAGCTCGAGGAGCAGTTGCTCTCGGAGACGGAAGTGACCGAGCCGACGGGCGATCCGCGGCTGCGCCGGGTGAAGGGTCCGCGGGTCGATGCGAGAGCGCTCGACGGCTCTCTCGCACGCATCGCGGAGAGCGTCCGCGAGCGAGATCTGGCGTCGCTGGTCGGCGAGTTGGGCAAGCTCGTTCCCGAGTACGAGCCGAGCGACACGCTGCTTCGCCTCGTGGACTCCTGCGCCCGCCCGAGGACGACGTGAAACGCCAGATCGCCGTCGTCACGACCTCGCGCGCCGACTACAGCCACCTCTACTGGCCGCTCCGTGACCTGTCCGTCCATCCCGAGGTGGACTTGAGGCTGATCGTTCTCGGGTCCCATCTCTCTCCCGAGTACGGCCACACCGTCCAGGAGATCGAGCGGCACGGCTTCCCGATCGCCGCGCGGATCGAATGCCTGCTGAGCTCCGATTCCGACGTCGGCATGGCCAAGACGATCGGCGTCGCTACGCTCGGCCTTGCCGACAGCCTAGGCCGGATGCGGCCCGACCTGCTGCTGCTGATCGCGGACCGTTACGAGATGCTGGCTCCCGCCGCCGTCGCCCTGGCCCTCCGCATCCCGATCGCGCACATCGAGGGCGGAGAGCTCAGCGAAGGGGCGATCGACGACGCCGTGCGCAACGCGCTCACCAAGATGAGTCACATCCACTTCACCTCCACGCACGAGGCGAGGCGCAGGGTCATCGCGATGGACGAGGAAGAGTGGCGCGTGCACCGCGCCGGCGCGCCGTCGCTGGACCACCTGCGGCGCGGCACGCTCCTGGCGCGGGAGGAGCTCGAGGCGCGCCTGGGGATCGCGCTGGAGCCATCCGCCATCGTCGTGGCCTATCATCCGGTCACGATCGCGCGCGACACCCTGGAAGAAGCGGACGCGCTCTTCGCGGCGCTCGCCGCGCTCCCGGACCAGCTGCTCTTCTGCTATCCGAACGCCGACGCCGGGAGCCGCGAGCTGATCGAGCGCATCCGCGCCTTCGCGGCCGCGCGGGAGAGCTCCCGCCTCTTCGTCAACCTCGATGCGCTCACGTATTGGAGCCTTCTCCGCCAGGCACGCCTGTTCCTCGGCAACTCGAGCAGCGGCATCATGGAGACGCCTTCCTTCGCCCTCCCGGCGGTCAACGTCGGCCTGCGGCAGCAGGGGCGGGAGCGCGCGCGGAACATCCTCGACGCCGCGCCGTCCGCGGCCGCGATCCTGGAGGCGATCCGGACGGCGAAGAGCGCCGCGTACCGCGATTCGCTGCGCGGCATGACGAACCCCTACGGCGACGGTTGCGCCGCTCGGACCATCGTGCATGTTCTCACGTCGGTGCCTCTGACCCAGGAGCTGTTGATGAAGCGTCATGCAGCCGTTCCCGCGCCCGCGCTCGATTCCGATCCCGTGCCCGATTCCGAGCCCGCGCCCGCGGCCGCCGGAGCCCGTCAAGACGCCGCCGATGAGAATTCCGCTGTCGGCTCCTGACGTGACCGAGGCGGAGGTGGAGGCCGTGAGCGCGGTCCTCCGCACCTCCCGCCTAAGCCTCGGCCCGAAGCTGGAGGAGTTCGAGCAGGCCACGGCGCGTCATATCGGGACCGCGCACGCCATCGCCGTCAACTCGGGAACCAGCGGCCTGCACCTCTGCATGCGCGCCCTGGGCATCGCCGCGGGCGACGAGGTCATCGTCCCTTCGTTCACGTTCATCGCCGTCGCCAACGCGGCGCGCTACGAGGGAGCGACGCCCGTCTTCGTCGACATCGATCCCGAGACCCTGAATCTCGATCCCGCCAAGATCGAGGAAGCGGTCACCCCGCGCACGCGCGCCATCGTCGTCGTGCATACGTTCGGTTGTCCGGCGGCGCTGGCGGAGATCATGGCCATCGCGGGCCGTCACCGGCTGTTCGTGATCGAAGACGCCTGCGAAGCGTTCGGCGCGGAATACGAGGGCCGCAAGGTGGGCTCGTTCGGAGACGCGGGTGTCTTCGGGTTCTACCCGAACAAGCAGATCACGACCGGCGAAGGCGGCATCGTCGTCACGAACGACGCGCGCATCGCGGCCCAGGCCAGGAAGCTCCGGAATCAAGGGCGGGGCGCGGCCGGCGAGTGGCTCGAGCACGAGGAGCTCGGCTACAACTATCGCATCGCGGAGCTGAATTGCGCTCTCGGCGTCGAGCAGCTGAAACGGATCGACGCCATCCTCGAGCGGCGCGAAGCCGTCGCCCGCGAGTACCAGCGCCGCTTGCAGGGCCATCCGGACCTGGAATTGCCGCCGATCGCGCTGGCTCGCCGCCGGATCAGCTGGTTCGTCTACGTCGTCCGCCTGCGCGCGCACCGTGCGCCTTCCCAACGCGACGAGATCCTCGCGGCGATGGCGGCGCGCGGCATCGCCTGCGGGAGATACTTCGCCCCCATTCACTTACAGCCTGCCTACCGCGCTCAACCGCACCGCTGCATGGATCTGACCCAGACGGAGCTCATCGCGCCGCGCACGCTCGCCCTGCCCTTCTTCAACCGGATCGCCGGCGCGGAGATCGAGGAGGTCTGCCGGACGCTCCGCGAGGTCCTCGGCACGATCCAGGGGTGAGATCCGGCGCGGCGACAGCGGCGGCGGCGGTGCCCCGCCGGCGGACGGCAGCCTCCGGGGTCCCGAGCTCGAGGGCGCGACGGCTGGCTGCTGGCTTGCTGGCTGCTAGTAGCTCTCGGCGCCCCGGGGCGATCCGGCGACGAAGATGGCCGTGAGGCTGCCGGCGTCGTCGAGGTTCGACAGCGGCAGCTCCTCGCAGCGGAAGTCGGCGAGGGCCAGGCGCGAGCGGCGCGGGTCGCCCAGGTCGAGGCGGGCGCCGGTGGGCGGCAGCAGGCGGATCAGCCGCAGCTCGGCGAAGGCATCGCGCAGCAGCGACTCCCAGCCCCAGAGATAGCGGTTGGACCGGTGGACGCCGCTGGCGCGGTGCTGGTCCATGGTGCGGTCGTCGACGATCGGCGGCACCGAGGCGACGAGAGAGCCGTCGCCGGCCAGCACCCGGGCCGCGGCGGCAAGCGCCTCGCCGGGCGCGGCGAGATGAGCCAGCAGGTTGGCGGCCACGATCAGCCCGAACCTCTCCTCCCCGGCGGGCAGCGCCGCGGGCAGCTCCTCGGCCCGGCCGCGCACGAAGTGGAGGCGGGCGCCGCCGAAGCGTCGCGTGGCGTAGGCGATGCTCGCCGCATCCTGGTCGAGGCCGACCACAGCGGCGGCGCCGGCCGCCAGCAGGTGGGCGCTGCCGTAGCCGGTGCCGCACCCCAGGTCGAGCACCCGCCGCCCCGGGGCGAGCCTGGCGGCGAAGTCGTAGACGGCCAGGTGGGCAAGGAAGAGGTCGTTGGCGACCTCGGGCGAGACCGGCCCCCCGCGCGCCGGCAGGCCATGCCGCAAGCGGCGCCACGCATTGCCCCAGCGCGCGGCCTGGCGGCTCAGGCCTGGGGATCTCGGAGACATGCCGGCTGTCGGGTAGCTGTAATCGGTAAAGGGTCGGCGAAGCGCCGGGATGGTAGCACCGGGGCCTGGGACGGTCAACGAAGTGGATGGGTCGTGGACACGACCCATCCGGGAAGTCGACGAGATCGGTGGACGTTATCGATTATCATGGTCGCTTCGCCCGGTTTCGGGAGGCACCGTCGGTTACCCATGTACCCGTGCGGAGTCAGCTTGGCAACCGGCGATCGCGCCCGAGCTGCCGATGTCCGACCAGCCTGCCATCCGGGTCGAGAGGGCCCGTACCCATAACCTCAAGGCGATCAGCTGCCGGGTACCGCATCGCGCGGTGACCGTGATCACCGGCCCCTCGGGAGCCGGCAAGTCCTCCCTGGCCTTCGACACCATCTTCGCCGAGGGTCAGCGGCGCTTCGTCGAGTCGATGTCGACCTATGCCCGGCAGTTCCTGGACCAGATGGAGCGGCCGCCGGTCGACGCCATCGACAACATCCTGCCGGCGGTGGCGCTCGAGGCCCGCAATGCGGTGCGCAACGCCCGCTCGACCGTCGGCACGATCACCGAGATCCACGACGTCCTGCGGCTGCTCTTCACCCACCTCGGCGAGGTCGACTGCCCGCGCGGCCACGGCAAGGCGCGCCGCTTCACCCCGGAGGAGGCGGCGCTCGACCTCGCCGCCGGCGCGGCGGGCGATCCGTTCCTGCTGGTGGCGCGCGTGCCGCGGCCGCCGCGCCACGCCGACAAGGCCCTCGCCGAGCTCATCCGCCAGGGCTTCAACCGGCGCCTGAGCGAGGGCGGCGCGATCGCCCGCATGGAGCCGGGCGAGCGCTGGCCCGCCGCCCTCGATCCGCTGCCGCTGGTGCTCGGCCGCTTCCCGGCCCAAGCCGAGGCCGGCGCGCGCGTGCTGGCGACCATCGAGGAGGGATACCGCCTGGCCGGCGGCCGCGTCGAAGCCCACGGCGCCGGTGCCGCCGCCGCCACGCGCACCTACAGCCGCGATCTCGCCTGCCCGGCCTGCGGCGAGGGGGTCCGCCGCCCGACGCCGCCCCTCTTCTCCTTCAACTCGCCGCTCGGCGCCTGCCCGGCCTGCCAGGGCTTTGGGCGCGTCATCGGCATCGACCGCGAGCGGGTCATCCCAGATCCCCGCCGCTCGCTCGCCGAGCGCCCGATCGCGCCCTGGAACACGCCGGCCTACGAGGAGCTCTACGACGAGCTGCTGGCGGCGGCGCGCCGCCGCGGCATCGCGGTCGAGGCGCCATGGGCGGAACTGCCGGCGGCGGCGCGCGAGTGGGTGTGGAGCGGCCGCGGCCGCTTCGTCAACCTCGACGATTTCTTCGCCTGGCTCGAGCAGCGCACCTACAAGGTCCACGTCCGCGTGCTGCTCGCCCGCTACCGCTCCTACACCCCCTGCCCTGAGTGCGGCGGCACCCGCCTGCGCCCCGAGGCCGTGGCGGTGCGCCTCGACGGCGAGACCCTGCCCAGCCTGAGCGAGAAGAGCATCGAGCAGCTGCGCGCCTGGCTCGCCGGCCGCCGCTGGACCGCGCGCCAGCGCGAGGTCGCCGGCCACCTCCTCGAGGAGGTCGCCGAGCGCGTCGAGGTGCTGCACCGGGTGGGTCTCGACTACCTCAACCTGAACCGCCAGGCGCGCACTCTCTCGGGGGGCGAGACCCAGCGCATCCATCTCGCCGCCGCGCTCGGCTCGGGCCTGACCACCACCCTCTACGTGCTCGACGAGCCGACCATCGGCCTGCACCCGCAGGACAGCGGCCGCCTGCTGTCGCTGCTGCGCGACCTGGCGAAACGCGGCAACACCGTGCTGGTGGTCGAGCACGACCGCACCCTGATCCGCGGCGCCGACCACGTCATCGACCTCGGCCCGGCGGCCGGCGAGCGCGGCGGCTTCGTCGTCGCCGAGGGGCCGATCCAGTCCATCCTCGCCAACGAGGACTCGCTGACCGGGCGTTACCTGCGCCAGCGGCCGCGCACCCCGGCCCGCCAGCACGTCGCCCGCTTCCGCCGCGAGCAGGGTTGGGACTCGCTGGACGCCGAGCTCGAGGCACTGCCGCGGGTCGCCATCCGCGGCGCCCGCGCCCACAACCTGCGCGACATCGACGTCGAGCTGCCGCTCGGAACCCTGGTGGCGGTGACCGGCGTCTCGGGCTCGGGCAAGTCCACCCTGATCGAGAACGTGCTCTACGGCACCTACCAGCGCTCGCGCGGCGTCGTCGACGTCGAGCCCGGCGAGTGCGACGCGCTGACCGGCCTCGAGGAGCTGGCCGACGTCACGCTGGTCGACCAGCGGCCGCTCGGCCGCTCGAGCCGCTCGAACCCGATCACCTACATCAAGGCCTACGACGAGATCCGCAAGCTCTTCGCCGCCACCCCCGAGGCCAGGCTCCGCCGCATCGACGCCGCCCACTTCTCCTTCAACGTCGAGCGGGGCCGCTGCCCAGCCTGCCATGGCACCGGCCTGACCGAGGTGGACATGCAGTTCATGGCGCCGGTGACGGTGGCGTGCGAGACCTGCCAGGGCCACCGCTTCCGCCCCGAGGTGCTGGCGGTGCGCTGCCGCGGCCGCAACATCGCCGAGGTCCTCGAGCTCACCGTCGAGCAGGCGCTCGCGGTCTTCGCCGACCAGAAGCGGCTCTGCCGGCGGTTGCGCCTGCTCGCCGACGTCGGCCTCGGGTACCTGCGGCTCGGGCAGTCGACCTCCACCCTCTCGGGCGGCGAGGCGCAGCGGCTGAAGCTGGCCAGCTTCCTCGACCGTCCGGCCTCCGAGGGCCGCCGGCTGTTCCTGTTCGACGAGCCGACGACCGGGCTGCACCTGGCCGACATCGACGTCCTCTACCACACCCTGCGGCGCCTGGTGCAGCGCGGCGACGGCGTGGTGGTGGTCGAGCACAGCCCCGACCTCATCGCGCGCTGCGACTGGATCGTCGACCTCGGGCCCGGCGGCGGCGTCCACGGCGGCGAGCTGCTCTACTGCGGCCCGCTCGAGCCCTTCCTCGACCGCGCCGCGAGCCCCACCGCCGACGAGCTGCGAGACCACCTGCGCTGGGTGCAGCCGCTGGCCCTCGCGGCGCCCTGAGCGGGGGGCGCGGGGCAAGAGGGTGCCTCGCCGCTTGCGGAGGCGGGGGGCTGCAACTAGGATGGGCCGTCGTACGAGGACCGGCGGACCCGCCACCCGACCGACCGACCCGAGCCATGGCCCCTCCCGACGCCAGCGCCACCCCCGGCCCCGCCACCCCCTCGGGCTCCGCCGGCCCCGCCACCCCCGCGAGCTCCGCCGGCCCCGCTCTGCCGGGGCGCCAGCCGGGGCCGGCGCCGGTGCTGCGCGCTCCGCGTCCGCTCCCGTTGCGGCCGCTGAGCTCGCCGTCGTACCGCCCGCCCCGGCGCTTCGGGCGGGCGATCGGCACCCTCGGCGGTTGCCTGCTGGGAGCGATCCTGCTGGTCGCGGTCTGGGGGAAGGCGCTCGACCCGGCGGCCTTCGCGCAGCAGATCCATGCCGACGGCCTCGACCGTCTCCTGCCCGCCCTCGTGGTCGCCCTGCTCGCCCTGGCGCTCGAGGCGGGTATCGGCCTGGCGCTGCTGCTCGCGGTGCGGCGGCTCTGGGTGCTGGTGCCGGCCAGCCTGCTGGTCGCCTTCTTCCTGCTGCTGAACGGCCGCGCCTACTGGCTCGCGGCGCACGGCCAGGCCGGCGTGGCGGCCTCCTGCGGCTGCTTCGGCAACCTCGTGCAGCGCACCCCGGCGGCGGCCTTCTGGCAGGACCTGGCGCTGCTGGCGCTGCCCCTGGCGCTGGCTTTCGCCGGCCGCGACCGCGACGCCCCGCGGCTGCCCCCGGTCCGCACCGTCCTGGTCGCGCTCTTCGCCGTCGCGGTGCCGGTTTTCGCCTGGCGGGCGCCCGAGCTGCCGCTCGACGACCTGGCGACCCGCCTCGCGCCGGGCGCCACGATGAGCACGCTGTGCGCCGGCGGCGGGGGCGGCGGGGGCGCGGGCGGCACCGGCGGCGGCGCTCGCGCCGGGGCCGTCTGCCTCGACACCGTGGCGCCGGAGCTCGACCACGGCAATCACCTGGTCGTGCTCGACGACGTCGACGACCCGGCGCTGGCCAGGGCGGTGGCGGACCTCAACGCCTACGCCGACCGGCCGGGCGCGGCGACGGTCTGGGTGCTGACCCCGTCGGAGGCGAAGCGGCAGCGCCTCTTCTTCTGGCGCTGGGGGCCGACCTTCAAGATCGTGGAGGCCCCTCCCGAGCTGCTGCGCCCCCTCTATCGCCGCCTGCCGCGCTCGTTCGCGGTCCAGGACGGGCGGGTCACCGCCACCTTCTCCGGCCTGCCGCCCCTGCCCCCGCGCCCGGCCGGCGCGAGCGGCGCGACGCTCACTAACCCATCTGCGAGGCCCCAAGGATGAACGACTCCTCCCACCCGACCCGACGGCGCGCGCCCGCCCCGGCCCGGCCGGCTCTCGGCTTGGCCGCCGCGGCCGCCCTGCTGTGCGGGCTCGTCGCGCTGGCACCGGTGCCAGCCGCCGGCCAGCGCGTGCCGCCCGACAACGTGCTGCGCGACTTCCAGCGCACCGGCGACTACGTGCTGGTGATCAACGGCAGGAGGGTGCCGGCGGAGATCTACCAGAGCCAGCGTGCGGCGGCCTACCTGGTGATGTCGTCCTCCTTCCTGTCGCCGGTGCTGCTGTCGCAGGGCCTCGGCGTGGCGCAGACCGTCAACCTGATGAAGCTGAACAAGAAGCCGGACGGCTCCATCGACCTGCTGTCCGACGCCGTGCTGTCGACGCAGGGCGCCCTCGACGTCCGGGACGAGCAGGATTCCTTGGAGGTCCACTTCAAGGCCGACGGCATCAGCGCCGCGCTGGTGACCACGCCGCCGCTGCTCGGCCTGCGGCGGGTCGACGAGGTCACCGCCCACAATCCCGAGTACCTGCCGCGCGCCGCGAGCTATGCCCCGAACCCCCAGGCCGTCGCCACGCTCAAGAAGGAGCAGCGGCCGGTGACCGTGCGCATCTTCTACGGCAGCTGGTGCCCCCATTGCCGCGAGATGGTGCCGCACGCCATCAAGCTCGAGCAGCTGCTCAAGGGGTCGAAGATCCGCTTCGAGTACTTCGGCCTGCCGCCCCGCTTTGGCACCGACCCGCCGGCCGTCCAGAACCACATCAGCGCCGTGCCGACCGGCATCGTCTACTTCGCCGGCAAGGAGATCGGCCGCATCGCCAACAACGCCTGGCTCGCGCCCGAGACCACCCTGGTCGCCATCCTCAGCGGCAAGGCGCCGCCCGCGGACAAAGGCTAGATCCATCTCACGCTCGCCCCGTGGCGGGGACGAGTCTCCAACCTAGCTGAGCGCCTCCAGGGGATCGATGCCGCCGTTGTGCCAGGCGGCGTCGGGGGATTGCAGGTCGCCGGGCGCGGTGCAGCGCGAGATGCCGAGCGCGGCGAGGCGGGGCGCCAGGAGCCAGGCGGCGGGGCCGGCCAGGGCTGCGCCCTGCAGGCGGCCGCGCCAGGGTGCCAGGATCTCCGGCAGGCGGTCGAGATCGGGCAGCGGGTGGACGCGGACGGTGCGCAGGCCGGGTGAGGGACGCAGCTGCGGCTCAGGCTCCACCAGCACGGTGCCGGCGGCGGGCGGCAGCGGAGGGTGCCGTGGCGGAGCCTGTGACAACGGAGCGCGCCGCAGCCCGCGCAGCTCGGCTTCGAGGCGCAGCTGCTGCACCGCCGCCAGCGCCGGCGCCGCGGCCGGTCCGGGCGGCCAGCGGGCCGCGAGGTCGGCCAGCGCCGCCTCGAGGTGGCCGGCGAGCTGGGCGGCAGCGTCGAGGCCGCCCGCGACGTAGACGGCCGCCACCGACAGGCAGCCGCGCTGGTCGAAGAGCGCGACGTCGCGGGCCAGGCCCGCCGCGAGCGCCTCGGGCGCGGCGGCGCCGGAGCCGAGCTCGACCGCCGCCAGGCTCATCTTCGGCCCGTACCCCACGAAACGCTTCCCCGCGGCGCGCCGCGCCAGGTCGGCCAGCGCCTCGTCGCCGCCGTACGCCACGACGGCGCCGGCCGCCGCCAGCAGCGGCGCCTCGAGCTCCGCGTCGCCACCCGGCCAGGTGGCGGCGGCAACCGCCCCGGCCAGCCGAGGCTCGCGCAGCGTCAAGGCAGCGAGGAAGGCCGGGGCGAACAGCGGCTCCGACGACGGCGACTTGAGCAGCACCGGCCGCCGCAGCGCCAGCGCCGGCAGCAGCGGCTGCACTGCCAGGGCCGGCAGGTTGGAGGCCAGCACGACCAGCACGGGAGCCGACCGGTCCGGGCCGGTAGGTTGCCCTACCTCACCCGCCGAATGGGCCTTACCCAATGCCGCAGCCCTCTCGAGGAGCGCCGCAGCCGGACCGTGGCGGACTCCTCCGAGCACCGCTTCGAGCCCGGCGTCGAGGCCGGCCGGCGACAGGCAGCAGAGCGTCGCGAGCGGCGGCGCCAGCTCCTGGCGCTCCGGCGTGCCCGGGTCGAGGAATGCCTCGACGGTCGCGGTCCACGCATCGAGCAGCGCCGCGTCCGTCAGCGCGCGGAGCCCCTCGCCGCCACGGCAAAGGGCGACCGCCAGCGCGGCCAGGGAGGCCGGCGTCCACGCCGCGCGCGAGATCGGCGCCGGCAGCTCCGGCGACACCGCCCCTACCGAGCAAGCGGCGGGCAGCACCCCGGGCGGCAGCGCGAAGTCGGCGAGCACGCTCGCGATTATGAGCCACGCGATGAATGTCGGTGGCCCGGCATAGAATGGCCGCACCTTTCTCGGAGGTGACCGTGATCGACGCCCCCGCCGGCCGGCTGGCTCTTGCCTCGCGCTTCGCTCCTTCGACCGTGGCCCATCGTCGCGCGTTCCTCGTGCTCTGCGCCCTCCCCGTCGTCGTCGCTGTCTTGCCCGCCGTGGCCGCCTCCGCGCCGGCCTTGCCGGCTGCGGCCCTCGACTGCGAGCTGCTGTTCGCCGGCGGGCGGGTGGTGGACGGCACCGGCGCGCCGTGGTTCCGCGCCGACGTCTGCGTGGCCGGCGGGAGGATCGCGGCGGTCGGGCAGCTGGGGACGGCGCGGGCGCGGCGGCGGATCGACGCCTCGCGGCTGGTGATCACCCCCGGGTTCATCGACATGCTCGGGCAGTCCGAGTACAACGTCCTGGTCGACAACCGCGCCGCGAGCAAGATCACCCAGGGCATCACGACCGAGATCACCGGCGAGGGCGGCTCGATCGCGCCGGTCAACCAGCGCATGATCGACGAGGGCAAGGAGGTCTGGGAGCACTACGGCGTCAAGCCCACCTGGACGACCCTGCGCGAGTACTGGCAGGCGTTCGAGCGGGCGCGGCCGGCGATCAACCTCGGCACCTTCGTCGGCGAGGGCGGGGTGCGGAATCTGGTGATCGGCGAGAGCGAGCGGCCGGCGACCGCCGCCGAGATGGCGGCGATGGAGAAGGCGGTGGCCCAGGCGATGGAAGAGGGCGCCTTCGGCCTCTCCACCTCGCTGCAGTACGTGCCCGACCGTTTCGCCTCGACCGAGGAGATCATCGCCCTGGCGAAAGTCGCGGCGCGCTACGGCGGCAGCTACATCACCCACCAGCGCTCCGAGCAGTACCAGATCGACGCCAGCCTCGACGAGGTGTTCAGGATCGCGCGCGAGGCGAAGCTGCCGGCCCAGATCTATCACCTCAAGGTCGCCTGCCAGGGGATGTGGGGGCGGATGCCGCACGTCCTGCAGCGGCTCGAGGCGGCGCGCGCCGAGGGTCTCGACGTCTCGGCCGACCAGTACCCGTGGACGGCGGGAGAGAACGGCCTCGACGCCAACCTGCCCCTCTGGGTGCGCGACGGCGGCCCCGACAAGCTGGTCGAGCGCCTCGCCGATCCGGCGGTGCGGGCGCGCGTCCGCGCCGAGCTGCACCGGGACGACCGCAGCTGGGAGAACCAGTACCAGTGCGCCGGCGGCGGCAAGGGGATCCTGATCGCCACGGTGGTGAAACCCGAGCTCAAGAAGTACGAGGGCAAGACGGTCGCCGACATCGCCAAGGCGGAGGGCAAGGACGAGGTGGACGTGATCATGGACCTGGTGGCCGCCGACCGCGCCCACACCTCGAACATCATCTTCATCATGGACGACCAGGACGTCCGCACGGCGCTGCGGCACCCGCTGGTCTCGCTCTGCACGGACTCGGGAGCGGAGGCCGAGGACGGCATCTTCGGCCAGGAGAAGTCGCACCCGCGGGCCTGGGCCTCCGCGCCCCGAATCCTCGGTCACTACGTGCGCGACGAGCACCTCCTGCCGCTCGAGGAGGCGGTGCGCAAGATGACCTCCCTGCCCGCCTCCCGCATGGGCCTGGCCGACCGCGGCATCGTCCGCGCCGGCATGGCCGCCGACCTGGTGGCCTTCGATCCCGACACCGTCCACGACGTCTCGACCTACACCGACCCGCTCCACTACAGCCAGGGCATCCCGTACGTCGCGGTCAACGGCCAGCTCGTCGTCGACGGCGGCAAGATCACCGCCGCCCGCCCCGGCCAGCCGCTCTACGGCCCGGGCTACAAGCCGCGGCCGTAGCACACTGGTTCGCGCGCGACTAGCGATGTCGCGTGCGCTCTGCTTTTCCGTCATGTCAAGTAGGGGTGCTAGGATCGGCGAATGATGTCGAAGCGCATCGCCAGCGTGGCTGATCTCTACCGCCTCCCGCACCATCAGAAGGCCGAATTGGTCAGGGATGAGTTGGTGATGATGTCGCCGACGGGCGACCTGCCGAGCAGCGCGGCCGGCGAGATCTTCGTCGCTTTGCGCGACCACGCCCGCCGCACGGGCGCCGGCCGGGCTTACACGGACAATGCCGCGTTCCTGGTGCACTTGCCGCACCGCCGGTCCTTCAGCCCGGACGTGGCCTTCTACATTGGTCCGCGGGCCGGGGGGCGCTTCCTCGAAGGAGCGCCGCGGCTCGCAGTCGAAGTCCGCAGCGAGAGCGACTACGGGCCGCGAGCCGAGAGGGCCGTGGCGGAGAAGCGCGGCGACTACTTCGCCGCAGGAACCCTGGTCGTCTGGGACGTGGACGTGCTGCGAGAGGAACGCGTCCTGGTCTATCGGACTTCGGACCCGGAGCACCCCGCCGTCTACCGCCGCGGCGAGATCGCCGAAGCGGAGCCCGCACTGCCCGGCTGGCGCCTGGCCGTGGACGCCCTCTTCGAGTGAGTACGCCTACAGCAACCCTCCTGTCGCGGCGCCTGTAGTCACTCCGCTCTCGTCTTCAGCGGCGGCTTGCGGATCACGAAAGAGATCTCCTCGGCGATCCACTCCGGTTTGGCCTGCCCTTGGCAGGAGCCCCACAGCGCCAGCGGCTCGTTGCCGTAACGCACCATTCCGCTGTGCCGCGACTTGTCCCGGTCCACCTCCGGGTTGGCGTCGGCAAAGCCCAGCTTGTGGCGCAGCAGCTCGACGTCGCCAGGGTCTCCGGTCAGGAACAGCCAGCCCGGCCCCACGTGATACATCTCCGCGTATTTCCTGAGATGCTCGGGACTGTCAACTTCCGGCTTGACTGTGATCGAGTAGATGAAGATGTCACGCCCCACCCGCTCGCCGAGGATCTTCTGGGCTCTGACCAGGTTGGCGGTGATCAGTGGGCAGATACGAGTGCAGTCGGCGTACATCATGTTGAGCACCACGATCTTGTCCTTGAGCAGATCCTCATAGAAGCGGACTCTCTTGCCTTCGTGGGTGGTCAAGATGACGTCCGGGAAGTAACGTCTGCGCATCACCTCGCGGCCCGAGACCGCGGGCGCAAACCTGCCGGCCGCACCCGCGCCGCCGCCGTCGCCGCGCGCAGCCAGCGCGCCGGCCGAGGGGAGCAGGCCGGAAAACGCAAACATCGTCCGTCTGGTCGGGCTGGACATGTCAGCAGCTCCTACGGTCTCTGGTTGTTGTCTCCGACCGCCGCGATCTCCCACCGGAGCATCATCGCGTGGTCTTCGTGGATGGTGTTGTGGCAGTGCAACGGGTAGCGGCCGAGCCAGTCGCGGAAACGGAAGAAGAGGGTCACGTCTCCTCTCCGCGGAAGGAGCCGGACGACATCCTTGCGTGCCGCGTTGGTCCCGGTGGGCGCACCCGCTCCGCCGCCGTAGCCGTACTGATGGGACCGATCGTCGACCGGGTAGAGTCCCGGCGCCCCCTGAAGGAACTGGAATTCCTCGAAGTGGATGTGGATCGGGTGCGTCCAGGGTGGATCGCCGAACCCCGAGTTGGTAAGGCGCCAGGTCTCGACGCTGTTCTGGGTGATTCTGAAGCGGACGGTGTTGCAATCGAAGAACTGATCGTTGATCACCCACTGGCCGTCGCGCGTCACGTTGAAGTCGAACTCGCGCTGCACCAACGGCTGGGCACTGGTGCTCGGCAGCGCATAGAAGCTGGGCGCCGTCGCCGGGTCCACGCTCTGGTCCGCGACGTGGGGCAGATCGACCACGATCTGCAAGACCAGGTTGCCTTGGCCCGCGGCGAGGGTGTTGCCAGTCGGACCCCGTCCGTTGACCTGCTCCAGCCGGTTCTCCAGATAAAGGGTCTTGCCGGCGAAGCTCGAGAAGTCGATGATCACATCCGAGCGCTCGGCCACGCCCATGGCGACCGCCGGGACCAGCACCGGGGTCGGCAACAGGTTGCCGTCGTTGGAGATCTGCCAGAACTGGTTATTGGCGTTCAGGTTGGTCAGATCGGTGAGGTAGAGCTGGTAGAAGCGCGACGGGCCGCCGTTCAGCCAGCGGAAGCGGTAGCGCCGCGGATGAACGTGCAACACCGGTTGGATGACGCCGTTGACCAGGAACTTGTCGCCCAGGATGCCGTCCAGGTTGAAGGTATCGAAGGCCAGCAGCCCGGTGATCGGGTCGAAGCAGCGGTCGCCGAAGATCATCGGGATGTCGAAGCTCGGGAAGGTGGGGAGCCGGAACCCGGTGGTCTCATTGCCGGTGTCGAATTGGTTGAACAGCAGGTGGAAGCCGGCGAGCCCCTTGTAGACGTTCTGCGCGGTGAAGCTGACGCGGTGGTCGTGGTACCAGAGCGTGCTCAGCGATTCGTTGACGTCGCCGTTGGGCTGGTGATCGGAGTTGAACCCGGCGAGCGCGTTCGGATAGTAATGGTCATAGTACTGGCCGGTCTCGAAGAAGTCGCAGGGGAAGCCGTCGCTCTCGGACGGGGTGTGCCCGTTGTGCAGGTGAGTGCTCACCGACGGCAGCCCGAACCCCGAGTTGTCACCGTGCAGGGCATTCACGTTCCTCACCAGGATGGGCGTCCCGTATTGCGACACGAACGTCGGCCCGGGGGAGATCCCGTCGAAGCCCCAGATCGTCTGCTGCGGCAGCTGGTTGGACATCGTCACCAGCGCCGCTTGCTGCGTCACCTGGTAAGCGACGGGAGCCGGGAACGGGAAGCCGATGGCCGGAGCCTGGTGCGCTCGCGTACGCCCCTCGTAGGGGAGTCCGGTCGCTGGATTGACCGCGGTGTTGGGGTTGATCTGCGGCGCCGGCGAAAGCGACGACACCGGCACCGACTGCTTGACCGGCATGATCGGGAGCTGCATGGTAAAGGGGGTGGTCGCCGGGCTGGCGCACGTCCCGCCGCCGCCGCGGCCGCCGTAGGCCCAGGCGGAGAGCCCCCCCTTGGCGACAAGGTACCCGGCGGTGCCGGTGAGCAGCCCCATCTTGACCAGGTCGCGCCGGTTCATCAGCCCGGCTTTGATCAGCTCCTGCCGGTTCTGGAACGCCCGGTACATCGCCTTGAATTTCGCCCGCGACACCCTCTCCCCCAGGCTGTTGTAGTACATAGAACCTCCTCACTCTCCGATCGAGACGAGATTCCCCTTCGAAGGTGCGTCCCCTGTGCGCCCTTCGATCCTTGAAAATACGCTAGACCACTAATGTTGACGTGCTGCAACCCGGCGAGATCGTGACAGGCGCGGTGTTACAGGTGAAAACCCTACTCCTCAGGTCCTCAACGTCAACAGTAGCAGTATGCCAAAGCGCGACGATGAGGGAGGCGTGCAACGGCCAGACGGCACGCAGGAGCCAAGAACGAAGGGCACCCCGTGAAGAAGCACCGGCCGGGCGGTTGGCTCTACCGGCCGCCGGCCCGCTGCAACTCTTCGGCCACCAGCGAGCAGCCGCGCAGCTCGGCGCCGGCGGCGCGCCCGAGCAGGCGGAAGCCGCCGCCCGCGCCGTTCTCGCCCGCGCCGCCGCCCCCGGTGCCCAGGTCGCCCGCCTCCGCCGCCCCCAGGTCCTCGGTCAGCAGGTGCGCCGCCGAGCCCAGGTTGGCGAGGTCGAAGATGGCGATGAGCCCGGGGTCGCCGGGCTTTGCCTCCTCGAGGGTGGCGGGATCGAGGATCCGGACGCGCACCCAGTGCGGGACGACGAAGAGGTCCGGGTCGGCGCCCGCGAGGGCTCGGGTGTAGCACTGGCTGGTGAGCTCGGTCATGCCGTACTCGCGGACGACGGCGCCGGGGGGCACTCCCAGGCGTTCCTCGAGGCGGAGGCGCTCGCGGGCCGGCGACAGCTCCTGGGCATGGCCCTTGTAGCCGCCGGTCTCGAAGACCGCGCTGCCGGCGGGCAGGCGGAAACGCAGGTCCTGGCGCTCGAGGGCGTCGAGCCACTGGGCGAAGGCGAGGGAGGTGGCGAGGACCAGGGCGGGCCGGCCGGAGCGCTGCCGCGCTCCCGCCCAGGAGCGGGCGGGAACCATCTCGACGCCGCGCCGGCCGCAGGCGACGACGGTCTCGGGGGCGGGCGCGGCGAAGCGGGCGAGGACGTGGTCGATCATGAAGGCGAGGCTGGAATCGGGCAGCTGCTCGCGCGACGGCACCAGCGAGAGCATCGGCACCGGCGCCGCGCCGCCGCCGGGCAGGCAGTGGCGCGGAAAGGCGGCGTCGATGGTCTGCCTGTAGAGGTCCGGGAAGGGATGGTAATGGACGCTGCGCGCCTCCTCCCCGCCGCCGGTGCCGCTGCTGCGAAAGACTTCCTTCTCCGGGGCGGCGGCCAAGCGCAGGCGCTTGAAGGCGGCGGCCGGCACCGGCGGCACCTGGCGCCAGTCGGCGACGCTGCCGGGGGTGGCGCCGCGGCCGTCGCAGAGCCTGCGGTAGGGCACGATGCGCTCGTACTGGTAGGCGAACACCGCCAGCGCCAGCTCCTCGAAGGAGCCGGCGCCCGGGTCCTGGATGAAACGGCCGATGCGCTCGATCACGCGGCCGATTCTGCCATCAACGGCCGCCCCGGGCGCAACGGCCCGCGGCCGCCGCCCGCGCCCGAGTGTGGCGAAGACCACAGAGAGCGCGGCGGCCGGAGTGATAGATTCTTCGGTCGAGCCCCGGGGCTGCTTCGGCCCCGGCGCTCGTTCCGCATGGCGATCGCCAGAGCTTCCCCATCGCCGGCCGCGGGCAGCGGCGGATGCCGGTCCGGCGGGCGCGGAGGGCCGACCGCGTGGCACGCGAGGTGATCGGCTGGCCCGCGGGCCGGGTCGGCCCGGCGATGGCAGCCACGGGAAGCGAGACGGTGAGCGACCCCGAGACCGTTGCCGCGGCCGTCGATCCCGGCTGGGAGGTGCTGGCGAGGGTGGCCGCGGGCGACGCCAACGCCTTCGCCCTCCTGGTCGAGGCCCACCAGGAGCGGCTGCTGCGCCTGTGCGAGCGCATGCTCGGCGATGCCGAGGAGGCCCGCGATGCCGCGCAAGAGGTCTTCCTCAAGGCGTACCGCAAGGCGGCGGACTTCCGCCCGCAGGGCCAGGTCTACACCTGGCTGTACCGCATCGCCACCAACCTCTGCCTCAACAAGCTGCGCCGCCGCCGGGTGGTGCGCTTCGTCCAGTGGGAGGAGCCGGAGGAGCGCGAGGCCGCCCGGTTCGATCCTCCCGACGGCGCTCCCGACCCCGAAGCCGCCCTGGAGGCACGCCGCCGTTGGCGGGAGACCCGGAAGGTCATCGAGCGGCTGCCCGCAGGGCAGCGCGCGGTGCTGGTCCTGGCGCGTTTCGAGGGGCTGTCGTACCGCCAGATCGCCGAGGTGCTCGGGATCACCGAGGGAGCGGTGGAGAGCCGGCTGTTCCGGGCCATGCGACGGATCGAGGAGGCGGCGGCGCAGGAATAGCCCGGGAAGCGGGTTTCAAGAGTGGGAGAGGTTCTTATGAAACGTGTCTTGGAAGCGGACAAGGCGCAGCTGCTGCGGCTGCTGCACGGCGAGCTGCCGCCCGAGAGGGCCAGCGCGCTGCGCCAGCGCCTGGTGCGCGAGCCCGAGCTGGCGGCCGCCTGGCGCCGCCTCGAGAGCGCCTGGGAGCGATTGGCGCCGCCGCCGCCCACGCCGCTGCCGTTGGGGTTCTCCGGCCGGGTGATGGCGCGCGTGCGCGAGCGTGCCGACGGCGCCGCCCCCCTGGGCAGCGCCGCCGCCGGCCCCGCCATCACCTGGGCGGCCGCCCCGACCTGGGTGCGGGCGAGCTGCGCCGCGGCGCTGCTGGCCGGCGTGCTGCTCGGCGCCGGCCTGGGAGCTCGCGGCAGGCTCGACCAGCGGCAGCGGACGGCGGAGAGCGTCCCGGCGCTCACCGAGAGCTACTGGGCGCTGGTCGACATGCCGAGCGAGACCGCGGCGGCACCCCCGGCACTCCCCTCGCCGCCGAGGGGAGAGGCCCGGAGGTGAAGCGCTGGTGGTTGGTCATCGCCCTCGTCCTGTCGCTCGGCATGAACCTCGGCCTGCTGATCGCCCTGGCGCTCAGTAGCCCGGCGCTCGTCCAGCAGCAGCAGGGGGTGATGCGCCCGGCGGCCCCGGGGCGCCTGCAGCAGCTTGCCGATCGCCTCGGCATCGAGGGGGAGGTGCGCCGCCGCTTCGTCGAGCGCCAGCGGCGGTTCTTCGCCGAGACCGCCGGCCCGCGCGCCCGCCTGCCCGAGATCCGCCGCGAGGTGCGGGCCGAGATGACCCGGCCTCATCCCGATCGAGCGCGCATCGACGAGCTGTTGCGCGAAGGCTCCGGCATCTTCCTGATGCTCGAGCGGGCCTTGGTGGCCAACGTGCTCGAGAGCCGCGCGATGCTGCCGCCCGACGCGGACCAGAAGTACGTCGACCTGATCTCGCGGTTGCAGCTCGAGGGTCCGGGCCAGCTCGGCCGCCTGCCGCCGGCGCACTGGCCCTGGTGGTGGCGCTTCCGGCCGCCGCAGCCGCGGCCGCCCGGCCCACTCACGCCGCTCGACCGGGACCGGCCGGCACCGCCGCCGAAGCCAGCCGCGGGCGCCACGGTCCCGGCTCCCTCGCGCCCGACCGGATAGCCTCCGTTCGGGCTGGCGCCCGCCCGCTACGCTCTGGCGGCGGATCTTCTCCAGCCTCCGGTTTGGCGAGGAGCCCTCACTCAGGGCGGATGACTGCGGTGCCCCGCCCAAACAGCGACCGGGGGAGAGATCCGCCGCCAGGGCCATGGTCCTCGATGCTCCGGCCGCAGCCTGCCGCGCCGCCGGGCCAAAAAAAGGCCCCGCGTGGCGCGGGGCTTGGAGGAGGGAGGTTGGAGAGGAGATTGTCGTTTCGCCTGCTCCATCCTGATATACGGAGGAGGCCGGCGAAGTGTTTGGGGCACCCGCGGGAGGGGCGGGGTCGCCTCCTCGCAGGGGACGGAGGCCGGCGAAGGTTGGCGGGGAACGACGCCGCGGCCCGCGCCCGCGGGAGGGGCGGCGCCGGGCCGCCTACTCGTAGCGCAGCGCCGCGGACGGATCGAGCCTCGCCGCCCGCCAGGCGGGCACGCAGCAGGCGAGCAGGGTGACCGCGAGGGCGAAGCCGACCACCGCGCCGAGATCGCGGCCCGAGACCCGGAACGGCACGAAGTTGATGAAGTAGATGGCCGCCACGTCGGAGTCGAAACGGATCAGGCGCCAGGTGGTCAGCGCCCAGGCCGCCGCCGACCCGACCGCCACGCCCAGCAGGGTGCCCACGCTGCCGAGGATGGCGCCGTAGGCGAGGAAGACCAGGCGCAGGCGCGCCGGCGCCAGGCCCATCGCGCCCAGCACGCCGATGTCGCGCATGCGCTCGCGCACCAGCACCACCAGGGTCGAGGCGACGTTGAACGTCGACACCAGCACGATCAGCCCCAGCACCAGGAACAGCACCACCTGCTGCACCCGCAGGGCGGTGAACAGCTCGCGGTTCAGCTGCTGCCAGTCGGTGACCGCGTAGCCGGGCCCGAGGACGCGGGCCACCGCGTCGGCGATGCGCGGCGCCGCGGCGGGATCGGCGGCGGCGAGCTCGAGCAGGTCGGCCCCCTGGCCGAGCCCCATCAGGGCCTCCACCCGCGAGCGCTCGAGCAGCACCCAGCTGCGGTCGAACTCGGCGAAACCGGTCGTGAACGTGCGCCGCAGCTCGACGCTCTGGAAGCGGAAGTGCGGGGTGCCGCCGGCGAAGCCCAGCACCACCAGTCGCAGCACGTCGCCGGGGCGCACCGCCAGCCGCGCCGCGAGATCGCCGCCCATGGCCACGCCGGGGATGCCGCGCGGCGAGAGCGCCAGGTCCGCGGCGGTGGCCGCCAGCTGGCCGCCTTCCGGCTCGACGCCGCGCAGCACCACCTCGAGCCCGTCCGGCCGGCGGGCGCTGGCCAGGGAGCCCTGGCCGTAGGCGACCCTGCCGACCTGCAGCACGCCCGGGATGCGCCGCAGGCGCGCGAGCCGCGCCGCATCCAGGCGGCCGCCGGCGCCGCCGCCGAGCGGGTAGGCGACGACGGCGGCGTTGCCGCGGATCAGCTTGGTCTGCAGGTCCTCGCGGTAGCCGGTCATCAGCGCCATGGCGATGACCATCGCGGTGACGCCGAGCGCCGTGGCGAGAAGGGCGGCGCGCGCGGTGCCGTCGAGCAGGCGGCTGCGGCTGCCGCGCAGGAAGCGCCAGGCGACCGTCCAGACCAGCGACCCGCGCGGCAGGCTCGGCCGGCGTGGCCGGCGCCGCCCGCGGTTCATGGGGCGGGAGCCGGCGGCGCCTGGGCGACCGCGGCGACCGCATGATTCGGCCGCACCGCCGCGGCCGGCGGGCGCGTGGCGACCGCCCGCAGGAAGCGGTCGAAGAGGCCCACGGAGTCGTGCGGCCCGGGAGCGGCCTCCGGGTGATACTGGACCGAGAACACCGGCTTGCCGGCGACGTCGAAGCCTTCGACGGTGCCGTCGTTGAGGTTCAGCTGGGTGACCGCGCAGGACGGCGGCAGCGAATCGGGATGGACGGCGAAGCCGTGGTTCTGGCTGGTGATGGCCACCTTGCCGGTCGCCAGCTCGCGCACCGGCTGGTTGCCGCCGTGGTGCCCGAACTTGAGCTTGAAGGTCTCGCCGCCCAGCGCCAGCCCCAGCAGCTGGTGGCCGAGGCAGATGCCGAGCAGCGGCGTGCCGCTGGCGAGCAGCTCGCGCACCGCCTCGACGATCTCGACCAGCGGCTCCGGGTCGCCGGGCCCGTTCGACAGCACCACGCCGTCGACGCCGAGCGCCAGGCAGTCGCTGGCCGGCGTGCGCGCCGGCAGCACGGTCAAGCGCGCGCCGCGCCGCGCCAGCGAGCGCAGGATGTTCGACTTGACCCCGAAATCGTAGACCGCGAGGTGGCACAGGCTGCGGCCCGCCGCGGCGCCCGGACCGGCGCCGGCAACGCCGCCGCCGGGACCGGGACCCGTGCCGTCTGGACCCGCGCCGCCTGCACCCGCGCCGCGTGCACCCTCCTCCGTGCCGCCCGCCGGCACCTCGTAGGCCGCGGCCGTCGTGACCTCGTCGACCAGCGCCCGCCCGGCCATGAGCGGGTAATCGGCGAGCTCGGCGGTCAGCGCGGCGGCATCGGAACGCTCCGAGGTCACCACGCCACGCAGGGCGCCGCGCTCGCGCAACCGCCGCACCAGCGCGCGGGTGTCGATGCCGTGCAGCGCGGGCACCGCCGCCCGCCGCAGGTACTGCACCAGGCCCTCGCCGCTGCCGTGGCTGGAAGGGCGGGCGGTGAACTGCCGCGCGATGAAGCCCTCCACCCAGGGCCGCGCCGACTCGGCGACGTCCTGGCTGGTGCCGTAGTTGCCGATGTGCGGCTGGGTCATGACCACGATCTGGCCGCGGTAGGAGGGGTCCGTCAGCACCTCCTGGTAGCCGGTCATCGAGGTGTTGAACACCACCTCGCCGAAGCGGGTGCCGGCGGACACCGCCTCGCCCTCGAAGACGGTGCCGTCCTCGAGCACCAGCAGGCCGGAAGGCGCCGCGCCGGGCCTCATGGCGGGTAGTGTCCCAGATTGCCAGCCAGGACACTACCCGGCGCCGGATCAGCGCGCCGCATAGCTCGGCACGCTGCGCTCGACCAGCGGCGCGAGTAGGCGGACCGCCGCCATCAGGCGCTCGAACTCCTCGGGGAGCAGGGCCTGGTCGCCGTCCGAGAGCGCCTCCTCGGGGCGGTCGTGGACCTCGACCATCAGCCCGTCCGCCCCCACCGCCACCGAGGCCCGCGACAGCGGCAGCACCTTGCCGCGCTCGCCGGCGGCGTGGCTGGGATCGGTGATCATCGGCAGGTGGCTGATGCGCTTGACCTCGGGCACCGAGGAGAGGTCCAGGGTGTTGCGGCTGTGGTCGGTGAAGGTGCGGATGCCGCGCTCGCAGAGCACGACGTTGGTGTTGCCCTGGTCGAGGATGTACTCGGCGGCGAGCATCATCTCGGTGACCGTGGCGGTCATGCCGCGCTTGAGCAGCACCGGCCGGGCGCAGCGCCCGACGCGCTTGAGCAGCGTGTAGTTCTGCATGTTGCGGGCGCCGATCTGGACGGCGTCGGCGTACTCGGCGACGAGGTCGAGCACGTCGATGTCGGTCGCCTCGGTGACCACCGGCAGGCCGGTCTCCGCCCGCACCCGCGCCAGGATGCGCAGCCCCTCCTCGCCCAGCCCCTGGAAGCTGTAGGGGCTGGTGCGCGGCTTGAAGGCGCCGCCGCGCAGCAGGTGGGCGCCGGCCGCCTTCACCTGCTTGGCGATGCGCAGCGTCTGCTCGTAGCTCTCGACCGAGCAGGGGCCGGCGATGACCACGAAGTCGGGGCCGCCGATCCGCACGCCGCCGATCTCGACCACCGTGTCGTGCGGCCGGAACTCGCGCGACACCAGCTTGTAGGGGTGGCTGACCCGGATGACCTCGAGCACCCCGGGCATCGAGGCGAAGAGAGCGCGGTCGACGACGCCGATGTTGCCGGTGATGCCGATGGCGGTGCGCTGCGCGCCGGCGATGGCGTGGGCCTTGAGGCCGTGCGATTCGATCTTCCGCACCACGCCGTCGACCTGCTCCTGCACGGCATCCATCTTCATCACGATCAGCATGCGTTTGGCTCCCTGCGACCCCGCCCCCGTCTCGCGGCACCGCGGCCTCGCGCGCGTACCGGCGGGCTATGATACCAGAGCCCCGCGACCGTCCCCGGCGGATCGAGACGATGAAGAGCCACGACTTCGGTGTGCTGCTGTTCGGCCTGGCCGGCCTGTACTCGCTGCTGCTGGCGCTGCTCGGAGTGGCGCAGCTGCTGATGCAGGTGCCGTCGAGCGCCGCGATGGTCGGCGGCCAGCTGCGGATCCAGGCGACCTTCGTCAATGCCGTGATGAGCGTGCTGCTGCATCTCGCCTTCGGCGCCCTGCTGCTCGGCCAGCGCCGCGGGCTCACGCTCTGGCTCCTCGGCGAGGAGCCGGCCGGCGCCAAGGAGCCGGCCAGCCGCAAGCAGCCGGCCGCGAGCGTCGAACCCGCCGGCGGAGATCCCGGCTTCGCCATCGCCGGCGTCTGCCTGCTGGCCGTCCTGCTCCTCGCCAGGGTGGTCACGGCCCTGAGTTACGGCGCGTCGCTGCTCTGGCAGCGCGGCAACACTGGCGACTACGTCTTCTGGACCGCCGGCGGCATCGTGGCCGACCTCCTCCTGGCGGCCACGGGCGCGCTGCTGATCGCCAGGCGCCGGCGGATTGCGGCCCGTCTCCTCGCGAGCCCTTCCGGCCCGCCCGGCACCGCGGCCGGCGCCGGCTGGCAGCTCCCGGCGGCCCGGTTCCTCGGCCTTGCCATTCTGGTCTGGTACCTCCCGGAGCTGGTCTCCGCCGTCTCCGTGTTCGTGAAATGGTGGCTGCGCCCGGCGGGCTTCGATCTCCGCTCCCAAGCTCTCGACCGCCTCCCGCCCGCCGCCGCCGGAGTGCTCGCGGGCCTCTATCTCTTCCTGCTCTTCCCCGCGGGCCTGTCCGCGGTCTGGCGGCGCCTGCTCCCCCACCGCGAGCAGGAGTAGAATCATCGCCGGATCGTCTCTTGGATCGTCTCCTGGGAAGGAGCATGCGATGCGCTGCTTTCGACGAAAACCTGCTGCAGCGCCGGGGTCCCTGCCCCGGCGGTTCGCCGCCGTTCTCTTGCTGGCGCTCTGCGCCGGCCCGCTTGCCGCCTACACCATCTGGCTCAAGGACGGCACCAGCATCGCCGCCCGCGGCCCCTACGAGGTGAAGAAGGGCAAGGCGATCATCACCCTGATCAACGGCGAGCAGAGCTTCATCGACGCCTCCCAGATCGACGCTGCCCGCACCACCGCGGCCAACCAGGGCAAGGACTACCGCACCACCGAGCTCGGCAACACCCGCGTCGTGCCCGGGCAGGAGGTGCTGCCGCCGCCGGACAAGTCGCTGACCGACCTGATCGCCACGCACCGCCCGTCGAACCGCCAGCTGCCCAGCGCCAAGCGGGTGCCCGGGCCCGTGCCCGGCCAGATCGTGCGGTCGAAAGCCGGCTACCTGGACCTCGCGGCCCTGCCGCGCGTCCCCTACGCGCGCGCCGAGGTGATCGCCGACCTGCAGCCCTTCTTCCGCTCCCAGGGGGTCGACGAGGTGGAGATCTGGAACGGCTCGCAGCCGGACCGCCTGCTGATCGAGGTGACCGCCGGCTCCGAGGCCGCGGTCTTCCAGGGCTTGAACGCCGGCGCCAACGCCCTGCTGCGGCTGCGCGAGCGCTTCCCGCAAGCTGTCGCGGCGGTCGAGCTGCTGGTGAAGACGCCGGCGCGCGAGAAGGCCGGCCAGTTCGTGCTCACCCCCGAGACCGCCGCCGCGCTGGTGGCGAAGAAGATCGACGCCCCGGCGTTCTTCGTGGCCAACGTGCAGTTCTAGCTGGGGATCTCGCCGCTCTCGTCGCCGCTGCCGCCGGCGCCCTCGCCGGCGAGGCCGAGGTAGCTCTCGACCGGCACGCCGACGCGGCGCGAGAAGCGCTGCTGGTAGCTCTCGACCTCGCCCACCGGCTCGTCCAGGAACACCCGCTCGACACGGAACAGCGGCACGAACATGGCGCACAGCCCGAGCGTCTGGTCCCTGCCGCGCACCGCCTCGGCCATCCAATCGTCGAAGCTCGAGACGCTGATGCCCCGCAGGTAGATGCCGGTCATCGCCAGCTCCTGCAGCACCCCCCAGAACTTCTCGGTCGGGTTGGTGAGGTGGACGACGACGATCGATCCGGGGCGGATCGTCATGGCTCCTCCCTAGCAGTGTCCCGCTCGGTTAATTCGCATGCTACTCGCTTGCCCTCCGCGTCCCTGGCTGCGTTGCGCCTCCTCGACATAAGTTCGACTATGCCTGCGTCGGCGACGCCTTGCCAGGAACG
>Ga0207699_10000063_pt1 | contig 87718 bp, 66 predicted proteins | sample LARL51metaG_FD_184344 | JGI IMG/M metagenome (GOLD analysis project Ga0207699, IMG submission 184344) | Corn, switchgrass and miscanthus rhizosphere microbial communities from Kellogg Biological Station, Michigan, USA - LAR L5-1 metaG... | ecosystem: Host-associated > Plants > Roots >...
GCGTCGTCGCCCGCGCCTGGATTCGCGTCCTCTACGCCTGCTGGCACTCCGACGTCGCCTACAGCCCCAACCGCCACCGCGCTGAGCAACGCCTCGCTGCGGCATAGGGGTTGACTCAGAGAACTCACGACGGTTGAGCGTACGCCTGCCGGGCGCGGTTGTCACAGGGCGGGCGCCCGCCGCGAGGAGCCCGGCTCAGCCCGCCGGAGTGGCGGCGTCCTGCGCGCGGCTGGGCAGGATGCGCCAGGCCTCGTAGCCGCCGAGCAGGTCGGAGACGTCGTCCGCGCCGTGACGGCGGAGCAGGCTGGCGGCGATCATCGAGCGGTAGCCGCTGGCGCAATAGACGACCAGGGGACGGCTCAGCTCGACCTCGTCGAGGCGCCGGGCCAGCTGCGGCAGCGGGATGTTGACCGCGCCGGGGACGCCGCCACCCTCGACCTCGCCGGGGTTGCGCACGTCGAGCAGGGTGAGCGCCATGCCCGAGGCCATGCGCTCGGCCAGCTCCGCCGCGGTGATGCGTGACGACCGCTCGGTCAGCTCGGGTGAGGCGACGAAGGCCTTGACCGGCTCGCGCAGGCTGCCGAGGACGCCGTCGAAGCCGACACGCGCCAGGCGCACGGTCGCCTCCTGCACGCGTCCCTCGTCGGCGACGAGCACCACGGACTGGTCGGGCCGCAGCACGTCACCCGCGTATTCCGCGAAGCGGCCTTCGAGTCCCACGTTGACGGCGCCGCGCAGGTGGCCGGCGGCGAAGTCGTTGGGGGCACGCGTGTCCAGAACCACGCCGCCCAGAGCCTGGTGGTCGAGCACCTGCTCCATGTCGAGCTGCGGCACGGTGGCGTTCTCGTCGAGCAGGGGGCGCGCCTGGCGGTTGCGCACGGCGTCGAAGGCGAAGTACGGCGGCGCCGGCGGCTGGCCCTCGGTGACCATGGCCACGAAGTCGTCCTCGCGCATCGGCTGCAGCGCGTAGTTGAGCCGCCGCTGCGCGCCGATGGTCGACTCGGTCTCGGTCGACAGGCTGCGCCCGCACGCGGAGCCGGCGCCGTGCGCGGGGTAGACGCGCGTCGAGTCGGGCAGGGTGAGCAGGCGGTCGTGCAATGAGTGGTAGAGGCTGCGCGCCATGTCGGCGGGGGCGAGGTCGGCGGCGGCGAGCAGGTCGGGGCGGCCGACGTCACCGATGAACAGCGTGTCGCCGGTCAGCACGGCGTACGGCTCTTCGTCGCCAGCGTGCTCGCGGACGACGAGGCTGATCGACTCCGGCGTGTGCCCAGGTGTGGCCCAGACCTCGACCTGCACGTCGCCGAGGTCGATGCGCTCGCCGTCGCGCAGCACACGGATGGGGAAGTCGGCCTGCGCCGGCTCGCCGTAGCAGATCTCCGCTCCGGTGCGCGCGGCCAGCTCCAGGTGGCCGCTCAGGAAGTCGGCGTGGAAGTGGGTCTCGACGACTTTCTCGATGCGCAGCCCGTGCGCCTGGGCGTCGGCCAGGTAGGCGCTGACGTCGCGCTGGGGATCGACGACGATGGCCCGCCCGGATCGCTCGTCGCCCACCAGGTAGGAGGCGTGGGACAGGCAGGCGAGGAAGTACTGCTGAAGGATCATCGATTGGCTGCTCGGGCCGAGTGTACGGGGCGGACGCCGGGACCACAACCCGCCCGGCCCTGCCCGATGCGGCCTGAGCGCACGCTACGTCGTGAGATCTCCCAGGGTCGGCAGGGGCTCGGTGGCGTCGAACAGGCCCGACGGATCGATGCGGTCTCTGTCCTTCCGCGCGGTCGCCCTGATCTCCTCCAGAGGAGCGCCCATCGTGTAGAAGGCACCGCGCCGCGCGCCGTGTGCACGCAGCAGGCCCGCGCGCACCATGGCGCCGAGGTCGTCGGTGGCCACCTGCTTGGAGATCTCCTCGCCGGTCGAACGCTCGACCGCCAGTCGATATGCCGCGTTCCTCACGGTGAGCCCGAGGGCTGCATCGAAGAGTCCGGCCACCGCGCGCGACGGCAGTCGCTTCGCGCGCGCTGCGTCGACACAGGCGAGCCACATCTTCTCGGACTCCCTGATGCGCCGGAGCACGCTCAGGGCCTGCACGTAGTGAGCGACGAGACAGAAGCGCACCCATGCGCGTGCGTCTCCCTGCGGCGACCATCTGCCCCGTCCGACCTCGGCCAGCACCGCGTAGTACGCGGCCGTGTTGCGGCCCAGGTACTCCTCGATGCTGCAGAGCTCTGGCGTGAGAATGCGCTCGCGCGCCAGCACCAGCGTCTGCAGGCACCGCGACATGCGTCCGTTGCCGTCGCGGAAGGGATGGATCATGACCAGGTTGAGGTGCGCCATGGCCGCTCGCACGATCGCCGGAGTCCCGCCGTCGTTGCCAAGACTGCGGACGAGCTCTCCGATCAGCGACGGGATGAGCTGCGCCTCGGGGCCCTCATAGACGACCTCGCCGGTGGCGTCGTTGTGCACCCAGATGGGACCTGATCGCCAGAGACCCGGGCTCGCCTCGGCGAGAAAGTGCTCGGTCATCATGTAGTGCAGGCTGCGCAGCAACTGGTCGGAGTACTCGAAGTGTTCGTCGTGCGCGAGCTGCAGCACGTAGGTCATGGCACGGCGATAACCGAGCACCGCCTCCCAGTCGTCGTCCGACGGAGACGACGGCTCGCCACCGTCGACGGCCGCCACCGCGTCTTCGACCGAGACGTTGAAGCCCTCGATCGTGTTCGATCCCTGGATGGCGCGGGCCGCCAGGACGCGGCGCACCGAGCCCAGCCAGCGCTTGGGGCCCGTGGCGAGGTAGTAGCGGAGCTGCCCGCGGATCTCTTCGATCCGTTCCAGGGCCACCATCTCGCCGGTGCCGAGCGCCGGTGTGGCGAAGATGGGCTGGCCGGCGGCGCGATTGGCAGAATCCTTCATATGTAAGGATTGATATTATCATGCCACAGGCGCGAAGGCAAAGCGTATTCAGTCGCGTGGCTTGCCCGTTGGCCCTCTGGTAGGCTCGGCGCCGGTCTCGTTTGGGGGGCCGCGGTGCGCCGGGAAGTCTGGTCGGCAGTCGTTGCCGGCCTGCGCGGAGAGGCTGAACTGTGTCGATCAACCCGGCCCTGGATGCCATCGTCTTCGCCGCCGCGGCGCTCGTCGGGCTGCGCGCCAGCGCCGCGCTGGTGGTCCGGCTGGAGCGGCTCGGCGAGCGCGCCGGGCTGAGCGAGGCCGCGCTCGGGCTGCTCGCCGCGCTCTGCGCCGACATGCCGGAGATCACCGCCTCGATCACCGCGCTGGCGCGCGGGCAGCACGATGTCGGCGTCGGGGTGGTGCTCGGCTCCAACGTCTTCAATCTGGCCGCGCTGCTCGGCCTCGGCGCGGTGGTGGCGGGGCGGATCTCTCTGCACCGACGCGTGGTGGTGTTCGACGGCGCCGTGGCGCTGTGGATGGCGGGCGTGGCGGTGGCGGCGCTGGTCGGCGGTGTGGGGCCGCGGCTGGGACTGGGGCTGGTTCTGGCCGTCTTCGTCCCATACGTGGTGATCTCGGCTGTCAGCCTGCGCCGCGTCGCGCATGCCGGATTCCTGCCGCGGCGGCTGCGCAACTTCGTGGTGCGCGCGGTGCGCGAGGAGGAGGCGGAGCTGGCCGGCGCGGTGCGTCCGCAGGCCGGCGGGCGCGGCGACGCGCTGCTCGCACTGGCGATGCTGGCCATCGTCGTCGCGGCCAGCGTTGCCATGGAGAACACCGCCACCGCACTGGGCGCGCGCTTCGGCATCCCCGACATCGTGGTGGGCGGCATCGTGCTCGCCGCGGTGACCAGCCTGCCCAACGCGGTGGCGGCGGTCTACCTGGCGCGTCGCGGCCGCGGTGCCGCCACGCTGGCCACCACGCTCAACAGCAACACGCTCAACGTCGTCGCCGGGATGTTCGTGCCGGCGGCGATCGTCGGGCTCGGCACGCAGTCCAGTGGTGGGATGCTGGCCGCCTGGTGGTTCGCCGGGCTCACCCTGCTGACCCTGGCCCTGGCGTACATCACGCGCGGGCTGCGCCGAGTCGAGGGAGCCGTGGTCATCGCGGGGTATATCGCCTTCGTGATCGTGCTGGTGGCCCGCTGACCCATGTCCGCCCAGCACCGCGTGACCTGGGGCGGATGATGATGTGCTACAAATAGCATATGCAGACGGTTGGCGTCCGTGAACTGAGACAGCGAGCCAGCGAGCTGCTGCGGCTCGTCGAGAGGGGTGAGAGCATCGAGATCACCGACCGTGGGCGGCCGGTGGCGGTCCTCGCACCCCTTCCCGGAGGCGGCCCCCTGCAGCACCTCCGCGCCATCGGTGACACGGTCCCGCCAACCGGCGACATCCGCGATCTCCCGCGGCCACTGCCGCTGGCACCAGGCCAGACGCCGCCGTCCGTCGTGTTGTCACGCCTTCGCCGAGACGAGCGATGAAGGGTCGGGCGACGTACCTCGACTCGTCCGCCCTGGTGAAGCTGGTGGTTCCGGAGCCGGAGTCCGTCGCGCTGCGGCGCTACGTCCGGCGCCGTGAGCCCTTGGTGACCAGCGCGCTGAGTCGCACCGAGGTGGCGCGCGCCCTGCTGCCCCTCGGCGTCGCCGCGGTCGACAGGGGGATGCAGATGCTGTCACTGATTGAGGTCATCCGCATCAACGACCGCATTCTCGGCACAGCGGGCACCCTGCTTCCGGAGGAGCTGCGCTCCCTGGACGCCATACATATCGCCACGGCACAGTTGCTCGGTGAGGACCTCGCCCGCATCGTCAGCTATGACGAGCGCATGCTCGAGGCGGCTGCAGTTCTCGGGCTGCCCGTCGCCGCTCCGAGCTGAGCAATTCTGGCCTCCACGCAGCAGGCAGCCGTCATTGTCGGCGCTCCCGCGGTCCCTGCGAGCGCCCCGCACGGCGTTGACACGCCGGACTATACCGATATATCGTGATAGCCCACGATACGACACGTTAGTACGGACGGCCATCCCATGCCCGTGACCCCCGACCACCCCGACGACGGCGCCCCGGAGGACTGGATGCCCTCCTGGCAGGACGAGCTCCGCGAGCTGCGCAGCCAGATCGAGGCGGTCGCGCAGCACGCCCGCGACGTCGCCCGCGAGGCGGCGGGCAAGCCGCGCGGCCGCCACCGCGGGCGCCCGGACCGCGAGCCCCGCGACCCGCGCGGCGCCGGCGGCTTCGACCTCAGCTTCGGCCCCTTCGGCGGCGTCCGCTTCGGCGGCGGCCCGGGCCGCCCCTTCGGCCGCGGCCCCAAGGCGCGCCGCGGCGACGTCCGCGCCGCCGCACTGCTGCTCCTCGCCGAGGCCCCGCGCAACGGCTACCAGCTCATGCAGGAGATCGAGAACCGTTCGGGCGGCTTCTGGCGCCCCAGCCCGGGCTCGATGTACCCGGTGCTGCAGCAGCTCGAGGACGAGGGCCTGATCCGCCCCGAGGGCAGCGACGCGCGTCGCGTCTTCACCCTCACCGACGAGGGCCGCGCCCACGTCGAGAAGCACGCGGAGGAGCTGGGCAGCCCCTGGGACGCGGTGCGCGACTCCGTCGACGAGGGCGCACGTGACTTCCACCATCTCATCGTGCAGGTGGTGGTCGCCGCGCGACAGGTGAGCCACACCGGCACGGCGCGCCAGGTCGAGGACGCCGAGAAGGTGCTCGTCGACGCGCGGCGGCGCCTGTACCGCATCCTTGCGGAGGACGCCGACGAGGACGCACACACAGCCGGGGACCATGCATGAACCTGCGCACCATCGAGACCGCCGGCGGTGACGGTGCGGCGCCCATGCCCGCGCCGGCGCACACGCGCGAGAGCACCGCGCGCGACAGCGCGGTCTCCGCGCGCGGCCTGACCAAGCGCTACGGCGGCATCACCGCCGTCGACGGCATCGACCTCGACGTCACCGCGGGCGAGACCTTCGGTTTCCTCGGCCCCAACGGCGCCGGCAAGTCGACCACCATCGGCATGCTCTGCACGCTGGTGCAGCCCACCGCAGGCAGCGCCTCGGTGGCAGGCTTCGACGCGCAGACCCAGCGCGACGAGGTGCGCCGCAACATCGGCCTGGTCTTCCAGGACTCGACGCTCGACGGCTACCTGTCGGCGGCGCAGAACCTGCGCTTCCACGCCGAGCTGTACGGGCTGCCGCGCGCCGTGGTCCCCGAGCGCATGGAGCGCGTGCTCAGCATGGTCGGACTCTGGGAGCGGCGCGACAGCCTGGTCAACACCTTCTCCGGCGGCATGCGCCGCCGCCTGGAGATCGCCCGCGGGCTCATGCACCTGCCCCGCGTGCTCTTCCTCGACGAGCCCACCATCGGCCTCGACCCGCAGACGCGCGCCTCGATCTGGGGCTACCTCGCCGAGCTGCAGCGCGACGAGGACATCACCATCTTCCTGACCACGCACTACATGGACGAGGCGGAGTACTGCGACCGCATCGCCATCATCGACCACGGCCGCATCATCGCCCTGGACACGCCCGACGCGCTCAAGGCCAGCGTCGGCCACGACCGCGTGCAGATCCAGACCGCCGACGACGCGGCCGCCATCACCGCGCTGCGCGAGCGCTTCGACGTCGAGGCGGGCATCGCCGAGGGCGCCGTCACCTTCGGCGTTCCCGAGGGCGAGCGCTTCGTGCCGCGACTCTTCGCCGAGCTGGGCATCCCCATCAGGTCGGTGCGCGTCTCGCGTCCCTCGCTCGACGACGTGTTCATGTCATATACGGGCAAAACCATCCGCGACGCCGAGGGTGGCGACGGGGACCACATGCGACAGTTCGCCCGCCAGATGGCACGGAGGTAAGGCAGCGCGATGGCAACCGGAATCCGCGCCCTGCGGCGCACCGCCCCGGAGCAGGCGCCGAGCCGCCTGGTGCAGGACCTGCGCGCCGTGCGCGTGGTCTGGACGCGCGAGCTGATCCGCTTCGCCAACGACCGGATGCGCATCGTCACCTCGCTGATCCAGCCCGTCCTCTACCTCTTCGTGCTCGGCACCGGGCTCAGCTCGCTGACCGGCGTGACGTCGAGCGGCAGCGTCTCGCTGCGCACCTTCATGTTCCCCGGCGTGCTCGGACTCTCGGTGCAGTTCACCGCCATGTTCTCGGCGGCCTCGATCGTCTGGGACCGGGAGTTCGGCTTCCTGCGCGAGATGCTGGTTGCGCCGGTGAGCCGCACCGCCATCGTGCTCGGCAAGTGCCTGGGCGGCGCCAGCGTGGCCGCCTTCCAGGGCGCCATCCTGATCGTCCTCGCCGGCGCCAACGGCGTGCCCTACAACCCCGCGCTCATCCTCGAGCTGATCGGCATGCTGATGGTGCTGGCCTTCGCCATGACCGCCTTCGGCGTGATGATGGCGGCGCGGGTGCGCACCATCCAGTCCTTCATGGGCCTGTCGCAGCTGGTGCTCATGCCCATGTTCTTCCTCTCCGGCGCGCTCTACCCGCTGGCCAACCTGCCCGCCTGGCTGGTGGTGCTGACCCGCATCAACCCGCTCACCTACGCCGTCGACCCGCTGCGCCGCGCCGTCTTCGCCCACGTCGACGCCGGCCCGCTGGCGGCGCGCTTCGGGGGCGGCGTCACCTGGTTCGGCTGGACGGTGCCGGTGTGGATCGAGGTCGCCGTGGTGCTGAGCATGGGCCTGGCCATGCTCGGAGTGGCCATCGCCCAGTTCCGCCGCGCCGACTGATACGCGCCCAGCGCCCGCACGGTCTTCCCTGGTGACGCCACCCGGCGTCACGGACTGACCACCAGGAAGCTCCAGGTCGCCTCGGGGGTACCGACTGCGGGGCCCACACCTCCGGGAGGGATCATGCGCGCACGCACGCGAGGGGGGCTCGTCCTGCTTGCCGCCGCCGGGATCGCCGCCGCGGCAACCTTCAACGCCCGGGGTGCCGCCGGCGCCACCGGCGGCCTCACCTACGCGCCGACCACCGTGGGCGACTACGGCGGCGAGCCGTCCATCGTCTCCGACTCCAACGGCGTCCTCTACGAGGACACGCCCAGCGGCGGCACCGTCCTCTACCGCTCCACCGACCACGGCCTGAGCTGGCAGAAGCGCACCACCGCCGACACCAACAGCGGCGACGACTGCCTCGGTGTCGACCAGTCCAACGCCGTCTACCAGTGCAACCTGCAGATCGTCACCAGCCAGGGCGTGGCCCCGCTGCAGGCGGACGAGTGGAAGACCACCGACGGCGGCGCCACCTGGATGCACGGCGACGGCGCCATCTCCGGGACCTGCTCGACGAGCTGCAGCCCCTTCGGCGTCGATCGCGACTGGACCGACGCGGCCATCCTGCCGCCGGCCACCTCGACCGACCAGGCCGAGGTGGTGCTCATGTACCACGACTTCTACGGCCTCAGCCAGATCTGGGTGAACATCTCGCAGGACGGTGGCAAGACCTTCGGCGCGCCCATCGGCGTGCTCACCTCCCCGGCCGTGACGCCGGGAGCGGTGGCCGGGTCGCTGGTGGCCGAGGGATTCACCTTCTGCAGCACCGTCCCCGCGGGGACGGGCATCGTGCGTCCGGGCCATCCCCACGCGGGCCGCATCTACGTCGCCTGGATCGCCGCCGACGCGGCCCAGGATGCGCTGGGCTGCAACCTCACCCAGGCCCAGGCGTTCGACACGCTCTTCATGTCGTACTCCGACGACAAGGGCGCCACCTGGACGACGCAGATGGCCTACGACGCGGGCCTCGGGCACGACGCCTCGACCCCCTTCGTGGCCTTCACCATCGACGACCAGGGCAACCCGTACTTCGCCTTCGCCGTGCAGGGACCCGGTGACAACGCGGCGGTCTGCAGTGCGGAGTCGCTCGCGGGGACGCTGCAGAGCGACACCAGCTGCGCCTACAACATGTACGTGATCTGGTCGCAGGACGGCGGCCAGACCTGGGGCGACGGCACCGGCCTCGTCCCCGGCAGCGCCGGCACGGCATACCAGGTGAACCCGCCCAGCGAGGTGGGCACGCACTTCTATCCCGCCATCTCCGTCCGCGACCCCGGGAAGGTGGACGTTGCCTACCTGTTCACGCCAACCCTGGTGCCCACCGACGCCGCGGGCAAGACCCTGCCCGGCGGCTGCGCCGGGCCGGACACCGCGGGAGTCCCGACCTTCCCGCCGCCGTGCAACTGGTATCTCTACGCGGGGCAGACCAGCCTTCTCACCGCCGATCCCGCCAACACCACCTGGACGACGACGCGCGTCACCGGCGTGCCCATGCACATCGGCGACATCTGCAACCTGGGCATCGCCTGCGGGCCGACCTCGAACCGCAACCTGCTCGACTTCATCCAGACGGCCATCGACCCCACCACGGGCTGCGCGCACATCGCCTACCCGGACGACAACACCGTCAACAAGCTGCGGGTCGCCAACCAGACCACCGGCTGCTTCGCGGTGGCCGCGGCCACGACCACCGCAACTCCGACGCCCACACCGACCAGCGCGCCCGCTGCGGCCCTGAACGGCTCGCCCAACACGGCGAGTGCGCCGCCGGGACTCGGCACCGCGCTGGGCGTGGCGGGGATGCTGGGCATCGGTCTGCCCATGCTGCGCCGCCGCCGCAGGCGACGCGCGCGGTGACGCGCTAGGGGGACTGCACCTGCGCCGGCGCATCCGCTCCACCGCGATGCGCCGGCGCCACTCCGCCGCGGCTGAGCATCTCGCCGAGCCGCGCACGTGCGCGCAGCATCCCGGCGGGCGCCCACCAGTTGGCGCGTCCCATCAGGCACATCAGCGCGGGCACCACCAGCGCGCGCACGATGGTGGCGTCGAGCAGGATGGCCAGCGCGGCGCCGAGGCCGATGATCTTGATCACCACCACGCCGGCGAAGCCGAAGCAGGCGGTCACCGCCACCATGATCAGCGCCGCTCCGGTGACCAGGCGGCCGTTGCGCTCCAGGCCGAGGGCGATGGCGCGGCGCGTGTCGCCGAGGCGGCGGTACTCCTCCTGGATGCGGGTCAGCAGGAAGACCTCGTAGTCCATCGAGAGTCCGAAGAGCACGCAGAAGAGGATCACCGGCAGCACCGGGTCGATCGGCGCCGGGGTGAAGTCGAGCAGGCCGCTGAGATGGCCCTGCACGAAGACCCAGGTCAGCGCGCCGAAGGAGGCGGTGATGGAGAGCAGGTTCATCAGCACCGCCTTGAGCGGCAGCACCACCGAACCGAAGAGCAGGAAGAGCACCAGGTAGGTCATCAGCACCACGTAGCCCATGGCCCAGGGCACGCGCGAGTCGATGAAGCCGACGAAGTCCATGTCGGAGGCGGTCTGTCCGGTGACCAGCATTTCCACGCCGCGCAACCGCGGCATGTCGCGGATGGCGGCGACCAGGTTGCGCGCCGCCACGCTGCGCTCGGGTGCGCCGCTGTTGACGCGCAGGGCGATGATGTCGCCGCCGACGCTGGCACGCAGCGCGGCATCGGCCTCCGGTGGCCGCAGCCCTTCGGGTGCGGTGTACATGGACTGGTAGGAGGTGCGGCCGAAGTCGTATCCCTGGATGATGCTGTCGACACTCAGCACTCCGGGCAGCAGGCGCAGTGTGTGGTCCATCTCGTACACGTCTCCGACGTGCTCGTAGGTCAGCGCCGTGCCGCCCGGCCAGTGCAGCACCACGCTCACCGTGGTCTGCGCCGCATGCGGGAACTCGCTGCTGACCAGCTCCGCGCCCTGGCGCGACTCGGCGCTGGTGGGCAAGTCGGTGAGGTGGTCGGTTCCGGTCTTGATCTGCACGAACGAGGCCAGCGGCAGGAGCAGGATCACCACCGCGGGCACCAGCACCGCGACGGGATGGCGCATCACCGCGGTGGCCAGGCGATGCCAGAAGCCCTCCTCCTCGCGCCCCTCCCGCCGCCGGAGCACGCGCCAGCGGTCGACATTGCTGCCGAGCAGCGAGAGCAGCGCCGGCAGCACGCAGAGCGCGCCGAGCACGGAGAGCAGCACCACCGTCATCACCGCCAGGCCGAAGGCGAACATCCAGGTGTCGGTGAAGAAGAGCAGCCCGCTGAAGCCGATGGCCACCGTCAGCCCCGAGACGGTGATGGCCGTGCCCGCGGTGGCATAGGCGACACGCAGCGCACCCTCGACGTCGAGGCCGCGGCGCAGCTCCTCGCGGAAGCGCGAGACGACGAACAGCGAGTAGTCGATGCCCAGGCCCAGGCCCAGGAAGATGGTCACGTTGGACGCGGAGGAGTCGACGTCCATGAAGCGGGTCAGCAGCGAGAGCACGGCCAGGGCGCCGAAGGTGGCGAACAGCGCCACGGCGAGCGGCAGCGAGGCGGCCACCACCGCGCCGAAGACGAGGATGAGCAGCACCAGCGACGCAGGGATGGAGAGGCGCTCACCGCGGCCGGCGTCCTCGCCGGTGATGTTGTTGTAGTCGCTCTGCACCGGCTGGCTGCCGGTGGCGTCGAGATGCAGCGTCGAGGAGGCGATGCGGGCGCGCACCTCGCGGTACGTCGTGGTGGTGCCGTCGACCAGCGCCACGGTGGTGAGCGCGTGGTGGCGGTCGGTCGAGACGCGCTGCGCGTCGACGCCGCGGGCAGCCGTGTACGGGGTGGTCACCGACACCACGAGCGGGTCGACGGCCAGCGGCGCCAGCGCGGACCGCAGCGCGGAGCGGAACCGCGCGTCGTCGACGCTGAGCGTCGTGCTTCCGGCGACCAGGGTGAAGGAGGGCGTGCCGTGGGGCAGCTCCGAGTCGAGCAGCGCCGAGGCGCGGCTCGACTCGGTCTTGACTGTGTTGTCGCCCGTGTAGTTCGCCCCGGTGGCCACGCCGGCGAAGGCCAGCACCACGACGGCGGCCGCGCAGGCCAGCACGATGCGACGGTGGCGATGGACGACGCCCGCCCAGGCGGCGAGGAGCCCGCTCATGGTTGCGGGAATGGTGGCGCACCGCACGCCGCCTTGCCAGGGGCATGCTGCCCGGGATGGCGCCCCGCTACGAGGCCTGCATGGCGGCGATGAACTGGGCCAGCGGCATGGGGCCGACCACCTGGCTGGTGATGATCTCGTCGAGCCGAAAGGCGCGCGGCTGGATGTCGTGGTCGGGATGGACCACGCCGTCGATGACCGGCCAGCGGTCGATGGGGCCGTCCGCCTCCTCACCCTGCGCGTCGAGGAAGAGCACGTACTGCTGGCGCTGCGTGGCCGGCAGCGGCCAGCCGGCGCGCACCGGCACCCGGTTCTGGCAGGTGGCGATGTTGTCCTGGTTGGCGCCGGAGTCGACCACCTGCAGCCAGCGGCCGGCGGAGCCCTTGTAGGCCTGCTGCACCTGGAAGTTCGAGGCCGTGTACGGCATCAGGTCGGCTGCGTCGCCCCAGTTGGCGTAGTTGCTGCGCACCGGTCCCCAGTAGCCGCGCGTCCGGGTGAGCGTGGCCAGCACCACCGTGGTCGATCCGCGGTAGAGGTCGTGGACGGTGGTCGGCCAGCCGCTCGACGGCGGCTCCCACGTCTCCGTGCCCATCTGCAAGGAGCAGGGGATCGCGCTGCCGTCGGGGTTGTGCAGCGCACTGAGTGGCTGCGGGTGCGCGGCGGCGTCGGGCAGCGAGGGGCCGTCGTCCTTCGTCGCCTGCTGGGGCAGTGCCGTGGCGGCGGGGAGCGCCTCCGAGATGCGCGCCACCGGCCGGGGCAGCAGCGCCCAGACGAGGGCGGCGGCGAGGGCGAGCACGATGCTCGCCCCCGCGATGCGCCGCCTCAGCACGGGCGGCTCATGTAGCCGAGTCCCAGGGGCAGCTGGATCGTGCCCGGGTTCGGCAGCGAGTACCACGGCACCACCTTGCCGGTGGCGGCCAGACCCTCGTTGGCGAGGTTCTCGGCGGTGCCGGCGGGATCGCCCTTGGCTGCCGTCACCTGGTCCTGCAGCGACTGCACCAGGGCCGGCATCCCTGGCGTCGGGGGCAGCGAGGCGATGGGCGGAAGCGTCGTCAGCGCCTGGGGCTGCTGCGCCACCGGCGTGGGCACGGCAACGCTCGGCGTGCCGGCGATGTCGCTGCAGCCGCCGTCGTACTGGTAGCTGTCGTTGCCGTACATCTTGACCATGCCATTCACGTCGTCCTGCTGCGGCGTGCCCACGAAGTTGGTCTCGCTCCAGTAGCTGTACGGCGGGTTGCCGTTGGGGCACGACGGGTTGTTGGCCGGCGTGCCCGACATCAGCACGTCGCGCACGCAGGTGTGGTCCTCACCGAGTGCATGGCCGGTCTCGTGGGCGACGATGAACTCGTCGTAGTTGGTCGCCGTTCCCTTGCTGGTCGCGGTCATGCCGCACCTGTCGCTGGTGCAGCCCTCGAAGAGATGGATGGTCGCCTGGTGGCAGATGCCACCGCTGGAGTTGGAGCAGACGCCGGTGGGCAGCTGGCTGTCCGAGGTCAGCGTGGCCACGTCGAAGACGATGTCCTGGTTGTCCTGGTACAGCTCGGTGGAGATGTACACCGGCGTCGGCGCGTCGTTCCAGGCGTTGACGCCGTTGAGCACGCCACTCTCGAACCACGACGAGTTGTCGGTGCCCCCACCGGGTCGCTCGGCCATGATCAGCTTGGGCGCCCGGCTGCGCGCGAACGGGCAGCACTCCAGGTTGTACGCCTGCGCCTGCCGCACGGGGATCAGCGCGATGAGCCCGGCCGCACCGACCGCCGCCGTGAGCAGGATCGCCAGGCGCCGCCGGACGGCGCTGCGTCGTTCCACCATGTCTGAACCCTCCCTGGGATGGGTCTGCTGGGAGAGACGAACGGCATCCTGCGCAGTCCTTGTTCGCACGCATGCAACGACATGTCGCACACGACAATCCCGCCGGCACACCACCGTCTCCCTTGTTTCGCCGACTCAGCCTGAAGGATTCAATGCGCGCAGGACTCAGACGCGGCGCTGATTATCTTTAGCGCCAATTCATAAGGGGGTTGCGCGTCAGCCGTCACCCGATCAATGGGATGCAGGGCCTGCCGATGACCTGCACTGAGCCGCCCGCGGGCGCCACACCGATGAGTGCCGTCGGTCAATCCGGGCCGGCCGTCGTCCGCCTAGCGCAGTTGGCGGCGACTGGGTACTTCAGCGACCCCGACAGTCATCGGTGGAAGGTCTCCGCGCCGACGGGACGCCGCGCGTTCCACGCCCGGCCGATCTGGCGCGTCAGCGCCGGGTACACGACGAGGTGGCGAAACGGTGAGATGAGCATCAGATACGTACTGCCGAACAGGCCGCGCGGCTTGACGTAGACGGCGAGCCGGCCATGGTAACGATCCGTTTGGTATTCGACCCAGGTGAGCTGTAGGACGCCGTGCACCGTGGCGTTGGAGAGCTCGGCGGCGTATTCGGTGTCGGTGCGGTAGATGGGCACGAAGCCGTGGGTGTTGGCCGCGCTTTGCACTGCTACGCTGTCCCTGAGGTACTCGGGGAGGCGTGCGCTCAGCGTGGTTTCGGTGTAGCAAGGGATGGGACGGGTGTTGGGCGCGTCGTCCCAGCCGAGCCACCGGCCCATACGAGCGCGCAGCGCGAAGAGCGCGCGGGAAGGCTTCGAGCCACCGCTCGCGGGGTCGAACCTGGTGGAGATGTGCACGAAGCGTTCGAAGTCGTCGCGTGCGCCCTCGACCGGGAGCGCCCAGACGTCGAGCAGCGTGAAGTCAGGTGCGATCTGGTCGATCACCCACGGATGCATTCGATGTTCAGCGCTCAGAACTCTCATCCTCTATCCTTCCCCCGCGGGCATCCAACATTGCTGTCCGGAGACGGGCGACATCGACAAGTGAGCTGACTCTGCGGTCAGTCATGTCGCCGTCACGCCTCTTTACAAGCATCGCCCGTCTCTTAGCCTGTTCTTGGTTTCCGGGTGAGCCCGCACCGAGTAGCGTGGCCTAGTCGTTGTCGGCACACTCGCACAGGCGGGAGCTCTTCCATGGCGGTTCACCCCATTCCTTCGCCACCCGGCGCCACGCTTTCCCCGGACGGTCTCTACTGGTGGGACGGAACCCGCTGGGTTCCGCGCGCGGATAGCACGCCCGCCCGGCTTCCGAGCGGTGTCACCCGCGCAGGTGATGCCCCAGTGGCTGCGACCGTCGCCACCGGCGCACTGCTCGCCGCGATCGGCGCCTTTCTGCCTTGGGCCACCGCATCGACGTTCGGCATCACACTCAATAGGTCGGGCATCGATGGCGGTGATGGCTGGTTCACCGTCGTCGGCGCAGCGCTGGCGCTTCTCGTTGCTGTGCGGTTCAACTCGGGCGGCAAGGTCGTGGCCGCACGGGTGCTCGGTTTCCTCGCCGCCGGTGTGATTGCGGTGGTCTCGGGCGTCGACATGAGCGACATCGACAGCAAGCTGGCCGGCGTCAACGATAGTGGGCTGGCCGTCGCCCAACTCGGTGCCGGCATCTACCTCACCTTCGTCGGCGCGGCGATCGTGGCCATCGGCGTGCTCCTGTCGTGGCGCCGCCTGCCGGACTGAGGGCCACCGGACGCGCTTGCTGACCAGGCCCGAACCGAGGCAGCGGCGCCGCATGGTCACACCATCGCCGCGTGGCGCATGAGCACGATGCCAACCCGGCGATGGAGCAGCGAGACCGGTGGCCAGATCAACGTCGCCAGACGGCGGTGGTAGCGGACGAAGGTGGCCAAGTGAAGTTTCCGTCCATCGCGCTGCAGGACAAGGTGGCCGGTCAACAGCGCCGACTCGGCTTCCAGCCTGATCCAGTTCTCCCCGGCGGCAGCGATGCGCCACCCGAGCAGGTGATCAGGTGAGCGGCGAGATTCGAGGCGCAGCCCGAGGATCCTGCGCTGCGCAAGGACGGCGGCGACGAGGACCAGGCGAACCCGACCGCGCGGAGCGTGTTCGAACATCGCACGCGCCCAACGCTCAGGGGAAACATCCGTGTCGCCGCACGCCACAGCGGTGAACAGGTCGGCGTAGTCGGGTTTGTCTATGGTGTCGTGCGCGCGGATCACGTCTGGCACATCGCGCTGCCAGCCCACCGGTATTGCTCGTTTCATCGTTCGACGGGCCCTTCGATGAAGATGCGCTGCAGCGGCTGCGGCGCGAAGGACTCGCCCCGGCTGAAGCCGCTGAGACCGAGGTCGACGGCGCTGAAGAAGTCGCGGAGCGCGTCGAGGCGGCCTGCGATGAAATCGAGGTGCTCCTGCGTGTCGCTCTTCGTGTCTTTGAGATGCGAGGCGGACGCTGCGCGCGCCGTCTCGTCGGCGGCGGCGAGCACTTGGCGCAGGTTCCAGCGGAAGCGGCGCTCCATGATCTCCTGCATCACCCGCCAGAAGTCGGTGGCCGCCTCGTAGTGATCGCGGCGCGAGCCGGGCACCCGGAGCTGGCGCACCAGCTGCCAGTCGATGAGCCCGCGGATGTTGACCGAGACGTTGCCCTTGCTCTGCTGCAGCTCGGTGGTCACGTCGTCGAGCGACATGGGGCCCTGGTGCATGTAGAGCAGGCCGAAGATCCGTCCCTGGAGCTGGTTGAGGATGCCCGAGGTCGCCGCGGCGGCCCCCATGCCCTCGACGAAGATCGCGGTCAGCCGGTCCATGGTTCTATGGCCTTCCTTGCCGAACGTTCCGATTTTTCAGAATCTTAGCGCGAGTGGACCGGCGGCTGCAGGCGGGCCGGCGGCGTAACGTGGGCTCGTAGCCTGGGCAAGGAGGTTGCGCCATGGCCAGACACCTCGTCGTCGCTCACCAGACCGCCGAGAGCGAGGAGCTCCGGCAGCGTCTCCTCGAGCTCGCCGCGGCCGATCGCGAGGCCGAGTTCGTGCTCCTCGTCCCCGCCACGCCCGTCAGCGGGCTGCTCGTCTGGGACGAGGGGCACAGCGAGGACATCGCCCGTCGCCGGGCGGCGGCAGCCCGCACTCACCTCGCCTCCGCCGGCCTCCGCGTCGTCGACGCGCGCGTCGGCGACGGCGACCCGCACAGCGCCGTCGCGGACGAGCTGGGCTCGTCCCAGGGCTACGCGACGATCGTCCTGGCCACCCTGCCACCGGGGATCTCGCGCTGGCTGGGCATGGACCTGCCCGCGCGCGTGCGGCGGATGGCGCAGGGCAGCGAGGTCATCCACGTGGTGAGCCAGGCGCCGGTCGCGACGCCGAGCTGAACGTCCGCCGGTTCAGGCGAGCCGCGGCGTCACCACCACGTCCAGCGGCCTGCGTCGAGCGGCCGCGAGTCGGCGCCGATCAGCGGCGCCAGGATGCAGATCAGCAGGAGCACTGCGATCAGGATGATGGGTTCCATGACACCAGGCTGCTCCGTTGTGTTTGCCGGCGCCAGTGTCAGGCGGCCTCGATACGCAGGCGGTTCGTCACAACCCTTTTGGTGGTGGACTCGCGACCGCTACGTGTTCTGCACGACCACCTCGTCGCCGAGATTGGTCCAGCGGTAGAGCTGCGCCATGAGCGGCATGGGGACGTTGACGCATCCGTGGCTGCCTGCGGCCAGGTTGGCCCCGGGACCCCAGCGCGTTCGCCACGGCGCATCGTGGATGAAGTAGCCGCCGGAGATGAACTCCATCACGTAGTCGACCCACGCCGGCGCGTACCAGTACGGGCTGCCGTACGGCCAGTCCGACACCATGCGGTACGGCGACGTCTTGTAGAACACGTGGTACGTGCCGAGCAACGTGGGCAGCTCCGGACGCCCCGTGCCGATGACGGTGTCGTACACGAGCTGTGAACCGTTGAAGGCCCAGAGGTGCTGCCGGAGCAGGCTGATGACGATGCGGTGCCTGCCCGCGGGCGGGATGGGGACGTCGCGCACCGGTGGCGGCGTCCAGTTGAACTGGGCCATGCCCGACGGCTCGAATCCCTCGAGATGCGAGCTGTGGATCCAGCCACGCCCGCCGGCCAGCCGATACCAGTCCTGGCTCCAGGTCTCAAGAGCGCCGGTCTTGTAGTCGGGCACCGGCGGGTCGTCGCCGCGGCGGTACCAGGCGTTGAACAGGTCGCTCGTGCCGGCGGGCTCCTGGGCGATGACCGGCATGTCGGTGCCGGGGCCGGAGCGGATGGCGGCGGACGGTTGCACGGCGACGGTGGCGAGGAAGGTGCCGGGGGGCAGCGGAGTTGGGGTCGGGAGTGGCGCGACGGTCGGAGTGGGCGTCGATGGAGCCGATGTCGGCAGCGGTGTGGACGTCGCCGTGGGAATTGGCGACGCCGTTGCCGTGGGCGCGGGTTCGGGGCTTGCCGGTCCGCCTGCGCAGGCGCCGAGCGCCATCGGCATGACCGCCGCGAGCAATGCAGCGGCACTCAGCCGCATTCGGCGCCCCAAGTGTCCGACGGCGTGCATCTTCTGCCTCTATCTGGCAGATACCGCGCGGCGCATGCGTGTGCAAGAGGCTTGCGGCACCACTGTCATCGCCGGCCGTCGCCTCGGCCGCGACGCGAAGGACGCCGGGCGGTCGACTCAGTGCGGCTGGGGCTTCGGAGTGCGGCCCTTCAGCGTGACCGACGTGCGCCTGGCCCGCGGGCGGCGCCGTTCACCGGCCAGGCCCAGCACCAGCTTGCGCAGCCCGGCCACGTAGAGCTCCTCGTCGCGCTCGGGATCGAGGACGGCCAGCTCCATCATGTGGTCCAGCTCGGCGCGCGTCGGCGCGCTGGCGTGCGTGCGCGCCCGCTCGGTGGGATCGGTGTGGAATGCCTTGGTGCGCAGCCCTCCTGCGCTGGCGAGGTGCTCGTTGACCGTGCGGTTGCCGGCGGCGAAGAGCACCGCGCCGATCATGAAGGTGGCGTAGGCGTGGAAGGCGGCACCCGCCTCCTCGGTCGTCAGCCCCATGCCGTCGAAGATGCTGGCCAGCAGGCCCAGCGCGTTGCGCGTGAACTCGTTGGCCTCGGGGCTGCCGGCCATGTGTCGCGAGAGCCGGTGATGGCGCATCCAGGCGCGGCGCGTGCCCAGGCCGATGGCCACCAGCACCTCGACCGGGTCGGCGCTGAAGGGATGCGGCTCGATGCGCAGCGTCTCCACGCTGGCCTCGTTCCAGACCATCTCGACCACCTTCTGGTAGAGGGCCGCCTGCGACGGGTAGTGGTGGTAGATGGCCGCGGGGGCGACGCGCAGCGCCGCGGCCAGGCTGCGGATGGTCGGCTCGGCCGGGCCGGCGTCGAACTGGCGCAGCGCTTCGGCGGCGATCTCCTCGGGAGTCAGGTGGGTGCTGCGGTCGGCGGCGAGTCGGGGCATGGCTGCCCGTCCACTATACAAGTCTTGCTTGACAAACTGAACACCGATCAGTAAGGATTCTGACCACCGTTCAGGAGGTACCTAGCAGCCCGCCTCCCGAGCGCAGACAGGGGGCACGTCCATGCGCGGGTGGATACCGGCCGTCGGCACCGTGGCAGTGGTCGCCAGCGCGTTCGCCGCGCTGCCCGCACTTCCCGCCGCCGCCGACGTCGCCCAGCCGGCATTCTTCGACACCGCCTGGTCGCCGCTCGACCTCGGTGGCGACAACATCCCCACCAGCGTGCTGCATTGCCCGAGCGGCAGCTACACCGTGCCCGCCGGGGTCACCCAGATCACCATCACCGCCATCGGCGGCCACGGCGCTCCGGGCAGCCCGAGCAGCCCCGATCCCACCGGCAAGGTCCCCTTCGTTCCCAAGACGGGCGGCGGCACGGGCGGGCGCGGTGCGCGCATCACCACCACCGTCCCGGTCGCCCCCGGCCAGGTCCTCAACGTGGTGGTGGCCACCGACGCCGGGTCGCCCTCGTCCAGCGACGACATGAACTGGGCGCCGGCGGGTGGCTGGGGCGGCGGCGGCGTCAGCGCCAACGGCGACGACCCGGTCAGCGGCGGCGGCGGCGGCGCCTCCTACGTGACCACGGCCTCGCTGATCGACGATGTCGCCGCGGGCGTGGGCAGTCGCGACATCGACAACTTCGCCAGCACCAGCTGCAAGCCGTCGTCGGTCTGGAACAACGTCAACAAGCCGCCCTTCAACCAGAGCTTCCAGGACACCGCCGACATGCTCGTCGTCGCCGCCGGGGGCGGTGGTGGCGGCAACGCGAGCGCCTTCGGCAACGGCGGCAACGGCGGCGACGCGGGAATGCCCGGCGGCAACGGCGCCGACGGCGGGCCCGGGACCGGCGGCAGCAGCGGCGGGGGCGGTGACGGCGGCACCCAGACATCGGGCGGCCTGACCGGGAACATCGCCCTCTGCGACCAGCTGCGCTTCGGCGGCAGCTTCCTCGCCGGCGGCTTCGCCGGTGTCGACAGCTTCACCCAGGAGGGCAGCGGCGCGGGCGGCAGCGGCCTGTTCGGCGGTGGCTCGGGCGCGCGCAGCTGCGTCAGCACCGGTGCGGGCGGCGGGGGCGGCGGATCGAGCTACGTCAGGCCCGGCGCCACCAACACCAGCAGCGTGCTCGACGAGACGCTGCATCCCTCGGTGACCATCACCCCGGTGCTGGTCAGCACCTCCACCGCGCTGAGCGCGTCGGCGACGCAGGTGGCCACCGGCCACAGCGTCACCTTCACCGCCACGGTGTCGCCCGTGCCCAGCGGCGGCTCGGTCGACTTCTCCGCCGCCGATGGCACCACCACCACCGACCTCGGCTCGTCGCCGGTCGACACCAGCACCGGCGTGGCGACGCTCGCCCCCACGGTGGCGGCGGGCAAGTGGACCGTGACCGCCCATTACCTGGGCAGCACGCCGTACACGGAGAGCACGTCGTCGGGGAAGTCACTGCAAGTGGGCACCGCACCGTCGGTGACCACCGATCCCACCGACGTCACGGTGCTGTTGAACAACACCGCGACGTTCACCGCGGCGGCCAGCGGTGATCCCGCGCCCACGGTGATGTGGCAGGAGTCGTTCAACTCCGGGGCGAACTGGTCCCCCATCGGCACCACATCGACGACGCTGAACGTCGTCGCCACCGACATCCAGTTCAACGGCGTGCAGTACCGCGCCGTGTTCAGCAATGCCGACGGCTCCGCGGCGAGCGCCGGTGCGACGCTCACCATCCAGGGCGGTCCGAAGGTCTTCCTGGTCGCGCCCAACAACATCGCCCTGGCCGGGACCGGCGTCTCGTGGCAGGCGGTCGGCATCGGCAACCCCATCCCCGACGCGACGTGGCAGACCTCGACGAACGGCGTCACCTGGACGGACATCAGCCCCACCGACCCGTCCTTCAGCATCAGCTTCGCCACGGTGCCGAGCAACTTCAAGGCCGACGCCTTCATGTCCTTCGAGGCGACGATGGGCCTGCAGTTCCACCAGTTCCGCGTCAAGTTCACCAACTCGGTGGCGACTGCCGTCACCGCGCCGGTGACGCTCCACGTCCTGCCCATGCCGTCGTGCATCGTGCTCAATCCGACGCCGACCAACTTCGCGCACTGCCACGGCGTCGACTTCAGCACCCAGTTCCTCGAGGAGCTGCCCGGCGCCTTCGGCGACTTCTCAGACGCCAACTTCACGCACGCCGACCTCAAACAGGCCTTCTTCGGCAGCGGCAATCTCGAGGGCGCCAACCTGAGCGGCGTCAACGCATTGGCGGCCGGCTTCGGCACCGTCTTCAACACCATCGGGGGTGACCTGCGCGGCGCCGACCTCAGCAACGGCAACTTCACCTTCGCCGACTTCCACGACACCGATCTGACCGGCGCCAACCTGAGCGGCGCCGACTTCACCAGCGCCGGCGTCATCGGTGCCAACTTCACCCACACCCAGGCGGCGCCCGCTGACGTGACCCTGTACGAATCGGGCCCGGTGAGCCCATCGGTGGTCTGGGATCCGCCGGTCGGCGTCACCGGGCTCAGCCTGCAGGATTGTTCGGTCGGGCCGGAGTGGGACGACGGTGCCAACTTCGCGAGCTGCGTCATCCTCGGCAGCAACATCAACGGCGGCTTCCCCGCCAGCGCCACGCTCACCATCACCCTGGTCCCGCCGGGGGCGCCGGTGGTGACCACGCAGCCCAGTGACGCGACCGTGCAGTACGAGCCCTCGCCGTACTCCGCGCAGTTCACCGCCGCCGCGTCGGGCGCGCCGCCGCCCACGGTGCAGTGGCAGTCCTCGACCGACGGCGGCCACACCTTCACCGACATGGCCGGCGAGACCAGCCCGACGCTGGTCGTCGACAGCCCACCGGTCAGCGCCGACGGCACCGAGTACCAGGCGGTGTTCACCAACTCGCAGGGCACGGTGACGTCGAACCCGGCGACGCTGCATGTCGAGCCGGCCACCCTCGTGGTGGCCGTCGAGGGCAGCCAGACCTTCGGCGGCAACCCGGCGTTCTCGGTGCTGTTCGCCATCACACCACCGGGCGTGACGCTTTCGGGCGCACCGGCCTGCACGGCGGTCCTGGCGCCCCTCTCCGCGACGGACATGCCGATCACCTCCGCCCTGACCGCGGGGTCGTACAGCCTCGACGGCGACTTCTGTTCCGGGATGGACTCGTCCGACCCCACCGACTACACCCTGCGGTACGTCGGCTTCCTGGGCAGCTTCGTGGTCCTGCCGGTGACGATCAACGTGCACGTGGGCGGCACCATGTCCCTCGGCGGCTTGCCCAACTTCACCGAGGTCGACAACGCGCCGGCCGGCATCCACGTGGGACAGGTTGGCTGCAGCCAGCTCAGCGACGGCAGTCCCCTGTCACCGGTCACGCCGGTGGGCACCTACACGCTGCTCGGCTCCAGCTGCAGCGGCCCGCCGCTCGCCGACCCCGTCGACTACAAGCTCGTCTACGAGGGCGCGTTCAACGGCTTCACCGTGAACCCGGCGGCCATCCACGTCAACGTGTCGGGCTTCCAGGTGTACGGCGACAGCAGCCCGACGTTCTTCGAGGCCGACGACGCCGCGGCGTATGGGGACACCCTGTCCGGAACTCTGACCTGCACCGGCGTGGCCACGACCACCACGCCGGTGGGTGTATCCCCACTTCCCGGCAAGGACTGCGGCGGCCTGACCGCCTCCGACCCGGCGGTGCCCGTCGACTACGTGGACGGCACGTTCCAGGTGGTTCCCGCCCCGGTCGACGTGGTCGCCGACAACCAGCCGATGGTCTACGGCCACGCACTGCCGTCGTTCAGCGCCCACATCGTCGGATTGGTCAACGACGACCCGCCCACGGTGTTCACCGGGACCACCTGCAGCGCACCGACCGCGGGAGCGACACCGGGCGTGGGGACGTATCCGATCGCCTGCACTCCCGGCACCGCGGCCAACTACTACGTGGTGGGCACATCGCCAGCGACCCTCACGGTGAACCCGGCGCCGGCCACGGTGGTCGCCGACGGCCAGACGATGGGCTACGGCACCTCGGTGCCGGCGCTCACCGACCACGTCACCGGCCTGCTCAACGATGACCAGCCGTCGGTGGTCAGCGATACGAGCTGTGTGTCGAGCGCGGGTGCGCATCCGGCGGTGGGCACCTACACCGGCGCCATCACCTGCAGCGGCGGGACCGCGACCAACTACACCCTGGGATACCAGGCGGGCGATCTGCAGGTCACGCCCGCGACGCTCACCGTCACCGCCCACGACAAGTCGATGGTCTACGGCGGCCCGGTGCCGGTGTTCGACGCCGGCGTCGACGGCCTGGCCAACGGCGACACCTTCACGTCGTTGGGTGGCTCATGCGGCGATGCGGCGGCGACCACCACGCTGGCCGTGGGCACGTACAGCGGTGCCATCACCTGCAGCGGCGTCGACCCCACCAACTACAGCGTTACCTACCACAGCGGCACGCTGAAGGTGACGCAGCACCCGCTGACGCTCACCGCCGACGACGCGATGATGACCTACGGAGGGTCGCTGCCCACCTTCACCTATCAGCTCGACGGCCTGGTCAACAACGAACCGCCGACGGTGGTGAGCGGAGTGAGCTGCAGCGCGCCCACTGCGGGAACCGCACCCGTGGTCGGCCCGTACGCAATCGGATGCAGCGGCGGCACGGCGACCAACTACAGCATCACGGGGTACGACCCGGGAACCCTGCACGTGCAACCGGCGATCGCCACCGTCGTCGCCGACGGCAAGGAGATGACCTACGGCACGCCGGTCCCGGCGCTCACCGACCATGTGACCGGCCTGGTCAACAATGATGGTCAGTCGGTGGTCAGCGGCGTGAGCTGCCTCTCCAGCGCGGGCGCACAGCCCGCCGCCGGGACGTACGCCGGTGCCATCACCTGCAGCGGCGGCAGCGCCACCAACTACACGCTGCACTACCAGGTGGGGACCCTGCAGGTCGACCGGGCACCGCTCAGCGTGACGGCGAAGGCCAAGACGATGACCTACGGCGGTCCGGTGCCGGCGTTCGACGCCACGGTCGTCGGCCTCGCCAACGGTGACACCTTCACCTCGCTCGGCGGTTCCTGCGGCGATGCCGCGGCGAGCGTCACCCTGGCGGCGGGGACGTACACCGGCGCCATCAGCTGCAGCGGGGTCAACCCCGCCAACTACGACGTCGCCTACTACCCGGGCACGCTGACGGTCAACCGCGAGCCGGTGTCGGTCACCGCCAAGCCCGCGTCGATGACCTACGGCGGCACCGTTCCCGCCTTCGACGCCAACGTCAGCGGGCTGGTCAACGGCGACACCTTCACCGGGCTCGGCGGGTCCTGCAACGACGCGGCCGCCAGCGCCACCCTGGCAGCGGGGACGTACACCAACGCCATCACCTGCAGCGGCGTCAACCCCGCCAACTACGACGTCGCCTACTACCCGGGCACGCTGACGGTGCACCCGGCCGACCTCACGGTGACCGCCGACAACCAGACGGCGACGTACGGCTACACGTTGCCCGCGCTGACGTACCACGTCACCGGGTTCGTCAACGGCCAGTCGCCGACCACCAGCGGCGTCGGCGGACTCGCGAACTGCTTGACCACGGCGACGCCGACGTCCCCGTCCGGGCCCTACCCGATCACCTGCACGGTGGGCTCGCTGACGGCGGCGAACTACGATTTCCCGGCGGGCAACTTCGTCAATGGCACCCTGACCCTTGGCAAGCACGGCGCCACTGTCGGCTACACTGGTGGGCAGTTCTTCGCCACGGCGACGTCCTCGGCCACCAGCGCCAGCGTCACCCTGCAGGCGCTGGTGGTGCCGTCGAGCGGGGGCACGGTCGACCTCACCAAGGCGCAGGTCAGCTTCCTGCTCTACAAGAGCGGCAACCTCACCATGGTGACGCCCGATGCGACCTGCGTGGCGCCGTCGGTGAGCTCCACCGGAGTGGCGACCTGCACGGTGTCCGCGCTGGCCGTGGACAACTGGACGGTGGTTCCGGTCATCCCCGGCAGCAACCAGTACTTCAGCGCACCCGCCGGAGACCCGGCCATCGTCACCGTCTACCAACCGACCACGGGCCCGTGGTCGACCGGCGGCGGCTGGGTGAGCGATCCCGGCGCCACGGTGTCGCCGGCCAACCGGCACGGCAACTTCGGCTACAACGTCCGCTACGGCAGCAACAACTCGCCCAAGGGCCAGGCTGTCTTCGCCTTCCGCGGCAGCGACGGCTATGACTACGTGGTCAAGAGCAACAGCTGGCAGGGCGGCGGGCTGAGCTTCAGCACGAAGGGCACCGGCTTCAGCGGCAAGTGCTCGGTGATCGTCATCGATCCGACCACCGGCCTGCAGGTCAGCGGCCTGGGCGGCGGCAACTACAGCTTCCGCGTCGACGCCACCGACAACGGCACCACCGGTGACACCTACGCCATCAGCGTCTACACGTCGACCGGCGCCCTCTGGCACCAGGCGGGCACCACCGCGACGCAACTCCTGCTGGGGGGCGGCAACATCGTGGTACACTCCAAGTGAGCTGACGCCCCGCCGTGACGGTTGCAGACGCCGCTCATGAAACCATTGCTCGATGCAGTCGACAATGCGATTTGGTGGGGCCTCGCGCCGTCCAAGGAGATGCGTCGCGGTGGGTGCCCGCGTTGGTAACCCAACACATCCGCGAGACCGCAGGATCCACGCGCGAGGCCGCCGTTGTAACCACAAATGAGTGGCGCACCCAGGAGGCGGATCAGAAGTCCGTGTGGCTGGGTCGTTGATGCGTAGGTGATCGCCACAGGCTGGCGAAGCTCGAACGCGACGCGTTTGCGAGCCGATTGAGCCCAGCGCCGTCTTCGCCGCCTCGGCCTTCAGTCGCTCATCCAGCGCCGCCCTGTCGCGGAGTTGGCGCTGCGTGACGAGGCCGCGGTGCAGTGCCTGATCGACGGCCATCGCAGCCTGCTCCAGTTGGACCTGGTGCACCACATCCATGATTGTTCGCGCTGGCGCTGTGACCGGCGTCTCGTAGCGCCAACGGTCTCCACGTGCTCGTCGTCGACACGAGCATGGATCACGACCCCCGGTGGCCGGCGCAGGCCGCAGTGACGGCGTGACATGAGCAGATGAACCTGGTCCGGCACGTTGTTGCTCAGGTCAAGGAGCGCCGGCGCGCTCTCGTGGGCGACCATGGCATCGTCCGTCCCGACGGCCATTCACTTCTCGCGGATGTCGTCGTGCTCGGTACTGGGAACCCGGCGATTCGGTAGAGCCCCCGCCGGAGTCGCTCGTAGCGGCCCTTGCGGATGTGGCGGCCGAGTAGTTGCCGGCTGACTCAGCGGGCGCGGGCCCGAGCGGCGTCGAACACCCCGTAGCTACCTTCGGCTTCGAGGGCCCGGAGGTCGGGACGATCGTCGTCATGCATAGGACACGCATAGCTTGACTGTTGCGGACCAGGTGTCCTAGCTGTAGCGCCGGCCTTGGATAGGGCCGCCCCGTGCGACTGACGCGTCAAAGAGCTGGGCTGAGTGGCCGCGAGTCGGCGCCGATCAGCGGCGCCAGGACGCAGATCAGCCGGAACACTGCGGTCAGGGTGATGAGCTCCATGACAGCAGGCTGCTCCGTTTGTGTTGGTCGGCGCCAGTGTCACACGGCCTCGATCTGCAGGCAGTCGCTTTCATCATCGCTGACGACGGCCACTCAAGCACCGCTCGGCTCGGACGTCATTTCGCAGCTGCCCAACACTCGGATAGAGCGCGACCTATTCAGCCCAAACCCAATCCGTGGCGACGGTCGTGCGAGCGTTGGTACTTCCGCGCTCGACTGGTCGAACATCATGCCAATTCACGCGCTTGGCTTCCCGAGTGCCAACGCGAGGCTATCTACGATCACGTTGACCCGCGACGACAGCGACGTGGTGCCTCCAGTTGGCGTGGCGGTCGTAACACGCACTCTGGCAAGGGCCTCTTCCAACAAATTTGGCGCAGGAGCGCATGTTACTAGGTCGACACTAGCCAAGATCGGAACCGTTGCAGGATCGCTTGAGCGCCGAATGCCGTACAGATACTTCGCACTCTGCTCAAGCGCGGCCTCGGGCGGGAGCTCAGCCCAGGCCTTGGCGTCGAAGACGGCGACACAAGTCCGCTGGTCTCGCGTAGCAGACAGCACGATATCCGGTGTCAACACTCCCGCGACGATCGGGGCAAAGGACTCCGTGCCAAGAAGAGTACCCCGGGACCCGAGGCTGGGCTTAAGGAAGAGCTGGTATAGGATCTCTCCATGAGCCCAGGCACCCAGAGCGTCCCCAGCGACTGCCTCTTGGGTCGCCATTCGCTGATTCAGGATCGCACGGATCTGCACTGCTAACCACGCCTCATACAACTCGTCCGTATCAAGGAACGGTGCGACACCCTCACCACGCTCCGCCGACCGCAAGTCGGCAATCGCTTGAGTGCAGGCACCCGCAAACTCTAAGAGAGGTCCGGGCCACGAAGAAAAGTCCGGATCACGGCGACCTGGAGCCGCAGCCATCCGCTCCACCCTTACGATGGGCGAAAGGATGGGACGGATTGTTGATTGCTCGTCGGCAGGAAGGCTATCGTGTGCCAGCCGGATGACAGCAAGCGCAAGCGCGGCAAGGCTGGGTGACCGGCGATACCGCACCGCCCCCATCGACCGCGCAGTGTGCGTGATAGTTCGTACTCCGTCGCGCTCGCTGAGGAGTCTCCGGCGTATGGCCTCCCTCTCCGTCAATGCAGCGTCCTCGGCGCCTCCAGGAACGCCGGTCGGCAGCCAGCGCGTATCCCTATCAAGAAACACGGGCCAATGTCTACTCAGCACCGCGGCGTGGTGGGCACAGGCGCCAACTGCTCGCCACGCATGCACAATGGGCGCTCTCCCGACGATCTTTGGCCGCCCAAAGTCGGCGTCGCCGGAAGGGACCGCCAATCGTGCCGACCGCCATGTTGCTAACTCGGCCCCCGCTTCCCACAGCAACCGTAGGTCTTCCTGGGTGAATCGCCCGTTCGACGGGATCAAGAGGTCCGCAAACGCGAGGTCTCTTGCGGCCAAGTAGGGTAGGGTTAGCAGTCCCGCTACCGATCGGTTCGCCGGCTCCACGATCACCGCTTCACGCGGCGAGCTGGTATCAACCACCAAATCGAACGGCAACGCCAGAGTGATCAATCGACCTGGTACCGTCGTTCGCGCAACGGTCTTGCCATTGCGCACGTAAAGCACCTCGATCGTCAGCTCAGCGCTCCCCAGAAGTCCGGGGATGGGCCAAATTGCTGGTCGGAAACAAGAGCACGCAGGCGGACCACGCGAGGTGCGAGGACGCCCCTCCTCTGCCGATCATCAAGCGCACTGAGTGCCTGTTCGAACTGAGTGGGCGTGAGACTTGGAAGGATGAAATGAAGCAGCGCATTATCAGCCGCCGCGTCAACTGTGGGCTGCAGATCCTCGGGGTCGGCCTCCGCTGCCGTGGCCCCAGAGAGTTCGACGTACCACGCCATGTACACCAGACTGCGCTGGACTTGCCTATGCCCGATAACGTCGAACCCGATCGCGGCGCGCAGCAGTTCCGCTCGCGCAGCGAGAGCTTGCTCGTACTGTTCGCTGCCCGTCGCCGTGTATCGATGTAGCGCGATCGTTGGCCTTCCGATCAATGCCGCAGCCGGACCGGTGCCCTCCTCGACGGAAGGATGTACCAGCTTACCAGCCGCGACGACCGCCGTTTCGAATGACGGTGTTTCGAGCAGGACAACACACGCGCGACTAACAACCTTGCGCGCCGGCGCCGGCGAGTCCGCGTCTACATTGATTGTGGCCAGGAAGCGGGGATATGGCTCTAAGTCCAAGCTTCGGGGAACGGTCATACCGGGGAGCTGCGACCCCACGGCAGCAGCCTGGTGGTGGAGTGAGAAACTAAGTCTCCTTTCCTCAAGACTGCCCAAACCGTGAACTAAAGGCGCCAGGTAGCCTTCAATAGGTGACAAGTTAGCTTCTTCTATCGTAACCATTGGAGGCGTGTTGCCGTCCGCTGACCGAACCTCGAGGAGCAGTTGAAGCGGCTCGTAAACGGTGAATTGCTCGCCAGCGAATTGAGAGTAGTATCCGAGGAATTCTTCTGAGCGTGCCAACAGTCGAGCGGACGTAAGTCGGCACCGCCGGTCAGGGGGCGCAAAGAAGGCAGCCAACGCAGACGCCAGCAACGACTTTCCACTGCCGCTCGGCCCCGCCATGATGATGAATTGTGAAGACAAGATTGCCGCTAAGAGGTCAACAAGTTCTTCGTCGCCTGCAGGGGTTATGCCGTGATGTGCGAGGAATCTCCGGAACCGAGTAGGTAGCTCGTGGATTGAGTCGATCGGTATGTACTCCACGGGCTCCTGTGGTACATCTTGATTCCCGTCGAGCGGGCCAAGATCTGAGGCCTCAAGGGCGGCCGACGACCATTCGTCCTCGCCCACAACTGGGACCGCCAAAGCTATGTCGGCAGTGAGGCGCTCGAAGTCTGCCAGCGAGAGGCCCAACACTGCGCACGCCATCCTATGCAGTTCCGCCCGGGTTGGCTGTGCAGGCCAATCATGGTCGCGCGTCAGCAACACCGCAAGGGCATCGCGGCCAGGTAGAGGTTCAGCGCCACCCAACCGCTCCAGGAGTACGTCGATGGCGTTTGGCAAGAGTCCATTCTTAAAGTGGAGACCGTCGAAGAGCACAGTTTGTGCGCCATTGCGTGTCCCCGTATTCCATACGGTCTTTCGCCCGGAATGTTCGACCTGTAACCAGCGATACTCGGAAGCAAGATCAACGAAGGGGTTGCTCCGCCCACGAGGGTGGGCAGGCAACAAGACAAAAAGGTCAGTTACTGCGCGATCGGCTCCTACAATTGTGTAGGGATACCGCTCGGCGGTCATGCGTTGCGCGACAAGGTAGGTCGACATCCAATTGGAGCGGACGCGACTAGTTGCCGCATGCTCGCTCAAGCCCCTTAGCGCCGTTTCCAGCGCGGTCTCCGAGCAACGCGGCACCTAAGCTCCCTCCTCCGACTCGGCTCGTGGTTGACACCTCCCGACGCGGGTCTGGCTGAACTCGGGACCTTCATCCCAGATGGCACCCAGAGACGCCTGCCTCACCGACGCCGCGTGCCGGGTTCGTGCGAGCGAGGAGTCAAACGCCGGTGAATGGTTCCGTGACGCTATCGCGCAGGAAAGCGGCACCCGTGATTGATGTTCGGGTCGGTGCCTAAGCATCGAGCTCGAGCTGGATTGAGACGGGACCCGGTGACGCGTCCAGAACTGCCGTTCGCGCGAGGCGATCCTGTGACAGCTTGACGTATGTGGGCGAGATATCGGCGCCGACGTAACGGCGGCCAAGCATCTTCGCCGCGACTAGCGTCGTCCCGGAGCCCGCAAATGGATCGAAAACAATATCGCCCGCGGCAGTCGAAGCCCGGATACAGCGCAAGGGCAACGCAAGCGGAAACGCCGCCACGTGGTTGCCGTGACCAACGCTGGTGCCGAAATGCCAGACACTACGGATGTTGCGCCTCGCAGCGGGGCGGTCCTCCAGCGACCAGTCGGACACTTGGTCTTCCGTGGCAGCAATCGGATCGTACTTGTAGAAGCGGTCTTGTGCCAGCATAAAGATGTACTCGTGCGACGAGGTAGGTCGATCCTTGACTGACTCGGGAAGCGTGTTGTCCTTCGACCAAACGATCACGGAGCGCACCCACCAGCCCAGGCGTTGAGCTCCCAACGCAACCTGGAACGGGACGAGGGTCAGATCCTTGTCCTTGAGATAAGGATGACCAGCCGAATACCGCCTGACGGGGTAGTCCTTCCAGGACTCTTTCTTCCGACGGCCCTCGAGCGCATCCAAGCGCTCCAATGACCCTGCACGGACGTGCGAACGGGTCATGTACGTATCACCGACGTTCCAATAAACGACGCCATCTTTCTTCAGAACTCGGCGGAGCTCCCCCAAGATCTCCAGCGTATGACGCACGTAGTCTTCTGGCCATTTCTCTTGGCCCAAAGCCACGGTCGTGCCGTCGGCCCAGGTAGTTGTCTGGTCATCGATGTATCGACGAACGCCCCAGTATGGCGGAGATGTGACAACAGTCTGGATACACGCGTCTGGCATCGAGCGAATCACATCGAGACAGCTGCCGGACATGATTGTATCTATCTGGAGCCTGGACAGGCGACCATGCCCGACGGAAGCACTGGCCCCCAGCATTGATGGAGGGCTGTCACCCGAAAGCTGCTCACGTGTTGGCAGCAGAACCATCCGATGAGCATCGGTGGCAAGTCGCCGCACGTCCTCCCACATGACCATGCCTGGGGCAGTGCCGACGCGCAATGCCCCCGTCCTGATGAGCCGACGAAGGTGGACTGGCGTCCAGCCGAGTAGGTCAGCCGCGTCAGTCAATGACAGCTGACTGGTTTCTCCCCGCTCCTCGCGCGGGTCATCGATAGTGCGAAGGGCGACCGGTTCGGGCAAGTCCATAGGGCTATCTTAGCTTAAAGATGCTGATATCGTCAACATTTACGCTACCGCTATCCTCGCTACGATGGTAGAGGCCGAAAACGAGCTGCTCACACTCGCTCAGGCCGCGAGAGAATACGAGGTATCTCACAGTCGCCTCCGGATGGCCGCCTGGGAAGGCCGGCTCCCGGCTATCAAACCGGGACACGACTACCTTGTGCGGCGGCGGGATGTGGAAGAGTACTTGGCGACGACGAAGCGGGGTCGTCCTGCCGGGCGCCGGCGACACTAGGTCTCACAAGACTGGACAGAAGTGATGCGCCACGAAGGGGGAGCGCTCGGACCGAATTGCGCAGCGGCCTTCGCGCCGTGGAGCAAGCGCAGGTGCGGAGTACGAACCGCTGGTTCATCTCAGAGGCGTTGCCATCTGCGTCCCGGTCCTCCCGTACCGTTCGTGGCTCAGCGAACAACTGTGCGATCATAGCGTAGCTGAGCCCTAGCGACACGAGCTGGCTGGTGGGCGGCGAGGCTTACTGACGGGAGCTCCACCCCACCTCGCACAAGTGTCTCCTACAGCCTAGACGCCGGCCGTGACCCGTCGGTGGCCCAGCGCTGCGACGGTTGGTCCCACAAGGGGATGACAACACCGCCCTACACGCCTACGAGAGCCCGCCACGGCGACCTGTAACCCGACACCGGGTGGGAGGATGCCAGCACATCTGCACCACTCGACCGCGCCCCATGCTCAGCGCGCAACAGTTGGCTACGCGGGTCGCGCGGCGCCAGCCCGTACACCGATCACAGCAGAAGTCCATCAACGCGTGACGAGCTGCAGAACGGCACATACACATCGGAGCCGGGAGGGTTGCAGAGGCACTCGGAAACGCCGTGTCGAGCTCAAAGGAATGGCGCGCCCAGGAGGATTTGAACCCCCGCACGCGGATCCGTAGTCCGCTGCTCTATCCGGGCTGAGCTATGGGCGCGCGCCAGGCAGGGAGGGAGTCTAGCACCCGCCCCGGCCGCCGCCTCCCCCACCCCGCCCGGCACAATGCCCCTCGAAGCCCCCAACGAAACACCGAAGAGAGGTCCCGAGGTGCCCCTGGTCCGCATCGACCTGGTCGGCGGCCGCCCGCCCGAGCTGCTCCGCAGCCTCATCGACAACATCCACAACACCGTGGTCGACACCCTCGACGTCCCACAAGAGTCGGTCACCGTCATCGTCGACGAGCACCCCGCCGAGCTCTGGGCCACCGCCGGCGTCACCAAGGCCGAGCAGCGCGCCGCGGCCCAGAACCGCCGGCAGCCCCACTAAGCCCACGAACGCACCACGAGCAGAAACCAGTTGAGCAGCGACCCCTGGCTGAGCGGCCTCCTCGCCTGCTCCCTCACCCAGGACGCCGAGGCCATCCGCGCCGCCCTGCACGCCCGCGGCCTCAAGACCCGCAGCGTCCCCGCCGGACGCGCCAAGGGCGCCTGGACCTGCGTGACCGACCGCGGCACCCTGGCCGTCGTCACCGGCGGCATGGGCCCCGACTCCGCCCGCGCAGCCGCGAGCTTCTGGATGCCCCGCGCCCGCTGGCTGGTCTACGCCTGCGCCGGCCCCGGCACCGGCACCGCCGACCCCGGCACGACCGTCCTCGACGGCCCCCACGACCTCACCGTCCTCGCCGCCCGCGGCGCACCGCCCGACGCAACAGCACAGGCCAAGGTCGCCGCCGTGACCGAGCCCGTGCTCGGCCCCGCCGCCCGCGCCACGCTCGCCGACAGCGGCTACGCGGCGTGGGACCCCAGCATCGCCCCCTGGCGCGAGGCCTGCCAGGCCGTCGGCGGCGTCACCCTCGTCTGCCAGGGCATCACCACCACCGACCCCGAGCGCGACCGCGACCTCCTCCAGGACGTCAAGGACGGCGCCACCGGCCGCCCCTGGTGGCGCAAGGCCGCCGCCTACGCCCTCCCCAGCACCCGCCGCACCCAGCGCCAGGCCGACGAACGCCACAAGCAGGCCGTCCAGCAGGCCGCACGCTGCGCCGTCGCCGCCCTCCTCGGCCCTGCCTGACCGCGCCGCAGACAACCCCACCCCCGGGTCGCCATCATGGGGGGTGCCAACCAGCAGCGGAGGAGTACGCCCAGTGACCGACACCTTGCAGCAGCGCTGCATCGACACCATCCGCGCCCTGGCGATGGACGTGGTGGAGAACGCCAAGTCGGGCCACCCCGGGCTGCCCATGGGAGCGTCGGCCATCGCCTACACGCTCTGGACCCGCCACCTCCGCTACAACCCGCGCGATCCGCAGTGGCCCAACCGCGACCGCTTCGTCCTCAGCGCCGGCCACGGCTCCGCGCTCCTCTACATCATGCTGCACCTCACCGGCTACGACCTGCCGATGGAGCAACTGAAGCGCTTCCGCCAGCTCAACTCCAAAACGCCCGGCCACCCCGAATATCGCGACACGCCGGGCGTCGAGGTGACGACCGGCCCGCTCGGCCAGGGCTTCGCCAACGCGGTGGGCATGGCCATCGCCAAGCGCTTCCGCGCCGCGCGCTTCAACAGCGATGAGCACAAGGTGGTCGACCACCTCATCTATGTGCTCTGCAGCGACGGCGACATGATGGAGGGCGTCGCCTCCGAAGCCGCCAGCCTGGCCGGACATCTGCAGCTCGGCGAGCTCATCTATCTCTACGACGACAACCACATCAGCCTCGACGGTCCCACCGAGGACGCCTTCACCGAGGACGTCACCAAGCGCTTCGACGCCTACGGCTGGCACACGCAGCGCATCGACGGCACCGACGTCGAGGCCGTCGACGCCGCCATCAACGCGGCCAAGCAGGACAACCGTCCCAGCCTGATCGCCTGCCGCACCCACATCGGCTGGGGCAGCCCGCACAAGCAGGACACGGCCAAGGCGCACGGCAGCCCGCTCGGCGCCGACGAGGTGAAGGCCACCAAGGAGGCCATCGGCTGGCCCACCGAGCCCTCCTTCGACGTCCCCGACGAGGTGTTGCGGTTCTACCGCAGCGCCGGCGAGAAGGCCGCGCAGCACGAACAGCAATGGCAGCAGACGCTCAGCGCGTGGAAGCAGGCCAATCCCGACAAGGCCAGGCAGTGGGACGCCGACGAAAGAGGTGAGCTCCCCAGCGGCTGGCAGGACGCGCTGCCCCGCTTCGATGCCGGCGGCGAGGAGTCGACCCGCGTGGCCTCCGGCAAGGCGATCAACGCGCTGGCACCCATCATCACCAACCTGGTCGGCGGCAGCGCCGACCTCAAATCGTCCAACGAGACCTTCATCACCTCCGACTCGTATTTCACCAGCAGAGAGGTGCACCGCAACATCGCCTTCGGCGTGCGCGAGCACGCCATGTGCGCATCGCTCAACGGCATGAGCATCTACGGCGGCCTGCACGTCTACGGCGGCACCTTCCTGACGTTCAGCGACTACGGCCGCCCGTCGATCCGCCTCGCGGCGCTGATGGAGATCCCGGTCACCTACGTCTTCACCCACGACTCGATCGGCCTCGGCGAGGACGGCCCCACGCACCAGCCCGTCGAGCACGTCATGGCCCTGCGCGCCATCCCCCACCTCTACGTGGTGCGCCCCGGCGACGCCAACGAGACCTCCGCGGCCTGGCGCATCGCGCTCGAGCATGGCAACGGTCCCACCCTCTTCGCGCTGAGCCGCCAGAAACTGCCGATCTATGCCGAAACCGCTGGCGACGGAGCGCTCAAGGGCGGCTACGTGCTGCGCGACTGCGAGGGCACGCCCGAGGTGATCCTCATCGGCACCGGCAGCGAGCTGCAGCTCGCCGTGCAAGCGGGCGAACGCCTGCAACAGCAGGGAACACGCGTCCGCGTGGTCAGCATGCCCTGCTTCGAGCTCTTCGACCAGCAGGACGCCGCCTATCGCGACAGCGTGCTGCCGCAGGAGGTGCGCGCCCGTGTCTCCGTGGAGGCGGGCATCACCTTCGGCTGGGAGCGCTACATCGGCGGTGCCGGCGTCGCCGTCGGCCTCGACCACTTCGGTGCCTCGGCGCCGGCCAAGGACCTCTTCGAGCACTTCGGCTTCACCGTCGACAACGTGGTCAACGCGGCGCGCACCGCCATGGAGCGCGCGCGCGAGGGCAGCGGCGTCGCGCCGGTCGGCGCAGCCATGGCCCTCAACCAGGAGTAAAAGCGGATGGCAACGAACCCGCTCCAGCAGCTCGGCGAACACGGCCAGAGCGTCTGGCTCGACTTCATCTCGCGCGAGCTGGTGGTCACCGACCGGCTGCAGCGCTACATCGACGAGGACAACGTCACCGGCCTGACCAGCAACCCCACCATCTTCCAGAAGGCCGTCGAGCAGGGCCACGACTACGACGAGCACCTCCGCCAGCTCGTCGACGCCGGCATCGTCTCGCCGGACGAGCTGTTCCTGCACATCGCCATCAGCGACATCCAGCGCGCCGCCGACACGCTGCGCCAGGTCTACGACCGCACCGGCGGTGCCGACGGCCTGGTCTCGCTGGAGCTGCTGCCGCGCGTCGGCCACGACACCGAGGCCAGCGTCGAGATGGCCAAGGAGTTCTGGAAGCGCGTGGAGCGGCCCAACCTGATGATCAAGGTGCCGGCCACGCGCGAGGGCATCCCCGCCGTCGAGAAGCTCATCGCCGCCGGCGTCAACGTCAACATCACCCTGATCTTCGCGCTGCGCTTCTACGAGGAGGTGGCCGAGGCCTACGCCCGCGGCCTGGAGCAGCGCCTGGCGCGCGGTGAGTCCGTGCACGTCAACAGCGTCGCCTCGTTCTTCGTGAGCCGCGTCGACACCAAGGTCGACAAGATCCTGGAGACGATGCTCGAGAAGGATCCCGGCAACCCGGAGCTGCAGGCGCTGATGGGCACCGCCGCCATCGCCAACGCGCGGCTGGCCTACGAGAAGTTCGAGCAGGTCTTCCGCGGCGAGCGCTTCGCCAGGCTGCGCGAGGCGGGCGCGCTGGTGCAGCGACCGCTCTGGGCCAGCACCAGCGCCAAGAATCCCAAGTACCGCGACGTCGTCTACGCCGAGGCGCTGATCGGTCCCGACACGGTCGACACCATGCCGCCGGCGACCATCGACGCCTTCCGCGACCACGGCCACGTCGAGGGTGCCACGGTGCGCGACTACGCCTGGTCGCACGACATCATGCGCCGCCTCGACGCCGCCGGCGTGGACATGGACGAGGTCACCCAGGACCTGCTCGACGAGGGCCTGGCCGCCTTCGCCGACTCCTACAACGAGCTGATCCGCGCCATCGCAGAGAAGGCCGACGTGATGCGAGGCGGGCTTGGACGCCGCCACGAGCTGCATCTCGGCGCCGAGACCGAGGTCACCATGTCGGCGATCAGCAGCGACCACGCACCGCGCGTGGTCAAGCGCATCTGGGACCACGACCCCAACCTCTGGAAGCCCGACGATCCCAAGCACGCCCGGGAGATCACCGAGCGGCTCGGCTGGCTCGACGTCGTCGACTGGACTCGCGAGCGCATGCCCGAGGTCCAGGCGGTCGTCGCTGAGGCCCGCAAGGAGGGCATCACCGACGTGGTGGTGCTCGGCATGGGCGGCAGCAGCCTGGCACCCGAGGTGCTGCGCCGCTCCTTCGGCAAGCAGCAGGGCCACGCCACCCTGCACGTGCTCGACACCACCGATCCCGTGGCCATCGCGACGCTCACCGACTCGCTGAACCCGCTCACAACACTATTCATCGTGTCGAGCAAGTCGGGCGGCACCGTGGAGACGCTTTCGCACTTCGCGCATTTCCACGAGGTGGTGCGCGCGGCGGGCGCCGAGCAGCCGGGCCGGCACTTCGTGGCCATCACCGATCCCGGCACGTCGCTGGGCCGGCTGGCAACGCAGCACGGCTTCCGCCACGTCTTCGAGAACCGCCCCGACATCGGCGGCCGCTACTCGGCGCTCAGCTTCTTCGGCATGGTGCCCGCCGCGCTGGCCGGCATCGACGTGCTCAAGCTGCTCGACCGCGCGGCGAAGATGGTGGCGCAGTGCAGGCCCGAGGTGTACCCGCCGCTCAACAGCGGCCTGGTGCTCGGCACCGCCATGGGCCTGCTGCACGGCGTCGGCCGCGACAAGGTGACCATCCTGGCGCCGCCCGCCATCGAGTCCTTCGGGCTCTGGGCCGAGCAGCTCATCGCCGAGTCGACCGGCAAGGAGGGCCGCGGCCTCATCCCCATCGCCGGTGAGCCCATCGGCGATCCCGCCGTGTACGGGGGGGATCGCCTCTTCGTCGCCCTGCGCATCGGTGACAACCCCGAGTTCGACAAGGCGGTCGAGGCGCTGGAGAAGTCGGACCAGCCCGTCGTCACCCTGCTGCTCGACGACCTCTACGACCTCGGCGCCGAGTTCTTCCGCTGGGAGTTCGCCGTCGCCGTGGCGGGCGCGTCGCTGCAGATCGATCCCTTCGACCAGCCCAACGTGCAGGAGTCGAAGGACAACACCAAGCAGGTGCTCGACACCTGGCTGCGCGACGGCAGCCTGCCGCCGCCGGAGAACGCGAGCGCCGGCGAGGTGCGTGCCCTCGTCGACCAGGCGGCGCACGGCGACTACGTGGCGCTGATGGCCTACGTCACGCCCACCGACGAGAACGAGCAGGCGCTGCAGGAGCTGCGCGTGGCCATCCGCGACCGCCGCGAGGTGGCCACCACGCTCGGCTTCGGCCCGCGCTTCCTGCACAGCACCGGGCAGCTGCACAAGGGCGGACCCAACACCGGCGTCTTCCTGCAGGTCACCGTCGACGATCCCGTCGATGTGCCCATCCCCGGGCAGAAGTACACCTTCTCCGTGTTGAAGCGGGCGCAGGCGCTTGGCGACCTGCAGTCGCTGCGCGCGCACGAGCGCCGGGTGCTGAGCGTGCACGCCGGCGGCGACCTGCGCAGCGCGCTGCAGGCGCTCACCGCGGCCGTCGGTGCACCAGTGGGAGCGGCACGCTGATGCAGATCGGCTTCGTCGGCCTCGGCCGCATGGGCGGCAACATGGTCCACCGCCTCCGCCGCGACGGCGACCACGCTGTCGTCGCCTTCGACCCCAACGCCGATGCGCGCCACGCCGTCGAGGAGTTCGGGGCAACCACGGCCACATCGCTCGAGGAACTGGTCGGCAAGCTGCAGACACCCAAGGCGGTGTGGGTGATGGTCCCCGCCGGCGAGATCACCGCCAACACCATCAGCACGCTGGCCGCGCTGCTGCAGCCGGGCGACACAATCGTCGACGGCGGCAACAGCAACTGGCGCGACACCCAGGCGCGCGGCGAGCAGTGCAAGGCGAAGGGCATCCACCTCGTCGACGCGGGCACCAGCGGCGGCATCTGGGGCCTGCAGGTCGGCTACTGCATCATGGCCGGCGGCGACAAGGAGGCCGTCGACCGGCTGCTGCCGATCTTCACCACCCTGGCGCCACCGGACGGCTTCCTGCACGTCGGCCCCACCGGCAGCGGGCACTTCACCAAGATGGTCCACAACGGCGTCGAGTACGCCATGCTGCAGGGCTACGCCGAGGGCTTCGACATCCTGCAGGCCTCGCAGTTCGACCTCGACCTGCACGGCATCGCCCACCTCTGGAACCAGGGCAGCGTGGTGCGCTCCTGGCTGCTCGAGCTGGCCGAGGCGGCCTTCCAGCGGGATCCCACACTGGAGAAGCTGCGCGGCTACGTCGACGACTCCGGCGAGGGTCGCTGGACCGTCGAGGAGGCCATCGATCTGCGCGTGCCGGCGCCGGTCATCGCGCTGTCGCTGTTCATGCGCTTCGACTCGCGGCGCGACGACAGCTTCGCCAACAAGGTGATCGCCGCGCTGCGCAACGAGTTCGGCGGCCACGCGGTCAAGGCGGAGGGGACGCCCGCAGGTACGGCGAGCGGCTGAGCAGCAGCCACAGCGACGATGGCCACCGCTCCGCCCGCCGTCAACCCGCTGCGCGAAGGCCTGCGCCTGGAGCGCACCCCGCCGCCCTGCGCGCTGGTCATCTTCGGCGCCAGCGGCGACCTCACCCGCCGCAAGCTGGTCCCCGCGCTCTACGCGCTGACCGCCGGCGGCCTGCTGCCACCCGGCTTCACCGTGGTCGGCGCGGCGCGCACGGAGATGAGCGACGAGCAGTTCCGCGAGACACTGCGCGACTCCGTCGAGAAGCTGGGCCGCGTCCCGCCGCAGCCGGAGGTATGGAACGACTTCGCCAAGGGGCTGCGCTACGCGCAGGTCGACTTCGAGGCCGAGGGCGGCTTCGACCAGCTCAAGCAGGTGCTCGCCGAGGTCGACCGCGAGCGCGGCACCGGCGGCAACCGCGTCTACTACCTGAGCATCCCACCGTCGGGCATCGGCACCGTGGCCCGGCGGCTCGGCGCCGAGGGCATGAGCGCTGTTCCTGACACGCCTGGCGGTTTCTGCCGGCTCATCGTGGAGAAGCCCTTCGGCCGCAACCTGGAGACGGCCCGCGAGCTGAGCCGCGACCTGCACCACTCGTTCGCCGAGGAGCAGATCTACCGCATCGACCACTACCTGGGCAAGGAGACGGTGCAGAACCTGCTCGTCTTCCGCTTCGCCAACGGCATCTTCGAGCCGCTCTGGACCCGGCAGTACATCGACCACGTGCAGATCACCGTGGCCGAGTCGATCGGCGTCGAGGGGCGCGGGAAGTATTACGAGGAGGCCGGGGCGCTGCGCGACATCGTGCAGAACCACATCATGCAGCTCGTCGCCCTGGTGGGCATGGAGCCGCCCGCCGACTTCGCCGCCGAGACGGTGCGCGACGAGAAGGTCAAGCTGCTCCGCGCGGTGCGCCCCATCCTCGATGACGAGGTGATGGCGAGCACGGTGCGCGGACAGTACGGCCCCGGCTGGATCGAGGGCGAGCGCGTCCCCGGCTACAGAGAGGAACCGGGCGTGCCGGCCGACGCGCTGCGCGAGACCTTCGTGGCCATCAAGCTCGACATCGACAACTGGCGCTGGGCGGGCACGCCCTTCTACGTGCGCACCGGCAAGCGCCTGCCCAAGCGCGCCACCGAGATCGCCATCCAGTTCCGCGAGGTGCCGCACTCGCCGTTCCGCGGCCACGTCACCGAGCAGACGCGCGCCGCCACCCACGACGGCATCGCGCCCAACCTGCTGGTGCTGCGCATCCAGCCCGACGAGGGCATCACCCTGCGCTTCGGCGCCAAGGTGCCGGGCCAGGCATTGCGCATCCGCAGCGTGAGCATGGACTTCCTCTACGGCAGCGCCTTCCTCACCGAGTCGCCTGAAGCCTACGAACGCCTGCTGCTCGACTGCATGCTCGGCGACGCCACCCTCTTCGCGCGCGTCGACGAGGTCGACGAGGCCTGGCGCTTCTGCACCGCCATCCTCGACGGGTGGCGCTCGCGTCCGCCGGACAGGGACAGCCTGCCCAACTACGAGGCGGGCACCTGGGGCCCGCAGGAGTCGCACGAGATGATGGCCCGCGACGGCCGCTCCTGGCGGCGGCTGTAGGCACGCCCCCGATGCCGGATACGCACCAGGCGACGCTGATCCGCGGCGGCCATGTCAGCTCGCTGCACGCACTGAGCGCGGAGCTGAGCGAGCTGCATCGCGAGATGCTGCGCACCGGGCACGACGAGGTGCGTCCCGTGCGCACCGCGGTGCTCACCCTGGTGGCGGTATGCACCGACGAGGCCAGCGCCGATCGCGCCGCCGAGGTGGTTCGCCGCCTGGCGGGCAACCATCCCGCGCGCGCCATCCTGGTCGTCGCGGACCGCAACGCCACCCCCGACGGCGTCGACGCCGACCTGGCCCTGGAATGCTCCGCCATCGGCGGCGCCGAGCAGATCTGCGCCGAGAGCGTGCGGCTCGCCGTGCGCGGCCAGCCCGCGCTGCACCTCACCAGCCTGGTCACGCCGCTGCTGCTGCCCGACGTGCCCGTGGTCCTCTGGCTGGTCGGCGCGCCGCCGCTGGAACAGGCGCTGCACGCCGACGTGCTCGGCATCTGCGAGCGCATCGTGCTCGACTCCGACGCCTACGACGACCCGCTGCAGACACTGCACGCCCTCGCCTCGACGCATCGCGAGCACGGCCACCTGCCCGTCGGCGACATGGCCTGGGCCCGGTTGCTGCCCTGGCGCGAGGTGCTCGCCCAGAGCTTCGACGGCGGCGACATGCTGCCCTTCCTGCGCGGGGTGCGGCGGCTCGACATCGAATCGTCCGGTGCGCATCCCTCGGCGGAGTGCTGGCTGCTGGCCGGCTGGCTGGCCTCGCGCCTGCGCTGGCAGCAGCAGGGCGGCCCGACCATCACGGTGCGCGCGCGCGAGGCGGAGCGCATCGAGACCGGCAGCATTCTGGGCGTCGAGCTGCGCTGCGAGCTCGACGGCAACACGGCAGAGGTGTCGGTGCGGCGCGACGGCGAGACCACCGTGGCCAGCATCTCGACCGGCGCCGGCCTCGCCGCCGGCGTCACCCGCGCGGCACAGGTGCCCGACCTGCACGCGCTGGTGGGACGTGAGCTGCAGGAGTCCGGGGAGGACCGCATCTACTCGCAGGCGCTGCGCCGCGCCACGGCGCTCGCCGCGACACAGCAGCGCGGCGCGCGACGATGAGCGCGCAGGGCAACGACCTCGGCCTGCCCGGCATCGTCCACGTGCTGCCCACGCCCGAGGCACTCGCCGAAGCCGCCGCATCCTGGCTGGCCCGCGAGTCCGAGGAATCCCGCGCCGAGCACGGCTACTTCGCCATCGCGCTGACCGGCGGCAGCACTCCGAAGGGGCTCTACCGCCGCCTCACCGAGCCGCCCTACCGCGAGGCCGTCGCCTGGGCCACCTGGATGGTCTTCTTCGGCGACGAGCGCGCCGTGCCGCCCGACGACCCGCAGAGCAACTACCGCATGGCCCACGAGGCTCTGCTCAGCCACGTGCCCATCCCGCCCGAGCGGGTCAACCGCATGGAGGCGGAGCGGCCCGACCTGGAGGAGGCGGCCCGCGAGTATGCGGCACTCCTGGCCGATACGCTGACCAGGGCGCCCGGCGGCGCGCCGCGGCTGCACTGCGTCCTGCTCGGCCTCGGCGAGAACGGCCACGTCGCCTCGCTCTTCCCCGGCACGCCCGCGCTGGAGGCGCAGCGGCGCTGGGCGGTGCCGGGTCGGGCCGACTACGCGCCCTTCGAACGTCTCACCGTCACCTTTCCGCTGATCAACGCCGCCCAATCGGTGGTCTTCCTGGTCAGCGGCGCGGCCAAGGGGCCGGCGCTGCGCGGTGTCGTCGAGGGCACCGTCCCGGCCGCGCGCGTGCACCCCGCCGGCGGCGTGCTCATCTGGTTCCTCGACCAGGCCGCCGCCGGCGCCATGCGGGCGGCACCGTGAGCAGCGGGCAGCGCCGCCAGCCGCTCATGCCCGAGGGCGCGGGCAACCCCGCCCGGGCGCGGCCCAAGCCGCACCCCACGGCACCCAGGGCGTTCAGCCTCTACGACGGCCACCTCAGCGCGGAGTGCTCGCTGCTCTTCAACGGTGCACCCGCCTGCCCCGCCTGCCTGCGCCGCCGGCTCGACCAGAAGGCCCGCTGATCCCGGATCGGTGACGCCGGTAACGGCCGTGTAACCGAGCAGCAGCATCGGCGTCAGGCGTTATCTCGAACGGTAAAGAGACCTGTAGGCTGCGCCCCGTCGAAAAAGGCAAACCCACCGCGAGGTGGGGACGCAAAACCACGGGACTGGGGAGCAATCCCATCCCAGTTCGCCGGGTCGCCGACATTGGCAGCGGAAAGACAGGGCCCGCTCCAGCACACCGTCCTCGCACACGCCCGCGCACTGATCCGCTCCGCCGCCGCTCGGCCTCCCGACCGGAGGGACACTGCCGATGCGGCTCACCGCCACCAAGACGGTCGCGCGCCTCACGCCCGCCCTGCTCGCCGCCATGGCGGTCTCGGTTCTCGCGTCCGGCGTCGCCCAGGCGGCCAAGCCCAGCGGCGGCGGTGGCGGCACCACCAGCGGCGGCAAGACCACCAGGGACACCACGCCGCCGACGGTGAGCATCTCGACGCCGACGAGCGGCTCGACGCTGGGCAGCAGCCAGGACACCGTGGCCGGCACGGCCTCGGACAACGTCTCGGTGGCCAGCGTCACGGTTTCGGTCGACGGTGGCACATACGTGGCGGCCAGCGGCACCACCAGCTGGAGCGACGTCGTCAACTCGCTCAGCAACGGCAGCCACACCCTCACCGCCAAGGCCACCGACGGCGCGGGCAACAGCAGCACCGCCTCGGTCACGGTGAGCGTCAGCACCGGCACGAGTGGCGGAGGCAGCGGCGGCACGGCGACGCCGCCCACCTCGACGATCACCGAGCCGCCCTACGACGCCGCCGTCGTCGCCGGTACCTACACGCTCACCGGCGCCAGCAGCGACTCGACGTACAGCATCACCCGCGAGGAGTGGGACGTCGACGGCGTCGCCGTGGCCAGCGGCACCTCGACCACCGGCCTCTCCTACGACTGGGACACCAGCAAGCTGGCCCAGGGCTCGCACACCCTCACCTACCGGACCTGGAACAGCGCCGGCGCCGAGGGCGACGCCTCGCGTCCCGTCAGCGTCGGCAGCGCCACCGTCAAGCGGGTGGCGGTCATCCTCTACAACTTCCAGAACCAGGCGCCGCCCACCACGCCGGCCACGGTGCAGGACTGGACCTTCACCGGCACCCGCTCGGTGGCCGGGTACTACCAGGAGCAGACCTTCGGACGGCTCCTCCTCGGCGGCCAGTACAGCGCCACGGGTGACGTCTTCGGCTTCTACACCGTGCCCTACGCCTACCCCACCGCGCCCTGCAACTTCACGCCCTGGGAGACCTCGGCGCTGCAGCAGGCCACCGCGGCCGGCGTCAACCTCAAGGGCTACGACGTGGTCATGCTCACCGCCGCCGTGCCCTCCGGCTGCGGCAGCGGCGTCGGCGGCGGCAGCCAGGATCGCGTGCCCTGGAACAACCCCGCCACGCCCGACCAGTGGATCTCCTTCGCGGCCCACGAGCTCGGCCACAGCTTCGGCGTCCACCACCACGCGGCGGCCTGGACCTGCACCGACAGCAGTGGCCACACCGTCCAGGTGGGCGGCAGCTGCACCAGCAGCGAGTACGGCGATCCCTACGACATCATGGGCGGCGGCAGCGTGCAGCACATGAACGCCTACGAGCTGGGCCAGATCGGCGTGCTGCGCCCCGGCAACGTGCAGACGGTCACCGCCGCCGGCACCTACACCCTCAACCCCCTCACCGCCCCGTCGACCGGCGTGCAGACCATCCGCATCCCGCGCGCCTACGACGCCTCGGGCAACGCCACCGACTTCTACTACCTCGAGTACCGCCAGCCGGCCGCCTACGACGTGCCTCCGGCCAACGTGGTCGACTACGACGGCGTGCTCGTCCGCGAGGCTCCCGACTTCGCGGCGGCCACCACCGTGTCCAACCTGGTCGACACCACCCCCGGTTCGTCGACCCTGCCCTGGGTGCACGACAACTTCGACGCCGCGCTGACCCCGGGCCGCTACTTCCAGGATGCCGCCGCCGGCATCACCGTCAGCACCGTGTCGGTGAGCGGCACGGGCGCCAGCGTGCGGGTCAGCTTCGGCACCCCGCAGTGCGTGCGCGTGGCGCCGACCATGTCGCTCTCGCCCGCCTCGCAGAGCGGGGCCGCGGGCGCGACCCTCACCTACACCGCCATCCTGGCCAACAACGACGCGCCGGCCTGCGGCGCCTCCAGCTTCGACGTCGCCGGCTCGCTGCCGGCCGGCTTCACCCAGTCGCCCGGCAGCTACGGGGTCGCCGGCCTCTACCCGGCCGGCACGGTCACCACCTGGACCCTGACCGTGGCCTCCCCGAGCACGCAGCCGAGCGGGTCGTATGCCTTCACCGAGACCGCCACCAGCCAGTCGAGTGGCATGACAGGGAGTGTCACCGGCACCGCGGTGGTGCAGTAGAACCCGCCGAACCCCCAGGCACGAGAAAGGGGACGGACCCGAGGGTCCGTCCCCTTCTGTCGTACCGGATGCCTGGCGACTAGCTCGCCGAGAGCACCAGGGTCAGGGTGCCGGCCGGGCTGGAGGCGGAGGTGCCCGCCGCCGCGTCGACCGTCCAGGTGACCGTGCCGCTGCTGTTGCTGCAGCTACCGGTGCCACCCGAGCAGGAGACGAAGGTGAGCCCCGCGGGGATCACGTCGCTGATCGTCTGCCCGGTCAGGTTGCCGTTGCCGGTGTTGAAGTAGGTGATGGTGTAGGTGATCGTGCTGCCGCTCACCGACGCCGACTTGAGCAGGGCCAGCGCGCCGGTCCCGGTGATGTTGGCCACGACCGTGTTGGAGTCCTGCGAGGCCTCCTGGTCGGTGCTCACCGAGCCGTGGTTGCTGACGCTGTCGTGCGTGCCGCTGGTGGCGGTCGCCGCCAGCTGCACCTTGAAGGTGACCGTCTGCGAGCCGCCCGCGGCCACCGAGCTGAAGGTCCAGCTCACCGCGGTCACCGGCGTGCCCACCGTCGTGCAGCTCGGGCTGCAGGAGCTGGCCACGTAGCTGGAGCCGCTGGGGATCTGGTCCGAGACCACCACGTTGGTCGCCGGCGCGTTGCCGTTGTTGGTGTAGACCAGCTGGTACTCGAGGACGTCACCCGGGGTGGAGCTGATCGGGCCGTCGACGAACACCGCGGCCACAGCCGCGCCCTGCACCGAGGCGCAGGCCGGGTTCGAGGTCGTCGCTCCGCCGCTCGCGGTGTTGCAGTACTGGTTGGTCGGCTGCACGTCGGCTTCCTTCTTGTGGAGGCTCGACGACGGCGAGTAGGTGGTGGTGGCGAAGACGTGGTTCGAGTCCGAGCCCGTCTCACCGGTGGCGGTGACGTGGCCGAAGTTCTCGATGGTCACCGTGCCCGCCGTGGCGCTGGTCGCGTTGACCGTGACCTCGAAGTAGACGAAGACGCTGGCGCCGGACGCCTGGCTGCCCAGGCTGTAGGACACGCTGGTCACCGGTGTGCCTGTCGTGGTGCAGCTCGGGTTGCAGGATCCCGCGACGAACGCCGTGCCCGCCGGGATGCTGTCGGTGACTACCACGTTGCTGGCGGGCCCGCCGCCGGTGTTGGTGTAGTTCAGGCGGTAGACCAGCTCGTCACCAGGGTTGACGGCCAGCGGGCTGGCCGCGGTGTCGGCGGTGTAGGTCAGCGCCGCGTCGTCGGTGTTGTCCTGCGTGCCGCCTTCGGTCGACTCGGTGGTGCTGTTGGTGGCGTTCTGGGTCGTCTCGTCGGCCTGCGCCTTGCTCAGGTGCGAGCTGGGGCACAGACCCGGGTTGAACGGCACCGGGGAGGTGAAGTCCTTGACCTCGGCCTGGCCGTTGGCGATGTCCGAGGTGCCCGCCGAACGCGTCTTCATGTAGGCGTTGCCGAACTCGCCGCAGGTGAAGTTGCCGATGGTGTGGGTCAGGTCGAGACCGGCCTCACCGAAGGCTCCTGCGCTGACGCCGGAGTCGCTGCCCGCCGGGGAGATGTTGGCGGTGCCGGCGAAGGTGCTGCCGTCGACCAGGTTGGCGGCGAGCTGGAAGGAGCCGCCGTCAGGGCAGACGACGCCCTGGGCCACGCTGCCGGTGCAGACCCACTTGAAGGCGCTCACGAAGATGATCGCGCCACCGTTGTTGGTGTCGAAGGTGACCAGCACGTCGCCCTGGCTGCGCACGCCGAGGCTGGTGCAGCCGCTGGCGAGGTGCGTGCTCGACTTGTTGAACTCGTAGTCGAGGTGGACGTCACCGTTGGTGGTGAAGCGCTGGAAGTTGCCGAAGAGGTACTGGACGTTGTCGTTGAAGCCGGGGTGGGTGTTCTCGAACCAGATCGAGCCCGCCCACGGGATCCCGGAGCCGTTGGCCGCGAACTGGCCGGTGGTGTACCAGGGACCGCCCAGGTCCGTCTTGCCCGGGGCCTTGCTGGTGACGCACGACCAGGTGGTCTGGTCCGACTCCTTGGAGCCGTTGCTCATGATGTTGTCGGCCGTCGTGTTGAACCGGTCGTAGAAGTTGGTGTACGCCGCGCTGGTGTTCACCGCCGACGAGGTCCAGTCGAGGCTGCCGTTCGGCGGCGTGTTGCCGTCGATCTCGAACCCGCCGAAGGTGCAGTTGACGGTGACGCTGGTCGTACAGGCCGGCTCGGCCGCCTGGACCACCAGCCTCGACCCGGCGAAGCCGAGCCCCAGGGCCACGGCCAGGATCGATCCCAGCCCCGCAAATCGCAGGCGCCGGCTGCCACCGGCGCGATCGTATCCGCGGACTCGAAGTCTCATGTCTCTGCCCTCTGGCCCCAGTTGTCCTGCCCTAAGAGGAGTGGCGGCATGGCGCGGGGACCGGGTGGGGCCACGGGTCATCCCCGCGTCCACACCGCCGGGCCAGACGCTACGCGGTGGCGCGTTCGGCCGCTTCCGTACCTGTACGGAGATCGGTGTGATCGTCGGCACTGGCCGCCACCAGGCGGACCAGCTCCACCTTGGAGCGCACGCCCAGCTTGCCATAGGCGTTGGACAGGTGGGTCTCGACGGTGCGGTCGCCGATGAAGAGGCGGTCGCCGATCTCCCGGGCGGTGAGGCCACGAGCGGCGAGGAGCACCACGTCGCGCTCCCGGCGGGTCAGCGCGTCGGCGACGAGCAGCGGCAGGTCGGGCCCGGCCGTCTCGAAGCCGGCGGACGGCGGGGCCACCTCGCGGCCGGCCACCCGGATCACCGGACGCGGCGCCGGCAGCTCGTCCGGCCGCTCATCAGACAGCACGGTGAGCTCCCGCTCGCGGTGGGCGATGTCGGCCACCAGGGTGGGGCGGGCGTGCTGCAGGGCGATCACCGCCAGGGTGAGCAGGTAGACGGCGATCTGCATGCCGGCCGCGTCGCGGCCGACCACGCCGGTGCCGACGCCCCAGACCTGGAGCAGCATCGAGAAGGCGACCACGATGAAGGTCAGGGACCGCGAGCGCAGCAGCGTGGCGGCCAGCACGGGCACCACGGCCAGGGCGCCGAAGGTGGGGGCGTCGGTGCCCACCACCACCTCGGCGGCGAAGGCAGCGCCGGCGGCAACGATGCAGAGGGGCGCCAGGATCTGCTGCGCGCGGCCGGCGTGCCGCTCGGCACGACCGGGGCGCGGGTGCGCCATGGCGTGTTCGACGGTGGCGGTCCGGTGGCGCGTCAGCATGTGGCCCCCGGCCGCACCGCCCAGACGGTGCCGGCCCCCCACCCCCGCTCGCCCTGGGGAGGGCGATCGGTTTGCCGGGCCGGCTGTGCGGCAGGTGTCATCTCACCTCCGAGGTCACAGGATTGCCGGTCGGCATCTGGTGTGACGCGCATTGTCCTACAGCCTGAGTCATCCCGCCACGACCAATCGAGGTTGGCCCTCGAATTAGGGACTTTCGGCCCGCGTGCAGACAGATAGACACGGCTGAATGGCCTGACGTTGCGCGGGGTTCTGGCCGGTGATGGCATCATCGGCGGCGATGCCGCGCTGGACACCCTGCCGCGACGCCGTGCGCCTCGCCCCCAGCATCCTCGCCGCCGACTTCGGACGCCTGGCCGACGAGGTCCGGGCCCTGGAGGGTGGCGGCGCCGAGCGCCTCCACGTCGACGTCATGGACGGCGTCTTCGTGCCCAACTTCACCTTCGGCACCGACACCGTGCGCGCCCTGCGCCGCAGCACCGACCTGCCCCTCGAGCTGCACCTCATGATCGTGGACCCCGACCGCCACCTGCGCACCTTCGCCGAGGCGGGGGCCGACGGCATCACCGTCCACTACGAGGCCTGTCCCCACCTGCACCGCACGCTGAGCGCCATCCGCGCGCTCGACTGCCGCGCCGGCGCGGCCATCAACCCCTCGACGCCCGCGCCGATGCTCGACGACGTGCTCGAGGCCTGCGACCTGGCCCTGGTGATGACCATCAACCCCGGCTTCGGCGGGCAGAAGCTCATCCCGCGCACCCTGCGCAAGGTCGAGCAGGTGCGCCGCGCGATCGAGCGGCAGGGGCTGGACACCGAGGTGGAGGTGGACGGCGGCGTCGACGCCGGCAACGCGCGCGCCTGCGTCGAGGCGGGGGCCGACGTGCTGGTGGCGGGAACCGCCGTGTTCCACCATGCGAACGGGCCGGCGGCGGGAGCTCGCGCCGTGCTGGCCGCGGCCGGCGTCTGACCGCGCGGTCAGTCCTCTGGGCGAAAACCTGTCATCGCCACGTGCAATGTTCGTGGCCCCGCCACGTCTCTACATCATGGGGCGCGCGGTCGCTGTCCCCCCTGTGGCGTACACCCTGTCGATGCCGGCCGGGCTGCATCATGCCGGCGTCGTCTCCTCCCGCCTCACGGCGGTGACGGACGGTGTTGCGTCATTCGCGCCGCGCGTCCTCCTCCCCTCATCGGGGAGCGAGCGCGCCCGCCAGAGCTGAGGGTCGCCGCGCCACCACCGGGTCCGCGCCGCGCCAGCTGAGGTGCCAGACCAGCACCCCGCCGCTGCGCTCCCCCGGCCTGCCCAGGAGGGCGGTGAAGAAGCGCTCCATCTCGGCGCGGTGCCGCATGGGGCCGACCAGCACGGCCGCGACCCTCCAGCGCGCCAGGTCCCGGAGCACGGCACGGCGCAGCTCCGCAGTCAGCTCGGGCGCGCTGCCCTTCTCGGCGATGTCGGTCATGGCCCGCGAGGTCACCGTCGGCGCCGGCCCGTCGGCACGGTCGGCCGCCTGCTCGTTGGGGCGGATGAAGTAGCCCTCGGGCATCTTGAAGCGCATGCCCGCGGCCGCCTGCCAGACCAGGGGTTCGTCGCGGCTGCCGTCGGTGACGAAGGGCGCGATCAGGGCCACACTGCCGCGCTGCACCGACTCCACCCGGGCGGTGGTGAAGAACGAGGGCACCTGCACCGCGGTGGTGGCGAAGGGCAGGGCGGGCAGCAGCGTGAGCATGGCGGCCAGGACGAGCAGGCCGCCGGCCGCGGTGGCCAGGCGGTGCCGGGCACGCACCAGCTCGACGAGAAAGACGGCCAGCAGCAATGCGGCCACGAAGTTCACGTACACGAAAAGATGGGCGGGCAGCGCGCTGCCCACGTGGGAGATCCCCTGCACCACGGCGTAGGGCAGGGGGATGCCCAGGTAGCGCCCGTTGAGGTGCAGGTGCGGCCCCAGGGAGAGCACGACCAGGGCCAGCCCGGTCAGCCCCGCCCACCGCACCAGCGGCCGCCGCCGCCAGAGCACCACGGTGACCAGCAGCAGGACGACGAGCGGGATGCCCAGGTAGGTGGCCGTCTCCACCGCGTTGCCGGCGAAGGTTTCGACGCGTGTCGAGAGCGAGCCCCAGGAGAGGAGCTGGAGATGGGTGGGCACGGCCACGGCGACGGGGTCGGCCAGGTAGGTGTCGGCGCCGGGCACGTTGCCGTGCACCCGTCCCGCGCCGAAGAGCTGCAGGGCCAGCGGCGCCACGGTGATGGCCGCGAAGGTGCCCGCGCCCCAGAGCAGGGCGCCGAGCGCGTGGCGCCGGCGGCTGCGCAGTCCGCGGCGGAAGAGCAGCGCCAGCGCCGCGACGCCGACCAGCGCGGCCAGCACGCCCAGCACCACGCCCTCCTCGAGGATGAAGGCCTGGGCGGCGAGGGCCAGTCCGAGCAGCGGGCCCATCAGCCGCGGCGAGCGCCGCTGCCGGACGCAGATCTCGTCGAGCAGGATGAAGAGCAGCGGCGGCAGCACCCCGAAGCTGACCTTGGCGTGCCCGTGCGCCTGGTTCATCAGGAAGGGGCCGAAGCCGTAGGCCAGCCCGCCCGCCAGGGCCGCCCAGCCGGGCAGGTAGCGGCGGATGGCCAGGTAGGCCACCCAGGCCGAGAGGGCGATGCCGCCCGTCTGCAGCACGTTGAAGGCGAGCACCGGGCCGCCCGTCGCGGTGATCGGCCAGAGCACGAAGCCGAGCAGGGGCGCCCAGGAGTTCCACATGAGGTTGACCCCGTCGGGGAAGTTCATGTGGGTGGTGAAGAAGGGGTTGACCCCGTGGGTGATGGCCCAGGGCGTCCAGGAGAGGAACCAGATGGTCTGCTGGGGGTCACCGCTGAAGCCGATGGCCCGGGTGGTGGGGTGCTCCCAGGCGGGCAGGAAGACCAGCACCGCCAGCGCGGTGTAGGCGAGCAGCGGCGCCAGGTAGAGCAGGGCGCGCCGCGGCCACCCGCGGCGCGGCGGCACGGCGGGTTCGGCCGGCGCGGCGGCCCGGGCGGGGTTCCCCCCTCCCCGGCTCTCGTCGTCCACGGCTCGTCAGGCGCCTCCCTTGTCGCCCGGGAAAGATGGTGCCCGATCCTGTCGGTCCCATGACGGCGCCCGCGGCTGCGACCGGCCTCGGCTGACACATCGCGGCCGCCGGCGCGGTCACTCCGAAGTACAGCCCAGCAGCACTGTTCATCGAAGAGGTCACCATGCGCAGGCGGATCACCCTCCTCCTTCCGATCGCTCTGTTCGCCGCGGCACTCGCCCCGGTCGGCACCCGGGCGGCGTCACCGGGTTCCGGCACGCTCAGCTTCGCCAATCCCTCGCTCGCCTGGAGCAACAGCCTGCCGATGAACGGCAGCGCCCCCGCGGTCACTCGCGCCACCTGCCAGGCGCCGACCACCTGCGACGACTACAAGCTCACCGTCGACCGCGGCAGCGACGCGGCGGCGTATCTCACCCTCGCCCTGACGCCCACCGGCCCGCTCGCAAACGAGGAGATCATCATCTACGGGCCGGACTGCACTGACACCAGTGCGACCGCGGCCACCGCCTGCTACTCCGTTCTGGGCACGACGGTGCACCTGACCGGCCCCCCGAACGGCGACTACACCATCCGTGTGGCCTGCACGCAGTGCGCCGACGCCGGCTACTCGATGGCCGCCACCCTGGCGGCGCAGCCGCCCACGCCGCACATCCCCGGTCCCTTCGACACGAGCTTCGGCTGGAAGGTCAACCTCCTGCCCGGGACCGACGCGAAGGGCACCGCGCCCGCCAGCGCCGGCGAGCCGGGCATCTGGATCAACCAGCACGGCAAGGTGATCGTCAACACCTTCGGCCCCACCATCTGGATCTCCACCGACGACGGCAGGACCTTCTCCTTCGCCAACCAGAACATCGACGTCGGCTGCCCGTCGGGCGACGCCGACGCGGTGGTCTCCTTCGACGACGCCTACTACGCGGACAACCTCTGCCTTGCCGGCGGCACCAACCTCACCTACACCTCGCGCGACGACGGCCAGACCTGGCAGGCGGGCGGCCAGGGCCTGCCCTCACTGGCCGGCGCGCCCGACTCCGACCGGCAGTGGTACGCGCCCGATCCCAAGAACGCCGGCGTCGTCTACTTCGCGTACCACGACCTCGAAGGTCCGGACATCAACGTCTGGAAGTCCACCGACTACGGGCAGACCTTCACCCAGTACGCGCCCATCACCCTGGGCGGCTCGACGTTCGTCGACTCCAGCCAGGGCAACACCACCTCACGACCCTGGGTCGACCCCGTCGATCCCAACACGGTCAGCATGCTCTACGCCTACAACGACGCGGTCACGACCGCCACCACGCCGCCCACCGACAACGAGTTCAACCTGCGCGAGTTCGGCCTGGCCCGCTCCACCGACGGCGGCCAGAGCTGGAGCAACAACCTGGTCTACGACGCCGGGCTCACCGGCGGCCAGACCAACACCGTCGCCCACGAGTTCCCCCAGGCCACCGAGGACTCGGCGGGCAACCTCTACGTGCTCTTCAGCGAGAAGATCGGCGGCCAGACCAACACCCACATCATGATGGGCGTGCTGCCGCGCGGCGCCACCACCTTCAGCAAGGTGGTGCAGGTGGACAACGGCGGGCTGCTCTCCAACGTCTTCCCCTGGGCCTCCGCCGGCGATCCCGGCATGGTCGACATCACCTGGTACGGCTCGACGGCTGCGGACAACAACGACCACAACGCGCAGTGGTCGGAGATGTTCTCGCAGACCAGGAACGCGCTGAGCGCGAATCCGACCTTCGTGCAGAGCCGCATCAGCGGCAACCTGCCCACCCACTCCGCCGACATCTGCCTGGCCGGCACGCTCTGCGCGGTCACCGGCGGCGACCGCAACCTGGCCGACTTCCAGGGAGTTGCGGTCGATCCCTGCGGTTACGCCGAGGCGGTGTGGGACGACGACAACAGCAACTCGGCCGGCACCACCATGTTCGCCCGGCAGACCACCGGCAGCACCATCCGCCCCAGCGCAGGCTGCGGGGGCACGGCGGGTGTGCAGGCGTTGCAGCAGACCGCCTCGTCGAGCGGCGGCAACAGCGCCGCGCACGCCACCGCGCTGCCGAACACCGCGGCCACCGCTTCCGCGACCGCGCCGCTGGCGCCCATCGGCGGCGGGCTGGCGCTCTGCGCGCTGCTGGAGCTGGGCCGCCGGCGCCGCGGGAAGCTCTCGCGCTGATCGAAGAGCGAGGGCCGGGCTCACACCGCGATGGCGTGGGCCCGGCCCCGCAGACAGTGGAGAACTGCTCGGTAGGGTCGGCCTAGAGCTGCGACCGCACGGCGGCGACGACGTCGTCGACGGCGGGCAGGCAGGCGGCCTCCAGGGGCTTCGAGTAGGGCATCGGCACCTCGCGGGCGGCGACGCGCTGCACGGGCGCGTCGAGCTCGTCGAAGGCCAGCTCCTGCAGGGTGGCGGAGACCTCGGCGCCGACGCCGAAGGAGCGCCAGGACTCCTCGACGCAGACCACCCGGTGGGTCTTCGACACCGAGCGCACCAGCGCCTCGCGGTCGAGCGGGCGCAGCGAGCGCAGGTCGAGCACCTCGGCGTCGATGCCGTCCTTGGCCAGCCGGTCGGCGGCCGCCTCGGCCATGGGTACGGTGAACGAATAGGCGACCAGGGTGACGTCGCGGCCCTCCCGCACCAGGCGCGCCTTGCCGAACGGGACCAGGTGGTCGCTCTCCGGCGTCTCACCCTTCTGGGCGTACTGGCGGGAGTGCTCGATGAAGATCACCGGGTCCTCGCCGCGCATGGCGGTGCGCAGCAGGCCGGCGGCGTCGGCGGGAGTCGAGGGGGCCACCACGTGCAGGCCGGGGACGTGGGCGAACCAGGCGTCGAAGGACTGCGAATGGGTGGCGGCCAGCTGGCCCCAGCCGTTGACCATGCGGATCACCACCGGGGCGCCGAACTGGTCGCCGAACATGTGGCGCAGCTTGGCGGCGTGGTTGACGATCTGGTCGATGGCCACCAGGGCGAAGTTGGTGGTCATCAGCTCGGCGACGGGACGCAGGCCGCCCATGGCCGCGCCGACCGCGGCGCCGACGATGGCCGACTCGGCGATGGGCGTGTCGCGGACGCGCTCGGTGCCGAACTCCTCGACCAGGCCGCGGGTCACGGCGAAGGAGCCGCCGTAGGCGCCGATGTCCTCGCCGAGCAGGACCACGCGCGAGTCGCGCTGCATCTCGCCGCGCAGGGTGTCGCGGATGGCCTCACGGACGGTGGTCGTACCGGACGGGGCGAGGACCGCGCTCACCTGCTGCTCCGAGTGCTGGGGTTGATGCCGTCGGCCCGGGCCACGATCCCGTCCTCCAGGGTGCTGACGTCGGGGAAGGGGCTGCTCTCCGCGAACTCCACCGCGGCCTGCATCTCGCGCTCGACCTCGGCGGTGATCTCGTCGACGCGCGCGCTGTCGATGGCCCGCAGCTCCGCGCCGATGCGGGCGACGGGGTCGCGCTCCTTCATCACCTCGACCTCCGCCTTGTCGCGGTAGAGCTCGGGGTCGGCCATGGAGTGGCCGCGGAAGCGGTAGGTGTGGGCCTCGAGGATGGCCGGGCCCTCGCCGTTGCGGACGAAGGCGACCGCCTCGCGCATGCCGGCGGCCACGTCGCGAACGTCCATGCCGTCGACCTGCCAGGCGGGCATGCCGTAGGCGGCGGCGCGGCGGGCCACGTCGGGCACGGCCGCGGCGCGCTCGCTGCGCGTGCCCATGCCGAACCCGTTGTTCTCGCAGAGGAAGAGGATGGGCAGGCCCCAGGTGGCGGCCAGGTTGGCGGCCTCGTGGAACTCGCCGATGTTGCTGGCGCCCTCGCCGAAGACGACGCAGGCGATGGTGCCCGGCTCCTGCACCTTGGCCGCCCAGGCCAGCCCGGTGGCCAGGGTGAGGTGGCCGCCGACGATGGCGTAGCCGCCCCACATCCGCTTGCCGGCGTCGGCGAAGTGCATCGAGCCGCCGCGGCCGCCGCTGACGCCGGTGGCCTTGCCGAAGAGCTCGGCCATGCAGCGGCCGGCGTCCATGCCGCGGACCAGGGCCCAGCCGTGGTCGCGGTAGTGGGTCATGAGGTGGTCGTGAGGCTGCAGCACGCTGCTGGCGCCGACGCAGACCGCCTCCTCGCCGATGGCGAGGTGGAGGAAGCCGCCGATGCGGCCCTGCGCGTAGTGCTGGCCGGCCAGCTCCTCGAAGCGGCGGACCCGCAGCATGGCGCGGTAGACGTCCCAGGCATCGAGGTCGGGCACCGCGGAGGCGACGACGTTGGGGGCGGCGGCGGTGTGGGGCGAGAGGGCGAAGACCACTCTGACGCGTTCTCCTACTGTCTGACGACATATGTCATATGTCGGAGCGGAGGATACCACGGACCGCCGCCCCGCGTGGCCGCGCCGTAGAATCCGCGCGTGACGGCCATGCAACAACCCGAGCAGGGAGCAGCCCCCCGCTCGCTGGGTGACCCCGCACCCTTCCCCCGTGAGCGGCTCGCCGAGCGCATCCTGCGCGACCTGGGCGAGCGCATCGCCACCGGCGAGCTGGCGCCCGGGCAGCTCCTGCCCGCCGAGGCGCAGCTGGCGGCGCACTACGGCGTCTCCTCACGCGTCGTCCGCGAGGCGCTCGGGGCGCTGGCCGCGCGCGGCCTGGTCGAGGTGCGCGCCGGCAAGGGCACGGTGGTGCGCGGCGTCGACTCCTCGCCGCTGCGCGACTTCTTCGACGTCGCCCTGCGCGCCGACTCGCGCGCCATCTGGGACCTCTTCGAGCTGCGCAAGCTGGTCGAGGTGCAGATCGCCGAGCTGGCCGCGCGCCGCGCCACCAAGCTCGACGTCGAACGCTGCGAGGAGACCCTGCGCCGCCTGGAAGCCGCCGCCGAGTCCTTCGAGCCCGAGGCCTACGTCAACGCCGACATCGACCTGCACCAGGCCGTCGCCGCGGCCGCCGGCAATCGCATGCTGGGACTGCTGCTCGAAGGCCTGCGCGAACCGCTGCGCAAGGCGCGCACGCGCTCCTGGCAGGGACGCATCCGGGTCGGCCACGAGGTGCAGGACCAGCTGGCCATGCACCGCCGCATCATCGCGGCGATCAAGCGCCACCAACCCGGCGCGGCCGCCGCGGCGATGGCGCGGCACCTCGACCTGGCCGAGGTGCACCTGCGCGCCGCCGAGACCGCGGAACCCGTTCCGGCGACGCGCAGGAAGCGCTGAGCGGAATCCCCGGCGCGCTTACCAGAGCCCGGGAATCGGCGGAATCCCGTACTGGGTGAAGGCCCACTGGAAGAGGTGCTGCTCGTCGGTGTAGAGCTGCGGATCGTGCATCACCACGGCGATGACGCGATGTCCGCCACGCACGGCCATGCCCACCAGGCAGGGACCGGCGTTGCCCGTCCAGCCCGGCTTGACGCCGATGGCGTAGGGGAAGAACTCCTTCAGCCGGTTGAGGTTCTCGAGCTGGAAGGCGGGATGCGTGGGCGTCTGCGGCAGGTTGACGACGCCGCGCCAGACGATGTTGCTGAACACCGCGAAGCGGCTCATGTCGATCGAGGCCACCGCGGCCAGGTCGTACGCCGACGAGTACTGCTGCGGATCGTCGAGCCCGACCGGCGTGACGAAGTGCGAGTCGTGCAGGCCCAGCGCCTGCATCTGCGCGTTCATGGCGTCGACGAAGTTGCCCATGCCCACGGTGTCGACGGCCATGGCGGTGGCCGCGTCGTTGGCGCTGACGGTGAGCATGCCGGAGAGCAGGTCCTCGACCTTGTAGGTCTCCCCCGCCTGGATGCCCATGCGCGTCTCGTCGGAGGCCTGGGTCAGCGCGTCGGGGGTGATGGTGATCCGCTTCTGCGGACTGAAGTTCTCCAGCGCCACCAGGCTGCTGACGATCTTGGTGGTGCTGGCCGGCGGCCGCGACTGGTGCGGGTTCAGCTCCCAGAGGATCTGGTGGGTGTCGGCGTCGACGACGATGCCGGAGCCGGCCTGCACCGCCGGCGCGGCGGCATGCGAGGCACTGGCGTCGTCGAATACCACGGGCGCCTGCAGCAGGTTGAGCCCGCCGGCGGCCGGCGGGGGCGGGGGCGGCGGGGCCGGTGCGGGCGGCGGCGTGGGGGCGGGAGTGGGCGCCGGCGTGGGATCGACGACGGCCTGCTCGGCGGTCGGCGACCAGCGGCCACGCGCCTCCTTGCTGCCGATCACCCCGATCTCGGGGATGCGCGGCTGCAGCACCGCCGCGGTCACCCGCACCGGCTGCGTGCCGCCGTGTGAGAGGGAGATGGTGACGCCGGCGGTGCTGAGCACGACGGCGGTTGCAACGGCTGCACGGGCGCGGGGGGAGAAGGGCATGGGCAGGACCGGTGGGCGGTTGTTGACTGGGGCCGCCGACATGCTGCCGAAATGCACACCCCGAATAGGTCACGGCGCTGTTACCGGACGCGAAAGAAGACCGGGCGTACCGGAACGTTAGGTTCCGGACGTAGCGGGATTCGCGGCACACCTGTACCATGCAGCCGCCTCACGCCAATTCCCTTACACGGACTGACTTTTCACCGGTACTGTGCACTTTTCTCTGCGCCGCCGTCCGACCCTGCGCGCCGCCCGCCTCGGCGCCACCGTCGCGCTGATCGCGCTGACGCTGACATCCCTCACCAATGCGGCGAGGCCACAATCGAACAGCGTCCCTGTTGCATTGCGCGACGCCGGACTGCGCCTCGGAGAGCGCATTCCGGCGCGGCCTGACAGCGGCGTGGTGCACTACAGTGCGCCGCCGAGTTCGCCCAAGCCGTCCGCGCGCGTGACCGCCGGTCCGCCCGCGCCCGCACCCCCCGCGGCCACCGCCGCCCCCGCTCCACCCGCTCCCGCAGCGCCCAGGCCGCCCACCCGCCAGGTGCTCGGCTTCGCGCCCTACTGGACGCTCGACACCTGGCGGGAGTGGCGCCTGCAGGACCTCTCCGCCATCGCCTTCTTCGCGGTGACCGTCGACGGCGACGGCAACACCGTGGCCGACGAGAGCTGGCCCTCCTGGCAGGGCCAGGAGCTGACCGACATGGTCGACACCGCGCACCGCGCGGGCGTGAAAGTCCTCGTCACCGTCAAGTGCTTCGACGACGACCAGCTCAACAGCATCCTCACCGACGCCGACAACCTGCGCCGGGCGGAGCGGACGGCCACCGACCTGGCCCGCATGCGCAACCTGGACGGCGTGGTCGTCGACTTCGAGGGCCTCAACGACCACCCCGGCATGCGCCAGGGCATGAGCGAGTACGTGGCCGGCCTGCGCGCCGGCCTCAACGCCTGGAAGCCCGGCACGCAGGTGGTGGTGGCCACCTACACCAGCTCCGCGAAGTACGGCGACGGGCTCTTCGACATCCGGACCATGACCCCCTCGGTCGACGCCTTCTTCGTGATGGCCTACGACATGCAGGGCGACAACACGCCGGGCCACGCCTCCTCGACGGCCCCGCTGCAGGCCGGGCAGTTCAACGACACCGACACCGTCAGCCAGTACCTGTCAGTGACGAGTCCCGACAAGGTGATCCTCGGCGTGCCCTATTACGGGTACAAGTGGAGTGTCAACTCACCTGATCGCAACGCCGAGGTGAGCGGCGACCCCGAGCCCACCACCTACAGCCAGATGCTGTCCGACTTCGCCTGCGCGCAGAGCCTGGGCTGGCACGACGGCGGCAGCATGCCCTGGGCCACCTGGTACTCGCCGGCCGCCGGCGACCCCTGCGGCGCCAACCTGGGCACCTGGCGCGAGCTCTACTTCGACAGCGCGACGACCATCGGCCAGAAGTACGACCTGGTCAACCGCAGCAACCTGCGCGGCACCGGCATGTGGGCGCTCGGCTTCGACTCGGGACACGCCGAGCTCTGGGACACCCTGGAGAGCCACGTCACCGCGGCGCACTAAGCGGCAGGCGGGCGAGCACCTCGTAGACGCTGCCGCCCGGCCCCGGGTGGGAGCGGTACAACCGCACCTCCTCCACCGCGAAGGCGGGCAGTGACTCGGCGGCGAAGCGGTGCCAGCGCGTGCGCGACGCCTCGTCGAAGCGGCGGCGCGGCCGGCCCAGGGTGACGTGCGGCGTGAAGGCGCGCTCCTCGCGCGGGAACCCCTGGCGTTGCAGGGCGTCCTCCAGCGCCCGCTGCAGCGCCGCGGTCTGCGCCTGTCCCTCCTCCATGCCGATCCAGAGCACGCGCTCGTCGCCGTCGCGCGGGAAGCAGCCGAGGCCGCCGATCTTCGCGGTATAGGGCTGCAGGCCCGCCACCGCGTCGCTCGCGGCACGCACCACCGTGTCCGCCTGCTCCTCGTCGATGCTCGCGAAGAAGTGCAGGGTGAGGTGCAGGCCCTCGCCGCGCACCCAGCGCACGTCGGGCAGTGCGGCGCGCAGGCGGTCGAGCAGGCGCACGCCGTCGTCGTAGGCGGGCGGCGTCACCGGCACGGCGAGGAAGGCGCGCATCGCCGCCGCGTCAGTGCGCGATGGCGGTGGCGCTCGCGCTCGGCGACGGCGACGCCGAGGCGCTGACGCAGGGCTGCTCCGCGGAGGCGATGAGCACGGTGAGCTGGTCCTGGCTGCAGTACTGGGCGATGGCGTCGAGGATCGACTGCAGGAACCAGTCGGGCCGCTCCTTGACCGTGTACGTCTTCGGCGCGGCGACCAGGATGCGATGCACGGCGTAGCCCTGCGCGCTCACCGAGTCGACGCGGATGATCTCGTACCCCGCCTGGTCGCGCAGCGGCGCGGAGACGAGCTGTCCCGGCTTCAGCGCACGCACCGCGGTGGCGAAGGTGGCGTCGGCGGCGGTGAGCTGCGCCGTGGTCTGCACGCCCATGTCGCCGCCCTTGTCGCGCGTGCCGTCGTCGTCGGAGACCTGCTTGGCGATAGCCGCGAAGTCGCCGCCCGCGGCGATCTGCTGCAGCACCTGCTGCGCGCGGTCGCGGGCGAAGACATCCTCGAGGCGCTGCTCGTCGAGCCGGGAGCGGATCTCGTCGCGCAGCTGCTCGAGCGAGCCGCCGGCCTCGGCGAGCTGCGTCTGCAGCGCCTGCATGCCACCGGCCGTCTGCGCGTCGGCGTCGACCTCCTTCTGCACGTCGGCGTCGCTGATGGCGACGTGGCGGTAGGCCGCCTCCTGGGCGATCACCGAGTCGATGATCAGGCTCTTGAGCACGCTGGCGCGGAGCTCGTCGAGCATGGCGTTGTAGCCGCTCGACCCCGGCTGCGGGGCGCCCGCCTGCTGCGCGGCGGTGAGCACGCTGTTCATGCGCAGGTCGAAGAGGCTGCGGGGGATGGCCTGCTTGCCGACCCGCGCCACCGGCCCCTGGGGCGCGGGCGAGGATCCGGTCGAGGAGCCGCAGGCGGCGAGCAGGAGTGCCGCCGCCGCCAGCGAGGCGGCCCGAGCGTGATGCAGGCGCATGCCGCGGGGCAGTCTACCGGCTCGACGCGGCCTCCCCGCCCTGGCGCAGCGGCGAGCTCAGCGCCGTGTAGACGCCGGCCACCCCGACGACCACGGCGCCGATGCTGATGGCCCGGAACACCGAGTGCCCGAAGAGGCCGTACACCAGCGTGCCCATCGGCTGCAGGCCGGCGAAGATGGTCACGTAGATGCCCAGCAGGCGGCCGCGCAGGGCGGGATCGGTCTCGGTCTGCAGCAGCGTGGTCATCGAGGTGTTCATGCCCAGAAAGCCGAGGCTGATGCCCACCAGCGCGGGGATGGCCACCGCCAGCGTCGACGACGAGGCCAGCGAGAACAGGCTGCCCGCATAGATGAAGGCGCCGGCCAGCAGCATCAGCCGCCGGGTGCGCACGCTGCCACCCATGGTGGCCAGGAACACGCTGCCCACCAGTGCGCCGACGCCGCCGGTGGTGTAGAGCAGGCCGAGCACCTGCGAGCCGGCGTGCAGGCGGTCGTGCGCGTAGACGGGCAGGTAGGGCATGTACGAGACGCCGAAGAAGCTCAGCGCCGCCGCGCAGACGGTGAGACGCAGCACCAGCGGGTTGCGGCGCAGCTCGCGCAGGCCTTCGACGAAGTCGCCGCGCGCGGTGTGCCGTCCCTCGCGCCGCCGGGGCGGGATGTTCGGGACGATGGTGGCCAATACGGTGATGGGCGCGATGTAGGCGAGGGAGAGCGCCGCGAAGCAGATGGCCGGTCCCGCAGCGCCGATCAGCAGCCCGGCGATCGAGGGTCCGGCGATGCGGGTCAGGCTCATGGCCACCGAGGTGAGCGCCACCGCGTTGACCACCCGCTCGCGGTCGACCAGGTCGGCCACCAGCGCCTGGCGGGTGGGCAGGTCGAGCGAGTCGGCGGAGCCGAAGACGACCGCCACCAGCATCACCGCGGCCAGGCTCGCGTGGTGTGTGGCCACCAGGATGGCCAGCACCCCGGCGCTGATGCCCAGTGTCGACTGGGTGAAGAGCAGGATGCGCCGCCGCGGCATGCGGTCGGCCAGCACCCCGCCGAAGAGCGAGAGCACCACCGCGGGCAGCCCGTCCGCGGCCGCCACCGCGCCCACCGCCGTGGTGCTGTGGGTCTGCTGGTACACGTAGTAGCCCAGCGCCACCACCTGCATCCAGGTGCCCAGGAAGACCGGCCACTGCGCCCCCCAGTACCAGCGGAACGGCCGCACCGCCAGCGCCGGCGGCGGCCAGCGGCGCACCGCCTCGACCGGCGCGGGGCGCGGCGCCTGCGCCGCCTCCGCGCTGAGCACCGCGCCCATCTCGGCCGCCACCGGCGGCGCGCTGATCCCCGAGCCCTCCCCGACGATCACCCCGCGCTCGTCGGCGGCGCTCGGCTCCGGCTGCATGCCCCGCATCATCGCCGATCCGGGCGCGACGCCCTCAGCGCGGTTCGCGGACGGGGAGTCCGAGGCTCGCCGCGTTGGTGGCCAGCGGGCCGTCGAACGCCCAGAGTTCGGCGCCGAGCGATTGCGCAAGCGCCAGGTAGGCCGCGTCGTACGCGCTCCTGCGGCGCAGCCGCAGTGCCAGGTCCGTCACGCCGGCGCCGCCGGCCAGCGGGTGGTACACGATGGGCAATGCATCGACCAGACGCCAGAGGGACTCGGCGCGATCCGCCGGAAGTGCCCCAGCGTGGATGAGCCGCGTCATGCCACTGGCCACCTCGTACGGCATGAGACTGGGAGCGTGCACCCGCTCGCCGCGCGTGACCCACTCCCGCATCGCGCGCTGCGCCGCCTCCCGCCGGCTGTCACCGCTGACGAGCACCAGCACCACGCTGGCGTCGACGACGACCGCCACCTATGCGGGCTTGATGCGCGGGCGCCGGTCCAGCTCCACGCGCACGTCCGCGGCGACCCGCGCCGCATCGACGGCGGGCAGGTCGGCAGTCAGTGCGGCCAGTCGATCGAGCGCGTCGAGTCCGCGAGCATCGCCCTCTCCCCGTCGCTCGGCGGACCGGGAGAGGCTGGCATGCAGCAGCACCCGGGCCAGGGTTCCCGGCTTCACGCCCAGGTGCGACGCCTCGGCGAGGAGCCGGTCGTAATCCGGATCGTCGAGCCGCAGGGTGACGGGGCGGGTCATGCCACCGAGTGTATACAAACGATGCGAAACGATGCGTGATGAGCGGCGAGGGCGCCCTGACGGCGAATCGCCGCCCCTCAGACGACCACTTCCTCCGGGGTCAGGGCGCCGCCGTCGCCGAAGCGGGCAGGCGAGAAGGGGGTGAGATCGATGGCGGGCGGGCGGGCGAGGATGAGGTCGGCGAGCAGGGCGCCCATGGCGGGGGCCTGCATGAAGCCGTGGCCGCTGAAGCCGCAGCAGAGCCAGAAGCCGGGCAGGGCGGGGGATTCGCCGGCGATGGCCTGGTTGTCGGGCGAGACCTCGTAGAGGCCGGCCCAGCCGGTGTGGATCTCGGCGCGGTCGAGGACGGGCAGGCGCCAGGTGGCGTGCTCGATGAGGTGCTCGAGGAAGTCCCAGGAGACCGAGGTGTCGAAGGAGGTGGGCTCGTCGGGATCGCTCATGCCGAGCAGCAGGCCTGCGCCCTCCTCGTGGAAGTAGAAGGAGGTGCGGAAGTCGACGGTCATCGGCGCCGGGCGCCGCGAGAGCGCGAAGGGCTCGGTGACGAAGATGTGCCGCCGGAAGGGCCGCACCGGCAGCTCCACGCCCGCCATGCGTCCCACCAGTGCCGCGTACGGCCCCGCACAGTTGACGACAAGGGGGGCAGAAACCGTGGCGCCGTCGGCGGTGCGCACGCCGGTCACCCGACCACGGGAGCGGAGCACCTCGCTGACCTCGCAGCCCTCGACGATCAGCGCGCCCGCACGCCGCGCCGCGCCCGCGTAGCCCGCGGTCACCTCGTTGGGACCGGCCAGCCCGTCGCTGGGACAGAAGCTGCCGCCGTGCAGGTCGTCGGTGCGCAGCTCGGGCACCAGCGCGCGCACGCCCTCGACGTCGAGCAGCTGCACGTCGCGCAGCCCGACCGCTCGCTGCATCTCCACGTTGCGGGCGAACTGCTCCTGCTCCTCCGCGCTCGAGGCCACGAACAGGTAGCCGACCTGGCGCAGGTCGGCGGTGGCGCCCAGCTCCTCGGGGAAGCGCTCCAGCATGCGCATGCTCATCATGCCGACGCGCACGTTGACCTCGGTGGCGAACTGCTGGCGCACTCCGCCCGCGCAGCGCGCCGTCGACCCCTCGCCGAGCGAGCCGCGCTCCAGCAGCAGCGGCTTGATGCCGTCGCGGGCCAGGTGGTAGGCGAGCGAGCAGCCCACCACGCCGCCGCCGATGATGACGCACTCCGCGGTGCCGGGCAGGGAGTGCGTGGCCATCAGTCCCCGCGGCCTACGCGGTGACCGCCTGCGGCGCCAACGCCGCCTGCGGCAGCGGAGCGCCGTCGAGGAAGGCACAGAGCACGTCGAGCTGGCGGCGCACGAACTCCTGGTTCCAGCCGTGCCCCGCCTCCTCGATGACCGCGAGCTGCACGCAGGGCAGCCGCTCGGCCAGCCCGCGCAGCGCCTCCACGTCGACGATCTTGTCGTCCGACGCGGCGAGGATCAGGGTTGGCCGCGTGCGCGCCGACAGGCCGTCGACATCGCGCCGCCGCAACCCGTCGCGCAGCCATTCGCGCGTGGCCCGTGGGTTCGCCCGCGTCTGGTTGCGGAAGTTCATGTCAGCCGCGGCAGCATCGACGTCGGAGCCCTCGACCATGAGCCGCTTGTAGAGGTCGCTGACCAGCCGCCGCCGCGACAGCCAGAGGATGCCGCCGAACACGCCCGGCGCCGTCATCGCCCCCGCCTGCAGGTGGAAGCGCCGCCGCACCAGCGAGGGATCGAGCAGCGGCGTGTGCAGGATCAGCCGCCCCACGCGATCGCCGAAGCGCTCCGCCAGCACCAGCGCGGGCGAGGCGCCCAGGCAGAGCCCGCCGAGGTCGAAGCGCTCGACGCCGAGCGAGTCGAGCAGCGGCTCGACCGCGTCCGCGATGGCCTCGGCGGTGTGCTCGCCGTGCAGCGGGTCGCTGCTGCCGAAGCCGGGCAGGTCGGGGATGACCAGCGTGCGCCGCGCCGCCAGCGCCTCGTACCAGGTGTCGAAGTTCTCCGCCGAGCCGAGGAAGCCGTGGCAGAGCAGCAGCGGCTCGCCGTCGCCCATGGTGACGTAGCGCATGCGGCGCGACCCGTGCCACACCTCGCGGTCGCGGACTTCAACGGCCAGGGCTCACGTCTCCACGTCGATCTGGGCGCGCTGCAGGTGGCCGCTGTAGTCGATGTAGATCGACTTCCATTCGCTGAACTCGTCGAGCGCCTGGCGGCCCGCCTCGCGGTGCCCGTTGCCGGTGTCCTTGATGCCGCCGAAGGGAAGCTGGATCTCGGCGCCGATGGTCGGCGCGTTGACGTAGACGATGCCGGCCTCCAGCTCGTTGACGGCACGGAAGGCGGTGCGCAGGTCGCGCGTGTACACCGCCGCGGAGAGCCCGTAGCGCGTGCCGTTGGCCACCCCGAGCGCCTCGTCGACCGACTCGACGGGCAGGATCACCGTGGTGGGCCCGAAGATCTCCTCCTGGGCGATGCGCATGTCGGGGCGCACCGCGTCGAAGATGGTGGGGCGGTAGAACCAGCCGTCCGACAGGCCGCCGTCGCGCGCCACCTCGCCACCGGCCACCAGGTGGGCGCCCTCGCCGGCGCCGATCTCGGTGTACTCGTGGACGCGGCGGAGCTGTCCCTCGTTGATCACCGGGCCGACCTGGACGTCCTCGCGCAGCCCGTCGCCGAGGCGCAGAGAGGCGGCGCGCGCGGCGAGCTGCTCGGTGAAGGCGCCGAGCACGCCGCGCTGCACCACCATCCGCGACGACGCCGTGCAGCGCTGCCCGCTGGTGCCGAAGGCGCCCCACAGCGCGCCGTCGACGGCCAGCTCGACGTCGGCGTCGTCGAGCACCACGATGCCGTTCTTGCCACCCAGCTCCAGCGAGCACTTCTTGAGCTGCTGGCCGCAGATCTCGGCGATGTGGCGGCCCACCTGGGTCGAGCCGGTGAAGCTGATGCCGCGCACCAGCGGATGGCGCACGATGGCCTCGCCGCACTCCTCGCCGCGGCCGAACACGATGTTGACAACTCCGGCCGGAAGTCCCGCCTCCTCGAAGGCCTCGACGAAGCGCAGGGCGCAGGCGGGGGTGTCGCCGGCCGGCTTGAAGACCACCGTGTTGCCGGCCATGATCGCCGGGAAGATCTTCCAGGAGGGGATGGCGATGGGGAAGTTCCAGGGCGTGATGCAGCCGACCACGCCGAGCGGCTGGCGCATGGTCATCGCCCACTTGTCGCGCAGCTCGCTGGGCACCGTCTCGCCGAAGGCGCGGCGGCCCTCTCCGGCGATGAACTTGCCCATGTCGATGGCTTCCTGGGTGTCGCCGCGGGCCTCGACCAGCACCTTGCCCATCTCCCGGGTCATCAGCCGGGCGATCTGCTCCTTGTCGCGCTCCAGGATCTGCGCGGTGCGCAGGATGATCTCGCCGCGCGCCGGCCAGGGGGTGCCCCGCCAGCCGGGCAGCGCCGCCGCCGCCGCGCGAGCGGCCTCGTCGACGTCCTCCGCGCCGCTGCGCGGGAAGACACCGATCACCTCCGACGCGTGCGCGGGGTTGCGCGACTCGAATGTGGCACCACCGCGCGCCTCACGTCGCTGCCCTCCGATCACGTTGAGTCCGGTGATGACAGACGTGGAGGTGAAGCTCATGCCACCGCCTCCCGGATGCTCTGCTCCAGCACGTCCAGGCCGCGCTCCAGCTCGCCCTCGGGAATGGTCAGCGGCGGCGCCAGCCGGATGACGTTCTCGTCCGGCCCGGCGCTGAGCAGCAGCACGTCGCGCTGCAGCGCCCGGTTGCGGACGTCGGTGACCAGATCTGCCGCGGGCCGCCCGCCGGCGTGCATGAACTCCAGGCCGATCATCAGCCCCAGCCCGCGCACGTCGGCCAGCTCGGGCACCTCCGCCTGCCAGGACCGCGCCCGCGCCATCACCTTCCCGCCCAGCGCGGCCGCGCGCTCGCAGATCCGCTCCGACTCCAGCACCCGCACCGTGGCGATGGCGGCGGCGCAGGCCACCGGGTTGCCGCCGAAGGTGGTGCCGTGGTCGCCGGGATGCCAGGCGCGCATGATCGCCGCGGGGGCGACGATGCCGCCGATGGGCAGCCCGCTGCCGAAGCCCTTGGCCACGCAGAGGATGTCGGGCCGCACGCCCCAGTGGTCGACGGCGAAGTTGCGACCGGTGCGGCCCACCCCGCTCTGCACCTCGTCGGCCACCAGCAGGATGCCGTGCTCGTCGCAGATGCGGCGCAGGTTTGGCAGGAACTCCGCCGGCGGCACCACATAGCCGCCCTCGCCGAGCACCGGCTCGACGACGATGGCGGCCACGTCGGACGGCGCCACCGTGGTGGAGAAGAGCCGCTCGATCTCCTCCCCGGCCGCCACCGCGCAGCGCCCCGAGGCGTCCGGCGGACAGTGGCGGAAGCAGTACGGATACTCGACGTGGTGCACGCCGGGCAGGAACGGGCCGATGCCCTGGTGGTACTTGGCCTTCGAGGCGGTCAGCGTCACCGCGCCGTAGGTGCGCCCGTGGAAGGCGCCGCGGAAGGCGATGATCTCGCTGCGCCCGGTGGCCTTGCGGGCCAGCTTGAGCGCCGCCTCCACCGCCTCGGCGCCGCTGTTGCCGAAGAAGACGGTGTCGAGCCCCTCGGGGGCGATGCGCACCAGCGCCTCGGCGGCCTCGACGATGAGCGGGTTGAGGGTGGTCACCGAGGTGTGCCAGAGCTTGTCGACCTGCTCGTGCACGGCGGCCAGCACGGCGGGATGGCGATGGCCCAGGTTGACCACGCCGATGCCGCTGCCGAAGTCGAGGACGTCGCGGCCGTCCACGGTGTGGAGGTGGGCGCCCTCGGCGCGATCGACGACGAGGTCCGAGTAGCGCGCGTAGCAGGGTGCCAGCAGCTCGGCGTCGCGCTCGCGCCAGAGCTGGGCGTCGCCGACGCCGAGGGGTGCTGTCTGGGACACGGATTGCTCTCCGGGGATTGGGGGCGGATACGTTCAGGTGGCCAGGCGCAGCGCGCCCGCGGGCGGCGGGTTGCCGCGCACCGTCCACCAGCGCCCCAGGCGCACCGGAAAGCCCCCTTCGAGCACAGAGGTCACCTCGTGGTGTTGGCGGCCGGCCGGGCCGGCCCGTCCTCCGCCAGGGTACTGCGATGCGGGGCGGTTCGCCCGAGCCGGCCCAGGGAGAGGAAGCCGGCGAACATGACGGCGATGCCGATCGCCTCGTAGACCCCCAGGGTGGAGAGGCTGCCGCCGACGCTCTTGGCCGCCGAGAAGCCCGAGGCGATGAGCAGCGCCCCGGCGGTGAGCAGCACGTTGCAGACCACCCGGTCCAGTCCCGCCCGGGTGCGCGCGAAACGCCAGGCCGACCAGGCCGAGCCGCCGCAGAGCACGATGGTGCCGACGATGTTGAAGACCACGGCCGCCACGTAGAGCGGGTTGCCGTGGCCGGTGACGGCCTCGCCGAGCACGCCAGACGTGCTGTGCAGCCGGGCCGCGTCGACCGGCACGAACGCGGCGTCGACGGCCACCACCAGGGTCAGCGCAAGCAGCACGGCGGCGCTCACCCGGCCCACCCGCGGCGGAGCCAGCAGGAACACCGTCCCCAGGGCCAGGTAGATGACTCCGAGCACCCCGCCGAGCAGGTAGAAGGCGCGGAAGAGCGGCACCGAGAAGCCGGAGTGCTCCCCGATCGCCTGGGTCAGCGCGGCCGCGGCGAAGATGAACAACCCGGCCGCCCAGGCGGCGAAGGCGGACGCCCGGCGGGCCCGCCAGCGCAGGGCGACAACCACGCCAAACGCGGCAGCAAGGGCGGCGGCGACGGCGGATGCGGCGATGGGCGAACGTCCTCCGCGCGGGTGGGAATGGCGGGCTGTCCAGAGGCGGGAAACGCCTCCAATACCACAATCGACAGCCCTCCGGCGCGCGCCACGCGCATTCGGTGGGCTGAATTGACAACGGGCGCGTGCAGGAGTACACAGAGGGACGCCAATTGGGGCGTTCGCATGTTCGCCCTGCCACGGAGAACGAGGTCCAGCGAGCTCCCAAGCGCAGGACCACCATTCGAAATCAGGAGGTCAGATGCAACGCACCCACACGCGGTTGGTGCCCATCCTCGGCGCCCTGTCACTGGCCGTGCTCGCAGGTTGCGGAACCTCGAACAACACCTCGGGCGGAGGTTCGGGGGGCAGCGGCGATCTCGGTTCCTGCACGGGCAGCGTCACCCTGGCCACCGACCTTCCGGTCAGCGGCAGCGACGCATCCGACGGCAAGCCCACCCAGAACGGCGCGCAGCTGGCTGTCGACCAGGCCAACAAGAACAAGACGCTGGGCGGCTGCACCATCAAGTTCACCGCCAAGGACGACGCCTCGGTCGCCCTGGGCAAGCACGACCCGCAGCAGGGCGCGCAGAACATCACCGAGCTGGCCGGCGACGCGTCGGTACTCGGCGTGGTCGGCCCCTTCAACTCCAACGTGGCCACCGCGGAGCTGCCCATCGCCAACAAGGCCAACCTGGTGATGGTCAGCCCGTCCAACACCAACCCCGGCCTGACCATCGTCGGCAGCAACCCGGACATCAACACCAACTCGCTGAAGCCGACCGGCAACACCACGTACTTCCGCGTCTGCACCACCGACATCGGCCAGGGCAAGGCGGACGCGCAGGTCGCCGCCCAGACGCTGGGCGCCAAGAAGGCGTACGTGTTCGACGACCAGGAGACCTACGGCAAGGGTCTCGCCGACCAGTTCGAGAAGTTCTACACCCAGGACGGCGGCACCGTGGCCAAGCGCGTCTCGCTGCCCGGTGACACCAAGGACTTCTCGGCTCAGCTCACCGAGGCCAAGGGCCTGGGTGTCGACGTCGTCTTCTTCGGCGGCACGTCGTCCAACGGCGGCGGCATCATCAAGAAGCAGATGGCGACGGTCATGCCCAACGTCAAGTTCGTGGGCGGTGACGGCATCGTCGACGGCGAGTTCTTCACCGAGGCCGGCGCGCAGTCCGAGGGTGCCTACGGCACCGTCGCCGCACCCGACCCGACCAAGCTGAGCACCGCGGCCAAGTTCGTCACCGACTACAACGCCGCCTTCGGTGCCGCCCCCGGCGCGTACTCGGCCAACGGCTACGACGCCATGAACATCGTCATCCAGGCCGTCAAGAGCGCCATCAGCAGCAACGGCGGCAAGCTCTACAGCAGCGGCACCGCCTTCCGCGAGGCGGTTCGCAAGGCGATGCTGCAGACGTCGTACGACGGCGCCATCGGCCACACCGCCTTCGACCAGAACGGCGACACCACCAACGTCCTGCTCACCGTCTTCGTGGCCAAGGGCGGCGCCTGGACGTACTCGGCGACGGTCAAGACCTCGGTCTGACCCACCGGAGCCGGCACGGCTCCGCATCACAGTTTCCTGGCGCGGGGAGCCCCCACTCGGGGCTCCCCGCATGTACTCTCCCTCCGTCAGCCCCGCGACCCACCGGGTCGCCGTCTCCTGGATCGTCGAGCCAGCCCGCTCCCGGAGGATCGTCAAGCGTGCCCAACGGTGAGGCTGCCGCGGCGGCCGTCGTCGAGCCGCCCGCGGTCATCGCACCGCCCCTGCTGACCCGGTTCCGCCTGCGCTTCGCGGCCATCTCGGCGCAGTTCTTCCTGGCTTTCATGATCGCCGCCTTCGTCGCCCTCATCGCCTTGGTCTTCGCCAACAAGGGCGGCAACGAGACCGGCGCGCAGCTCATCAACGGGCTCTACCTGGGCGGCATCTACGCGCTCATCGCCGTCGGCTACACCATGGTCTACGGCATCATCGAGCTGATCAACTTCGCCCACGGCGACGTCTTCACCTTCGGCGGCATGCTCTCGGTGTGGATCGGCGCCCTGCTGGGCAAGGTCGGTCTCGACATGACCAAGCTGGCCACCAGCAATTTCGGCGGCCTGGTCGCGGCGCTGCTGATCATCTTCCCGCTGACCATGCTCTGCACCGGTCTGCTCGGCGTCACCATCGAGCGAGTCGCCTACCGCCGGCTGCGCAACGCGCCGCGGCTGGCGCCGCTGATCACGGCGGTGGGCATGTCGTTCTTCCTGGAAGGCATCATGTTCGTCACCGCGGGCAGCGGCAACTACGGGGCGCAGAAGGAGAACTGGATCACCGGCACGGCCTTCACGGTGCACGGCGTGCAGGTCTTCTGGCCGCAGCTCTTCGTCATCCTGGTGGCGGTGATCATGATGGTCGCCCTGCAGGTCTTCGTCCGCTTCACCCGCATCGGCAAGGCCATGCGGGCCACCGCGCAGGACCGTGACGCCGCGCTGCTCAGCGGCATCAACATCAATCGCACCATCTCGGTGACCTTCTTCATCGGCTCCGCGATGGCCGGTGCCGGCGCGGTGGTCTACGCCATCTACTACGACCTGCTGCAGTGGAACCTGGGCTTCAAGTTCGGCATCATCGCCTTCACCGCGGCAGTTCTGGGCGGGATCGGCAACATCCTGGGAGCAGGCATCGGCGGCTTCCTCATCGGGCTCATCGCCGTGTTCGGCTCGGAGCTGATCGGCGGGGCCTGGAGCAACTCGATCATCTTCGCCATGCTCATCACCGTGCTGGTGCTGCGACCCACCGGCCTGCTCGGCATGCGGGTGCCCGACCGTGCCTGACATCGCCGACCCCCAGGCCCGCGTCGACCTGCCCGACACCGGACGGCAGACCCGCGCGGCCGAAAGCAGCGCCGTGCTCTGGCTGGTGCTCGCCGGCGGCGTGCTGCTGCTGCTGCTCGGCTGGCTGCTGCCCTGGTTCGTCGAGCAGACCGCAAGCGGCGTCGGCCACAGCCCAATGGACGTCATCGTCTCCTCTCCCACCGGCATCGGCTGGCTGGCGGTCTGGGCCATGGGCATCTGCATGCTGGCGCTGCTCGCCGGTGTCGGCTACGACGTCTTCGCGCAGCTCACCGAGCGCGCCACGCCCTTCCGCTGGAGCCGCATCCGCGCCGGCCTCGCCATCCTCGGCGGGCTCTGCGTGCTGCTGATCTTCATCCTCGTGGTCACCCGCAGCGAGCTGGTCTTCGGCGACCAGACGCCCGACGCGCTGACCGACAACGCGGTCTGGATGATGCTCACCGGCTTCGGGCTGCTGGCCTTCAGCTACGGGCTGCGGCCCTGGGTGGTGACACACGGCGGCCTGGCCTTCACCGCCGTGGCCTTCGTCGTCGGCGGCCTCTTCCCGCTGATGTTCAACCAGTCCCCCGGGTTCGTGGTCTGGGGTGCGCAGTTCGCCGGCATCTACACGCTGCTGGCCCTGGGCCTCAACGTGGTGGTCGGTTTCGCCGGGCTGCTCGACCTCGGCTACGCGGCCTTCTTCGCCATCGGCGCCTACAGCACGGCCTCGCTCTCCTCGGCGGCGCACGGCATCCACCTGCCCTTCTGGGTGATCATCTTCATCGGCGCCGCGGCGGCGGGTCTGTTCGGCGCCCTGCTCGGCGCACCGACGCTGCGGCTGCGCGGTGACTACCTGGCCATCGTCACCCTCGGCTTCGGCGAGATCGTCCCCGACGCCGCCAGGAACAGCCTCTTCGGCAACCTGGCGCGTCCCTCGACCGGCGGCCCCAACGGCATCTCCGGCGTCGACTCCCCCGCCTTCCCCACCCACGGCCACGCCATCTTCGACTACGGGCTGTTCGGCGCCAACCCGCGCCCGTACTACTACACCATCCTGATACTCGTGGCGCTGATCGTGGTGGTGCTGCGCAACGTGGAACGCTCACGCCTGGGCCGCGCCTGGGTGGCCATCCGCGAAGACGAGGTGGCCGCCGCCGCCACGGGCATCAACACGGTGCAGACCAAGCTGCTCGCCTTCGCCATCGGCGCCTCGGTGTCGGGCTTCGCGGGCGCCTTCTTCGGCGCCATGCTGGGCACGGTGACGCCGGACAACTTCGAGTTCGCCGTCTCCGTCACGGCGCTGACCACCGTGGTGCTGGGCGGCATCGGCAACATCACCGGGGTCATCGTCGGCGCACTTCTGGTCAGCTTCGTCATCTTCTGGGTGCTGCCCGGGCTGCAGGAGTGGATGGGCACCGTGGGCAACACGGTCGGCATCAGCGGGCTGAGCACCATCCAGTACAGCGACTACAAGTACGTGGTCTACGGCCTGATCCTGATCGGCATCATGCTGCTGCGACCATCCGGGCTCCTACCCAGCCGGGCGCGCAAGGTCGAGCTGGAGACCGGCGCCGAGTCCGAGCCGCTGGCCGCGGTGCGGGAGACGGGCTGATGGCGCTGCTCGAGGTCGACCGCATCGTCAAGCGCTTCGGCGGCCTGCTCGCCGTCAACGACGTCAGCTTCGCGGTGGACACGGGCGAGATCGTCTCCATGATCGGCCCCAACGGCGCCGGCAAGACGACCGCCTTCAACTGCATCACCGGGCTCTACCCGCTGAGCGGCGGCGACGTACGCTTCGGCGGCTACAGCCTGATGGGCATGCCGCCGCACCGCATCACCAAGCTGGGCATCGCCCGCACCTTCCAGAACATCCGGCTCTTCTCCTACATGACCGCGGTCGACAACGTCATGGTCGGCGAGCACTGCCGCATGCACGCACACGTGTGGGACGCGCTGCTGCACACGCCCACGGCACGCAACGAGGAGCGCGCCGTGGAGGCGCGCGCGCTGCAGACGCTGCGCAAGCTCAGCCTGGAGCGCTACGCCGACGTCTACGCGCGCAACCTGCCCTACGGGCTGCAGCGGCGGCTGGAGATCGCCCGCGCCCTGGCCAGCGGGCCCCGCCTGCTGCTCCTCGACGAGCCCGCCGCGGGCCTCAACCCGCAGGAGAAGGTGGAGCTGATGGGGGTCATCTCCCGGCTGCGCGACGACGGGCTGACCATCTTCCTCATCGAGCACGACATGCGCGTGGTCATGGGCATCAGCGACCGCATCGTGGTCCTCGACCACGGCGAGAAGATCGCCGAGGGCTCACCCAAGGAGGTGCGCGAGGACCCGCGGGTGATCGACGCCTACCTCGGCCACGGCGCCAGCGAGGCGATGCGCACGGCATGACCGAGCAGTCCACTCGGCCACTGCTGGAGCTGCGCGACGTCGACGTCTTCTACGGCCGCATCCAGGCGCTGCGCGGCGTCTCGCTGAGCGTCGGTGACGGCGAGATCGTGGCCCTGATCGGCAGCAACGGCGCGGGCAAGACCACCACGCTGCGCACCATCAGCGGCCTGGTGCGGCCGGCGCACGGCGAGGTCGTCCTCGACGGCGTGCCCATCCACACCATCGGCGCCGAGAAGATCGCGCGCATGGGCGTGGGCCATTCGCCCGAAGGGCGGCGCCTGTTCTCGCGCATGACGGTGCGCGAGAACCTGGAGATGGGCGCCTACGCGCGCAGCGACGTCTCCCGGGTGCGCGACGACTACGAGCGCGTGTACACCCTGTTCCCCCGCCTGCGTGAGCGGCAGGGACAGCTGGCCGGCTCGCTGAGCGGCGGCGAGCAGCAGATGGTGGCCATCGGCCGCGCCCTGATGGCCAGCCCGCGCGTGCTGCTGCTCGACGAGCCCTCGCTGGGCCTGGCGCCGATCCTGGTCGACGCCATCTTCGAGGTCATCAAGGAGATCAACAGCAACGGCACCGGCACCACGGTGCTGCTGATCGAGCAGAACGCGCGCCTGGCCCTGGCCACCGCCGGCCGCGCCTACGTGCTGGAGACGGGCAACATCGTCATGGAGGGACCGGCCCGGGAGCTGGCCGAGTCCCCGGAGGTCCGGCGCGCCTATCTTGGCGTCTGAGATGGCAGGCCGAAGCTCCTCCAGCTCCTCGTCCCACGACGGCGGCGGCTCGCGCCGCGGCACCTCCCCACGCTCCACGGCCGCTCCGGCGCGCCCCTCCCGGCGCGGTCGCGGCCATGACGGCGACGCGGAGGCGCCGGCCAGCTCAGGCCGTGGCAGCCTCGGCGGCCTGCTGCGCGGGCCGGGCTCCGTGCTGGGTGGGCTGAGCGGCATCGACGGGGCCACCCGCAGTCTCGACCGCCTCTCCCGCGCAGCGGAGCGCGGCGCCGACTTCCTGGAGCGCCTCGAGGAGGAGCTCGGCTGGGAGCGCGCCGTCGACTTCGTCGAGCGCCTGCAGACGCTGGTCGCACTCATCGAGGGCCGCGGCGTGCTGGCCGACCGCCTGCGCCACCTGGTCCACGCCGTCGAGGGCATCCACCACTCGATGGAGGAGATCGAGACCATGGTGGCCGATTTGCACGAGCACGTCGTGCCTCCCGCCCCGAAGCGGCGCCGGACCGCCGCTCCCGTCCGCACCACACGCTCGCGCCGCTAGCTGTAGTTCCCACCCACGTTGTTGACAGGCTGAGGGCCCTGCCTGAGCGTGGGGACTGCTCAAAGTTCCACCTCGGGAGGGCCCTCAAGTGCATCGTAGGCCGCTGACGGAGTTGGGTCGAGCGCTCCTCGTGGGGCGGGTCGTGGCGGAAGGGTGGTCGGCAGCCACGGCGGCAGAAGCGGCGGGCGTGTCTCGGGCGACGGTCTACAAGTGGCGGCGCCGGTTCCTGGACGAGGGACCCAGCGGGCTGGCAGACCGGACCAGCAGGCCGCACACGGTCCAGCAAACCGCCGCCGACCTGGTGGCGCGCATCGTCGAGCTGCGCCGCTCACGCAAGCTCGGTCCACACCGGTTGGGAGCGCTGCTCGGCATCTCGCGGTCCACCTGCTACGCAGTGCTGCGCCGTGAAGGGCTGCACCGCCTCGACTGGCTCGACCGACCCACCGGCGTGGTCATCCGCCGCTACGAGCGAAGCCGGCCGGGCGAGCTGGTCCATATCGACGTCAAGAAGCTGGGCCGGATTCCGCCGGGTGGTGGCCACCGCGTCCACGGACGTCAGGAGCGACCGGCCTGCAAGCGCGGACTCGGCTACGACTTCATCCACGCATGCGTCGACGACCATTCCCGCCTCGCCTACGCCGAGATCCAAGCCGACGAGCGCGGCGACACCAGTGCCGCCTTCCTCCGCCGCGCCGGCGCCTTCTTCGCTGAGCACGGCGTCCATGTCGAACGCGTTCTCACCGACAACGCCAAAAGCTACCGTCTCTCGCGGGCCTTCAGGCAGGCCGTACACGACCTGGGAGCGAGTCAGCGCTTCACACGGCTCCGCCGGTCGCAGACTAACGGCAAGGTGGAGCGGTTCAACCGGACCCTGCTCGAGGAGTGGGCGTATGCGCGCCCCTACGCCTCCAACCAGGAGCGCGCCGCCTTGCTGCCGGAGTGGCTTCACCTGTACAACCACCACCGGTCCCACACTGCCCTGGGAGGCCGCTCACCCGTGGAGCGTGTCAACACAACCTCCCTGGGAACTACAGCTAGCTCTGCGCGACGCGTCTACCCGCGTTGACCGTGCGCCGGGCCGTCCGTGATGTTGGCTGGCAGGAAGGGGCCACTCTGGGCCCCAGAGCGCGATCGGCGAGGTGCTCCTGTGATGGCTCCCTGGCGCCGTCTCGCCCCCTGTCCGCCGTCCTCTGCGCCGTGGCCGGGGCCGCGCTGACCGCCTGCGCAGCCACCGCGCCTGCGGCGGTCTCGCTGCCGGCCGAGGCGCGGCGGGGAGGACCTCCTCCGCGCCCGTGGCGGCGGACGGCTCGACCGTCATACGTAGCCGCCTCACGGTGGTCACGGCGCCAACGGCAGCTCGTACGCGCCCGGCCTCTACGCCATCGGCACCTTCAAGGTGGGTGCACAACAACTCTTATGCGGGGCGGCCTTGGCCGGGGTGGGCTCGCCGTCGGTCATGGCCCGAAAGTGCGCTGCTGGCCTACTACCCGGCGGTGATCGGCCATTGCGCGCCGCGGTCGGCATGGGCGACGCCTGCCGCAGCAGCGCGGGACTCTTCGCGGTACGGTGCCTCGACCCCTCGGTGTCCAACCGGGCCAAGTGATGGTCGGCCCGGACTACCCGGCGATGACCCGGGGCACCCAGATGGCGACCATCCTCCGCACGCTCGGCGGGCAGCAGCCGGAATCAACCGCACGCGCCCGCAAGCGCCGCCTGAGTGGGAGGCTGATCAAGCGACTACTCGACCCCGGCTGCAGTCGGTTCAACCTCTCCGCCCAGGTACGACTCAACAAGGGCCGGGTCCTTGAGAAGCGCGGCGCTCGCGCCAGAAGCGACCACCTCGCCCTTGGTCAACACGTACGCGCGGTCAGTGTTGCCCAACGCCATGTGTACGAATTGTTCCACGAGGAGCACCGCTGTCCCCTCACGGTTGACGGCCTTCAGCACATCGAAGAGTTGTGCCACGATCAAGGGCGCCAAACCGAGCGAGAGCTCATCCACGATCAGGAGCTTCGGCGAGGACATCAGCGCCCGGGCCACGCCAAGCATCTGCTGCTCTCCCCCACTGAGGGTTCCGGCCGCCTGAGCGGACCGTTCTCGCAGCCGCGGAAACAAGTCCATGACATGGTCCATCGCCGGTCTCAGGCCGTGGCCATCGCTCCGCCGCGGCCAGTAGCCCATTCGGAGATTCTCTGCCACTGACAGCGACGGGAAGAGGTCGCGCCCCTCAGGAAGATGAGTGATACCCCGTTTGACGACCTCTTGGGCCGGCTGTCCCTGTATGGATCGACCTTCGAAGCTGATCTTGCCTCGGCGAGGTGAAAGAAGGCCACTGATGGTGCGCAGTGTCGTGGTCTTACCAGCGCCATTCGCGCCGACCAAAGCAACCATCTCGCCCTGGGCGACGTACAGTGAAACATGGCGCAGGGCCTGAATCTGGCCATAGAAGACGTCAATTGCCTCGACTTCCAACAGATGCATCTTAGCCACCACCCCCAGGGGTAGACGTGAAAGGGTGTATAGGCACTACGCCAGGATCCATCATCGGAACTCGGCGCACATCACCCTCTCTTTCTTGACTGTGGGCCCATGCAGCCCCTATTGCGAAGGCAAATTCGACGAGGTCCTCCACCATGGGACTGCTCACCCCGGGCGTGAGGGCCTCGTCGAGGAGGTCGTCAATCATCGTTTCGCACTCCTCGAGGACGGCAAATCGTCGCACCGACCAGAGCACGATCAGCAGGTCACCGAGCCTCGCTCCCAACTCGTCGCTGCTCTTCTCTTCCCACTCGTCAACGTTATGCCATGCTGGCCACAGTCGCCTCGCCGCAGCAGTGCGAGCAGCCGCCCGGCGTGCTGCCATCTCGGCCAGACCCGGTCCCGCTGCCGCCCGAGCCGGATCTGGCCAACGCACCGCTCCGCGCCCCATCACCCCTCCTTGAGCCTGTTCAGTGACATCGGATTCATGCGACCACCTCGGTGGCCGGCTCGCCGAGATATGCAGCGATGACATCTCGATTGCGCTGGACGTCCCGAGGCGTACCCTCTGCCAACAGTCGTCCGCGGTCGAGGACGTACATATAATCGGAAACCGAAGTGACCATCTTCACGTCGTGCTCGATGAGCAGCAAGGTCACACCCAGTCCCGCACGAAGGGTCAGCAGCAACTCGGCCAGACGCTGCGTTTCGGAATTGTCGAGACCGGACGCAGGCTCGTCGAGCATGATGAGCCGCGCACCGGTGACAAGGGCTCTGGCAACCTCGACCATGCGCAGAACGCCGAACGGAAGGCCGGCGACCGTACGGTCGACCACGTCTTCCAAGCCGAGCAACTCCACCACCTGCGTCACCCATTTCCGAGCGTCACGCTCGGCGACGATCGCCGCTTTGGTGAGGGCGAGGTGGGACAGGACGCCAGTTGAATTGCTGCTATGTGTGGCGACGAGAAGATTCTCGAACACTGAGAGTTGCGGGAACAGCTGGATCACCTGGAAAGTCCGACCTAGGCCAAGGCGAGCACGTTGATGTACAGGCATCGCCGTGGCGTTCCGATCGAATAGCGTGACGGAGCCAGAGGTCGGAACAAGCAGCCCGCTGATGCAGTTAAAGGTCGTCGTCTTTCCCGCGCCGTTCGGACCGATCAGTCCGACGATCTCGTGCTCTCGGACCGCCAACGACACGTCATCGACGGCGAGCAAACCGCCGAAGCGCATCGAGATGTGGCTGGCTTCCAACAGCGCTGGACGATCCTCGCGATGCGGTAGGCGCACTGGCAGGTTGGATCCTTGCCCCTTCCGTTCTGCCTGGGCAATCAGCTGTTCCAACTGAGATTTCACGGGTGCCGTGTCGGAGCTCGGGCCGCTCTCGGGCATGACAGCCGCCGACTCTGTCGACGACCGAACCTCCGGCTGCGGCGAAGAAGCGCCTCCCACATCAGCCGCTCCGGCGAAGAGCAGGGCCAAGCGCTGTCGCGGGGTTGCTGCGCCCGTGAGCACATGCAAGGCGCCGACCGACTCGTTCTCAGCGAGCGACTCCACTTGTCGCCTGGGCAGGCGGGGAATTGTGGCACCGAGCCGTTTGTTCATCTCTGCAACAACTCGCGCCACCGCCGATCGGGGCGCTTCCGTGCGTATTGCCACCTCTTGAATGATCGGCTGCAGGCGGCGCAGTGTCTTCCGGGCCGTCGCTGGGATGGCAGCCAGCCCGCCCGGGTATGCGAGCAGGACGACGATGAGCAGCCCGGCTGATACGACATCGAGATAACCGGCCAGTGCATCGACTTGAAAGAAAACCTCCTTCAACGCCGCGAAGAGAATTCCCGCCGCAATTGCGCCGCCCAGGCTGGTCAGTCCGCCAACCACAGCGATCGAGAGGTAGAACAGTGAGACACTCAACGAGAACTCGCTCGTCGTCACGGCGCCAGAATTGGTGGCGAACAGGTTTCCTGCAATTCCCGCGATAACGCCCGACAGACCGAAGGCCAGGAGCTTGTACCGTACGACGTTTATCCCCAGAGAGGCTGCAGCGACTTCAGAGCCGCGGACCGCGAAGAACGCTCGGCCGGTCTTGCTCCGTCGTAGGATCGCCACCGCCACCGTCACGGCAACCAATGTCGCAAGAGCGACGTAGTAGAACGTGCGGCGGTTGGTGAAGTCGAAGCTCGGGAACCCGGTTCCTACACCCACGTGCGGCACCTCGAAGGCACGTGATCCGCCTGTGCCGACCAGCCAGTGCTGCTCAAAGAGGTAGGCGTCGCACATCCACGCAAAGATCAGCGTCGCCACAGCTAGGTACAGGCCACGTACGCGCAGAGCCACCAACCCTAGGACGACTGCTGATGTGCCTGCGATTGCCGCCGCAATGGGCATGTTCGCAGGGAACGGAATATGAAGATTGTCGATGATGATCCCTGTGACGAATGCCCCGATGCCGACGAAGCTTGCCTGCGCGAGCGAGATCTGACCAACCAGACCAATCACATGACGAGTGACACACCGACCAGCGCATATTCCATCGCGAGGTTCGCATCACCAATCAGATTGGATGACACGCCGGGAAGTAAAGGAAACGCCAAGACCAACGCAACCCCTAAGGCAATGGCATCGCCCCGCCACAATCGACGCAGCGGACTGGGCCGCGAGGCAGCAGACGCTGCCGGTGCATCGGCGCTGATTCCCTCCGCACGGACATCGACGGCGGAGAATCGAGCGCCGCGTAGCGCCATGACGACGAACGCGAGCACCATGAGAATGAGCTGAGGCGCACCCTGCTGTGAGCCGACGAACGGCAGCAGCGGTACCAGGCCGATCACGGCACCGACGATGCCGCCGCCCACGATCGCGCCGATCAAGCTCTCCAGGCCACCGATGAGCACCGTGACGAACGCCGGCAGCGCCTGCAACGACAGCGTGTACGGCTCGATGCTCGTCGCCGCCCCGAGCATGATGCCTGCCAGTCCCGCGGTGCCTCCACCGAGCATCCATGCAAGGGTCGTCGTGCGCTGCGGATCCACGCCCATCAGCGAGGCAGCGCGACGATTGTCTGCTGCTGCACGCATGGCCAGACCGATGTCAGTGAACTTGAACAGCGCGTACAACGCGCAAGCAACGATGATCGCAACGACGAAGAGGCCAATCGCGCCGGCTCGTAGGATCGTTCCGCCGACCGGTACCGAACTGTCCGGGAATATGAGCTTGGGTTGAACGCTCAGGGTCCCAAACATCTTCGCAATGATCGCGATAATCAAACCGAAGGCCGCGACGGTACCGACGGTCTGTGCGGTCGGAGAGATCCTGCGGAGGGGACGGACGAAGAGCCGCTCGACCACATAGCCCAACATCGCCCCACTGGCCACACCGGCAACGAGCGCGACGATTACGGGCACGCCCCACTGGGTCATCTGGTAGTACACGTAAGCCGGAAGCACCGCCATCGCACCGTGTGCAAGGTTGAGGACACGCGAGGCGCGGAAGATCACCACGATACCCAAGGCGAAGATGACATACGCCCCGATCAGCGGGATCGAGAGAATGATGTCGTCGAGGGCGTCGTGAAGGAAGGACGGCATTAGTCACAAGCCTCTGGCGGCCGCAGTTTCGCAGCATAGACCACAGATCGGATCATCTCTCTTGAGCACTCACGAGGCGAGCGCAGAATCCTGGCAGCCACCGCAGGGATCGGTTTGCTGGGAGTTCTGGATGACTTGGAACTGTGCATTCGACGAGTATTGATCCTTGAAGGCGACCATGCTGAGGTTCGCGTAGTGGTTGCCGTGCTTGTAGGTGAGGTCGGCAGAGAGTCCGGACTTGAACGTCATGGCATCGAGCACTTGGCGCAGCCGATCGCGAGTGAGATAGGGCGACGCCTCCTTGAGGGCCTCGACCATAAGACTCATGCCCACATATCCGCCTTCGGTGAAGGCGCTGTCCATGTCGACCGAGCAGTTGTGCGGATCGACAGCACAGAGATCCTGCCTGTAGGCCTGCACCGCTCCTTGCTGATCGAAGGGGTAGATGGGCGGGGAAAAGCTCGTCCATACCTCGAGACCCTGGCAAGTCACGCCGCATGTGTTCGCGAAGTTCAGATCGAAGAGCGGTTGCGGACCACCCGCTCCATAGCCACCCCCCTGCTTATTGACACCCATGTAGGGATTGCCGTGGAGCCATGCCTCCGCCGTCTGCGGCTCGAGGAGCAGAGCAACGAAGTCGACAGGATTGCTGCTGTTGTTGCCACAGGCATTGTTGAAGGAGCTGACCTGGGTTCCATAGTCGGATTGTCCGGCGGTGAGCGCCACCTCGCAGTTGGAGCTGATCTGCATGTGCTGCCGATGAAGCTGCGCGACAAACGCACCCGCCCCCTCAACTCCGAACTTGTAGGTGGCGTCATAGACGATGGCAAAGCTCTTCGCACCGCGGGCGATGGCGTCGTGCGCCATGATGCGCATCGATGTGGACGTGGATGCCGCCACAGGCCAGATCAGGGGATCGGTGTACTGACTGTTGAGCATTCCGTCGGTCCCCACGACGGGTATTCCGGCGCTCCCGGTCTTCGCGTCCTGGGCGCGATCCAGGTCGCCTCCCTGAGAGGCTGCGTTCAAACCCTCTGACGACGGGACGACTGCGAGGGCGAAGTATTCATTGCTGTCGATGAAATTGTCGATGTACTGCTTGCCCGTCTGCGCATCCCAGCCATCATCCTTGAGGCCGTGAGTCAGGTCGATGTTGCGCCCGCATATGCCGCCCTGACGATTGACCTTCTGGATAACCGCGAACATCCCGTACCGGACCGGCCCGAGAAAGCTGCTGCCGATGCCCGACAAGACCTCGGTGGCGGCAAGGTGAACGGTCTTGGCATCGACACCGACGTCAGTCGCCCCGCCGTTCTTGCCTGGGCAGGAAAGGTTGGCCGGGACAACTGCGCTGCCGCCACCGCCCCCACCCGAGCCGGCGTTCGAAGCTTGTCCGCCCTGGCTGCCACGGCCGCCAGCTCCGCCACCGCCACCGCTGCCACCACTGCCTTGGTCACCGCTGCCGGAATCGCCGGATCCGGCGTTCTGCGAATTCAGCGCATTGGTTGAACCCGTCTGGTTGATCAGGCGCGGAGCCACGTAGAAGCTGGACATGGCGGCGACCAGCGCCACTCCAATGATTGCGATGCGGGCCGCGCCATGGACCACAAATTGGTCCATGCTGGGACTATGGCGATTCATCAGGCACCCCCCGTTGTCAAGAGCAAGGTTCGTCGACGCGCCAACAGGTAGCCGGGAGCCGCGAAGAGCAGCCACACAGCCATCAGCGCCGGGATCAAAGAAGGATGTTGGAAGAGGAACCGGAACCCGTCGACAACTGCTTGGGCCACCGCACCGATGCCGTTCGGATTCGATCCCGGCCCAGTCTTGGTCTTGCCAAGGGGTGCAGGGGAGTTAAGCGAAGTGGGCCCCGGCGGAGTGCTGAGCAGACCCAACGGTCCGTTCGAGCCGTCCGGACCGCCAAGAGATCCGTCACCACCACCGGAGCCAAAGTCCTGGTTCAGCGAGTAGATCCCGTACGTAGCATTGGTAGCGACGCCCCCGAAGCTCGCCATGAGCCGATTTCGCTCCTGGGTGGTATCGAGGACCATCGTCACGACGAGCCCCGGCTGCTCTACGTTCTGATCGCTGGTCAGGATCGAGTCCTGGATCTGGTCGAGCTGGCTCTTCTGCACCTGGGCGAGGTAGCCGCCGGGCGTCCGCTCCTGCACCAGTCCATAGCTGCCAAGCGGCGCATGCTTGACATCGTTGTACGCCTTCGGGAAGACAATGCTCACGCGCCCGGTGAGGGTCGAGTTGAGCATGAGCTGATCGACGTATCCTTGAGCATCGGCACACGTCATCGGATTCTTGAACTGGCTGGTGGACGGTGACGGGGACTGAACCGGCGATCCAGGTATGTTGGCCAACGTCAGCCCAAAGACCTCACAGTCATAATTGACGTCCGTCGTCTTTGGTCGCCCATGTGCCGACGCGCTCGCGGTCACTTCGAGGCGGCCGATCTCGACGAGGTTGCCGATGTTGATCCCGTTGACGATGGACTTCGCCCACGCGATCGTGCCGTCCGTGGACGTACGTTTGACTCCGGCTGACGACGTGGTGTCGTGGACAGAGATCGGCAATCCCAGGCTGGCCTGATTGGACGCGGACTCGCCGCTTGCCTGCTGGGTCGAGGCGCTGAAGGTGCAGGAAGCCAAAGCGCTCCCAGGTGCTGACGCTGGAAGAGTGAGTGCCGACGATGGAGAACCCGACGGCGACGGTGGCGGTGGCTGGCCCACCTTCACCGAGTTGTCGGCCGAATTCGACCCCGGGTTGGCTCCGCTGTCGTCGCACGACGCGGGTCGATAGGGCAACGCCTGACCGCTGACGTAGGGGGCGACCTGCGAAGGCGCAGCGCACCTGTCGACGTACTGGCCCTGATTGTTTGGATCCGGAACCATGCACTGCTGAGGGTCGGGCTGGCCGGCCGAGTTGAGGACGTAGCCGACATTCGAATCCACCGTTGGGCCTGGGCCCGCGAAGTTGCTCGCCGTTTCGAGGTCCTGGGCTGAGGCCGCGTCGGTGTCACCAGCGACGGCCTGGGCCCTCACCTCCGCAGCATCCAGGCTGACGGTGGGAACATGCGCGAAGGTGGCTTCGCGATTTCCCGCGTGGCAGAACGCAGTGTACTGAGGCGGCTCCGGCGGGTTCGCGAAGGCTGGCAGAGGCACGAAGGTGGCGGCGGAGATGAGTGGGGTGTACAACGTCGACGGCGTGCACGTCAGCGTTCCGTTGGAGCCGGCCGACACCGAGGTCAGAGGTGCCTCAACACCCCCGGGTGCAAGTTCGTACCGTACGCCAAAGGCGGACGCGGCAGCCCCTACGTTTGCCCCCGTCACACCGGGCGCTTCGGGCATGTTGGTCGTCGCCAGATCCGGGTCACCCGCATCTCCTGCCTGCGCTGGTGGCAGGTCAACGTGATAGACGTCGACGAACCACGACTTCGAACCCAGGTTGGCGTTGCAGTTCCCCGGGGGCGGCGGGTTGTCGAGCATCCACACGTTGTGGCCAACCGGATCGTATCCCATCTCGGTCTGCGAGGACAGCCCGGTATCCTGGATCGGCACGTTGAACGATGCGTTGCCGAGCTCAGCGGACTCGGCGACCTGGAAGCTATTTCCCCCTGGGACCAGATCGTCACAAACGGTTCCGTTCGACTGCCGATAGGCCCTCTTTTGCTCGGCCTGCGTGAAGACCCGGCCACTCGCAGGGTCGACGCCGAAGCCAAGGACGCCGTAAAAGACATCTGTGTTGGCAGCGGGCTGGTACAAGGTGGGAGCGCCAACGAAGTGCCTGGTCTGAGTGTCGAACACATAGGAGGCCCAACCCCCGTGTGCCGGGGTGAATGTGACCATGCGTTCGATGGGTCGCGCTGGCGTTCCGGGAACCCACAGCGAATCGCTGCCGCTGTCGCCCGTCACGATCCCTGCAGACAGATCAAAGGGTCCGTTGTATGCGCAAGGACCGAGGGCTGTTGCTGCGCATCCCGGGATGTTTCGTGGGTCAGCAGGAAGCTGAAGGCTGACGATTGCCCCTCCCCCTTGGATGCCTCCCAGCCCACCGATATACGCGGCCTGGAGATTGCAGATCGTGTACAACGATCTCTCATCAAGGGAGACGCCGACCGCCTGCTGCGTCGTCACTGCCACGCCCTGGCTACACTGCGAGATCGACTGCTGCCAGAGCTCCTGGCCCGAGTCTGCGTCGAGCGCCGCTATGGTGAACTGATGGGCCTGCGCCGTGACCAAGTACAGGATGTTCGAGTGCGGAGCGTAGGCCATTCCCCATGTAAAGTCGCCAGTGAACACGGATGGAATCGCATACGACGTGACACGCTTCTGCGCAACCTCGTCGTAGATAGAAACCCCGCCGTTTTGGTCTCCTACGAAAAGGCGGTGTCTGGTCGCGTCCACGGCATGCTGACGGTGCACGCCTTGCTCTCCGCCGATCGTGGTGACTTGTCCGAGGTGGTCCAAGTCGAAGAACTTCACGGCGCTGGGAGCACCACCGGCCCCGTCGTTGCCGAGAGAGAGTACCGCGCGGCGCAACCCGGGATCGATCGCCAGGTAGGTGGCATCCGGGCTCTGATAACTCGCCGGGAGGGCGATGTGCGCCACCCTGGTCAAGCCTGTGCCGCTCGCAAGGCCTCGGACAGCGGTTGCGGAGCCGATCCAGGCGATGCTGCCGAGCACTGCCAGCGTGGCAACGGTCGGGGCCAGGATGCGGTGGATGGGCGAGCGACGAGTGCCTCTCATGCGTCCTGGTACCTCTCTGTGAACCGATCGCTGAACGTTGCTGGCTGGCTGGTGCCACGCAACCAAGCACCGGTGGCCGACATCGGGCCAGCGGTCGTTGCGGTCCCAGGGGCGACAGTCCGGGCCAGGTAGAGAAGCTTCCGGGGCAGGTTCATCGTGAGTCTCCCATTCTGGCTGGACGACAGCGGGGGGCCCATTCTTTCGGTTGCCCGCGATTTCCCTCTCCGCTCACTGCCTCGGGGCAGCGCCCACTTAACCGCAGACCTCCCGCTGGGTAGTCGCCCCAGCCGGAGGGAGCGTTACAAAGCGCCGCAGTCGACGCTTACACAGACGAGTATAAGTGCGGGGCGGTCATAGGACCGCCCCGCACTCATTCAGAGGTCGAGAGGAGTTAGGGGACGATCACGCCAGCGGTGACCGCGGTCGCGGTGAACTGCGTCACACCGCTCACGCAGTTCCCACCGGTCGGGGCAATCTGGACCACTCCGACCACGTGGCCGCCGGCGTCCTCGCCGCTCGAGGTGCCGACGATCACGCCGACGCTGCCGACGAACAGGATGCCGTAGTTGATCGTCGTGTCAAAACCGGCGCCCGTGCCCTCCGGCTCACCGCTCAGGGTGGCGGTGTCGCCCGTCCCCGGGAAGCCGCCGGTGGTGCCGGTTCCGCACACGATGTTGCTGTAGGTGCCCGCCGCGCTGACGGTGCAGCTCTCGGCCGCCTCTTCATCGTTCAAGTCGTTGGTGCTGTATTCAACGAAGCCATCGCAGTGGAGGGGCGGCGCAGTGGAGAAGGCGTAGCTGCCGCTGCCACCGACGAGCTGAACGGGGGTCAGGCTGGTCGTGGCGCCCTGGAAGGCCACCACCTCCGCGCCGGCGGCGGATGCCGGGGCGACGGCCAGACCAACGCCGACAGTCACGATGCCCGCAAGGCTGAGGAGCTTGTATCGCAGGTTCACTATGTCTCCCTTCTTGGCTGAGGCGAGCCACCCCGTCAAGAATCGGGAAGGACCGCCAATTCCCTTCACCTGTAGACCTCCCGCCGAGTGGCCCGCCACCCGGGAGGGAGTGTTGCCGGCGCCACCAGGCGCCTTTCCGCCAAAGAACGAAGAGTGCGGGCGGTCCAAACGGACCGCCCGCACCAATTCAGAGGTCGAGAGGAGTTAGGGGACGATCACGCCAGCGGTGACCGCGGTCGCGGTGAACTGCGTCACACCGCTCACGCAGTTCCCACCGGTCGGGGCAATCTGGACCACTCCGACCACGTGGCC
>Ga0207699_10000065_pt1 | contig 85512 bp, 68 predicted proteins | sample LARL51metaG_FD_184344 | JGI IMG/M metagenome (GOLD analysis project Ga0207699, IMG submission 184344) | Corn, switchgrass and miscanthus rhizosphere microbial communities from Kellogg Biological Station, Michigan, USA - LAR L5-1 metaG... | ecosystem: Host-associated > Plants > Roots >...
TCCTCGACGAGATCGGGTATCTGCCGATGGAGAGGCTGGGCGCCAACCTGTTCTTCCAGCTCGTCTCCCGGCGCTACGAGCGAGGCTCGATGCTGATCACCTCCAACCAGAGCCTCGCCGGCTGGGGCCAGGTCTTCGGCGACCAGGTGATCGCCACGGCCATCCTCGACCGGCTGCTCCACCACTCGACGATCCTCAACATCAAAGGCGAGAGCTACCGGCTCAAGGAGAAGCGGAAGGCTGGCCTGCTGACCCGCAGCGAGCCCTTCACCGCCGCGGCCGCCGCCTCCGGCGGCGGGGAGGATTCTCCGGCGTGAGCACCTGTGGCCTATGGATCCTGCCGGAGCTGTGGAAAACGCCCAACAGCGGCGTTTCCCACAGCTCCTTGGACGGCGCAAACAGCGCGCCGCCCCAGGCCCCACAGGCCCGACGACGACGGGGTACTACAACCTAGGAGGGGAAGAAAATTAACTGATCGCGGTGGGGAAATTTAGGGTGATTCTTGACACCACCGGAGGTGAACGTTCCGCCCGCTTCGCTGCCCCGACCGCTTTCGAGCTTGCCAGGCGGCCTTGCGACGCCAGCCGCCGCCCTCCGCCTCTGCACCCTTGCGCCGGCCTAGCACCGGCTGGCCGAGCGCCCCGAGGCTGGTGCGGCCCGGAGATGCCTATCTCCTCTCCAAGCCCTTGCAGGTCCAAGCCCTTGCAGGCCGAGCTTGGCAGGCGGATGCAAGGGCGGCGCTACTCGCATAGGCCCCTGCCGCCAGAAACGGCAAACGCGGCGAGCGTTATGTGTCCGGGATTGGCCACACGGCCCAGCGCATCCATAGATGAAGAGCTTAGCCCGAGCGCGCACCCGTTCAGGCGCATCACCTCGCAGGCCAGCTCCATTGTGTTCAGGATCGCGCCCGCATCGAGAAGCGCCAGCCTATACGCAGCGGCTCCGTACTTGCGTACGAGGGCGCGGCCGTCGAGACTGATTAGCACCACAGCCTGTGGCTTGCACTCGGGAAGTCCCCAAGCAACCGCACATTCGCTCAGCACCTCCGCGCATTCCCTATCCGCGTTTGACAGTTCACGGAAGTGGATGCTTCCGGAATCCTCGCTCTGGGAAACGCGATAGGCCCCGGAAACTAGCGCGCTGCATGTATTGACAACAATTGTGAATCCAAAGGAGTAGATGCCGCCCGCCGCCGGGAATAGGCGCCGCCTGTCACCTTCGTCGTCCACATGTTCCTTAAGCAGAAGTGACAGGAACCCAACAAGGTCTTCCGAGCGGAGCGGCCTCCCTTCTCCGCGCCTGCTCTTGCGACCCAGCAGGAATGAGTACGAGTCTCGCGACGGGCTAACCGGCGCGCGGCTAGATTCCTTCAAGGCCAGCGACGCGTTTGAAACGATCATTCCGCCCCGCAGCCACGCCTGTCGTGAGGAAAAATGAAAGATGCGCTCCAACGCCGACCAATCTCCCTCCGATTGCTCTCGGCGATGTTCATCGCCCTGATTGATCATTTCTTGCGCATACATGAAGCCCGCGAGAGATCTCTCAAGATCGCCAATACCCGTACCGGACAGTATCGCCCAGAGTGCCGCCGCTCCTCGGCTGGACAGGCTTACTGCGCGCTCCGCGCGGGCATTAATGACATCGCACTTACCATTCTCTGCATCGATGACTGCCACCGCCGGCGCTAGATTCGCCGCCTGCTGCTCGCGCCATATCGCGGGCTTCCCGAGAAGTGGTGAAGCCGTCATCGACGCTAGCAGGTTTCCATCAACGGAAAAGGTGTAACTGAGCAGCCTCCTGCGAGCCAGGTTGGTTTCAACCAAGCGGAAGAGCGTGGCTTCCCGGACACCTAAGGAACCGCGAATCGGCCACGCGATCGCACCCTCACATAACCGCCGAAGGCGCTCGCGCACAGGTCCGGGCGGTACCCTGAACTTGGACTGCGTCCCGCCAGGTGAGGAGACAAGCAAATCGTCTTCCAGCCAATGGGTCCCTATCCCTTCCGCCAGCGCTATCGAAACTACCCCATGCGGATCCCAGGAGTTCATCTCGATCCGTCTCACCGAACATCCTCTACAATGAGAATGAGGTAGGGTTCATTTCCTCCTCGGTGCGACTTGCAGCAAGCCAGCCAGCAGTCACGGGAACGTCGAAGAGCCTCCCAGGGCCGAGGCGACGCCAGAAGTGGCGCAAGCCCGGAACGACTGCTCGAACCACGCGCAGAGGTAGATCGCGGCGACTCAAGTTAACGGCATAGCTCGGGAGTCCGTGATCTGTCAGGGTCCCGAGAACCCTTTCAAGGCCACTTACCACATCACACTGGGCCTCATCCCAAGAGACAACATGGCTACGTTGAGGCATGAGCCACTTACACCTGGACATGCTCGCCTCCCGGTACCAGTCAAGAAGATCACGCTGAACAGGATCGCTTGGCTGCACGGGCATCGCTTCCAAATCGAGCACTCCGACCTGCCGCATTTCGGCAAGCGCCCGCCGCACGGCTGCACGCATGCCTAGCGAGGCACCCAACCCGATGTGGATCAATCGACCAGTGCTGTTGTGGGACACAGCAGCACAGACAGGGACACCAAGTTCAGTAGTCAGGTCCAGAACATGAACTGCCCTATCATGTGACTCCGCCCACTCCAGCGCGGCACGAATTCGCGGATCAGGGCAGTCAATGAGGTCAATGCGCGGCTTTTGCAACATGTTGTACCACCAGATGCCGCAAGCATCGCGCTCGATTAGCTCCAGAAGCCCATGCAGGAGCGCCTCCGCATGCGTATTGCCGGAGGCGCAGCCGTTTGAATCGGCTATTCCATAATGATGCTCACCACGACGGTGGTAGTTGAAGAGAGTCAAGGCCGCTGGAACGTAGACGGAGCGCGACGTCAACACCTCGCGGCCAACTATCCACCCAATCTCCTCCGTCTCCTGGTACCTCGGGGGAACCCAGTTGAAACCCGCGGCGCGCCGATCCTGGTCCTCGCTTCGGTCGCGCAGCGCATATTGGCGCTCGCTAAAGTTAAGCAACACACGCGGATCGAGGAACGGTGCGTTCAGATCCCGCGCACGTGCCCGCCGGATGCCGCCCTCATCGCAGTAGCTCGCTGAGAACCGTTCGATCGCCTCGCCTATACAGCTCAGTTCTGCAGCCACCGAGGAGTAGCCCTTGCCGCTTGCCGCGATGCGTCCCTCATGGGGTGCTATCCTCGCCCGCTGATGATCGCCACGACTATGAAGGGTCACGAACACAGTTATGGGGCCGGATCCCACCTGTTGCAAGAACGGCACGATTCCTGTCACTCGGTCTACGACTACTGCGGCCTTTGTAAGCATCACGGAATCGCCCTCCGTCCGGAGGCCCTCACTCACTTCAGATGGCGCTTTCCGCCAATCGCCCTCGAAGTGATCGCTGGCCTCAGGTTCGAGCCCTAGCAGTAGGTGCTCGCGCGTGGCCAACGTTTCATAGGCTAGTGATCGGCAGCGCAGCCGGGCGTTGGTGGTTGCTGAGCCACCGCGAACTATTTCACGCGCGGCCCAATACAGAGCCGTGTGGAGGAGCGGCTCTGCCAGATCCTCCGCACGGTGTAATCGGCTCGTGTCATCCAAAATAGCCGCTACTCTGCCCCTCGCACGTCGCCATTCACGGGTAGGATCCTTAAGGAATGGCCCGACGACCGTCCTGTCTAGCCCGAGCAGGACCACGACGAAGGCGTTTTTTTGGGAACTTGCAAGCTCATCGAATCCGGCTCGAGCAGAAACCAGCAGGGCTGTCACCCGCGCAGAGCTCTCACTCACCTGCTCGTCAACTGCAAAACCCAGTTGCGCAATAGATCTCGCTAAACGCGGGGCGCAAGCTAGAGCTGCTGCGCCACAAGCGGTCACCCAGAAAGAGGTCTCTTGTGCAGTTGGAAGCCGGCCCACGAAATAGTCTGAGTAGAGAAAGGGTCCCCGCAGTCGGTTCGCACCTATCACTACTCGGTGACGAATCAGCACCTGCAAACAGAAGTGAGCCAGCGCGCGGTCCCGCTGCGTACGAAACTGCGCCAGCAGCCGGCGCACAGTGGTCGGTGTCACCAGAAGCGCTAGTACCGACGCGTAAACGCTTCCAACGAACGTCATCGTTCGGGATTCATCAATGATGACGCTGTCCACCGGGTCTGCCGAGTGAATTAGCACACCTGGACGCAGCCCAATCGGCGTGTCCAGTTCTAGCCCATGCACCGCGACTGGACCCATGCCACGTTACCCGTCGTCGTCTTATAGATCTTCACCTCTCCCCTTGAAGCACGAACAGGGGCGACAGGCGCTCGCGGTGCAGTCGGCAGCGATTGCTGTTGTCGCCTCCCTCGGCTTAATCTCCAATGGATCTGGCGGTAGTGGGATAACGATGTTCCGAACGTTTTCGGAATCGGCATGGACCACAACTTCGACGCCGTCGGGCACGAGGACGCCCCACTTCGCCAAAACGCCGCGAGGATTCGCCACTAAGCGCGCATGAAGGTCCGGATTCTGCCAACAACCTACAAAGAGGTCCAACAGCTCGTCTACTGGTAGTTGATACGCGGGATCCGTCATTCTATTCTCCTTTCTTGAACCAATCCACCAGCCATTAGCTTCTACAGCACCAGCCGGCTCTCTTTCTGGGGTCTTCCCCGGTGTTGTGTGGCCGCTCCTCGGCGCGCCTTTGGAGTCCTCCTGTCGCTCGGATAGCCTACCGACGCCCGAGCCCGGAAGTGTCGGTGATCTACATCGAGCATTGCTCTTCTCCTCCGAAGACAGTACTCCTTGCGTTCCCAATCAATGACAGCACAACCCAGCACCGATGACTACTTGCCTTTCTTCCCCGGACCTCGCGCCCCCCGCAGAGCTGCTCCGGCCACGCTCTTGGAGGTTTTAGATGCTTTCTTACTGCGAAGAATCTTGCTAGCTTCAGTTGCCACTCGCGGTGAGGTATGCTCGCCGCCCCCTCTCTTCTGCGGCCTGACATCCCTCCTATGCATTCTCTAAACGATAGCATATGCGCCTAGGTTACGCCACTGCGGGCTTGCGTATAAACAAGCGACCCGGAGCCTTGTATGAAACCACCTGGACCTCGCTGGGATTGGCCTTCGCGTGATTACCCATCGCTTACCCAGTAGCAGCTGGTGCTGCCTCTGCCTGTCAAGCAGTAGCGACTAACATCAATGTAATGAGTCTATTATCGTGGTGCCCAGGGGCGGAATTGAACCGTCGACCCCGTGATTTTCAGTCACGTGCTCTACCAACTGAGCTACCTGGGCTGGGAGATGAGGCTCCTCCCGAAGGGGGTTCTTTGTAGCAGCAGTCAGGGGGTGCCGTCAAGGTGGACGCCGGCGCTGGTCGCCGCGGGGGATTCGACTCCAAGTTATTGCAATCAGGCCGGTTAGGGCTGCCTGGCCCGGGCTCAGGGAGGCTGGTCGGCCGACTGCGGCCCGCCTTAGGGCGGTATGCTCCCGGTAAGCGGCAAAGACAGGCTCTCTGGAGGCGGTCGGTCATGACGGGCATCGCGGTCGAGGAGGAGACAGCGGCGGTGGCGCGGTGGCGGGCGGAGACGCCGGGCTGCGAGGGCCGCGTGCACCTCAACAATGCCGGGGCGGCGCTGGCCCCGGCTAGCGTGCTGGAGACTGTGCAAGGGCACCTGGCCCGGGAGGCGGAGATCGGCGCCTACGAGGCGGCGGACGAGGCGGCGGAGCGGGTGGTGGGGGTGTACGAGGCGGTCGCGGGGCTCATCGGCGGCGCGGCCCGCAACGTCGCGGTGGTCGAGAATGCGACGGCGGGGACGGCGCTGGCGCTGAGCTCTTTCGAGCTGCGGCCGGGAGACAGGATCGTCACCAGCCGGAGCGACTACCCCTCCAACCAGATCATGTACTGGTCGCTGGGGCAGCGGTTCGGGGTGGAGACGGTGATCGCGGGGGAACGGCCGGAGGGCGGGGTGGACCCGGAGAGCGTGCGGGAGCTGGTCCGGGACCCGCGGTGCCGGCTGGTGGCGTTGACTTGGGTGCCGACGAACTCGGGGCTGGTGCAGGCGGCGGAAGAGGTCGGCGAGGTCTGCGCGGCTGCCGGGGTGCCTTTCCTGGTCGACGCCTGCCAGTGCGTCGGGCAGATGACGATCGACGTCCGCCGGCTGGGGTGCGATTTCCTGTCGGCGTCGGCACGGAAGTTCCTGCGCGGCCCGCGCGGCATCGGCTTCCTCTACGTGTCGGACGAGGCGCTCGAGCGGGGCGCGCACCCGCTGTTGCCCGACATGCGGGGCGCAACGTGGACCGGGCCCGCGGAGTTCCGGCTGTCGCCGGGAGCGCGGCGGTTCGAGAACTGGGAGTTCTCCTACGCGCTGCTGCTGGGCATGGGCGCCGCCGCCCGCTACTCGGCCGCGGTCGGCACGGCCGGGCCGGCGCGGGCCTGGCGGCTGGCGGCCGAGCTGCGGGCGCGCCTCGAGGCGACGCCCTGGGCGCGGGTGCTGGACCGCGGCGCCCGGCGCTGCGCCATCGTCTCCGCCGAGATCCGCGGCTGGGACGCCGAGGCTCTGAAGCTGCGCCTGCGGGAGCGCGGCATCAACACCTCCGCGGCATCTCGGGAGCACGGGTTGCTGGACATGGACGCCAAGCGCGCCGCGACGATCCTGCGCGTCTCGCCGCACTACTACAACATCGAGCGGGAGCTGGACAGCCTGTTCGAGGCCCTTGCCGAGCTGGCCGCGGCGCCGCCCCTGGACCACCCGCCGGCGGCGCCAGGATAGCTGCCGGCCTTCCGGTTTTTCCCGGGCGGCCGGCCGCTCTCCCTAGGCCCCCCGCCTCGCCGGCCGGCGCTTCTCCCGGTTGCCGCCGCCCCCTCCGGCTCCGCCTCCACGGCGGTGCCCCGGGGTCTCCGGCGCCTCGCCGCCCTTCTCGATGAGGGAGACGATCTTGCCTTGCTTCTCGGAGATCCGGACCAAGCGGTGGCCCGCGCGCTGGCACCAGACGGGCATGTCCTCGAGGATGCCCGGGTCGTCGCCGACGATCTCGAGCCGGTCCCCGGCCTCGAGACGCAGCATCTCGCGGGCCGCGAGCAGGATCGGCAGCGGGCAGAAGGTCCCGGTGACGTCGAGATGGCGGATGGCGGTGGTGGCGGGCACGGCGCACTCCTGGTCACCGGCAGCCTCGGCGAGCTGCACCGCGGGGCGCCCCGTGACGGGTGTTCCTCTGTAGAATAGTGCCCGAATGGCGAGCAACCGATCCCCGCGATCCCGGCCGTGGCTGGCGGCGCTGCCGTGCGCCGCGGCGCTGGCGCTCCTGGCGGCCGCCGCGCCGGCCGGCGCCTGGACCCCCAAGACCCATGAGACGATCGCCTGGGAGGCGGCGCGCCTGGCGCCTCCCGATCTCGCCCGTCAGCTGATCAAGCGCCGCACGGCCTATCTCGCCGGCGTGATCCAGCCGTTCGACGACTCCGACCCCTCCCGCCATCGCAAGGACCCGGACGGCGGCGGCAGCCTCGACGCCGCGCTCGAGGACGCGATCGCCCAGGCGGTGGCGGCCATTCGCGCGCACCGCCCGTTCGACGAGATCGTCTTCCGCATGGGCATCGCGGCGCACTTCATGGCCGACGCCAACAACCCCCTGGCGAGCTCCCAGGCCGACCCGGAGGCGGGGCGTTACTTCGTCGATTTCCTCCGTTACGCGGAGACCGCCGAGCCGCGCTTCCCGCTGGTCTTCTACGGCATGCGCCCAGGCCTCGAGCGCGCGCCGGACGTCGCCGAGCTGCTCGCGGACACACTGCGCCGCGGGCGCGGCCTCTACCCCTTGATCGGCCTCGAGTACCGCAAGATCGACTTCGCCTCCGGCATCGGCCGCTTCGACGACCGCTCGACCGCCTTCGGCGTCGCGTCGATCGCGTTCAGCCACGCGGTGACGGACGTGGCGCTGGTCCTGCGATACATTTGGCTGCGGGCGGGAGGCGGCGACGAGCGCATGGGCCTGCCGGCCGGCGGCACGCGACTGCTGCTGCTGCCGCGCGCCGGCCTGCCGCCGCCGACCGAGGCCGGCGCGGCCGGTCCTTGACGCCGCGGGCGCGGCCCCCCTCGGCCGCCCCGTTCCCCCCGGCCCATGGGGCCGGGACTCGATCTCCGTCGCCCGGACACTGAACCCAGGTCCGGCGGAAGCCCGGCGCGGGGCTGATTGCTCGCGATCGCCCCGCTCCCTTCCGCCGCGGATCGCACCCCAAGGAGCACGCCACCATGCTGCCGGCGCACCGCGCATTGGTTTCCGTCTTCGACAAGAGCGGCCTGTCCGAGCTCGCCCACGGTCTCCAGAGCCTCGGCATCGAGATCGTCTCGACCGGCGGCACTCTCGCCTATCTTCGCCAGCTCGGCGTCCCGGCGGTCGCCGTCTCCGACGTCACCGGCTTCCCCGAGATCCTCGACGGCCGCGTCAAGACGCTGCATCCGCACATCCATGCCGGCATCCTGGCCAACCGCTCGACGCCGGCGCACACCGAGCAGCTGGCCGCGCACCTGATCGACCGCATCGACCTGGTGATCGTCAACCTGTATCCCTTCCGCGAGACCGCCGCCGACCCCGCCGCCACGTTCGACGAGGTGATCGAGAAGATCGACATCGGCGGCCCGGCGATGGTGCGGGCGGCGGCCAAGAACTTCGGCGGCGTGGCGGTGGTGGTCGAGCCCGCCGACTACACGCGCCTGCTGGCGGCGCTGTCGGCGAGCGACGGCGTGGTGCCCGAGGCGCTGCGGCGCGAGCTGGCGGTCAAGGCCTTCCGCCACACCCAGAGCTACGACGCCGCCGTGGCCGACTGGCTGGCCCGCCACGCCGCGGCCGCCGCCGGTGACGGCGCCTCCTCGTCCGCCGCTGCCGCCTCCGGGCACTCTGCTGCCGCCGGAGCCTCCGGACAATCCGCGGCCACGGCGGGCGCACCGGCCGCGGCGGTCGCGCCGTCCGTTGCCTTCCCCGCCCGGCTGGCGCTCGAGCTCGAGCGCACCGGCGAGCTGCGTTACGGCGAGAACCCGCACCAGGGCGGCGCCGTCTACGCGGTGGTCCAGCCCTCCGCGCCTCCCGCGCCTCCCGCGCCTTCCGCGCCCTCCACGCCCTCCACGCCTTCCGCGCCCACCGCGCCCTCCGCGCCGGCCCCCGGCGCCTACGTCGCCGCCGGCGGCGCCCTCGGCGGCTACCGGCAGCTGGCCGGCAAGGAGCTGTCCTGGAACAACCTGCTCGACGCCGACGCGGCGCGCAAGATGGCGGCGCAGTTCGCCGAGCCGGCGGTGGTGATCGTCAAGCACAACAACCCCTGCGGCATCGGCCGCGGCGCCGATCTCGCCGCCGCCTACGAGCGCGCTCTCGCGACCGACCCGGTGTCCGCCTTCGGCTCGGTGATCGCCGTCAACGGTCCGGTGGACGGCCGCCTCGCCGCCGCCATGGCCGACCTCTTCGTCGAGGTGCTGCTCGCCCCCGGCTTCGACGAGGAGGCGCTCCGCCGCTTCGGGGCGAAGAAGAACCTGCGCCTGATCGAGTGCCCGCCCTACCGCCCCGCCGCCGGGGAGATCGAGCTGCGCGCCATCGCCGGCGGCTTCCTGGCGCAGCCGCCCGACGCGTTCCCGGACGACTCCGCGGCCTGGACCTCACCCACCCGCCGCGAGCCGAGCGCCGAGGAGCGGCGCGCCCTCGACTTCGCCTGGCGGGTGGCCCGCTACGTCAAGTCGAACGCCATCGTCATCGCCGGCGGCGACCAGACGGTCGGGGTCGGCGCCGGCCAGATGAGCCGCGTCGATTCCTGCCGCATCGCCATCCAGAAGGCCCAGCTGCCGGTCGCCGGCACGGTCGCCGCCTCGGACGCCTTCTTCCCGTTCCGCGACGGCCTCGACGTGCTGGCGGCGGCCGGCGTCACCGCCGTCGTGCAGCCCGGAGGCAGCAAGCGCGACGGCGAGGTGATCGCCGCCGCCGACGAGCACGGCATGGCGATGCTGCTGACCGGCACGCGGCACTTCCGCCACTGAGGCCCCACCCAGGCGAGAAGGCCGGATTCCGGGTACCGGGTACCGGCATCTGCCTCGGAATCACAGTCTGGTTTGCCGCCGCCGTAAATCCCCCCTTGACATGCTTGTCATGCTGCTATAGCATTTCCTCCTCAGCACAGATCCCGACGTCCCCTTCGCACGAGGAGGACCGGTTTGCGAACGATGCCGCGAGGATGCGTGGAGGCCGGAGCGCGGAGGTCGACCCGCCCGCGCCGCCCCGACCTCCTTCGCGGCACGCTCCCGCTCCTGCTGGCCGCGCTGCCGGTCCTGGCGCTGCCTCCCGGCACGGCGTCCGCCACCGTCTGCCATCCGGCCGCCGTCCCCGCCGCCACCCTGCTGCTGCCCTACTTCGAGGTGGACCTCGACAACCCGAACGGCCTGACGACGCTCTTCTCGCTCAACAACGCCTCCGCGACCGCGATCCTGGCCCACGTCGCCCTCTGGTCGGACCTCGCGGTGCCGATCTTCAATTTCAACGTCTATCTCACCGGCTACGACGTCCAGACCGTCAACCTGCGCGACGTCGTCGTCTACGGCCGCCTGCCGCAGACCGCCTCGCTGGGGCAGGACCCGGCCGACACCATCAGCCCCAAGGGCCGGCTCAGCCAGGACGTCAACTCCGCCGGCTGCCAGGGCCAGCTGCCGCCGCCGCCCCTGCCCGCGGCCATCGAGACCCATCTCCAGCTGGCCTTGACCGGCCGGCCGTCGCCGGTGTTGAAGGATCTCTGCGCCAGCCGGTCCCTGGCGGACAACGTCGCTCGCGGCTACATCACCGTGGACACCGTCAACAACTGCACGGAGCGCTTCCCCGGTGACGCCGGTTACTTCGCCGCGAACGGCGCCGGCGACGTCACAGACCAGAACGTGCTGTGGGGCTCGTGGACCATCGTCAATGCGACGCAGGGATTCGCCGAGGGCTCCGACTTGGTGGCGGTCGAGGCGGACGGCACCGACCCTGCCACGTCGACCCCGGGCAGGTACACCTTCTACGGCCGCTACGACGGCTGGTCGGCGGTGGATCATCGGTCGCCTCTCGGCACGACATTCCTGGCGCAGTTCGCCAACGGCGGTCCCATCAACCGCGGCACCGATCTGCTGATCTGGCGCGACACCAAGGTTGCTCAAGCCCCGTTCATCTGCCCGGGATCGCACGGCAGCCTGCCGACGTGGTATCCACAAGGGCAGGAGGGGTTCGTCGTCTTCGACGAGCAGGAGCGTGCGGTGCTGCCGCCCGCCTGCCCGTTCGCAGCCCCGGGTCAACCGTCCGCGACACCATCCGTGACACCGTCCCAGTGCCCTCCCTTTCCCGTGGCGCGGCCCGCCCCGGCGGCGACGCAGAGGGTCGCCGTGGGGGGCGCGGACTTCCCGGTCCCATTCGACTTCGGCTGGGTCTTTCTCGACCTCAACTGGCTGCCCGGGTTCGTGCCCGCGCACGATCTACCGGCCGATCCAGTGGCCCAGCAGGCCTGGGTGGTCATCGCCGAATCCTCCAGCGGCCATTTCGCCTTGGCGTTCGACGCCCACAGGCTGGACAGCGCCTGCGTCGCGCTGCACTTCGTGCCATGAGCGGCCGAACCATCGCGCCGCGCCGCCGTCCGGCCGGGCTCCGCCGGGCCCTTCTCCCGGTTCTGCTGGCGGCACTGGGCCTGCCGCTCCACCTCGGCGTCGCCTCCGCCGCGGTCTGTCACGGCGAATCGGTCCCCGCGGCCACCCTGCTCCTGCCCTACTTCGAGGTGAACCTCGACGACCCGAACGGCCTCACGACCCTGTTCTCGATCGACAACGCGGCGGCGGGCGCGGTCCTCGCGCACGTCGCGATCTGGTCCGACCTCTCGGTGCCGCTCGTCAACTTCGACGTCTACCTCACCGGCTACGACGTCCAGACCATCAACCTGCGCGACGTGATCGTCTACGGCAACCTGCCGCAGACCGCCTCGGCCGGGCAGGACACGGGCGACGTCGTCAGCCCGAAGGGCCCGCTCTCCCAGGATCTCGACTTCGACAGCTGCCAGGGCAAGCTCCCGCCGCCGCCCCTCTCCGCGACGGAGCTGGCCCACCTCCAGGCCGCGCTGACCGGCAGGCCCTCGCCCCTCCTCGGCGGCAAGTGCGCGGGCCAGGCCCTGGGCGACAACGTGGCGCGGGGCTACGTCACCGTCGACACCGTCGCCAACTGCACCTCGAGGTTCCCCGGCGATCCCGGCTACTTCGCCACCAGCGGCGCCGGCGACGCCACGGATCAGAACGTGCTGTGGGGCTTCTGGGCGATCGTCGACGCGGCCCACGGTTTCGCCGAAGGCTCGACGATGGTGGCGATCGAGGCGGACGGCACGAACCCCGCCACCTCGACGCCCGGCAACTACACCTTCTACGGCCGCTACGACGGCTGGTCCGCGGTGGATCACCGGGCGCCGCTGTCGACGACCTTCGTCACGTCCTATGCCGTCGCCGGCCCGTTCGACGCCGGCACCGATCTCCTGGTGTGGCGCGACGCGAAGGTGCCGCAGGCGCCCTTCCTCTGCCCGGCGTCACCCGGCGCCCCGCGGTGGCTTCCGCTGGGCCAGGAAGGAATCCAGGTTTTCAACGAGCAAGAGCAGGTGGTCGTGTCGCAATGCCAGTTCAATTGCCCTTTCACGCCCCTCGCCTTCCCGGCCGCGGCCCAGAGGACGCGGGTAGGGGGCGCCGCGCTCCCCGTTCCGTTCGCCTTCGGCTGGCTCTACCTCGACCTCAACTTCGTGAACGGCGCCGTGGCCGGGCCCAACCCACCGGCCGACCCGCTGGCCGCGCAGGCATGGGTCGTGATGGCGCAGGTGTCCCACGCCCATTTCGCGGTGGCGCGCGACGCCTTCCGGCTGGATAGCGCCTGCACCGCCAACCATTTCGTGCCCCGATAGCCCGATCGCCCGCGGCCCGGCCAGGGCCCGCCACCTGCCGAGACCCTCTGCCGCGCGCCGCAGCCGGCGCCATGCCGTCTCCCCGCCTGCTTGCCGCCGCCCCGGCAACCCGCAGTATCCTTGGCGCGGCCACAGGAGGACCGGTGACTAGAAGCCACGACACCCGCTGCGCCCGCTGCATCGATCTTACCCTCGTGCTGCTGACGCTCCTGGCGCCCCTCGCGGCCCTCGCCGCCCCTGCGCGTTCCGCCGGCCAGCCCCCCTCCTCGGCTTCGGCCGCCGATCCCTGGGCCTGGCTCACGCGGGTGCGCCGCAGCCTGGTCGAGGCGGGCCCGACCACCGCGACCTTCTCGCAGACCTATATCCCGGCCGGCTTCACCTCGGGCGAGAAGGAGAGCGGCAGCCTCTCGCTGCACCTTCCCGACTGCCTGCGCTGGGACTACCAGGACCCCTATCCGAAGGGCTTCCTGCTCTGCGGCGAGATGGTCCAGGCCTGGAACCCCGAGGACCACACCGGGCGGCGCTACCGTATCGACCGCAAGAACGAGCCGGGCCTGGATCTCCTGCTGCTCGGCGTCGACGACCTCAAGGCGCGCTACAACGCCGTCACCCGCTCCTCGCCGAACGGCGAGATCGAGATCGCGCTCTCGCCGAAGGGCAAGGCCGGCGAGCTGAGCGACGCCGCGCTGGCCGTCGACCCCGCCACGCTGCGCGTCGTCCAGGTCTCCTACCACGACCGCGAAGGCAATCTCACCCGCTTCCAGCTCGCCGGCTACCGTCCCCTCTCCCGGCCCGGCCAGTTCTCGGCTCCCCCCGGCATCCGGTGGGAAGACCAGTAGAGGGTCAGTTTGCCCTGCCTCCCGTTGGGCGAGGGTTCAAAGTCCTCCGCCCCTGCCCTCACGACCCCTCGCCCAAAGGGAGGCAGAGCGAACTGGCCCTCTACCGGAAGAGCAGCCCTGAGCGTCTTTCCGTATAATGGCCCGCGGGCGGCCAGCCCGAGGAGGGGAATCCGACCGCCATGGCAGCCGAGAACTCCTTCGACATCGAGTCCAAGGTCAACCTGCAGGAGGTCCGCAACGCGGTCCAGCAGGCCGACAAGGAGATCGCGACGCGCTACGACCTGAAGAAGGCCGCCGCCGAGCTGCGGCTGGAGGGCGAGGAGGTGGTGCTGGGCGCCGCCGACGAGTTCTCGCTGAAGCAGGCGCTCGAGGTGGTCCAGACCAAGATGGTGCGCCGCGGCGTCAACCTGAAATCGCTGCGCTACGGCAAGATCGAGCCGGCGAGCGGCGGCCGGGTGCGGCAGCGCATCACCTTGCAGCAGGGCATCCCGCAGGACACCGCGAAGCGCCTGGTGGCCGAGATCAAGTCCAGGAAGCTGAAGGTCCAGGCGGCGATCCAGGGCGACACGGTCCGGGTCTCGGGCAAGAACCGCGACGACCTGCAGACGGTGATCGCGACGCTCAAGGCGCTCGACCTCGACGTGCCGCTGAGCTTCACCAACTACCGCTCGCTCTGAGACCGCGACTCTGCGACCCCCGCCCGACCGCCCCCCGACCCGGCCATCCATGAGCCCCCGCCTCCACCCACGGCAGCTCCTCCGGCGGCTGCGGCGCGCCGGCGGTACGACCGCCGGCACCGGCGCCGCCATGAGCCCCTCCGCCCCGGCCACCGCGGCCGCCGCGGCCGCGACCAGCCTGTCCATGGAGGCCATCGCGTCCATCGTGCCCATCACGACCCTCGCGTTCCTCGCGGCGCTCGCGGCCGTCGCCGCCAGGCCGGCCGCGGCCATGCCGTACAACGAGAACGAGCGCGTCCAGTTCACCGGCGTGGTCAACGACCCCGCCGGCAGGCCGGTCCCGGGGGTGCAGGTGGTCGTCGAGGTGGCCCGGCGCCGCCTCGGCCAGCGCCTGCTGCGCCGCGCGGACAAGGACGTGCGGCGGGTCGGGGCCAGCACCGACGCCCAGGGCGCCTACAGCATCGAGTGGCCCTGGGACAGCTACTTCAATCATTTCCAGCTGCTCGCCGGGGTCACCGTCCGCCACGGCAGAGAGGAGCATCTCGAGGTCCTCGAGAGCGAGGACGTGACCGAGCGCGTGCTAGCGGGGAGCCCGGTCGTCTCCCCGATCGTCCTCCACGATCGGCGCCTCGTCGACCGCATGCGCGACTTCCTCGCCTCGGTGCAGAGCGCCGACCAGCGCCGGATCTACGACGAGATGGGCGTCCCGGACGACGTCAAGCGGGTGAGCTACGCCGGGCGCGAGCGGGAGACCGAGGTCTCCTGGTGGTACTTCGAGGCCGGCAGCGTCTACCGCTTCCGCGACGGCCGGCTCGACCAGGTCGAACGCTTCGATCCCGTGCACCCCTTCTGAGAGGCCGCCCGCGATGCCGATCCCAGTGACCACCGCCAGGCGGCGAAGTTCCAACCGGCCTCCCTCTGGGCGAGGCATCGAAGTCCTCCGTCCGTGCGCGCCAGAGCCTCGCCCGAAGGGAGGCCGGTGGAGACTTCGCTGCCTGGGTGAGGCCCCCGGGTGACCACCCCGCCCCTCGTCGATTCCCAGGCCGGCGACCGCTCGCTCCAGGCCAGCCGCTTCCTCGACCTCGTCGCCCCCAAGCTGCTGGCGACCGAGGAGGTCTTCCGCCGCCATATCGACTCCGACGTGCCGTTCATCCACCAGGCCGGCATCTACATCCGCCAGGGCGGCGGCAAGCGCATCCGCCCGGCGCTGCTGCTGCTGGCCGCCCGGCTGCTGGGCCACGACTCGGAGGAAGAGGTCACCTATGCCGCGGTCGTCGAGTTCATCCACAACGCGACGCTGATCCACGACGACATCATCGACCACGCCCACCTGCGCCGCGGCCAGCCCACCCTCAACCACCTCTGGGGCAACAACCTGACCGTCCTGCTGGGCGACTGGATCTACACCAAGGCGATGCAGATGGCGCTGTCGCACGGCCAGCTCGAGGTGGTGCAGCGCCTCTGCGCCGCCACCCTCAAGATGACCGAGGGCGAGCTCATGGCGCTCGAGCGCCTCGGCGCCATCGACGTCACGGTCGAGGAGTACTTCGAGATCATCGACCGCAAGACCGCCCACCTGTTCGCCGCCGCCTGCTCGATCCCCAGCCTCATCCCGCCGCAACGCCCCGAGGCCGGCCAGGTCCTCGCCCATTACGGCCGCGCGCTCGGCACCTGCTTCCAGATCGTCGACGACCTGCTCGACTTCACCGCCCGCGAGAGCGAGCTCGGCAAGCCGGTGCTCTCCGACCTCAAGGAGGGCAAGCTGACGCTGCCGCTGATCCTGCTGCTGTCGCGGGTCGCGCCGGCCGAGCGCCGCCTCGTGCAGACCGTCCTCGACGAGCGGTGCTTCGAGCGGGTGGCGCCGCAGCAGATCCTCGAGCTGGTGGCGCGCGAGGGCACGCTCGCCGAGACGCTGGCGATGGCCGAGGCCTACGCGGCGCGCGCCCGGCAGGAGCTAGAGGCCTTTCCGCCCGGCGACGCCCTGGAGGCGCTCGAGTTTGCGCCGGACTTCGTCCTCCACCGGCGTACGTAGCCGCGGCGGCGCGAGGCCGAAGACGCCGTGGCCTGCCGCCGGTGCTCCCGGTGCCCCCGGTGCCCCCGGCGCCGTCTCCGGCGCGACCTCGAGGCCGCCGCGCGCCGCGTCCCCCGGCTCGACCGCGTAGACCCGCGCCGCCAGCGGCCGCTCGATCCCGATCACCAGCGCATAGCGGAAGCGGCGCAGCCGCGCGTCCAGCCACTGGCGGGAGCTGGCCATCATCACCACCGTGCCGCTCGGCCGCGGGCCGCCGCCGGCGGCGGGCTGGGGCGGCGCCTCGCCGGTCCACAGCAACGCCGTGCGCTGGCGGGCGGGCGGCGGCTGCTCGAGGTCGGAGTCCATCCCCGGCTCGAACCCGGTCTCGAGCGACAGGTAGCCGATGACCTGCCGCCCCCAGTCGAAGAGCACCATCGTGTCGTCGCCGCGCACCCCGGTCGCCGGCGGCGGCACGTAGGGCGCCGCGCTCGCCGCCGGCACCGGCCGCCGGGCGCCGGTCAGCTCCGCGAACAGCGGCCGCGGCCAGGGCGGCACGACCCGGCCCCAGCGACCGATCGGCGGCCGCCCCCAGGCGATCGCCGCCTCGCCGGGCCCGGCGGCGCTCACCGCCGCGGCCACCTCCTCGGGGTCGACCGGCAGCCAGCCGCGGAGCAGGCCCAGGCGATGGCGCCGGAAGGTGCGCCAGCCGCCATCGGTGCCGAGCAGCGGGCGGCCGCTGGCCTCGTCCACCAGGCTGGCCAGGAAGCCGCCGCCGCCGCCGCCGCTGCGCAGCTCGGCCAGCAGGCGGTTGCCGCCGGTGCGCAGCAGGGGGCCGACCTCGTACTCGTCGAGGTGCGCTCCCGGCTGCCAGCTGCCGGCGCCGACGCGCTTGCCGTTGAGGTAGAGGACGTACTCCGGGTCGCCGAGTGCCAGCAGGCGGGCCCGCGCCGGCGGCGGCGCGGCCAGCGAGAAGTCGCGCGCGGCGTAGAAGGCCAGCGGCTGCGCCTGCTGGCGGTCGTGTGCAACCCAGATCCACTGCGCACCGCCGGTCGTGCCGCCGAGATGCCACGCCGCCCAGCGCTCGCCGCGGACCAGCAGCGTCATCCCCGAGACCGCCGCGAAGGCCGCCGCCAGCGCCCCGATCCAGCGCCGCCGCATCTACTGCCCCTGGCCGGGAGTCAGGATCTCGCCGGTCACGTTCGACAGGCCGAGGGCGCGCCAACGGCCGGGCTGGCCGCCGGCGCTGCCCGCGTCGCTGGCGCGCGAGATCAGCCGCACCCGGACCGGCCCGGTCGCCCCCCGCAGCGGCAGCTCGAAGGTGCGGGCGCCGCGCAGGCGGTTCCAGAAGCTCGGCCGCCAGCCGAAGCGGCGGATGGGCGTGCCGTCGGGGCGCTCGACGCTGAGCTCGAAGCGCTGGCCGGGCCGGGCGTCCGCCGGCGGCACGAAGGTGCCGACCAGGGCCTCCTGGCCGGCGAGCCGGCAGCGCAGGTAGACGAGGCAGTTGCCCGCCATCACGACGTCGGCGCCTTCCACCTTGGCGCTCCCAGCCGGCAGCGCCGGCGCCAGCCCGGCGCCATGGAGCGCGGGCATGCCGGGGCGCGCGGCTGGCCCGCCGGCGCCGCCGGCACCGGCAGTACCGCCGGCACCACCGGCGCCGCCGGCACCGCCGCCCTCGCCCGGGCCGCGGACTGCCGCGGGGGGCGCTTCCCGGACCGGCCCTGGGCTCGGGACAGCTCCCCCGGCCGGCTCGAACACCAGGTCGAGCGGCACCTGCCCCACCGGCAGGTCTTCCGGCAGCCGCACCCGCAGCGGCAGGGCGTCCGCGCGGAGCGCCGCCCGCGCCAGCTCGCGGTCGCCGGTGCGGACGCTCAGCCGCCCGCCCTCTGGCAACCCCTCGCGCGCGAGGTCGAGGGTGAGCGTGCGCGGCTCCTCCTCGCCGAGGTTGACGGCCAGCAGGCGCCCGGACCCCGAGACCGGCAGCAGCGCCTCGCGGCCGCCCAGCCGGCGTAGTTGCCAGCCGGTGTCGAAGCGGTTGCCGGCCGTCGACGGCGGCGGCGCGAAGCTGTCGCTCTCGACCAGCACTTCGGCGGCGGCGTAGGAGGAGGAGGAGGAGGCGGAGGAGGAGGCGGTGGAGGCGCCCGCGGCGACCGCGGTGCCCGCCGAGATCCCCGAGGTCCCCGGGGCCCCCGAGGTTCCCGACATCCCCGAGGTCCCCGAGGCCCCCGAGGCAGGGCGCGCGCCGAGCAGCGGCACCGCCTGGCGCGGACCGCGGCATCCGGCGGCGCCCAGGCTGTAGCCCACCAGCAGCCAGAGCGCCAGGTACACCAGCACCGGGACGAGCGCGAGGGGGAGGAAGCGGCGCCGCGCCCGCCACGGCCCCACCTTCACCCGGCCGCGGCCCGTGCCGCGGGGCCGGCCGCCGCCGCGCCCCGGCCGCCCGCCCGCGGCCGAGACCGTGCGGGCCTGCGAGGTCAAGTGCGGTGGGCGTGGATCCATGTCGCGGGCATGAGGCCGCCGGCCGGGCGGCCAGCGCTGAATGCTACCACCGGCATCCCGCGCCGGCAGGGGCCCGCGGGAGCCAGGAGATCGTCGGCCCGGCGCCCCAGTTTTCCGAATTCCCGGGACCCTCTTGACGACAGCTGTAGTCGAGAGTACGCTGCTCCTGACTACAGCTGTCGTCACCGGGCGACGGCAGGGCGGCGGCCGGCGGCCGCCAGGAGGACGGCGGGCATGAGGAGGTCATCGTGACGGCCAGGTCGATCGGCGATCAGGAGCTGGCCTTGCTGCGCTACGTCGCGGAGCAGGGGCCGGTCACCGTGGCGCAAGCGGTGGAGGGATTCGGCGCCGACCGCGGCCTGGCGCGCTCGACGGTGCTGACGATGATGGATCGCTTGCGCGCCAAGGGCCACCTCGAGCGGCGGCGGGTCGGCAGCGTCTTCCACTACTCCTCGCCGAGGTCCCAGGGCGAGCTGCTGCGCGGAGCGGTGCACAGCTTCGTCGAGAAGACCCTGGACGGGTCGCTCTCCCCCTTCGTGAGCTACCTCGTGGAGTCCGCCGACGTGAGCGACGAGGAGCTGGCCGAGCTCGAACGCCTGGTCGCCAAGCTGCAATCGCAGCGCCAGGAGCCCTGATCCATGCTCCCACCACCGCCGGCAGCGCTCCACCTCGCGACCGCGTCCCTCGCACCCGTGGCCTCCCTGGCCGCCCTCGGGACCACGCCCCTCGCGGCCGTGCCCTTCGCGTCCAGCTTCCTCGCACCCCTCGCGAGCACTCCCCTCGCGGCCGCGCCCGGGGCCTCCGCCCTGGCGTTCCTGCGCCACCTCGCGCAGGCCAGCCTGATGGGAACGCTCTTCGTGCTCGCCGTCTGGCTGCTCTGCCGCCTGGCGCCGCGCCTGCCCGCCGGCCTGCGCTGCGCTCTCTGGTGGCTCGCCTGCCTCAAGCTGCTGCTCGGCCTGGCCTGGCCGGCGCCGCTCGCGCTGCCGCCGCTGCCCCCCGCGGCCGCCGCGGCAGCCGGCTGGCTCGCACCGCCGGCGCATGCGAGGGAACCTCTCCGAGCCACGCGCCTCGCGGATGCTGTCTCGGCGGCGGCCGGAGCTACCGGTGCCGCGCGCCTCTCGGACGCCGCCGCGGCCGGGGCCGGCGCACCCCGCGCCGCGCGCATTGCGCACGTCGCCCCGGCAGCAGCCGGCGCCCCCCGTACCGCGCGCCTCGCGGACGCCCTCCCGGCGGCCGGCGCAGCCGGCACCACGAGGGCAACCGTGCCTCCCCCTGCCGCCGGGCGCCCCTTCGGACCGGTGCCCGCGGCCCTCGCCCCGTCCCCCGCGGCGCCCTGGTGGGCGCTGGCGCTGCTCGGCCTCTGGCTTGCCGGCGTGCTGCGCCAGGCCGTGGGGACGGCGCGCGAGCTGCGGCGCGTCCGCGGCTTCCTGGCGCGCTCGGCGCCGGTGCGCGACGCGGCGGTCCTGCAACTCGCCGCGGATCTCGGCAGCGCCCTGGGCCTGGCTCCGGTCGAGCTGCGTGCCGCCCCGGCATGGGCCGGCCTGACGGCGCCGCTCACCGCCGGCGTGCTGCGTCCGGTGGTCGCGCTTCCGGCCGCCGGGCTCGAGCGCCTGTCTCGCCAGGAGCTGGCGATGACCCTGGCGTACGAGCTGATGCACGTCCGGCGCCGCGACCTGCTCTGGGGGTGGATCCCCGCCACCGCCGCACGCCTCTTCTTCTTCCTGCCGCCCGCGGCGCTGGCGGCGCGCGAGTACGGCCTCGCTCGCGAGGCAGCCTGCGACTCCGCCGTGCTGCGCCTGCTCGACGCGACTCCGGCGAGCTACGGCCGCCTGCTCCTGCGCCTGGGCGTCCGCGGTCCGATCCGCCCGCGGTCCTCCAGCCTGGTGGACCTCGCGGTATCCGCAGTCAATGCCGCCGGCACCAGCGCCGCCACCGTCGGCGGCGCCGCCGCTTCCTTGCACCAGCTCAAGAGGAGACTCGAGATGCTCCAGCATCACCAGCACGACATCCCGCCCCGCCCCGCCCGCCTGCGCCGCCTGGGCATCTCCCTGCTCGCTCTCGTCGCCCTCGCCGCCCTGGTGCCGCTGCGCATCGTCACCGCCGCCGCGGCCACCGCCGCTTCTCCATCCGTTGCCGCCACCCCGGCGACTCCAGCTACCCCAGCCGTCGCCGCCATCCCGGCCCGCGCAGTCGCTCCGGCCGTCGCCGCGATCCCGGCCGTCGCCTCCATTCCGGCCGTCGCCGCCGTTCCGGCCGTCATCGCGACCCCGGCCGTCGTCACCACCCCGGTCGATGCCACCCCACCGGCGCCCGCCGCCAGGACGCTGCTTGCTTCCCTCGAGCGCCCGAGCGCTGCCGCCACGGCCGGCGAGCCGTCCGACCCCGACGACGCGGACGATCGGGCCGAGGCGGCGGCGGCCGAGCGGGCCGAGCGGCCCGAGCGGCGCCACGGCGACTCGTACGTCCTCCTGGGCGGCGACTCCCACGTCACGATGAGCGGCGACGCGGCCAGCATCGAGCGCGCCCGCAAGCTGCAGCGGGAGGCCGGCGGCGGCGACCTGCTGTGGGTGCGGCGCGGCGGCAAGGAGTACGTGATCCGCGACGCCGCGACGCTCCACGAGGTCCGGGAGATCTTCCGGCCGCAGGAGGAGCTGGGCGCACGGCAGGGGAAGCTTGGCGCGCAGCAGGGCGAGTTGGGCGCCCGGCAAGGCGAGCTCGGCAGCCGCCAAGGCGAGCTCGGCGCCCAGCAGGGCAAGCTCGGAGCCGAGCAGGGACGCCTCGCCGCCGAGCAGGCGAAGCTCGCCGCCGAGGAAGCCGCCGCCGGGGACCACCAGTCCGCCGCCCGCGACAAGCGCCACGACGAGTTCGAGAAGCGGCAGGAGGAGCTGGCCGGCGAGATGCGCCGCCTCGGCGAGCAACAGCGCGAGCTCGGCCGCCAGCAGCGCGAGCTGGGCGAGCCGCAACGCCGGCTCGGCGACCAGCAGCGCGACCTGGGCCGCCAGCAGCGGGCCGCCGCGCGCGAGGCCGAGACCAAGCTCCACGCCCTCCTCGACCGCGCCGTCGCCCGCGGCATCGCCCAGGAACCGAAGTAAGAACCACCGCCCCGGGGCGACTACACGCCCGTCGCTCCGGGCCTCCGACGCGATCCACTCCCTGAGCCAACCCGCTCCGTCGCTTCCGTCAGAGCCATCTGAGGTCTTGACGGGCCGCTGCGGCATTCAATGCGCTATTATTGAAAATCTTATAGATGCCTGCCGGCCTGGCGAGGAGCTGACTGGCGGATAGCCGCCGGCTTCGTCTCGCCGGAGTCGCTACGTCATTGAGAGCAACGGGGATCGAGCGATGGCCGAGCACCTGCCTGTGACCGAACCGATACCGTTCCCGGCGGCTTTCCACGAAACGGGAGACGCCGCCGCGCAGTCGCAAGCAGCCGTGCTCCTCCTGCTCGGGGCGTTTCTCGAATACGACAACATCGTACCTCCGTTCCTCCCCCGCCGGACCGCGCCGCCCGCGAGTCAGATCCTGCCGGAGGAGGATCGCGTGGCGCTCGCCCTCCCTCCTGAAGTCGAGAGCTTGCGCACCTTGCGAGGCATCGCATTCGATCGCGGCTTTGTCCGCGACTCCATGGTCTCCTTCGCCACCGTGCTGGCAGAGCCCGAGGCTCCCATCGAGGAACGTGCCGAGAGCGCCCGAGAGGCTCTTCCCCGTCTCGCGGACCGGCTCGCCAGTCGATGGGAACCCCTGGTCGTGGCGCAGCTCTGCGAGGCGGCCCTTGCGCACCCTGACGAATTGGTCCAGGTTGCGGCGGGAAGCTCTTACGCAGAGATCGTCCTACCAGAACAGCGCTTGAGTCTGCTTGCCGTCCTGATGAAGGGAACCGAAAGCGCAGACCCACTGGTGCGGGATGTTGCGGCCACAGCCCTCGCCCGGCTAGCGCCGGGGCACCCACGGCTCGCGGAGTTGGTCTTCGCTTCCATCTCATCCCGAGATTTCGAGCCGTCGCACACCAGCCTGATCGTCCACGGCACGTTCGCCCGCCATAGCGACTGGTGGCAGCCTGGTATCCGGGGCAACTTTCACGACTACCTCAAGAGCAAAGTGGACCCCAGCCTGTATTCGCAGGCCGACCGCTTCGAGTGGTCGGGGTTCTACAGCGACCATGCTCGCGACCTCGCCGCTCTCGAGCTCGCCGGATGGGTGAGGCAGCACGCCCTGGAGGGCCTCGACCTTTTCACCCACAGCCACGGAGGCAGTGTCGCCATGCAGGCCAACCGCCTCGGGGCTGTCCCTCTCGGCCGGCTCGTCCTCCTGAGCTGTCCTGTCCACCTGAGCAAGTACCGGCCGGACTTTTCCCGCCTCGGGCATGCCGTCTCCATTCGCGTCCACCTGGACCTGGTCATCCTTGCCGACCGCGGCGGACAACGCTTCACCGGCGTTCCCATCAAGGAGATCGTTCTTCCGATCTGGTTCAAGCACTCGATCACCCATGAACCTTCGACCTGGACCAAGTACCAGCTCCCGACGAAGATCTGAGACACTAGAGCTTGTGATGGTCGCCCGGGCAGTACGTCTGATGGCCCTGAGCGCCCTCTGGCGCGCCACAGGCTGGCGAGCGGCGGGCCGGCCACTCGTCGCGGCGCTGGACTCGCCAGACGAGGACATCCGTGCCATGGCCGGCATCCTCCTCGTCCGCGGTGGCGAGCGGGCCGAACCACTTCTCGACGAGGCGCTGAACCAGCGCGAGCACCTCCCGATGGTGGTGAGCGTGCTCGCGAGCTTGGATGACCGGCGTTACGAGTCCAAACTGCGTACGCTGGCGCAAGACCCCGATCCCCGGGTAGCCGACGCCGCCCGGGAGGGGCTGCGCGTATTGCTGGACGGGGCCCGCAGATAGGCTTTGGGGCGCCGCACCTTCAGGTGGCCAAGACGCAGCGCCAGATCGCCGGTGCGGCCGGCACCGCCAAGGGCCGCACTCTCGGCCGTCGAGCACGGCCAGGGACCGCGAGAAGGCATGGCGGGAGTACCTCCTGCGAAGTCCGTGGCCGCCAGGCCAGCCGTCTGGCGGATCCGTTCCTCTTGCTCTTGCTCGGGGAACATACGGAGGCGGAGGGAGACGGATTGGATCTGCTCGGCCTTGGTCTAGCCCCTTAGGGCACCACTACCGGGGGTCCGGGGATCGCGCTACCTCCGCAACCGCGCCACCAACCCCGCGTTGACACTAGGGGCGCGATGGCTTACATTTGGACGTGCACCCCTTCCCGATTTCCAGGGCCTCCCAGGAGCCCGCCGGCGTCCCGGAGATGGTCGCCACGGAGATCGTCGCCGCCATCCCCGCCCGCTACGGTTCGACGCGGCTGCCGGGCAAGCCGCTGCTGGCGCTCGCCGGCCGGCCGATGATCGAGCATGTCTACCGCCGCGTCGCGAGCGCCCGCGGCCTCGCCCGCATCGTCGTGCTGACCGACGACGAGCGCATCGCCAGCGCGGTGGCGGCCTTCGGCGGCGAGGTCGAGCTGACGCCGGCCGCCTGTGCCAGCGGCACCGACCGCATCGCGCACGCGGCGCGCCGCTGGCCGGGCGCCGCCGCGGTGGTCAACGTCCAGGGGGACGAGCCGCTGATCGACCCGGACGCGGTGTCGGCGGTCGCCGAGCACCTGGCGGCCCATCCGGAGGACCCGATGGTGACCCTGGCCGCGCCGCTCGACGCCGCCGCCGACCTCGCCAACCCGAACGTGGTCAAGGTGGTGCTGGGGCTCGACGGCCGCGCCCTCTACTTCAGCCGGTCCGCGATACCCTATGCGCGGCAGGCGGCGGAGGGCGCACAGCCGGCGGGCGCACAGCCGGCGGGCGGCGCCGGCGCCGCGCCGCCGCTGCGCCACCTGGGCATCTACGGTTACCAGCGCGCCGCCCTGCTGCGGCTGGCCGACCTGCCGCCGTCGCCTCTCGAGCGAAGCGAGGGGCTCGAGCAGCTGCGGGCCCTCGAGCATGGGATCTCGATCCGCGTGCTGCTGACCGGCCCGGGCCTGCCCGGCGTCGACACGCGGGAGGACCTCGAGCGCGTCGAGCGGCTGCTCGCGCCGGGAACGGGAGCCTGAGCCGTACGGAACAGGAAAGAACGACACCCGAGGAGAGACCATCCATGGCGACCAAGTACATCTTCATCACCGGCGGCGTCGTGTCCTCCCTGGGCAAGGGGGTCGCGGCCGCGTCGGTCGGGGCGATCCTGGAGGCGCGCGGCTTCTCGGTCACCCTGATGAAGTTCGACCCGTACGTGAACGTCGATCCGGGCACCATGTCGCCGTACCAGCACGGCGAGGTGTTCGTCACCGACGACGGCGCCGAGACCGACCTCGACCTCGGGCATTACGAGCGCTTCACCCACACCAGCACCAGCAAGCGGCACAACTTCACCACCGGCCGCATCTACGCCTCGGTGATCGACAAGGAGCGCCGCGGCGACTACCTGGGCAAGACCGTGCAGGTCATCCCGCACATCACCGACGAGATCAAGGAGGCGATGCGCCGCGTCGGCGACGGCCAGGACGTGGTCATCGTCGAGATCGGCGGCACCGCCGGCGACATCGAGTCGCTGCCCTTCCTCGAGGCCATCCGCCAGTTCCGCCAGGAGCTGGGGCGCGGCAACGCCGTCAACATCCACCTCACCCTGGTGCCCTACATCGCCGCCGCCGACGAGCTCAAGACCAAGCCCACCCAGCACTCGGTGCGCGAGCTGCGCGAGATCGGCATCTCGGCCGACGTGCTGCTCTGCCGCGTCGATCGCCCGCTGCCGGCGGAGATGAAGAAGAAGATCGCTCTGTTCTGCAACGTCGATCCGCGGCAGGTGATCGAGGCCCGCGACGTACCGACCATCTACGAGGTGCCGCTGATCTTCTGCCGCGAGGGTCTCGACGACCTGCTGCTCGAGCTGCTGAACCTGCCGCATTACGATCGCGACCTGTCGCGATGGGAGAGCCTGGTGTCGCGCATCAAGCACCCCCGCCATCACGTGCGCATCGGCATGGTCGGCAAGTACGTCGAGTTCCCCGACGCCTACAAGAGCCTGAACGAGGCGTTGCAGCACGGCGGCATCGCCAACGACACCGCGGTCGAGATCGTCTACGTCAACGCCGAGGAGCTCGAGGGCGAGAGCTGGCCGCGCGAGATCTTCGAGGTGGACGCGCTGCTGGTGCCGATCGGCTTCGGCCACCGCGGCACCGAGGGCAAGATCCGCGCCATCCGTTACGCCCGCGAGCAGCGGGTGCCGTTCTTCGGCATCTGCCTCGGCATGCAGTGCATGGTCATCGAGTTCGCCCGCAACGTCTGCGGCATCCGCGCCGCCACCTCCTCCGAGTTCGATCCCGAGACCGAGCAGGCGGTGATCTACAAGCTGCGCGACCTGCTCGGCGTGGACGCGATGGGCGGCACCATGCGTCTCGGCGCCTACCCCTGCCGGCTCAAGGAGGGCACCCTGGCGCGGCGCATCTACGGCACGGCGGAGATCAGCGAGCGCCACCGCCACCGTTACGAGGTCAACCAGAAGTACCTGCCGGAGATGCTCGAGCGCGGCCTGGTCGTCTCCGGGCTGTCGCCGGACGGCAAGTTCGTCGAGATGGTGGAGCTGCCGGACCATCCCTGGTACCTGGGCTGCCAGTTCCACCCCGAGTACAAGTCGAAGCCGACCGACCCTCACCCGCTCTTCGTGTCCTACATCGCGGCGGCGCTCGCCGAGCGCACGCGGCGTGACGAGAGCGAGCAGCACGGCCTGCGCGACTTGCGCGAGCTGCGGCCGGAGCGCCAGCCGGTCGCCGCCGGCGCCGCTGGCGGGCGGGCTCCTGCCAGCGCCGCCGCCGGCGCCTCGCTGGAGAGCTGATGGCGGCGGCGCCAGTTGCAACCGCGGTCGCCCCGGTCGAGCTGGCGCCTGGCGTCGTCGTCGGGGGCGGCGGCCCGCTGCCGGTGATCGCCGGCCCCTGCGTCGTCGAGAGCGAGGAGCTGGTGCTCTCGGTCGCGCGGACGCTCGCCGCCATGGCCTCCCGCCTCGGCCTACCGCTGGTCTTCAAGTCCTCCTTCGACAAGGCGAACCGCGGCGCGCTCGGCAGCTTCCGCGGCCCCGGCCTGGCGCGCGGCCTCGCGGCGCTGGCGGCGGTCAAGGCGGCCACCGGCCTGCCGCTGCTCACCGACGTCCACGAGCCCGGCCAGTGCGCGCCGGCGGCGGAGGTCTGCGACGTGCTGCAGATCCCCGCCTTCCTCTGCCGCCAGACCGACCTGGTGCTGGCCGCCGCCGCCACGGGCCGCGCCGTCAACATCAAGAAGGGGCAGTTCATGGCGCCCGACGACATGCGCAAGCTGGTCGACAAGGCGCGCGCCGCCGGCAACGCGCGGGTGACGGTGACCGAGCGCGGCAGCTCTTTCGGGTACCATGACCTGGTGGTGGACATGCGCTGCTTCGCCCAGCTCCATGACGACGGCATCGCCGTGATCTACGACGTCACGCACTCGCTGCAGCGGCCCGGCGGCGGCCCCGCCAACCCGGACAGCGCGGAGAGCGGCGGCGAGCGCCGCTTCGCCCTGCCGCTGGCGCGCGCCGCGGTCGCCGCCGGCGCCGACGGCCTGTTCCTCGAGGTCCATCCCGACCCGCCGCGTGCGCTCTCCGACCGCGCCGTGCAGCTCACGCCGGCCGAGGCCGAGGCCCTGCTGCGCTCGGCGGCGGCACTGCGGCGGGTGGGGCCGGCGGATCGTGAGGGGCGCGAGGAGCGGGAGGGGCGCGAGGGCCGGGAAGAGCGCGAGGGGCGCGAAGGGCCGCAGGGGCAAGAGGGGCGCGAAGGGCGGCAGCAGCGGGAGGTCCCGGCGTGACCGTCCCGAGCGTCCCGCGCCCCCCCGGCCGGCCCCGCCAGCCGCGCCGCCCGCGCCCACCCCGCCCGCCGCGCTCGCCACGCCTGCCGGGCCAGGCGGCATCGCCGCCGCCGCACGGGCAGCCGCGCCCCGCCGCCGGGCAACCGCGCCCCGCCGCCGGGCAGGCGCCCACGGCGCGCACGCCGCGGCAGGTGGCGCGCGAGGTGCTCGAGACCGAGGCGGCGGCCATCCGCGCCCTGCTGCCGCAGCTCGACGGCGCCTTCGACCGCGCCGTCGCCCTGGTCGCGGCGAGCGCCGGCCGCGTGGTCTGCAGCGGCATGGGCAAGAGCGGCCTGATCATGAAGAAGGTCGCCGCCACCCTCTCCTCGACCGGCACGCCGGCCCTCTTCCTCCATCCCGCCGAGGCGCTGCACGGCGACCTGGGGATGCTCGTCCCGGGCGACGTGGTGCTCGCCGCCTCCACCTCCGGCAACACCGAGGAGCTGCTGCGGCTGGTGGCGATCCTCAAGCGGCTGGGCGTGCCGCTGCTGGCGATGACCGGCAACCCGGCCTCGCCGCTGGCGCGCCACGCCGACCTGCACCTGTCGGCGGCGATCGACCGCGAGGCGTGCCCGCTGAACCTCGCCCCCACCGCCTCGACCACCGCCATGCTGGCCCTGGGCGACGCCTTCGCCATGGCCCTCTCCGAGGCGCGCGGCTTCACCCGCGAGGACTTCGCCCTGCTGCATCCGGCAGGCCACCTCGGCAAGCGCCTGCTCAAGGTCGAGCAGCTGATGCACGAGGGTTCCGGCCTGCCGCGGGTGGCGGCGGCCACCTCGATGCGCGACGCCATCTACGAGATGTCGCAGAAGCAGCTCGGCATCACCGCGGTGACCCGCTCCGACACCGACCTGCGCCTCGCCGGCTGCATCTCCGACGGCGACCTGCGGCGCCTGCTGGCGACCGACGACGGCCTGCTGCGGCGCACCGCCGGCGAGTGCATGAACCCGCACCCGCGCACCATCGCCGGCGGCGAGCTCGCCGCCGCGGCGCTGAAGATGATGGAAGACCACCGCATCACCTCGCTGTTCATCTGCGACGACGGCGGGGTGCTGGCCGGCATCGTCCACCTGCACGACCTCTGGGGCCTGGAGCTCTTTTGACCCGGAGCGCGGGCGGCGCGAATGCCGATCCCGCCGGCGGCTCCGCGACCGAGCCCCCCGGCCCCGCCGCTGCCGCCCGCGCCGCCGATCGCCCGAGCGCGGGCCCGGCGCCCGCCGGCCTGCCGATCGCGGCGGCGCTGGAGACCCTGGCGGCCCGCGCCGCCGCTCTCGACTGGCTGCTCTTCGACGTCGACGGCGTGCTCACCGACGGCCGCCTGCTCTACGGCGCCGACGGCGAGCAGTGGAAGGTCTTCGACGTGCGCGACGGCATCGGCCTCAAGCTCGCGCAGCGCGCCGGCCTGAAGGTCGGCCTGCTCTCGGGGCGCCAGGGCCGCGCCCTCGAGGCGCGGGCGCAGGAGCTCGGCGTCGACGCGCTGATCATGCACCGCGACGACAAGGCCGCGGCCTTCGGCGAGCTGCTCGACGCCCAGGCGACCGCCGCCGCCCGGGTCGCCTACATGGGCGACGACCTCGTCGACCTGCCGGTGCTGCTCGCCTGCGGCCTCTCCTTCGCCCCCGCCGACGCCGTCCCCGACGTCCGCAGCCGCGTCCATCACGTCCTCTCCCGCCCCGGCGGCCGCGGCGCCGTCCGCGAGATGGTCGAGCTCGTCCTGCGCGCCCGCGGCGCCTGGGACCGCCTCCTCGCCGCCTATCTGCGGCCTGCCGGCGGCGCCTGAAGCCGGACGGCCGTGGCGACACAGGGGGTGAATTAACCTGGCCGCGCTCGTCTATGCCCTGGGTGCGGCGCTCGTCGGCGCACTGATGCGACGGTGGCGCCCGGACCTCCAGGCTCGCCTGGACGCCACCCTCCCATGGTATTTTTGCGCCGACGCCCAGTGCCGCGGCGCGCCCGCGCCCGGCACATCGACACCCCCGATCCACTCCACCCACCGCAACGACCAGGGAAGGAGACCATGAACCGAAGACCCTCGCACTACCTGCCCGTGGCAGCCTGCGCCGCCGCCTGCCTGCTGTCGCTGCTGGCGCTCGCGGCATGCCACAAGAAACCGCCCCTCGGCAAGCCCTGGGTGCGCCTCGACTTGACCAGGGAACGGCCGTTCGTCGAGGCGACGCCGCCCGGCGTCAACGAGGACCAGGTCTACACCCAGCGCACCGCCCCTCTCGGGGGCGCCGAGGTGCGCGACATGAGCAAGGTGCCGGCCGACCAGAAGCAGCAGTTCCCGCAGAGCTCCGCCGGCGAGATCCGGGCGATCGAGCAGACCACCTTCTCGCGCCTCAAGTGGCGGGTGCACGTCGACGACGGCAGCTACGTGTCGTTCATCCCGCTCGGCTACGAGAAGCCGTGCCAGGGGTGCAAGTTCCGCTTCGGCATTCGCGTTATGCCGCGCTCCGTCAAGGTGCTCTACGAGCTCGACGCCAAGCCGCTCGCGGCGCCCGCGCCGAAGGCGGTCGAGATCGATCTCTCCGAGTACGCCGACCAGGACGTCGACCTGCTCTTCCAGATCGACGGCCCACCGGCCCCGGCGCCCGGCCAGCTGCCGCCCTCGGTGCTCTGGGGCAGCCCGGCGCTCTACAGCCGCCAACCGCAGACCACCGCCTTCCATCCCGGCCGACCGAACATCCTGCTGGTCGGCTTCGACACCCTGCGGGCCGACCGGCTCGGCCCGTGGGGCCGTCGCCCCAGCCTGACCCCCTCGATCGACCGCCTGGCCGAGGAGAGCGACGTCTGGACCGAGGCGTTCTCGACCTTCAACGCCACCAACCCCAGCTTCGCCTCGATCATGACCGGCCTCTACGGCAAGAACCACGGCGTCTACGACCTGCACACCCGCCTGCCGCCCGCCTTCACCACCCTCGCGGCGCGGCTGGCGGGGGCCGGCTACCAGACCATGGCGATCATCGCCGCGCGCCACCTGGGCGATCACAACTCCGGCCTCGGCCAGGGGTTCGCCGAGGTGACGCGCGCCGACGAGCATTTCGCCGCGGAGCTGGGCGTCGACCAGACGCTCGACTGGGTGGCCGCCCACTGCACCCGGCCGCGCCCCTTCTTCGTCTGGCTGCACCTGTTCGATCCGCACACCCCGCACACCCCGCCCGATCCCTACGCCGACGGCCTTCGCCCGGCCGGCCCGATGGGGCTGGGGCCGGTGCGGGCCTGGGTGCCCTTCCGCGCGCCGGGTCCGCGCGCCTTCGACCAGCCGGTGCTGGGCGGCAACCGCGACCTCTACGACGGCGAGGTGGCCTACGTCGACCGCCAGGTCGGGCGCCTGCTGGACGGCATCGCCAGCCGCGGCCTGCTCGACACCACGCTGGTGGCGCTGGTCGCCGACCACGGCGAGAACCTGGGCGAGCACGGGCTGCTCTACCGGCACGTCGGTCTGTTCGACACCACGACGCACGTGCCGCTGCTGGTCCGCTGGCCGGGCCCGCCGCGCCCCGGGCGCCGCTACGACGGCCTGGTGCAGACCATCGACCTCTTCCCCACTCTGCTCGCCGCGGCCGGCCTGCCGGTGCCGCCGCAGGACGGCATCGACCTGCGGCGGCCGTCGCCCGTCGCCCGGAACGCCCGCCGCGCGGTCTTCGCCGAGCACTCGAACCGCTTCGGCGCGATGGTGCGCACCCGCGAGTACCTGTACGCCTGGACCCGCGGCACCGCGGCCATCCCCGACGGTCCGTCGCTCTACGACCTGCGCGCCGACCCGCTCGAGACCCGCAACCTCGCGGGACGAGGCCTCGCCGCCGAGCGCGAGCTCGCCGGCCTTCTCGACCGCTGGTCCGCGCAGCGCCGTCCCGGCCCCGGCTCCCCCGCCGAGCAAGCTCGCCCGCACCCCCTCTCGGACGAAGAGGCGGCGCGCCTGCGCGCGCTCGGCTACGTCGGCGACGTCGAAGCGCAGTAAGCGGGTCTTCCCGGCGCTCCCGGCGTTCCCCGCGTTCCCCGCGTTCCCCGCGTTTCTCGCGTTCCCATCGTCCCCCGCGTTTTCGGCGTTCGCGGCGGCGCTCCCGAGCGCTCGGCTCCCTCGGCCCCGTCTGTTAGAATGCGCCTAAGCGACCGAATAGGCTTCGCCGACAGGAGAGCGCCGATGTCATCGTCCTTCGCAGATGCCCTGAATGCCATCGTCGACCAGAGCGAGGAGGAGCAGAGGGAGCGAGACGCGGTGGACCGTGCGTTCCTCGAGGAATGGCGGGAGGTGCAGGAACGGACGCTCGCGCCGATCTTCCAGGAGACCGTCCATCTGCTGCGCCAGCGAGGCCAGAACGCCCACTACATTCAGGCCGACGACGACAGCGCGGTGCTGGTGGTCCGCCGCAGCGAGCTGAAGTTCCATGCCGAGACCGAGAAGCGGCGAATCCTCTGCTCGGGCCCCGATCAGGTGCGCCACAAGGGCCACGCCAAGCGGCGGAAGGAACCGCTCACGGCGCCGCGGGCCTTCGAGCCCGCCGAGCTCACGCGGGAGAGGGTGGAGCAGGAGGTCGAGGACTTCGTCAAGGCCGCCGTGAAGCCACCGCCCGCCAGCACTTCTTAGTGCCCCTTCACTAGCTTCTCCGCTGCTCCGCCCGCCGGCGGTGCCGAGACCCGGGCCGGTACGGGTGCGCGTGGAGGGTATGCCCCGGCGGACCTACGGCGCCGCGCCGGCAGCCGCCTCGCCGGCCAGGCGGCGCCGCCGCACCAGCTGCGCCAGGGCCGCCGCGCCGACGCCGAGGAGGTAAAGGGCAAGCATCGGCGCCGCGAAGACGCACATGTTGAAGACGTCCGGCGTCGGGGTGACGATCGCGGCGACGATGAAGATGATCAGCACCGCGTAGCGGAAGTGCTTGATCAAGAAGCGCGGCGTGACCAGGCCGATCTCGCAGACGGTGAAGATCACGATCGGCATCTCGAAGATCAGGCCCAGCCCGAGGATCACGTGCATCTCGAAGCCGAAGTAGCGCTCGATCGTCAGCACCGGCTCGAACTGCGGGCCGACCCCGAGCAGGAAGCGTGCCGCGTACGGGAAGGCGATGAAGTAGGCGAAGGCGCCGCCGGCGAGGAAGAAGAAGGTGCCGAAGAAGATGAACGGCAGCACGTAGCGCCGCTCGCGCCGGTAGAGCCCCGGCGAGATGAACCGCCAGAGCTGGTAGAGCAGGAACGGCGACGACGCGAAGATGGCGGCGAGGCCCGCCACCTTGAAGTAGAGGATGATGGGATCGGTGATCCCCATGTAGGCCAGCTTCTTGCCCGGCGGCAGGATCGCCATGATCGGCTTCTGCAGGAAGCCGAGGATCAGCTCCACCTTCCAGAAGCAAGGGAAGAAGGCGAGGGCGGCGAAGGCCAGCGACCAGAGGATGCGCTTGCGCAGCTCCTCGAGGTGCTGGATGAGCGACATCCGGGGCAGCTCTTCAGGCTGCGCCGGACCGGCGATCTGGGGCACGGGGCTCATCGGGGAAGGGACCGGGAACCGTCAGGCAGGGTGCCGGCCGTCTCCCAAGCCCGGATCGGCGACCCCGGGTGCGGCCGGAACCGGCGCGGCCGCCGCCGGGTCCGGCGAGCTTGCGGAGCCCGCCGGCGTGGATGAGGACCCGTCTTCCGGCCAGGCCGCGTAGTACGCGGCGTCGCTGCTCAATTCCGCCTCGCTGCCCGCCGCCGGAGCCTCGTTGCTCGCCGCGGCCTCGCTGCCGCCCGCCGGCTCGCTGCCGCCCGCCTGCTCGCTGCCGCCCGCTGGCGGCGCCGGCGCGGCAGCCACCTCCGTATCCAGCTGGGGCACCGTCTGGCCGCCCGACCAGGCAGGCGGCGCGGGCGGCGGCGGGGGCGGGAAGGACGCTTCCTGGAGGCGGGCGGCCTCCTTCTCCTGCTCGCTGATCGCCAGCTCGGCGTTGAGGGTCCGCTTCAGCTCGTTCGACGCCTTGCGCACCTCCGCTATCCCCTTCGCCAGCATGCGGGCGATCTCCGGCATCTTCGAGGGGCCGAAGATCAGCATCGCCAGGAAGAGGATGAAGAGCACCTCGCTCAAGCCGCCGAAGCCGAACATACGCTTCGATCATCGAGCCAGAGCGCCGGGGAAGTCAAGGCGACCGGATGGCATCCGAGAGGCTTCCCAGGCCGCGAGAATGGTAGACTCCTGCACCATGAGACGTTCTTGGCGCATCGCTGCTATCGCCCTCTTCGCCCTCGCCCTGGCCGCCGGCGGCTTGCTCGGCGACCGTCTGCTTGCTCTCACCGACCAGACCCGCGACACCCTCCGCCTCTATACCGACCTGGTCAAGGTCGCCCACGACAAGTACGGCGCCGAGGTGAGCTACCGCGACCTGGTCTACGCGTCGATCCAGGGCATGATCCGCACCCTCGACCCGCACACGACCTTCCTCGTCGCCGAGGAGTACCAGGGGATGCGCGAGAAGCAGCAGACCTCGTACTACGGCCTCGGCATCCTGGTGGGAGTGCGGAACGGCCAGCTGACCGTCATCGCGCCGCTCGAGGGGACGCCCGGCGCCCGCCTCGGCATCCAGCCCGGCGACGTCATCTCGACCATCGAGGGCGAGCCCACCGAGACCATGAGCCTCGACGAGGCGGTGAGCAAGCTGAAGGGGCCGAAGGGCACCCAGGTGCACATCACGATCGCCCGCCGCGGCATGGACAAGCCGATCGAGATGGCGGTCACCCGCGCCGAGATCCCGCAGACCACGGTGCGGCTGGCCTACATGATCACCCCAACCACCGGCTACGTGCAGGTCGCCGAGTTCAGCCGCGGCACCGGCGCCGAGGTCGCCGAGGCGATCGACAAGCTGAAGGCCAAGGGGATGACGCGCCTGCTGCTCGACCTGCGCAACAACGGCGGCGGCCTGCTCGATCCCGCGATCGAGGTCTGCGAGGAGCTGCTCCCGGACGGGAGCGCCATCGTCGAGACGCGCGGCCGCACCCGCGATTCCTTCCAGACTTACAAGGTCAGCAGCCGGCGGACCCGCTTCGACCTGCCGCTGGTGGTGCTGGTCAACGAGGGCACCGCCTCGGCCTCCGAGATCGTCTCGGGCGCCGTCCAGGACCACGACCGCGGCCTGATCGTCGGCAGCCCGAGCTGGGGCAAAGGCCTGGTGCAGACGGTCTACAACCTCTCCTACGGCACCGGCCTGGCGCTCACCACCGCCAAGTACTACACCCCGTCCGGCCGCCTCATCCAGCGCGACTACAGCTCCTACTTCGACTACTACACCCACGCCGACGCCGGCTCGCCGGAGATCACCGGCAAGCAGGTGGGGGACGGCCAGGTGTTCAAGACCGACCTGGGACGCAAGGTCTACGGCGGCGGCGGCATCACTCCCGACGTCGTCGTCGCGGACGAGAAGCTGTCCACCTCGGAGCAGTTCCTGAGGTCCCGGAACGCCTTCGCCAACTTCGCCATCGACTACCATCGCCGGAACCCGGTCAAGTCGCCGGACTGGAAGCCGGGGCCCGAGGTGATCCAGGAGTTCCGCGACTGGCTGATCCACGAGAAGATCGCCACCCCCGAAGAGGTCAAGGACGCGCTGCTGACCCAGGAGACCCGCGACTACTCGGCGACCGAGATCCGCGCCGAGATGATGAACATCGCCTTCGGCCAGGAGGCCCGGCACCGCGCCTCGGCCGCCGAGGACAAGCAGCTCAAAGCCGCGCTCGGCGAGTTCGACCACGCGGCCGCCCTGCTCAGCCAGCGCCGCAGCCTCGACCACGTCGCCGCGCAGCGCGCCGCCGGCGCCACCGGCAGGCGCTGATCCCGGCGGCCGTCGCGCGGCCTCGCTCGCGAGCGCCGCACGGCCGCGCTGTCGCGCACGGGCGCGCACGGCCCTCGCGGCCGCCGCTGTCCGCTCAGCCGCCGCAGGCGAAGGCGCTGGTGTCCTGGAGGGGCGCGAAGGGGGTGTGCCGGGGGTTCTGGTAGACCCGCACCGTGCCGCTCACGGTGTCGGTGACGGTGAGCACCAACCGGACGTTGGTGAGGCCGCCGGCGAACACCCAGAAGTGGCTGTCCAGGTTGCACCCGTCCAGCACCTTGACCACCATCTCGAGGTCGGCAGGGCTGAAGAACCAGAAGGTGCCGGTGGCCCCGGTCAGCGGCACCGCGTGGCCGTCCCCGGTGGCGCCGTCCGGCGTCTGCCAGCCGATCCGCACCTGGAAGCGCCCGCCCAAGCAGAGCGTCGTCGCGTCGGCGATGCAGGGCGACGCCCCGCCGGGCGCGTACGCCCACAGCCTGCCGTGGAGGTCGGCGAGATAGATCCGCCCCCCGACCACGATCGGACTCTGCCAGTGGATCGAGGACGGGCCACCGTCGCTCCACAGCAGCTTGCCGTCCCGCGCCGAGAGCGCCCGCAAGCCGGCGCCGCCGGCGTAGATCACCATGCCGTTGGCCACCACCGGCGAGGTGCCGCCGTGCGAGTCGGACCACACCGGGGTCAGCGCCGGCGTGCCGTCGCCGTCGGCGACGACCTGGATGCCCGACAGGCCCGAGTCGTTGGCGACGAAGATCCAGGGCGTGCCCGTCGCCGGGTCGGCCCACACCGCCGGCGCGGTCAGCACCTCGTCTCCCTGCGGCACCGGCAGGATCTGCAGCTCGCCTCCCACCTGGCCCGGACGGCCGCGCCCCGAGAGATCGTCGAGGTCGAGCAGGCGCAGGTTGCCGTCCTTGCCGCTCTGCACCGCGAGGTGCGCGACGCGGCTGCCGGGGACCGGCGGCAGCACGCGCGGCCCCGTGCTGCCGATGTCGAGATCGGATTGGTCCAGCTGGGCGAAGTTCGCCGGCGTGTAGCTGTCGAGCGGCAGAGCGCCGTTGCCGGTGGCGTCGGGCCGCAGCGCGAGCACGCTGTCCCCCCAGTCGTGGCCGCCCTGCGGCACGTCGAACGAACCGTTGCCGGTGGCGAACAGGATGCGGTCGACGTCGGAGTCGTAGACCACGCCGCCGCGCCCCCACACCGCCGACTGCACGGCCGGGCAGTCCGGGTCGCCGTTGGCGAAATGCACCGGCTGGTCGCTGCAGTCGGCGTTCCAGACGGCCTGCTCGCCGCTGGCGAGGTCGATGGCGGTGACGTGCCCCTGGTAGTCGCCGGCGTCGCCGGGATAGCCGCCGTTGGCGACGTAAAGGTAGGTATGGCCGTTGCCGGCCGTCGCCACCGCCAGCGCCGGCGAGCACTTCTCGACGTCGGGCTTCAGCGTCGCGAGCTGCGGCCAGCCGCTCCCGGTCACCTCGCTGCCGTCGGCCACCCGGTACCGGTGCACCCGCCCCTCGAGACCGTAGGAGTAGACCAGCTGGCGGCCGGGATCGATGGCCGGCGCCGAGGTGGTGTACTGCGGGCCGCCGGCGGGCTGCTGCGACCAGACGGTGGCGCCGGTCGCCGCGTCCAGCGCCACCAGCCGGCCATCGGTCGTGGTCATGAACAGCAGGTCGCGCACGCCCTGCGGGGTCGTCACCCCCGAGAGGAACACCGGCGCGTCGTCGACCGTCCCGGGCAGCTGCACCGAGTAGAGCACGCGCAGCGAGCCCACGTTGTCCGGCGTGAGCGTCGTCTCGAGCGCCGCCACGCCGCTGTGGCGGGCGTCGTAGCCGAACTGCTGCCAATCACCGGGAGTGCCCGAACCGGTACCGGAACCGGAACCGGGGACGGGGACGGGGACGCCTGCGGTGGGCGGCTTGGCGCCTGGCGGCTTGGCGCCTTCGACGTGCGCGGAGGGCGCGGGCAGCGCCCGAGCCGCCAAGGGCATGGACTCAGCCGAGGGCGCGGGCAGCGCCCGAGCTTCCAAGGGCCGGGACTCCGCCCATGCTGCCGGAACCGCCAAGAGCACCGCTGTCGCCAGGAGCATTGTTCCGCGGCTGCTTAGCATCGCCCTCCCTCGCTCCGTCGCTCCACCGCCCCGTCGCCCTGTCGCTCGGCACCCGCGAATCAATCGTCGTCCAGCTCGCCGTCCCGCTCCTCGCCCCGCCGGGTGTCGATCTCCGAGAAGAAGTCGGGCTTGACCAGCACCTCGCGCGGCTTGCTGCCTTGCGGCGGGCCCAGCAGGCCGTCGCGCTCCATGATATCGATCAGCCGCGCGGCGCGCGAGAAGCCGATGCGCATCCGCCGTTGCAGGAAGCTGGCGGACGCCTGGCGCTCGGCCACCACCAGGCGCGCGGCCTCGTCGTAGAGCTCGTCGTCGCTGTCGGCGCCTTCGCCGGCGCCGCCCTCGCTCTCGGCGGGGGCGCGCAGCACGTCCGGGTCGAGGTCGGGCTTGCCCTGCTTCTTGAGCCAGCGCACCAGCGACGCCGTCTCCTGCTCCGAGACGTAGGCGCCGTGCAGGCGGATCACCCGCGACGAGCCGGGCGGCATCATCAGCATGTCGCCCTTGCCCAGCAGCTTCTCCGACCCCACCTGGTCGAGGATGGTGCGCGAGTCGTGGCGGCTGGCGGTGGCGTAGGAGATGCGGCAGGGGAAATTGGCCTTGATGGTGCCGGTCAGCACGTCCACCGACGGCCGCTGCGTCGCCACGATGAGGTGGATGCCCACGGCGCGCGCCATCTGCGCCAGGCGCGCGATCGAGGTCTCCACCTCCGACGAGGACACCATCATCAGATCGGCCAGCTCGTCGATGATCACCACGTAGTAGGGCAGCGGCTTGAGATCGGCGGCGGTGACCGGGCTGGTCGCGGCCTCCTCCGACAGCGCCAGCCGCTCGCGCACCTCGGGATCGCAGATGGCGCGGTTGTAGTAGGCGATCGACCGCACGTGCACCTCGGCGAGCAGGCGGTAGCGCCGCTCCATCTCGGCCACGGCCCAGCGCAGGGCGTTGGCGGCCTTCTTCGGATCGACCACCACCTCGGCCTTGAGGTGCGGGATGTCGGCGTAGACGCCGAGCTCGATGCGCTTCGGGTCGATGAAGATGAACTGCACCTCGTCGCGCGTCGCGCGGTAGAGGATCGAGGTGATCATGCTCTGCAGGCCGACGCTCTTGCCGGCGCCGGTGGCGCCCGCCACCAGCAGGTGCGGCATGGTGGCGAGGTCGGCGTAGTACGGCTCGCCGTAGATGGTCGTGCCGAGCGCCATGGTGAGCACCGACGGCGACTTGCGGAAGCGCTCGTCGGCGAGCAGCGAGCCCAGCCGGATGATGCCGCGCTCGCGGTTCGGCACCTCGAGGCCTAGCGTCGAGCGGCCGGGCAGGCGCTCGATGCGCACCGATTCGGCCTTGAGCGCCAGCGCCAGGTCGTCCTGCAGGTTGACGATGTGGCTCACCTTGACCCCGGGCGCGGGCTGAAACTCGAACACCGTGATCACCGGCCCCGGGCTGATCGCCTCGATCGTCCCGTCGACCCCGAACTCGGCGCAGCGGCTGCGGATCGACTCGCCGAGGCGCATCAGCTCGGCCTCGTCGGCCGCGCTCCTGCCGTCGCCCAGCTGCAGCAGGTTGACCGGCGGCAGCAACCCCGGCGCCGGATCGCCGCCGAACGGCAGCCGCGTCTGGGGCGGCGCGTGCGGCGCGGCGGCGGCGCGAGCGCCGCGGCCGGGAGCCGCGAAGGCCGCGCCGGCCGCCGCCCCTGGCGCGGTGCCCGGCACGGAACCGCCGCGGAGGAAGGCGCCCGGCGGCTGGGCGGACGGCGGCGGGGAAAGCGCGGCGGGCACCGAGGACCCGGCGGACGAGCCGGCCAGCCGGCGGATCGCGGGCGACGCCGCGGGCGGCGCAAAGGCCGCGGACGCCGGTGCCGCCGGGTCGCCGGAGCGTGCATCGCGCTCGGCGCCGCCCACTCGCCGCAGGGCATACTCGATCGGACCCTGGCGGTTGAAGACCCGCAGTGGCAGGTCGAGCCTGCCGCCGGTCATCGCCGCGATCGCCGCCGCGCCCTGGTCGTCCACGGCGAGGTCCTGGCGCTCCGGGCGATCGAGGCGATCGAGGCCGTCGAGCCGCCCGTGGCGCCCCTGGCGCTCCGGGTGCCCCATGCGTTCCGCGCGCTCCGGCTGCCGCGGGCCATCCTGCCGGTCCGGGAGGCCTCGCGAGAGCCGTGAGCGGCGGGCCTCGGCCGCTTCCTGGCGCTCGGCGGCGACCTCTTCCTCCCGGCGCTGTTGCTCCCGCTTCTCCTCGACCACGCGCTGCAGGTGCTTGGTGATGACGCGGCGCCGCGCGCGCTCCTTCTCGCGCCGCTCGCGGCGTCGCGCCCGGGCCAGGACGGCGTTCTGCCACAGCTGGCGCAGCTGCTGCCGCCAGGCCGCCAGCGCCTGGCCGAGGGTGGACTGCACCACCAGCGCCGCGCCGATGACGACCGCGGACGCCAGCACCAGCAGCGAGCCGGTGAAGCTCAGCCGCTCGTCGAGCAGGCCGGTGAGCACGGTGCCGAAGGCCCCGCCGGCCGGCAGCGCCTCGCCGCGCCAGGCGATGCCGCCGAGCAGCAGCTGGCAGAGCCCCGGCAGGGCGGCGAGCAGCAGCAGCGATCCGAACCCGCGGCCCACCACCCGCACCGCGGCGCGCCGCCGCAGCCGCCGCCAGCCGGCGACCAGCAGGAACAGCGGCAGCAGGAAGCAGCTCACCCCGAAGAAGCCGAAGCCCAGCGCCGCCAGCTCGGCGCCGGCCGGCCCGATCCAGTTGCGCGAGGGCGCCGCGCGCGCCAGGTCATGGAAGAGGCTGGGGTCGCCCGGATGGTAGGTGGCGAAGCTGAACGCGAGCAGCAGCGACCCGCCGAGCAGCGCCAGCCCGAGCAGCTCGTTGCCCTTCTCCGGCGACAGCGTCGGGCGTTCCGGCCGCTTGCTGGCGCGGCTGCCACGGCTGGCGCGGGCATCGGCAATGGACATGGGCGCGAGGTCCTGGCGGCTCTCTAGGAAGCGCGGCAACCCGGCCCGGCCAAGAATCCCCGGCACCGGCAGGGCCGGCAGCGTGGGCAAGGACGCCCCGGCAGCGAGAATCTGGTTGAGGGATTCATCGCTAAGTAGCGTAGAAGTCTAGCACAACGCCCTGTCCGACCAGGCATTCGGGCGTTCTTCGGGAAGTGGGTCCGTGTTCCTCTACCCCCCCCTCCACCCGCGAAGCTATACTGGTTGGGCGATGGCTCCGCGCCTCGATCCCCTACCGGGCGGCGACCTCGTCCAGGCCGGCCTCGACGACTTGGCGCGCGGCGTCGAGTCCATCCCTGCGCTGCTGGTGTCGATCGGCGCCGAGCGCCTCCGCCACGCCGGCCTGGTCGTGCCGGGGACGGTGTTCCGGTCGCCTGAGCGCCGCCTCTACGATCGCCTGGCGAGCGAAGACTCCGACAGCGCTCACTCCCGCTACAACGCTCTCATCCGCCGCCTGGTGAGCTGCGAACGGGCGCTCGAATGCGCCAGCCGCTAGACCGCGAGCGGAGACGCGCGTGGCATCGGTGGTTCTTCTGAGGGGGGTCAACGTCGGCGGTCACAGGACCTTCCGGCCCAGCACGCTCGCCGAAGAGCTGAAGCACCTCGATGCCGTCAACGTCGGCGCGGCGGGCACCTTCGTGATCCGGTCGCCGGTCTCTCGGGCGCAGCTCCACGCCGAGTTCGCACGCAGGCTTCCCTTCGATACCGAGATCATGATCTGCCAGGGCCGCGAGATCGTCAGGCTGATGTCTCAGGATCATTTCGCGGACCACCCCGTACGACCCGACGTCGTCCGCTTCCTGACCGTCCTGTCCAGACGCCCTCGCTCGGCGCCGTCGACGCCCATGCGCTTGCCTGCCAGCGGCGAGTGGCTGCTGAAGATCCTCGCCATCGACGACCGGTTCGTCTTCGGCGTGTACCGGCGCCACATGAAGGTCATCGGCTACCTCGGCACGTTCGACCGGCTCTTCGGGGTCCCGGCCACCACTCGCAATTGGAATACCATCACCGCGATCGCCAAGCTGCTGGGTTACACAGGGACCTGATCGACCGGCGAGCCGTCATCGGGAATCCAGGATGCTGGCGCGAGGGCGCGAGGCCTCGCCTCTTGATCGGAACGCGCTCCCCTGCTAACCTCGCAAACAGTTAACAATAGAAAAAGACCTCACATTCGTCTGCCGCACCTCTTCATGCCGCGCATGAGGGACGGTGGGCGCCATCTCGCCGAGGAGGTCGCCATCTTGGCCCATCTGTTTCCCCGCAAGCCCGGGCGCGCAAGCTCGAGCGCCGCCATGCATCGGTGGTGGGCATGGATTGGCGTCCCCCTGATCCTGGCGGGCTGTCTCGCGCAATATCGCTACGTGCGGCACGCCGGTGCCGGAGCTGCCCTGGACCGCTCCGAGACCAACCCGGACCTCGTGAGAGTCGTCACCAGCAAGGACGCGGATCGCCCGTACCGGAAGATCGGCATCGTCCACGCCCCGGCGTCGCTGCCGGAGCAGGACGCCATCGCGGCGCTCAAGCGAAGGGCGCGCACGCTCGGCGGCGATGCCCTGCTCGACGTCCGCCGGCAAGCCTCGGGCTCGAGCGCCGGCCGGAGCTCCTCGACTCCGGCCGCGGCGCCATGGGAGGCCGTCGTGATCGTCTGGACGGACGACCAGGCGGGTGGCGCGCCCCAGCCGCCGCCGGGCGCGAAGCCGCCGGGCGCGATTCCCTAGCCTCCGGGATGCGAGGGTGCTTCGAGCATTCCTCGGCGATGCAGCGCGAGCAGCTCCGCGAGCCCCAGCCGCTCGGCCCGCGCGTCTTCCGGCAGGCCGAGGGCGGCGAGCGCGGCGGCGGCCCGTTCCCTGCCCCAGCCGGCGGCGAGGGCGTTGCGGAGAGTCTTGCGCCGCTGGCCGAAGGCGAGGCGGACGGTGGCGAGGAAGGCGGGCATCTCGCCTTCCGGCAGCGGCGGCGGCCGGAGCTCGAAGCCGACGTAGGCGCCCTCGACCTTGGGCGGCGGGCGGAAGCTGCCGCGGCGGACGCGGCCGAGCGGCACGGCGCGGGCGTAGGCGGCCACCAGCACGCTGAACGAGCCGTAGGCCGGGTCGCCGGGTGCGGCGAGCAGGCGGTCGGCCACCTCGCGCTGCACCAGGAAGGCGGCGCGCGGCACCCGCTCGTGATGCGGCAGCAGCGCGCCGAGCAGCGCGGTGGCAATGTTGTAAGGCAGGTTCCCCGCCGCCAGGGTGGGCGCCGGCAGCCGTCCCCAGGGGAGGTCCAGGGCGTCCTCGACCACGATCGCCGGCGGCCCGCCGCTCCGGCGATCCGCGGTGCTCGTGTCCCCCCAGCCCAGCCACCGCCGCCGCAGCTCGGCCGCCCAGGCGAGGTCCACCTCCCAGGCGAGGACCCGCGCGCCGGCGGCGAGCAGCTCGGCCGTGAGCACCCCTCCTCCCGGCCCCACCTCGACCACTCTTTCCCCGCCGGGCCGCAGGAACTCGATCAGCGGCCGGCAGAGCGATCCCGAGACCAAGTGGTGCTGGCCGAGCGCTTTGTCGAGCCGCGGCGGGCGCATGCCGGGACGGTATCAGAGCGGGGCCGGTCCGCCGGGTGAGGGGGGACGTCTCTCCTGCATCCCTTGTGGCGAGGCCCCAAAGTCCGAGATTAGTTCCCCTGAGCAATGTGGGGCCTCGCCACAAGGGATGCAGGAGAGACGTCCCCCCTCACCCGGCGGCGCGAGAAGACCCCCCGGAGGGAGTGCCGAATTGGCCTGTACGGGCACCGCCGCCGCGCGCGAATCGGCGTAATTGCTTGGCGCCTTGGCCTTTCCGCGCCTGACCGCCAATGGCACCCCCCTTGCAGCCCTGGGTGGGGGCCGAGGACCGCGATGGAGCCATCCGTGATCACCCTCAACCGCGACGTGGAGCGCGAGACCCTGACGCTGAAAGGTGTCGAGGCCGAGCTGCGCAAGGTGATCGTCGGCCAGGACTACCTGCTCGACCGGCTGCTGGTCGGGCTGCTCGCCCGCGGGCACGTGCTGATCGAGGGCGTGCCGGGGCTGGCCAAGACGCTCGCGGTCAAGACCCTGGCGCAGACGATGGCGCTGCAGTTCCAGCGCATCCAGTTCACCCCCGACCTGCTGCCCGCCGATCTCGTCGGCACCCTGATCTACGACCAGCGCACCGGCGACTTCCTGCCCCGCCGCGGCCCGGTGTTCACCCACCTGCTGCTCGCCGACGAGATCAACCGCGCCCCCGCCAAGGTGCAGTCGGCGCTGCTCGAGGCGATGGAAGAGCGCCAGGTGACCCTGGGCGACCGCAGCCACCCGCTGCCCGAGCCCTTCATGGTGCTCGCCACCCAGAACCCCATCGAGCAGGAGGGCACCTACCCGCTCGCCGAGGCCCAGATGGACCGCTTCATGATGAAGCTGCGCCTCGGCTACCCGTCGCGCGCCGAGGAGAGCGAGATCCTCGAGCGCATGCTGATCGAGCGCGATCTGCGGGTGACCCCCGTGCTGGACCGCGAGCATCTCGTCGCGTTGCGGACGGTTGCCGACGCCGTGTACCTCGATCACAAGATCCGCGGCTACATCCTCGACCTGGTGAGCGCCACCCGCGAGCCGCGGGCCGCCGGCCTGGCGGACCTCGCCGAGCTGATCGCCTTCGGCGCCTCGCCCCGCGCCTCGCTCTACCTGGCCCGCGCCGCCAAGGCGATGGCCCTGGTGCGCGGCCGCGGTTACGTCATTCCCGAGGACGTCAAGGAGGTGGCCGCCGACGTGCTGCGCCACCGCATCATCCCGACCTACGAGGCGGAAGCCGAGGAAGTCTCCTCCGAGACCCTGGTCGCCAGGCTGCTCGAGCGCATCGAGGTCCCGTAGTGGCCGGGCCGGGCCAGCGGCGGTCCACCTCCCACCCCGCTCCCGCCGCCGCCCCGGGCGCCGCCCGCGAGCGCGCGCGCATCCCTTTCGACCTGCTGCGCAAGGTCCGCCGCATCGAGATCGCCACCAACCGCCTGGTGGACCAGGGCGTGGCCGGCGACTATCACTCGGTGTTCAAGGGGCGCGGCATGGAGTTCGCGGAGGTGCGCCCGTACCAGCCCGGCGACGACGTGCGCGGCATCGACTGGAACGTCACCGCGCGGATGGGGACGCCGTTCGTCAAGCAGTACGTCGAGGAGCGGGACCTGACGATCTTCCTGGTCGTCGACGTCTCGGGGAGCCTGAGCTTCGGTTCGCGCGCGATCCTCAAGCGCGAGTTGGCGGCGGAGGTCGCCGCGCTGCTCGCTTTCGCCGCGGTGCGGAACCAGGACCGGGTGGGCGCGGCGCTGGTGTCCGACCGGCTCGAGCTGTTCCTGCCGCCGCAGCGCCGGCGCAACCACGTGCTGCGGCTGGTGCGCGAAATCCTCGAGCGGCCGGCGCACGGCGCGACCGACCTCGAGCGCGGGCTGCAGGCGGTGCTCGCGACCCTCAAGCGCCGCGCGGTGCTCTTCCTGATCTCCGACTTCCTCGGCAGTCCCGCCAGCCGCGCTTTCAAGGCCGCCGCCGCCCGCCACGACCTCATCCTCGTCGAGGTCATGGACCCGCGCGACCACGACCTGCCGGCGGTCGGCCCGGTGGTGCTGCGCGACGCCGAGACCGGCGAGATCGCGCTCGTCGACGGCCGCCGGCTCGGCCGCAGCCACCGCGAGCGGCGCCAGCGCGAGCGCGACGAGCTGCTGCGCCTGGGCCGCCGCCTGAGCGTCGACCACCTCGAGCTGCGCACCGACCGCCCGTACCTCTCCACTCTCCTGGCGTTCTTCGAGCAGCGGCGCCGGAGGCTGCGGCGATGAGCGCGCGGTCGCGGCTTCTGCTCGTGCTCCTGATCTCGACCTCGATCTCGTCTCTGCTCTGGTGCAGCGGACTGACGCGCCATGCGGTGGGACAAGCTCTTCCCGGCGGTCCGGCCCCCCCGGCCGCGCCCGGCGTCGAGGTCTCCGTGGCGCTGCCGGCGGCGGCCGTGACGGTGGGAGACCGTGCCGAGGCGGTGATCACGGTGCGGGTGCCGGCGGCGGCCCGTCTGGCCGGCGAGCCGCGCTTCCCGGTGTGGCGCGGCGCCTGGGGCGAGGCCGAGGTGCGCGAGCAGGGTGAGCCGCGCCGCGCCGCCGGGCCGGGCGGCGCCACGCTCTACCGCCAGCGCCTGGTGCTGGCGGCCTTCCATCCGGGCAAGGCGGAGCTGCCGCCGGTGGCCATCGCGCTGCCGCTCGGCGCCGGCACCGTCCAGGCGTGGACGCCCCGCGGCCTGGCGCTCGCGGTGCGCTCGGTGCTGCCGGCGGGCACCGCCGCCAAGGACCTGCACCCCCGGCCGCCGGCGCCGCTGCGGCAGCTGCCGCTGGGGACCGCGTTCTTCTGCACCCTCGCCGTCCTTGCCGCCGCCGCGGCGGCCGGCATCTGGGCGCTCTGGCGCCGCGAGCGGCGGCGTCGCGCCGCCAGCGGCGAGGAGGATGCGGCGAGGCCGCTTCTCGCGCCGCTGCCGGAGCTGCTGGCCGCGCTCGACCGGCTGGCCGGCGAGCCCTCGGCGCTCGCCCTGCACACCGGCATCAGCCAGGCGCTGCGGCGCTACCTCGGCCGCGCTGTCGGCTTCCCGGCGCCGGAGAGCACGACGACCGAGATCCAGCGCCTGCTGCTCGCCCGCGGCTGGCCGTCGGCGCACGTGCGGTCCCCGGTGGACCTGCTGCGCGCCTGCGACCTGGTGAAGTTCGCCCGCCAGCAGGTGCCCGCGGCGGATGCCCGCGAGCGCCTGGCGGCCGCGCGCCGCCTGGGCGAGCAGATCGAGGAACGCGCCGCCGCCGTCGAGCAGGCGCGCGCCCGGCTGGAGGCCGCGGGATGACCGAGGTCCTCCCCCACCTCGCGAACCCCTGGTGGCTGCTGCTGCTGCTCGCCCTGCCGGCGCTCGCCTGGCACCATCACCGGCGGCACTCGCCGGGAGCATTGACCTACAGCCGGCTGCCGCTGCCCGTCTCCGGCCGGTCTCCCACCCAGCCGGACGCTCGAGTCGCGCCGGTCGGCGCCGGCGCCACCCAGGCATCCAGCCCCGGCGGCGTGCCCGGCGCCGGTCCCGCCGGCCCGGGCCTCCCGGCCGGCCCGCCCCGCCGCGGCCGCCATGCCTGGCGGCTGCACCTGCCCTTCTACCTGCGCCTCGCCGCGCTCGCCTGCCTGGCGGTGGCGCTCGCCCGGCCGCAGCTCGGCTACGCCTGGGAGGAGAGCCTGACCGAGGGCATCGACATCGAGCTGGTGCTCGACATCTCGGGCAGCATGGCGGCCGAGGACTTCCTGCCGCAGAACCGCCTCGCCGTCGCCAAGCAGGTCGTCAAGCAGTTCGTCGCCGGCAGGACCGGCGACCGCATCGGCCTGGTGGTGTTCTCGGGCTCCGCCATGACCCGCGCCCCGCTCACCACCGATCACGCCATGCTGCAGCTGCTGGTCGACTCGGTCGAGCTCAACAGCCTGCCCGACGGCACCGCGATCGGCGTCGCCCTCGCCGCCGCCGCCGCGCGCCTGCGCGGGAGCCCGGCCAAGACGCGCATCATGGTGCTGGTCACCGACGGCGGCAACAACGCCGGCGAGATCGATCCGCTGTCGGCGGCGGCGATGTGCAAGGGGCTCGGCCTCAAGGTCTACACCGTCGGCGTCGGCACCGCGGGCCGGGTGCCGGTGCCGGTGCAGATGCAGGACCCGGAGACCGGCAGGATCGAGACCCACCGCCAGCTGATGAACGTCAGCGTCGACGAGCAGCTGCTGCGCCTGATCGCCCAGCGCACCGGCGGCCGCTACTGGAAGGCCACCGACCGGCGCAGCCTGCAAGGGATCTTCCGCGACATCGACCGGCTGGAGAAGACGCCGCTGCGAGTGAAGCGCTACGTCCGTTACCGCGAAGCCTTCGCGCCGCTGGCGCTGGCCGGCCTGGCGCTCCTCACCCTGCCGCTCGCCGCGGCCGGCCTGCAGGTGACGGCCGAGCCATGAGACGCCGCGCGGCATCGTCGCATCCGAGGCCGGTCCGATGAGCTTCGCCGCGCCCCGCCTGCTGTGGCTGCTGGCGCTGGCGCCGCTGGCGGCGGTGGCCGCCGCCGCGCTGTGGCGCCGCCGCCTGCGGGCGGATGCGGCGTGGGCGGCGCGCGGGCTCTGGGACCGGCTGCTGCCGAGCTTCCGCCGCCGCCGCCTGGCGCTGTCGATCGCCTGCCTGACGCTGTCGGTCGCCGGCACCGCGCTGGCGCTCGCCCGGCCGCGATGGGGCGGCGCGGAGGAGAAGGTGGAGCGCCGCGGCGTCGACGTGGTCTTCCTGCTCGACTCCTCGCTGTCGATGGCCGCCCCCGACATCCCGCCGTCGCGCCTGTTCGTGGCCAAGGCGATGGTGCGGCGCCTGGGCCAGGCGATGCCGGGCGACCGCGTGGCGCTGGTGCAGAGCGAGGGCGAGGGGATGATGCTGGCGCCGCTGACCCTCGACGGCGCGGTTCTCGACCTGCTGCTCGACACCATCGAGCCGGGCTCCCTGCCGCGCCCGGGCACCGAGCTGGCGACCGCGATCGACACGGCGCTGCGGCTGTTCGGGCCGCAGAGCGAGAAGCACCGCGCGCTGGTGATCCTGTCGGACGGCGAGGACCACGGCGGCGGCCTCGACACCGCCGCCGCCAAGCTCAAGGACGCCGGCGTCGTCGTCTTCGCCCTCGGCATCGGCACCCCCGAGGGCTCGCCGATCCCGCTCGGCGGCGACTTCAAGCGCGACGAGGCCGGCAAGGTGGTGATCACCCGGCTGCACGAGGACACCCTCGAGCCGATGGCGCGGGCGACCGGCGGCGCCTACCTGCGCGTCACCAGCGCCGCCACCGACCCGACGCGCATCCTGCGCCAGATCGACCGCCTCGAGAAGCGCACCGTCGAGAGCGAGACGGTGACCACCCGCGAGGAGCGCTTCCAGTGGCCGCTGCTGCTGGCCGCCGCGGCGCTGCTGCTGCAGCTGGCGGTGGGGCCCTTCGCGAACCGCCGGGGAGCAGCCGGGAAGGCTGCGAACCCAAGGCCGGGCCAGAGGGAGCAGGCGGCATGACCGGCATGACCGGCAGGACCGGCAGGACCGGCAGGAAGGCCGCAGGCGAACCGCGAATCGGGGGCCAGCCCCTACCGCAACGCCCGAACCGTCCCCGCCTGCGCCTCCGCCTTGCCGCGCTGGCCGCCGGGCTCGCCGTGGCGATCTGCTGGGCCGCCTCGGCCCTGGCGCGTTCCGCCCCGCCGGCATCGCCTCCGCCACCCCCCGCGGCGCAGGCACCCGCCACGCCGCCGCTGCCGTCCCCGGCGCGCGCCCTGTCGTCGGCGCTGTCCCTCCTGCACCCGCACCTGCCGGCGTGGATCGAGCGCTGGCTCTACAACCCGCGCGAGCGCACCGCCGCGGCGATCGCCGACGTCAAGCACGGCGACCGCCGGGCCGCGGTGGCGGCTGCCGACACGGCGTTGCGCATCGCCCCCGCCGAGCCGGTGGCCAGCTACAACGCCGGCACCGCGCGCCTGGTCCAGGCTGGTGACGACGGCGCGGCCGGCGCCGGCGGAGCGGGCGCGACGGGGGGTCCGAGCGGCCCGGGCGGCCCTAGCCCCGGCGCCCCGGGCGGCCCGGGCGGCCCGGGCGGCCCGGCCCGCGGGGGCCTGCCTGGAATCGTGGCCGGCGCCGTCGCCCACGTCACCCGCCTCCAGGCGGCGCGCGCCGCCGAGCCGCTGCTCGAGCAGGCCGTGAAGGCGGCCGGCCCCGACCTCGCGCTGGGCGCCAGCTACAACCTCGGCAACGCCCGCTTCGCCGCCGGCGACTTCGCCGGCGCCGTCGAGGCCTACAAGCAGGCGCTGCGCGTTGCGCCCGCCAACCGCGACGCCAAGTTCAACCTCGAGCTCGCCTGGCGCGAGGAGCAGCGCCAGCAGCAGAGCTCGCAGCGCGGCGTCGGCCCGCGCGGCGGCGGCGGCCGGCCGCGCGAGGGCGAGCGCCGCGAGACCGCGGGCCAGGGCGGGAGCGGCGCCGCGGGCGCCAACCCGCAGCCGGGCCCGCCGCGCGAGCAGCAGCCGTCCGCCTCGTCGCCGCAGCAGGGCCAGAGACCGGGGCAGAGCGGCCAGGCCCAGACCGCCGCGGGCTGGCGCGGCCAGCCGTCGCCGCTCTCCGGCCGGCAGCCGCTCCCCGGCTACCAGGACCAGCCCGAGATGAGCGCCAGCGAGGCGGCGGCGGTGCTCGAGGCGGTCCAGAACCTCGAGCGCCAGCAGCGCCGCCAGGCCGCCCTGCGCCTGGCCCGCCAGCGGGCTGCCAACGGGGAGGACTGGTGACGGCATCGCCGCCGGCCCGCGGGCGCGCATTCGCGGCCGCGACGACGACGGCCCGCGCCTACCTCGCCTCAGCCTGCCCGCTCGCGGTACCGCTGGCGGTCCTCCTGGTCCTCCTGGTCCTCCTGGTCATGGCGCCCGCCCCCCTGGCCGCGTCGCCCTTCTCGGTCAACGTCGCGTTCGCGCCGCAGGTGATCGGCCTCGACGAGACGGCCACTCTCACCATCGAGATGTCCGGCGGCGGCCTCGGCAGCTTCCGCTTCGAGCCGCGCTACGTCCTCGAGAACCTCGAGGCGGTCGAGGGCCCCTCGCGGTACGACGATTTCACCCTGATCAACGGCAGCCTGTCGCATTCCTCGCGGTACTCGCTGCGGCTGCGGCCCCTCGCGGTGGGCCCGGCGCGGGTGCGCTCGCTGACCCTCGCGGTGAACGGCCGGCTGGTGCGGCTTCCCGACCAGGAGATCCGGGTCCAGGAGCAGCCGACCGGGCAGGCGGGCGCCGCCGCCGGGGGAGCGCGCCGCCCGGCGCCAGAACCGCCGGAGCCGGAGGACCTGATCGACCAGCTGTTCGGGAGCGGGTCGCCCTTCTCCCGGGCGCAGCGCCCGCAGGGCCCGGCCGCCTTCGTCCGCGCCGAGGTGGAACCGGCGCGGCCGCGGCAGGGCGAGCAGGCGGTCTACACCATCTATCTCTATACCCGGCAGGACGTGGCGGCGATCAACGCCACCGGCATGCCCAGCTTCCGCGGCTTCTGGGTGCGCGATCTGCCGCAGCCGCAGCATCTCGTCCCGGAGATCGTGACCGTCGGGTCCGAGCGCTACGGCCGCGTGGCCATGATCCGCAAGGCCCTCTTCGCCCTTCGCCCCGGCCACCACGTGCTCGAGCCCGCCGGCTGCGACGTGGTCGTCGAGCCGCCGAGCCGCGGCTTCTTCGGCCCGCCGTTGCGCCCCGAGGAGTTGCACCTGCGCACCCCCGAGGTGGCGGTGGACGTCCAGCCCCTGCCGCCGGCGCCGGCCGGCTTCGGCGGCCTGGTCGGACAGGTGAGCCTCGCCGCCAGGCTGCAACCCTACAGCCTGCACCTGGGCGACGGCGCGACCCTGGCGGTGACCCTGGCGGGCGCCGGCCATCTCGAGGGAGTGGCGGCGCCGCGTCTCGAGGTGCCGGCGGGGCTGACGGTCTTTCCGCCGCAGCAGACGTCCGAGGACCGCGTCAGCGGCGGCACCGTCGTGGGGCGGCGCACCTGGACGTTCGTGATCGTCCCCACCCAGCCCGGCAGCTACAGCGTGCGGCCGCTGGGCGTCTCCTTCTTCGATCCGGTCCGGGGCCAGTATCGCCTCGCGGAGTCGCCCCCCCTCGCCCTCACCGCCCTGCCGGCGCCGCCGGCCGCCGCGTCCGGCAGCCGCACTTCGAAGGCCCGGGCCGCCGCGCCGCCCTCGGGCCCCGGCGCCGCCCGCCCGGGACGCTGGCCGCTCTCGTGGCCGTGGCTGGCGAGCGGCTGGCCGGGTCTCCTCCCCTGGCTCCCCTGGCTCGCGCTCGCGTGCGGCATCGTCCTGGCGCTGATCCTGGTACGGCGTCGCCGGCCCCTCCCGCTCTACGCGCCCTCGGCGCCCGCGGGGGCTTCGGCGCCCGCGTGGGCCTTGGCGACCGCGGGGGCTTCGGCAACCGCGACGGCCGGGTCCGCGACGGCAGCGGTCGAGGAGCCACCCCCGCCCCGGCCGGCCGAGGTCGAGCAGAAGCTGCGCGAAGCTGCCCGCGAGGACCGCCCGCGCCAGGCCGCGGCGCTGGTCGAGGAAGGTTGGCGCGGCTATCTCGGGCGCCGTTGCGGCCTGCCCGCCACCACCCCGGCGGCGCGCTGGGGTGCGGTGCTCGCCGCCCAGGGCATCGCATCCGACATCGCCGACGAGGTGGCGCGGCTGGCCGAGGAGCTGCACTATCTCCGCTACGCCCCGCAGCTCTCGACGACCGGCGCCGTCCGCGACGAGGTCCTCGCCCGCAGCCGCCAGCTGCTGCGCCGGCTGCGCTGAGGCAAGACGAATCGAGCGACTGGAGCGGCCCCCCATACCCTCGCGGCCGCAACTCTGCTATCGTGGAACGTGCCGGCCCTTCGCGCGAGAGCAGCTGCACCGTTGCCGATCCGAGTCGGTTCCATGGCGGTGACCCTCCTCTCGTTGTCAATCCGTGCGTCGCGGCGCCGTCTCCGGCCGCGGCCACCCGCCGGCTGAGGGCCCCTTGACGGCCGAGTTCCACTGCCTCGACCCCCTGCGCCTGGAACGCTTCCTCGAAAGGCGCCGCGCGCACCCCACGTTCCCGATCGAGCTGAGCCTTGCCGAGAACCTGCTGGAGGTGCTGCGCCGGGCGAACAGCTTCGTGCCCTCCGCGGCCGGCTCGATCCTGCTCGACAACCCGGCCGAGAAGCAGGCGGAGCGGCGCCGCAACACCCTGACCTTCATCGCCGCCTTCGGCGACAAGGCGGAGTGCCTGCTCGGGGTGACCGTCTCCGCCGACCAGGGAATCGCCGGCCGCGTCTACCTGACCGGCGAGACCTACGTCACCTCGGACGCCCAGGCGGACCGCTTCTTCTTCGGCGGGCTCGACCGGCAGAACTCCTACCAGACCCAGTCGATGATCGCCATTCCGGTCCGCATCGAACAGGACGTCTGCGGCGTGCTCGAGCTGATCAATCGCCGTCATGCGCCCAGCTACAGCCGCGAGGACCGGAACCTGCTCGAGATCTTCGCCGGCTACATCTCGATCTCGATCCAGAACGTGCTCGACGCGCGCCAGGCGCAGGAGTTCGCCAAGCGCGACAACCTGACCGGCCTGTTCAACGACCGCTATCTCCACGTCGCCCTCGAGGAGGCCATCCGCCAGTGCCGCGAGGAAGGCCAGGACCTGGCGCTGCTCTTCCTCGACCTCGATTACTTCAAGCGCGTCAACGACTCCCACGGCCACCTCGCCGGCAGCCAGGTGCTGCGCGAGGTCGGGCACATCCTGCGCCGCATGGTGGCCGCCGACAATGGCATCCCGGCCCGCTACGGCGGCGACGAGTTCGTGCTGCTGCTGCCGCGCTGCGACCTCGAGCAGGCGATCGACCTGGCGGAGGAGATCCGCTCGACCCTGGTCGAGACCACCTTCTCCTCGAAGCCGGGGGAGATCCAGCCCGAGCCCCTGCATCTGAAAGGCGTGACCTGCTCGATCGGCATCGCCACCCTGAAGCGCCACCTCTCCGAGGACCTGTCGCTCTTCGACAGCAAGAGCACCCTGCTGCGCCTCGCCGACGCCGCGATGTACGTCGCCAAGGAGACCGGCCGCAACCGCACCGCCATGGCCGGCCAGCTGGTGCGCCGGCGCCGCAACAGCCCCACCGCGACCCACGAGCGGCTGCAACTCATCGCGCCGGACTCGTGATCCGCCGAGCATGGGCATGGAAAGGAGCCGCCTGCCATGAGGAACCGGCATGCCAGGCTCCTCGCGCTCGTCAGGCTCGCCGCGCTCCTCGCGGTGACCGCCACGACCGACCGCGTTCCCCGCGCCTGCCGCGATGTGCTATAACGAGGCTCGGGCTGGTCCAGGCCGCCGCACACGCCTGCGAGCTTCCGTTCGTTCCCTGCATTCCCAGGCTTCCGAGTGCTTCCCCCCGCGGAGGAGACATGAGCGCCACCGTGCTTGCCGAACCCCTGAAGACCGCCGACTTCGTCGCGCTCGAGGAGCGCTACGGCGCCCATAACTATCATCCGCTCGACGTCGTCGTGGCCCGCGGCGAGGGCGTCTGGGTGTGGGACGTCGACGGCCGCAAGTACCTCGACTTCCTGGCCGCCTACTCGGCGGTCAATCAGGGGCACTGCCACCCGGCCATCCAGCAGGCGCTGATCGACCAGGTCCACAAGGTCACCCTCACCTCACGCGCCTTCCGCAGCGACCAGCTCGGCCTCTTCTACGAGCAGATCTGCACGCTCGCCGGGTTCGACAAGTTCCTGCCCATGAACACCGGCGCCGAGGCGGTCGAGACCGCGATCAAGGCGTCGCGGAAGTGGGCCTACACCGTCAAGGGCGTCCCCGACGGCCAGGCCGAGATCCTGGTCTTCGAGAACAACTTCCACGGCCGCACCACAACCATCGTCGGCTTCTCGAGCGAGGCCGACTACCGCGCCGGCTTCGGCCCGTTCGCTCCCGGCTTCCGCCTCCTGCCCTACGGCGACGCGGAGGCGGTGGCGCGCGCGCTCGACGAGAACGGCCCGAACGTGGCTGCCGTGCTGGTCGAGCCCGTCCAGGGCGAGGCCGGCATCGTGCTCCCTCCCGACGGCTTCCTGGCACGCCTCCGCGAGCTCACGCGGCAGCACCACGCCCTGCTGGTGGCCGACGAGATCCAGTCCGGCCTCGGCCGCACCGGCAAGCTCTTCGCCTACCAGCACGAGGGCATCCGCCCCGACATGGTGATCGTCGGCAAGGCGCTCTCGGGCGGCTTCTACCCGGTCTCCGGCATCCTCGCCGACGACCCGGTGATGGCGGTCTTCAAGCCCGGCCAGCACGGTTCCACCTTCGGCGGCAACCCGCTGGCCGCGGCCGTCGCCCGCGCCGCCCTGCGCGTGCTGGTCGAGGAGAAGATGATCGAGAACGCCGCCGCGCTCGGCCCCTACTTTCTCGATCGCCTGCGCCGCATCGACTCCCGGCACGTCAAGGAAGTCCGCGGCCGGGGCCTCTGGATCGGCATCGAGCTGCACCGCGAGGCCGGCGGCGCCCGCCGCTTCTGCGAAGCCCTGCAGCGAGAGGGCCTGCTCTGCAAGGAAACCCACGACCACGTCATCCGCATCGCCCCGCCCCTGGTCATCCAGCGCGACCAGATCGACTGGGCCCTCGAGCGCCTGGAGCGGGTGCTGACGACGCTGTAGACGGTCCTGCCGTCTAGACTCAGCCCGCAGGAATCACCGAATGGAGGGATGTATGCATGCCTGCACATTTGTGCTACCATGATGTCATGGCCAAGCAACTGACGATCCGCGGGGTTTCCGACGAAGTCGGGCGCAGACTGGAGCGCGTCAGCCGGGCAAAGGGGCAGAGCGTGAACACCACCGTGCTCGAGATCCTCGCAACCGCCGTCGGAGCGGACGAGCGGCGGCGCAGGCTGGCCCGCTATGCGACCTGGAATGAGGAGGACCTGGCGGAGTTCAACGAGGCGCTGGCGGCGCAACGCTCGACTGATGACCCGCTCTGGCGCTGAAAGCATCGGCCGGCTCGTCCTCGACACCTCAGCCTACTCGAATTTCAGGGGCCGAGACGAACGCGTCCTCGACCTCATCGCCGCAGCCGAGATCGTCAGCGTCCCCACCATCGTGTTGGGCGAGTTGGAAGCCGCCTTCACGCTGGGCCGCCGCGAACGGGAGAATCGCTCGATCCTCGCCGACTTCCTCGCCGAGAGCTTCGTCTCGGTCCTGCCGGTGACGCCGGCGGTCGCTCGGCGCTACGGCCGGCTCTTCACCGACCTGCGGCGAGCAGGGACGCCCATCCCGATCAACGATGTCTGGATTGCGGCGACCGCCTTCGATTGCGGCGGGCACCTGGTGACCTTCGACAGCCACTTTCGGCACGTGGCTTCCCTGGACTGCACCATCCTGGCGCCGTGAGCTGAGGCAGCCGATAGCAGTGATCGCGGCCGGAAGCGAGCGCCGACGAGCCGCCGCTACCGCACAGCGGCCGGCAGCCAGGCATCGCCGCCGGGGTCGTGCATGTCCCAGTAGGCGATGCGGTCGCACTTGGCCAGGCGGTAGGTGGTGCCGTCGTCGCGCTCGAAGCGCCGCAGGCGGTGCGGCGGCTCGGCCTCGAAGGTGTAGATGAGCTTCGACGCGCCGCTGGTGAGACGCAGCTCCACGCCCTCTTCAGCGGCCGCCGCCTGGCGGCGTTCGAGCGAGTAGGTCCGCGGCGCGAGATCCGCGTAGCGGCCGGCGAGGAGCGACGGGAAGACGTCGAGGCTCGACGGCACGATCCCGGTCACGAAGGTGCGCAGCGACGCCGGCAGCCCGTCCTCGGGCCACGCGAGCTCCGGCCAGCGCCGGGTGCGGTCGCCCTGGCCGTCGAAGTAGCTGTGCGTCTGCAGGCTGCCGCGCGTCATCTCGGCGAAGGAGATGCCGCAGGCCTCCGAGGAGGTGGCGGCGAGCTTCTGCAGGGCGCCGCTGTCCCGCCGCCAGAAGACGCTGGCCATCTGGTGGTAGGTGTAGATGCCGGTCGCCACGTCGCGGACGTGGTTCAGCTTGAGCACCTCGAAGCTGCCGCGCCCGGGGTGGTCCGCCTTGACGTCGAGCGCGGGGCTCCACGGCTCCTTGACCAGCACCAGCAGCGCCCGCCCCTTGTAGACGTGCCCGTAATGCGCCCAGCTCACCTCGTAGGCGCAGAACTCCGCCTTGCCGTCGTCCCACAGCGGCGCCCGCCGCCAGGAGGGATCGCCCACCGCGGGAGAATCGGCATGGAGGCTGGGATCGATGCCGGGGCCGGAGCCGATGCCGAGGGAACCGTGGCCGCCCTGACCCGTCAGCATGGCCACGGTCGCGCCGCTCGCCACACCCGCACCACCCGCACCGCCAGCCTCACCGCCGACGCCGCCGATGTCGCCAGCCGCACCGCCCACGCCCCGGGCGCCGCCCACGGCCAGCGGGGCGGCGCTCACTTCGCGGGAATCCGGCGCGTCCGAGTGGATCCACCAGAGGGTGAGGCCCAGCAGGGGCATCACGGCCAGGCACTTCCAGATCACCTTCCGCATCGTGCGCGCCCCCGGATCGACGGCGTCAGTATAGCGGCGTGGTAGGTTGATGTCAGGAGTCTCGCCGCGGGCGCCGTGGGCGCCGCGAGCGGCCCGCGCGCTCTGCCAGGCCGCGCCGCCGCCGCCGCTCAGCCACGCCGGTGGGCTGCCCGCCGGCCGCCGCCGGCCAGCGCGGAGTGGGCCGCGGCCGTCTCCGGAAGGTTGCGTCATCATTCCGTATACGCGCCAACGTCTCCATTCATCGAGGAGGCCAGCCATGAGCCGCACCATCGTCTTAGCGATCCTCAGCGTCACCCTCGGCCTCGTCGCCCTGGGAGCCCGCGCGCTCGGGGCCCGCGCGATCGAGAACCAGGCCGCGAAGACCGCCGGCGCCGGTCAACCCGAGATCGTCGTCGCCAGCCTCTCTGACCTCGACCGCATGGCCGCCGAGCACCAGCACGACCGCCCCGCCGCCACGCCGGCCGCCACCGCCGCTCCCGCCCAGCCGGTCGGCACCGAGGAGGTCGACTTCGGCGAGGTCCAGGGGAAGCCGGTGCGCGGCTACCTGGCGCGGCCGCGGACGCCACCGGCAGGAGCCCACCTGCCCGGCCTCATCGTCATCCACGAGTGGTGGGGCCTGAACGACAACATCAAGGCGGTGACCCGACGCCTGGCCGGAGAGGGCTACACCGCCCTCGCCGTCGACCTCTACGGCGGCAAGGTGGCCGACAACCCCGACGCCGCGAAGCAGCTGGCCGGCGCCGCGATGTCCAACCGCGACGGCGCCCTCGCCACGCTGCGCGCCGCCCACGACTACCTCAAGCAGCAGGGCGCTCCGAAGATCGGGGTGATCGGCTGGTGCTTCGGCGGCGGCTGGTCGCTGCAGACCGCCCTCGAGGTCCCGCAGGGGATCGACGCCGCGGTGATGTACTACGGCCAGCCGGAGAAGGACCGCGCCCGCCTCGAGCGCCTGCGCGCCCCCCTGCTCGGCCTCTTCGGCGCCGACGACAAGAGCATTCCGCCAGCCGCCGTCCACGAGCTGGAAGCCACCCTGAAGCAGCTCGGCAAGACCGCCGACTTCCACATCTACGACGGCGCCGGCCACGCCTTCGCCAATCCCTCCGGCACCAACTACCGCCCCGCCGCTGCCGAGGACGCCTGGCAGCGAACAGTCGCGTTCTTCAAGCAGCACCTGAAGGGAGCCTGAGCCCGCGTCTATATCCCGAGGCACCCGCTTGGCCGGGGCCCTTACTCGGAGTTCGTTAAAGGAGGACGATTCAGCGCAACAGCTAAGGTACGCAGCCTCGGAGGCATTCCTCTATCAAGAACGCCGGTGAGGACCAGGTCGCGGGACCGCCTTAGTAATTGTCAGCGCTTATCAATAAGCAAATAAGGTTGACCTGCGTCGTCGGAAGGCACAGACTCTTGGCCAAGCGAATCCGCCGGCACTCAAGGAAGGCTCGCAGCTTTCCTTGGCTCCGTCTATCTAAACGAGGGAGACCTTATGACCACCGCCGAGAGTCAATTGCAGGTCCAAACGCAAGGCATCGCGCAGTATCCGATCAATGCTATGAATCGGTGGAGCAGCAGTTTTTTCAAGCTATCGCTGCCATCCAACTTGGGGACCAGGGCCGCCATCAAGGAAACAGCAGACGAGGGTGCCAAGGTACTCTCGATAGGGGTTTACATAGCGCTTCGAGTGGCCGAAGTGGAGGGAGTTCCTTATGACGGCAGCACCTATGAAGGACACACGATCGGGGATGAATCAAAGTCCACCAGTACTCTGTGGGCCTACGAAACGGCTTTCCCCGAGGGCTTCGATACTCGCGATGGCGAGGAATTCCTGATATCGCTTGGCCACATCTATAAGTGTCCCGGCTGCAGCGGCCAAGGACGTGTCCGCTGCTCGACATGCGGAGGCAGGATACGCTGGCACGAGAAGAACTGGAAAGACGAAATCGTGGAGAAAATCTGCAGCTGCGGCGACGGCAAGATGATGTGTCCTTCCTGCACTGGCTACGGGGAGCAGCTGAAAGTACTGCGAGTCAAAACCCACTACGTATTTAATGAGAAGAAGGAAAAGGAATATTCGGGCCGGCTTCCCGAGCGACTTCTGATGGGGTCGACTGGCAACGTCATCTTTAGGCACACAACCGAGTTTCAAAAGAGGGTGATCGCCGAAGCGATCGACGGGTTCAATGCCGACGAGTTCACAGGGCTAATGGCCGACGTTCACGGGGAGCTGCGGAGCGAAGTGGCCGAAAGTGTCGCGCGCCAGATGGTCAACCCGCAAATCCTGACCGGACTCATCGACCGCTATTTCCGTGAGCTTCCTAATCCGGTCGCGGCAAACCAAAGACTTAGAGCTGAAATGTTGCCCGTACGGTTGAAGTGTGAGGTGACCGATGTCCCCGTCAAGTCGGTCAAATACCAGTATAAGGGGAGGGATTACTCCCTCTATATCTACAGCAATGATCGCCAAGTGTGGCCTGAAGGGAAGGCGCCGGCAGAGTTTACTTGGAAGCTGGGTGTCGTCTTCGGGCTATTCGCGTTTGTGTGCCTTCTACTAATCATGGCCGTACACTAGCCCAACATCCGCAGTTGACCCGTCGAGGAGGAGGCTGGGACCAGCGGCATCTCCCGGCGTTCGCGCCCTTGACAACCGGCGCAGGCGACAACATCATCGGCCCATGACGATGACCGTCACCCTCGATCCGGACGTCACCGAGCGCATCAAGCAGGAGGTCCGCCGCGCGGGCAAGCCGGCACAGGCGGTGGTCAACGACGTTCTGCGCACCGGCCTCGGGCTCGGGAGAACGGACAGCGCGCCGGAGCCGTTCCGTGTGAAGCCCCACGACTTCGGTTCCGCGCCCGGGCTCGACCTCGACAAGATGAATCAGTTGAGCGACGACCTGGAGGCTGCGGCAACGGCGCAGAAAGCCAGTGAGTGATTCCTACTGCCCCGCCGGCCCCGCCACCGGCGGCCGCCCTGCCCGGTCCAGGGCCCGCTGCATGAGGATCTCCTGGCTCGACCGCGCCGCCTCGCCCTCGGCCGGCTGGCGCTGGTGGTAGGTGCCGTCGGCGCGCAGGTCCCAGGCCTTGACGTTGTCGGCGAGCTGCACGTCGAGGATGGCGCGAAGCTCCTCCTGCAGGCGCGGGTCCTCGACCGGCGCGATCGCCTCGACGCGGTAGTCGAGGTTGCGCGACATCCAGTCGGCCGAGCCGATGAAGTACTCCGGGCGGCCGGCGTTGGCGAAGCAGAAGATGCGGGCGTGCTCGAGGAAGCGCCCGATGATGCTGATCACCCGGATGGTCTCGCTCTGGCCGGGAATGCCCGGCCGCAGCCGGCAGATGCCGCGCACCATCAGGTCCATCTCGACGCCGGCGGCGGAGGCCTCGTACAGCGCCTCGACGATCTCGCGGTCCTCGAGCGAGTTCATCTTGGCGATGATGCGGCCGCCCCGTCCCTCCCGGCTGTGCTCGACCTCGCGCCGGATCAGCTCGAGGAAGCGCTGCCGCATGTTGATCGGCGCCACCAACAGCTTCTTGAAATGCGGGCGGTGGACGTAGCCGGTGAGCATGTTGAAGACCTGCGCGACGTCGGCGGCGAGCTCCTCGTTGGCGGTGAACAGGCCGAGGTCGGTATAGAGCTTGGCGGTCTCGGGGTTGTAGTTCCCGGTCCCCAGGTGGACGTAGCTGCGCAGCTGGTCGCGCTCGCGCCGCACCGCCAGGGCGATCTTGGCGTGGGTCTTGAGGCCGACCACGCCGTAGGCGACGTGCGCGCCGACGCCCTCGAGCGCCTCGGCCCACTCGATGTTCGCCGCCTCGTCGAAGCGCGCCTTGATCTCCACCGTCACCGCCACCTGCTTGCGCGCCTCGGCGGCGCGGATCAGCGCCCGCATGTTCGGCGAGTCGGACGAGGTGCGGTAGAGCGTCTGCTTGATGGCGAACACCGCCGGATCGTCGGCCGCCGCCTCGAGGAAGCGCTGCACGCTGGTGGTGAAGGAGTCGAAAGGATGGTGCACCAGCAGGTCGCCCGCGGCGATGACGCCGAAAATCTCGTCCGACTCGCCGGCGTCGGCCGCCGCCAGCGACGCCAGCCGCGGATGGGTGACCGGCGTCCAGGGGCGGAAGCGCAGCGACGGCAGCGGCACGCTCGCCAGCTGCATCAGGTCGCGCAGCCCCAGCGGGCCGTCGAGCTCGAACACCTCCGCCGAGCCGACCTCGAGCTGGTCGCACAGCAGCTCGCGCATCCATTCCGGGCAGCCCTTGGCCAGCTCGAGGCGCACCACGGTGGCGAAGCGGCGCTCACGCAGCTCCTCCTGGATCGCCTCGAGCAGGTCGTCGGCCGCGTCCTCGTTGCGCTGCACGTCCGAGTTCCGGGTCACCCGGAAGGGGTGCGACTCGACGATCTCCATGCCCTCGAACAGCCGCTGCAGGTTGTTGGCGATGACCTCCTCGATCGGCACGAAGCGCAGCGTCTTCGGCACCTGCACCCAGCGCGGCAGGATGTGCGGCGCCTTGATGCGCGCGAAGCGCAGGGTGCCGGGGTGCCCGGGGAGATGCCCGGCGGCGCCGCCGGGGGAGCGCACCGCGACCGCCAGCGACAGGCTGAGGTTGGAGATGAACGGGAAGGGGTGCGCCGGGTCCACCGCCAGCGGCGTCAACACCGGGAAGATCCTGCGGTCGAACTCCTCGGCCAGGTGGCGGCGCTCGGCGGGCTTGATCTCGTCCCAGCGCAGGATCTCGAGGCCGTGCTGGCGCAGCGCCGGCAGCAGCTCGTCGTTGAGCAGCCGCCGCTGCTCGGCGAGCATCGGCCGCACGGCGGCGTTGATCTCGGCCAGCTGCTGGCGCGGCGTGCGGCTGTCGGGCGGCAGCTCGCGCACGTTGCTGGCCAGCTGCTGCTTCAGGCCGCCGACGCGCTTCATGAAGAACTCGTCGAGGTTGTTGTCGAAGATGGCGACGAACTTCAGCCGCTCGATGAGCGGGTTGGACTCGTCCCGCACCTCGTGCAGCACGCGCCGGTTGAACTCGAGCCACGACAGCTCGCGGTTGATGAACAGCGCCGCGCTGTCGGCAGGCTGCGGCGGCGGCGCGGCGGGCGCCGGCAGGGGATGGATCGGGGTCACCGCGGCGCCGGCCGCACCGACCGCACCTGTCGAGCCGGCCGCACCGGCCGCACCGGCCGCGCCGGCCACGCTGACCGCACCAGCCGCGCCGACCGCACCAGCCGCGCCGGCCGCGGCGGCCAGCCTGGTGGATTGCCCGCCGGGGGTGCCGGCAGGCTCGAGGTCGGCGAGATCGGAGGCGCTCGGACTCTGACTTTGCTTCGGCTCAGACAAGCGGGTCACTCTCCATCTTCATGCTTCATGGTCGTGGCGGCGCCGGTGCCGGTGCCGGGGGAAACGCTCACCCCCGCGACCGCGATCGACGATCCGAGTCGGGCCGGGTCGGGCCGGGTCGAGAGGACGCCGGGGTGGACCCGGCTCGACGAGGCGAATTCTCATTCTGCCACATCCGCCCCCCCGCCGCCACCGCACCCCCGTGACAAAGCGCGGCAAACGCGAGACATCCAGCCGCGGCCCCAATCGTCACCCGGCCGCAACGCAACCGTGACCCCGAGGACGCCGCCGTCACCCTACGGCGCATTCCCGCCTCGTACCATGGGCTTCCGAGCTCCGGTCCGCCTGCCGCGGCCCGGGAACTTGGGGGGACCCGATGACGGCCAAGGCCGACCTGCACGTCCACAGCAAGGCTTCCAACCGCCCGCCGGAGTGGATCCTGCGCCAGTTCGGCGCGCCCGAGAGCTTCACCGAGCCGCGCGAGGTCTACCGTCTCTGCCGCGAGCGGGGCATGGACTTCGTGACCCTGAGCGATCACGACACCATCGCCGGCGGCCTCGAGATCGCCCACTTGCCCGGCACCTTCCTCTCCGAGGAGGTCACCGTCGAGTTCCCCGAGGACGGCTGCGAGATCCACTGCCTGGCGATCGGCATCACCGAGGCCCAGCACCGCGACATCCAGGCCCTGCGCCGCAACGTCTACGAGCTGCGCGACTACCTGGTGGCGCAGGACGTCGTGCACTCGGTCGCCCACCCGCTCTACCGAGTCAACGACATGCTCACCCTGGACCAGCTCGAGAAGCTGCTGGTCCTGTTCAACCGCTTCGAGGCCCGCAACGGCATCCACGACCGCCGCGGCAACGACCTGGTGCGGCTGATCTTCGGCTCGCTGACCCGCGGCACGATCGAGGAGCTGGCGGAGCGCCACCGCCTGCAGCCGGTCGGCCCCACCCCCTGGATCAAGACCTTCACCGGCGGCAGCGACGACCACGGCGGCCACTACGTCGCGACCACCTGGACCGAGACCACCGGCGCCGCGGGGAGCGTCGCCGGCGGCGTCCCCGGCTTCCTCGCGGCCCTGCGCGCCGGCCAGCACCAGCCGGGCGGCCAGAGCGGCTCGAGCCTGCGCCTCGCGCGGAGCCTCCTCACCCTCACCTACCAGTACTACCGCCGCCAGTTCCCGCTCGGGCTCGGCAGCCGCAAGGACCCTTTCGGCGAGCTGCTGCGCCACCTCGCCCTCGGCGACGGCGATGGGCCGGCCGCGTCCAAGGCTGGGCGGCGCGGCCGCGGCCTCGCCGACGCGGCTGCCGACGCCGGCGCCACCGGCACCGAGCCCGCCGACCGCGCCGCCTTCGACGCCGCCAACCGCGCCAGCCAGGAGATCGCCACCGCCCTGCTGGGCAGCTTCGTCCGCCACGCCCGCCATGGCCGCCTCGCCGAGAGCCTGGGCGCCGCGGCCGCCCAGCTGGCGCCGCTCGCCATCACCCTCGCGCCCTACCTGGTGGCGCTGCAGACTCAGCACAAGGACGCGGATCTCCTCGCGATGGCCGCCCGCCGCTTCCTCGGCGAGCTTCCCCCGGATCTCACGGCGGCGGGACTCCCGGAGGGCGCGAACGCGGGCACCGCCGGCGAGCGCCGGGAGCGCGGTGAGCCCGGCGAGGATCGCTTTCAGGATTTCTCAGAGGCGGGACGGAGGGCTGGCGCGAGCTTGGAACCGGAGTCGCGGCGTCCCGCGCGCTCCGGGAGCAAGAAAGCCTGGTTCACCGACACCCTGACCGACGTCAACGGCGTGGCCAAGACCGTCCGCACCCTGGCCGGGCTGGCGCGCCGCCGCGGCCGCTGCCTGGTGGCCATCACCTGCGGCGAGAGCAATCCGCCTCCCGACCTCGAGGTGCGCGACTTCCGGCCGGTCGCCCAGTTCCCCATCCCGGGCTACGAGTCGCAGACGCTGGCGCTGCCGCCGCTGCTCGAGGTGCTCGAGCACTGCGAGCGCGAGCGCTACACGGAGATCCTGATCAGCACCCCCGGCCCGCTCGGCCTCGTCGGGCTCGCCGCCGGCCGGCTGCTGGGCATCCCGGTGACCGGCATCTACCACACCGACTTCCCCGTGTACGTCCGTCATCTCTCCGGCAGCGCCACGCTCGAGGAGCTGACCTGGACCTACATGCGGTGGTTCTTCGGCAGCATGGAGCGGGTCTTCGTCGCCAGCCGCTGCTATCTCGACGTGCTGGCCGAGCGCGGCCTCGACCGGGCCAGGATGGCGCTGCTGCCGCGCGGCGTCGACGCCGCTTTCTTCCATCCCGGCAAGCGCGACGCGCGCTTCTACCGGCGCTTCGGCCTCGACGGCGCCGCCTTCAAGTTCCTCTACGTCGGCAGGGTGTCGCTCGAGAAGAACCTCGACGCCCTGATGACCTCGTTCCAGGGCTTCCTCGACGGCGGCAGGCAGGCGCAGCTGGTGGTGGTCGGCGACGGCCCCTACCTGAAGGATCTCGCCCGCCGCTACCGCCGGCCCGAGATCCTGTTCACCGGCTTCCTGCACGGCGAGGACCTCGCCCGGGCCTATGCCGGCGCCGACGTCTTCGTCTTCCCGAGCACCACCGACACGTTCGGCAACGTGGTGCTCGAGGCGCAGGCCGCGGGCCTGCCGGCGATCGTCAGCGACCGCGGCGGACCGCGGGAGATCGTGCTGCCCGGTAGGACCGGCCTGGTGGCCGACGCCGCGGACCCGGCCGCCTTCGGCGCCGCCATGGTCCGCCTCTTCGACGACCCGGCGCTGCTCGCCGCGATGTCCGCCCGCGCCGTCGACAACGCCCGCCGGCACAGCTGGGAACGCCTGCTCGAGCGGCTGTTCCAGGGAGGCGCGGGTAGCGCCGAGCCCCAGTCCTGGCAAGCACGTCGCGCGGGCAGCGCCACGATCAGCGCCGGCAGCGCCACGATCAGCGCCGGCAGCGTCGCGGTCGATCCGGGCGGCACGGTTCGCCAGCCCAGCGTTCTCGAAGCGGGCGCCGCCGAGGCTGCCCGCACGGGCCGCGCGGCGGGACTGGGGGGCGGCACTACCCGCGCCTCGATGCGGTCTACAATCGGCGCGTGGCACGACCGGCAATCGTGATCCAGCCGCTGCTCGCTCCCGGGGCCCCTGCCGCCGGCGCCCCGGCCGCCGGGGCCCCCCAGGACGACCCGCGCCAGCTTCGCCTGCCGGCCTCGCCGGGGTTCGGGATGGACCGCGACGAGCCTTTCGGGCGGCTGGCCGCCATCGACATCGGCTCGAACTCCATCCACATGATCGTCGTGGCGCCGCAGGCCAGCGGAGCCTCCCGCGCGCTCGGCCTGCCGCCGCAGGCGAGCGGCGCCTACCGGGTGCTCGGGCGCGAGCGCGAGATGGTGCGCCTGGGCAAGACCGGCCTGGGCGAGGGGGTGCTCTCCGAGGCGGCGATCGCCAACGGCCTCGAGGCACTCATCCGCTTCACCACCATGGCCAGGCTGAAGGGCGCCGACCGGGTGGTGGCGGTGGCCACCAGCGCGGTGCGCGAGGCGGCCAACGGCCGGGACTTCCTGGGGCGCGTCAAGGCGCAGACCGGCCTCGACGTGCAGCTGTTGACCGGCACCGAGGAGGGGCGGCTGATCTACCGCGCGGTGCGCGAGGTGGTGGACCTCGGCCCGGGCGGCGCCGCCGTCGTCGACGTCGGCGGCGGCAGCACCGAGTGGATCGCCGTCCAGAGCGGCGAGCTCGCCGGCGTCGCCAGCCTCCCGCTGGGATCGCTGCGCTGCGCCGCCTACCTGAAGGGCGACCCGCCGCGCCGCGACTCGATCGCCCGCCTGCGCGAGTCGATCCGCGCCCGCCTCGCCGAGGAGGTGCCGCGCGATCCGGAGGCGCCGCCGGTCGAACGCCTGATCGCCACCTCCGGCACCGCCCTCTGCTGCGCCGACCTGGTGGACCTGTTCGAGGGCCGCAGGGAGGCCGCCACCGGCCTGCGCGAGGTGCGCGCCAAGGACCTCACGCAGCTGGTGACGCGCCTGCGCCGGCTGAAGCGCCGCGAGCTGGCCGCGCTGCCGCCGGTGGGCGCCCCGCGCTCCGACAGCCTGATGGCGGGCGCCATCCTGCTGCAGGAGCTGATCGCGCACGCCGGCGTCGAGCGTTTCCAGGTCTCCGACCGCGCCCTGCGCGACGGGCTGGTGCTCGAGGCCCTCGGCCAGCCGATCCCGGAGGCACTGCAGCCCGGCGACCTGCGCCGGCGCCAGGTGCTGCAGCTCGCCGACCAGGCGCCGAGCGTGCTGCGGCACAACCTGCAGACCGCCCGCCTCGCCAGCCGCCTGTTCGACGTCACCGCCTCGCTGCACAGCTTCGGCGCGCGCGAGCGCGAGTGGCTCGAGTACGCCGCGCTGCTGCACGACATCGGCTACTCGGTCCACTACCGCAATCACCACAAGCACGCCTACTACCTGATCGCCAACGCCAGCCTCGCCGGCTTCGACCCGCCCGAGATCGAGATCATCGCCCACCTGGCCCGCTACCACCGCGGCTCGCTGCCGAAGCGCAAGCACCCGACCTTCGCCGCGCTCAAGCCCTGGCAGCAGAAGATCGTCCGCCGCCTCGCCGTCCTGCTGCGCCTCGCCGACGCCCTCGACCGCACCCACGCCTCGCGCGTCGAGGAGATCTACGGCGCCATCGGCGACCACCGCGTCCGCATCGAGGTCGTCTCGCCCTACCAGGTCGAGCTCGAGCTCGAAGCCGCCAGCGAGCACCGCCGCGACTTCGAGCAGATCTTCGGCGCCCGCCTCCGCCTCCGCCAGGGCCTCGAGACCGCCTGAGACCTGAGAGAGGCGACCGGCGTCACAGTCGCCGGTCGCTGGTCGCCCCGGCGGATCAGGCCGTGGCCTGGGACTGCAGGACCGGAGGAGAGACCCGGTGGAAATCGGTGGGCGGGACCACAATAATGGCATGGTTCCTGATCGCGACGCCGGGAACGAAGTTCGAGCTCCCCGTCGTCGTGTACGCGGCGGACCCTTCGCCACCCACCCGAATGCCGGCCTTGATGGCGGTCAGCTTCCTGTCCACGAGGGCATCGCTGTCCGCCGAGACGCCTTTCAAGAGCCAGGGAGTGCCGCGAGTGGTCATCAGGAACCCCTTGCCGCCCTTCCCGCAGGGCACCACCCCGCAGTCTATGGTCAGGGCCTCGCCGCCCCCTTCCGGGGCGAACACCAGCTTCGGAGCCACCAGGAAGGATGCGCTGAACGTCCCCTTGTCCTTGCCCGTCTGGGTCACCGTGATGTGCCCCGCCTTCTGGGTCTCCGAGAGGCCGACGCGAAGCTGGTAGCTCTTGTCGCCAATCTTGACCGGCTTGTCCGATTCGAGGCTGAGGGCTGCGATCTGCAGCGGACCACTCCCCTTCTTCGCCTTGAGCACGATGTCCTGGGTGCGGTGGATGATGGTGTCGATGTTGCCCAGCTCGGGGCTGAGCGGCTTGCCCTTCAGGGCGACCTTGTCGTGAGCCGCGTATCGGACCCCGAAGATCTTCGCGATGGGGTAGTCGGCGAGGTCGATCTGCAGTCCCCCCTTCGGGGTCACCCACCCGTCGTCCCCCGCGGCAAGCGTGACCGCCCCCCTGGCCGGCGGCTTCTCGTATCCTTCCTTGCCTTCCTTGCCTGCTGTGCCTTGCGCGGCTGCCGCGAGTGCGCAGCCTCCCATCAGTAACGCGGTTACGGCTGACAGAATCGACCTCGATCTTGTCATTGGAACCTCCTATCCGGACTGGGGTTGGCCAGGCGCTGCGCTCCGAGGGTCGTCCGAGTGACCCGTCGGGCGAAAGGTAAAAAGCTATTCTTTTGAGTTTAGCAGATTTTCCGAACCAGCAGGCGCTCGACACCGCCATTCGAGCAATCCGCCGGCCATGATGGCCGGGATCATCGCCTGGCTCACCGCGACGCCCGCGAAGTCGAGGCGCGAGCCGACCGCCGCCCGTTCGACGGCAGCGACAGCGCCGCCCAGAGGGTGCCCGCGGCGCCGAGGGCGGTGGCGACGAGGAAGGTGAGGGTGGGGCGCACGGTCCACAGGGCGCCGCCGATGGCTGCCGCTCCGGCGACCGCGAAGCCGCGGATCGAGTAATAGAGGCCGACGGTGGCGCCGGGGTCGCCCTGGGCGAGATCGACGATCAGCGCCTTGCGCGCCGGCTCGCCGATCTCGCGCAGGCCGCCGACGACGTAGGCCGCGGTCAGCGCGGCCCAGGAGTGGGAGAGAACGACGGCGAGCGGGAAGAGAGTGAAGAAGGTGTAGGTGAGGACGACGAAGGACTTCTTCTCGGCCCGCTCGGCGAGCAGCGCCGCCGGGACGTAGGAGGCGATCGCGGTGGCCATCAGGATGGCCGTCAGGATGCCGAACCGCGCCGGCGAGATCCTGGCGACCTCGAGCGCCCAGACGACCAGGAAGACCTCGGGCAGACCCTCGCAGAGACGGATGAGGCAGTCGGCGACCAGCAGGCGCCGGAGCGCCGGGTGCAGGCGGACCCTGGGCCGGCGCGGGGCCGCTGCCGTGGCGCCGGCCGCCCCCGGCGCCCCCGGAGATCCCGGAGATCCCGGAGATCGTCTGAGCTTGAAGGAGCGCCAGAGGCCGAGGAGCATCAGCAGCGAGGTGACGACCGACACGGCGAAGCCGATCCGCATTCCCCCGCCCATGCCGTAGCGGCCGATGAGCCAGCCGCCGAGCGGCGGCGCCAGGATGATGGGCAGCCGCTTGACCACCGACTGCACCGTGAAGCCGACCAGCCGCCCGCCGCCGGCGAGCTCCTCGTGGACCAGCGAGAAGGTGGCAGGCAGGCCGAGCGATTGCCAGGCCATGACCAGCAGCAGGCCGCCGAAGAGGACCGGCACCGAGGGGTGGACGAGGTAGAGGGCGAAGCCGGCGGTGGTCAGCAGGCCGAAGAGGAGCAGCGCGCGGCGGCTGCCGAGGCGGTCGGCGACCAGGCCGCCCGGGTAGGCATAGCCGGCGTCGAGCAGGTCCTTGGCGGTGCCGAAGACGCCGACGAGGAACGGCGAAGCGCCCAGCACCCGCAGGAACGCGGGCAGGTAGCGGAACCAGAGCTCCTCGCCGAAGCCGTAGACGAAGAGCGCGGCGGCGAGCGCGCGCACTCCCGGCTTCAGGTGGAGCCGCTCCGCCCAGGTGCGGGCCGGCGGCGCCGGTGCCAGGTTGGCCACGACTCTGACAGATTAGCAGTTGACAGATGACATGGCAATTGCTAGAAAGAGAGCCGCGATGCAGTGGGTGACTCGCAAGCGTGTGCACGTCAACCGGACCGCGACCGCCTGGCTAGTGCGGCGCTTCCTCGATCCGGGGGCCGAGATCCGCTTCGTCGAGCCGGACGAGGTGGAGGCCGTCCAGCGGCGCGATGGCGCCCTCGGTTTCGACGCCCCCGGCGCCCGCTACCCGCACAGTGACGGCCAGGGACGATGCTCGTTCGAGCAGCTGGTCGACGAGCGGCTCGCCGGCGATGCGGCGTTGCGGGCGCTCGCCAGGATCGTCCACGGGGCGGACTTCCCCGCCGAGATCGGGATCACGCCCGAGTCGGCCGGCCTGTGGGCGATCAGCCAGGGCTTCACCGCGGTCGCCGGCGACGACGCCGAGATCGTCGCGCGGGCGTCCTTCCTCTACGACTCGCTCTATGCGCACCTGCGCCGGCGCACCGGCAAGCCGGCGAACCCGCGGGCACCCGCAACCCCGGAGACCCCCGCGACCCCGGAGACCCCTGGGACGCCGGAACCCCCGAGCGTTCGAGGTCGCTAGAGCGTGCCGCAGCAGCAGCAGCAGCCGCTCCAGCCGCCGCATCAGCAGGAGCCGCCGCCGCACCCGCGCTGGTGCCTGCTGATCCACCAGCTGCCGCCGAAGCCCCTCTACCTGCGGGCGCGCATCCGGCAGCGCCTGGCGCGGGTCGGCGCGGTGGCGCTCAAGAACTCGGTGTACGTCCTGCCGTGGTCGGAGAGCAGCATCGAGGACTTCCAGTGGATCGCCGAGGAGGCGGTGGCGGGCGGCGGCGAGGCGTTCCTCTGCGCGGCGGACTTCCTCGGCCGGCCTGCCGACGCCGAGATCGAGGAGCGCTTCCGGCGCGAGCGCGCCGCCGAGTACGAGGAGATCCGCGGCCAGGCCCGTGAGCTGCTGCGCCAGGCGGGCCGCCGCGGCGCCGCCGTGCCCGCCGTGGACGACCTCTCGTCGCGCGCCCGCCGGCTCGAGAAGCGCCTCGGCGAGGTGGCCGCGGTCGACTTCTTCGCCGCGCCCGAGCGGGCGGCCGCCGAGGCCCTGGTGCGCCAGCTCGAGGCCCGCGTGCGGGCAGGGCAGCCGGCGCCGCCCGCCGCCGTCCCGGCCGGCCGCCAGCGCTTCGCGGACCTGGTGGGCCTGACCTGGGTGACCCGCCGCGGAGCGCACGTCGACCGGATCGCCTCGGCGTGGTTGGTCCGGCGCTTCGTCGACCCCGACGCGCGCTTCCGCTTCGCGGACTCCCAGACCCCGGAGGCGGGGCCCGGCGAGGTGCGCTTCGACACCGTGGGAGGAGAGTTCACCCACGAGGGCGACCGCTGCACCTTCGAGACCCTGCTGGCGCGGCTCGCCCTCGCCGATCCCGCCCTCGCCCAGATCGCCGAGATCGTGCACGACATCGATCTCAAGGACGGCAAGTTCGGCCGTGCCGACGCGGCGGGCATCGCGCAACTGGTGACCGGCATCGCGCTCGCTCACCCCGACGACCTCGACCGCCTCGACCGCGGCTTCGCGCTCCTCGACGACCTCTACGAATCGTTCCGCCGCCGGCTGCCTGTGCCCAATCCGGCGGCGGCAAGGCCGGAGCGGCGGGCGAGACCCAGACCCGAGAGGAGGACGACATGACCGCCAAGCTGAAACTCGGTGCCTTGAAACTGACCCTGGACCTGAACCTGCCTCCGGGCCTGGCAAGCCTGGCCGGTCTGGCCGGTCTGCCCGGCCTTGCAGGCGCCGCTCTGGCCGGCGCCGCCACTCTCGCCGGTGTCGTCACTCTGGCCAGCATCGGCGTTGCCGGCCTTGCCACGCCCCCGCTGCGCGCCGAAGAGCCCGCCGCCGCCGCTGCGTGGAAGCAGGTCGACGACGTCTTCGGCGCCGCCGGCAAGGACCTGCCCGGGGGCGTGCACCGCTTCGGATGGCCGCGGCGGGACCTGCACGTCAAGATCGGCGACGTGCCGGTGGAGCCTGCCCTGGGCCTCGGCTCCTGGGGCGCCTTCGTCAAGACCGGGCAGGGCGGCGGCCAGGAGATGGCGATGGCCATGGGCGACCTCGTGCTGCTCGAGTCCGAGCTGGCGCCGGTCGTCTCGGCGCTCGAGGGCGGCGGCATCGACGTCACGGCCATTCACAATCACCTGGCCGGCGAGTCGCCCCATGTCGTCTACCTGCACTTCTCCGGCCACGGCGAGGCGGCGGCCCTCGCCACGAGCCTGAAGAACGCGCTGCGGCAAACGGCGACGCCCGCGGGCGCCGCCGGCGCGCCGGCGAAGGTCCTGCCGGCCGACGAGCAGACGTTCGCCACGGTGCAGCGGGTGCTGGGGCGGAAAGGCACCCTGGCCGGCACCGTGCTGCAGGTCTCGGTGCCCCGGGCCGAGACGATCGAGGAGAACGGTATGGAGGTGCCGCCGGCGATGGGCAGCGCCATCGCCCTGAACTTCGAGCGCGTCGGCGACCGGGTGGCGACCACCGGCGATTTCGTGCTGGTGGCGCCGGAGGTCAACCCGGTGATCCGCGAGCTCGCCGCGCACCGGATCGAGGTGACCGCCCTGCACTCCCACATGCTCGCCGAGACCCCGCGCCTGTTCTTCCTGCATTTCTGGGGAGTCGGCACTCCCGAGCACATCGCCGGCGGCCTCGCGGCGGCGCTGGCGAAGGTCCACGCCAAGCCCTGACCGCGGGCCGGCGGCGGCACCGCCCGAGCGTGCTCGAGGTCGAACACGGCCGGTGCCAAGTGCCGCCGCACGGCCCTCGGCGCAGTCGATGCGCGTTTCCGAGCTGCTTTTCCGTCAATCTTGGTAGGATGCTCGCCAGCACCACCACTGCCATCTTTCCAGGTTCGGCACCCTGCGTTACACTGCCCGGCGAAGCAGCTGAAGGAGAGGTTCGTCATGGCAAGAATCCCCACCCAGCCGATGACCGCAGAGAAGTTCTTCGACCTTGTCATCCCGGACGGCAGGGCGGAGCTGGTGCGCGGTGAGGTGGTGCCGATGACCTTCCCGGGCTTCGAGCACGGAGTCATCGCGGCGCGGGTCACGGCGCGGCTGTTGGGCTTCGTGGAAGCCAACGCGCTCGGCTTCGTCACCGCCGAGACCGGCTTCATCCTGGAGCGCGATCCGGACACCGTGCGCGGCCCGGATGTCGCCTTCGTGTCGCTCGCGCGGCTGGGCGGGCAGGCCTTGCCCAAGAAGTTCTGCCCCTCCGCGCCCGATCTGGCCGTCGAAGTGATCTCGCCGAGCCAGCGGCCGAAGGGAGTCCGCGAGAAGGTACGGAGCTGGTTCGCCGCCGGAGCACGCCAGGTCTGGCTGCTCTACCCCGCCACTCGCACGATTTACGTGCTTGGCTCCCCCACCGACGTGCAGATCCTCGGACCCGGCGACACCCTGCTCGGCGGCGACCTGCTGCCCGGCTTCTCCTGCCCCGTCGCCGCCTTCTTCCAGCCAGGCGAGAGCGGGCAGGGACACTAGCGCCACGGCGCCCGCCGTCACGCCAGCGACGCCGCGGTCAGCGGCAGGCCGAGGCGCGAGCACACCGCAGGATCGCCGCCAGCCGGATGACCTCTCGCATCTCGTCACGAGCAAGAGCGTCCTTCTCATAGGGAGGTTCATATCTCGATTGTCATCTCTGTCCATTGTCATCTCTGTCCCCGCCAGAGCCCCTCACCGTCCGGTGCGCTCCGCGAAGTAAGCTCGCACGCGGCCCGTGGCGAGGAACAGTAGGAGCAGCGCGGCAATCGGGATGCCGACCAGCGCCCGCGGCTCGGTGCCGAGGACGACGTTGGCGGCGTCACCGGCCAGGTTGACGGCGAGGAGCGCCATCGCCAGCCGGCGCCCCCAGCGCCTGCCGGACCAGAGACCGCGGGCCGCCGCGGCGCACGCGAGGCCCACCGCGGCGAGCAGGACGGGCGCCCAGGCGCCCAGGGAGGCGAAGCCGGCGCGGGCCCGCGGGTTGAGCCGCCAGATGGGCTCGAGGACGCCGCCGGGGAAGAGCAACGCGACGGTCGTGACCAGGCAGACGGCGGCGCCCGCCGCGAAGAAGATCGCCAGGGCCGTGACGCCGCCGGGGCGCCCGAGCGATGCCGAAGGGCTCATGCCGGCCGAGCCTACTCTCTCCGGCCCCGGCCGACGGATACCAGTCATGACGAAGGAACGGCGATCCCGGCGATCCCCGCAGGAAATCCCGCCTCACGGCTGATCGGGAGCGTCGAGCCGATAGATGCCCAGCGGCGTCGCCGCGTACAGCACATCCGCGCGCCCGTCGAGCGCCAGCGGGCCGGCAAAGCCCTGCCGCACGTCGCCGAAGCCTGGCGTCGCGCCGGCCAGCACCGGCAAGCCGTCGTCGATGGCCTGCCAGGTCTTCGCCGCCGTCCGCCAGCGGAAGACGCCGGACTCGCCGGCGGCCGCCTCTCGGATCCCGACGGCAGTGGCGGCGGCCGCCACCAGGAGCCCGGGCCGCCGCGAGTCCACGATCAGGCTGCGCACGATCGCCGACCGGAGGCCCTGGTTCATCGGCGAGAAGCTCCGTCCGCGGTTCGTGCTGCGGTAGACGCCGTGGCCGCCGGTGCCGGCGTAGACGATCCGCGAGTCGGCCGGATCGACGGCCAGCGCCATGATCCGGTCCAACTCGGGCAGGGGCGCCGGCAGGCCGGCGCCGACCCGCGTCCAGGTCTGCCCGCCGTCCGAGCTGCGCCAGAGCCGGTCACCTCCCTCCACGCCGTACAGCGTGGAGGGTCGCTCGGGATCGAATGCCAGGACCGTGAGATTGCCCAGCTCCGCGGCGATGACCTGCCACGTCTTCCCGCCGTCGCTGCTCGCTGCCGTGTAAGGCTCCTGGTCATGCCCGTCGCCCACGAAGGCAGTGCCGGACAGGTAGAGAGTGTCGGGAACCTTCGGGTCGACGGCGAAGAGACTGACTTCGAGCCCGGCACCGTACGAGGTGAAGGGCGAGATCTCCCGCCATGTCTGGCCGCTGTCGTGGCTCACGAGCAGGCTCGGGGACCGTCCTCCTCCCAGCACGTCGCCCAGGAGATAAACGACCTCGGGCCGGAGCGGATCGGCGACGACGGAGTCGAACAACCCGGTCGTGATCATGCGCCAGTTCCGCCCTCGATTCCGGCTGCGCTGGACCTGCCGGTCGAAGACGCAGAAGACGCTGCCCGCCGCATCCACGGCGACGGAGGTTGGCGACGTGGCGAAGATGCCGGCACTCGCGGGGCGCCACGACGCGCCGCCATCCTCGGACCGCCAGAGGCCGGTGTCGCCGCCGGCCAGGAGCGTTCGCGGATCGGCGCTGCTCACCAGCAGCTGCCACAGCCGATCGTGCGGACTCGGGTTGCTGGTGGGAGACGAGGGATCGGGCGACCAGGTGCTCCCGCCGTCGCGGCTGCTGACCACCCCGAAGCCTGAAGAAGCATAGAGCGTTCCCCAAGGCGACGGCGCGAAGGCGTTGGCGTAGATGGTCGCGGAGAGCATCGCCCAGGACGCTCCCTCGTCCGTGGACTCGTAGATCCTCGAATCGGACAGAACGTAGATCGTCCCGGCTCGCGTCGGATCCGCAGTCAGGTCGATCAAGGCATCGGCGGAGAGTGGCGTGACCTGCCAGGTCCGGCCCGAGTCGACGCTCCGCCAGATCTTGCCGGCCGTGGAGTGATCCTCCCATACGGCCGCGAGGACCACGTCAGGCCGGAGCGGATCGACCGAGACCGAGCTGACGTAGCTGTCGCCGAAGGCGAGCAGCTGCCAGGTGCCGCCATAATCCTGCGTCTCGTACAGGCCGTTCTCACCCGCCGCGAAGAGCGCGCCCGGTCGAGCCCCGTCGAAGGCCACCTGGGTGAGATAGTTGAGCTTCGGAGAGCCGAGCCGAAGAGCGTCCCAGGTCAACCCGCCGTCCCGGCTCCGCACCAGGTCGTCGCCGTACATCGGCATCGCGAAGACGGTGTCGGCATCCCGCGGATCGACGACGAGACTCCAGATCGCCAGGTCTGCCGGCGCCAGCGCCGCGGCGCGGGACGCCCAGGTCCTTCCCCCATCCTGGCTGCGAAAGACGCCCGCCGTCAGGGTGCCGGCATAGAGGATCTCCGGCGCCGACGGCGCCTGCGCCAACGCCATGACGGTGCCGCCTGCCGGCGTCGCCGGCACCCAGGACGGAGCCGCGAAGCCTGGCACCGCGGCGGGAAGGCACGCCGCGACCAGGAGCGGCAGAACCCGGAGCGGCAGCCGAGGACAGCGCTCCGAGGGTGGAGCGTCTTGCACGGACGGGACAGCGTTCAGCCTGACCAGATCGCTCATCCTACCTCCCCGCACTCCGCGGCTCGCCTGGTTCCCCGGCGAGACCGGCGAGAGCTCCTCCTCGCATGAAGTATAGATCATCTATGCCAAGATAATCAATGCTAGCGCACCCGGCATTCTCGCGAAGGCGGTCCACGAGAGCGGCCAGGGCCGCTAGCGCCATAGCGCCCGCTTGACCGCCGCGCGAACCCCGCGCTAGCATCCCTCGCTGTCGAAAGGGCGATGGAGTCCGCCCGTGATTCGCCGCCGATCCGCCGCCCCCGCAGGCAGGCGGACGTGCTGATGACTCCTACTTTTCACCTCGGGTCGAAAGTAGGAGTCATTCGTGGAAAGCACGTGGTTCCTGGCGTCGCTCTGGCTCGGACTCGCCCTCGTCGCCACCCTCGCCGCCATGTGGCTGCGCATCTCGACCGCCCTCTCCGAGATCCTCGTCGGCACCGTCGCCCAGCTGGCGATCGGCGCGACCTTCGGCTTCGCCGGGCTCGGCGCCAAAGCCCCGTGGATCGCCTTCCTCGCCGGCACCGGCGCGATCGTCCTGACATTCCTCGCCGGTACCGAGCTCGACCCCGGCACCTTCCGGGCGAAATGGAAAGAGGTCGTGGGCATCGGCCTGGTGGGCTTCTTCGCCCCCTTCCTCGGCTGCGCCGCCGTCGCCCACTACCTCCTGGGCTGGACGGCGCGCAGCAGCTGGCTGGCCGGCGTCGCCCTCTCCACCACCTCGGTCGCGGTGGTCTACGCCGTCATGCTCGAGCTGGGGCTGAACCGCACCGAGTACGGCAAGGCCATCCTCGCGGCCTGCTTCGTCAACGACATCGGGACGGTGCTGGCGCTGGCGCTGCTCTTCGCACCGTTCACGCCGCGCACCCTGGTCTTCGTGGCGGCCTCGACGGCGGCGCTCGTCCTGCTCCCCTGGTTGACGCCGCGCTTCTTCCGCCGCCTCGGCAACCGCCCTTCCGAGCTCGAGGCCAAGTTCATTCTCTTCATGCTCTTCGCGCTGGGCGGGCTGGCGGTGTGGGCGGGCAGCGAGGCGGTGCTGCCCGCCTACCTGGTCGGCATGGTGCTCGCGGGCAGCGTCGGCAAGGACCACGTGCTGGTGCGGCGGCTGCGCACCCTGACGTTCGGCATGCTGACGCCGATCTACTTCATCCGCGCCGGCGCGTTCGTCTCCGTGCCGTCGCTCGTCGGCGCCCCGCTGGTGTTCGTCACCCTGTTGCTGGCCAAGATGACCAGCAAGCTCGCGGGCCTCTTCCCGGCCACCAAGGCGTTCCGCTACCGGGGCCACGAGCGCGTCTACTACACGCTGCTGATGTCCACCGGGCTCACCTTCGGCACCATCTCCGCCCTCTTCGGGCTCAGCCATGGCATCATCGACCAGGCCCAGTACAGCTTCCTCGTCGCCGCGGTCATCGGCAGCGCGGTGGTGCCGACCATGATCGCCAATCTCTTCTTCCTGCCGCGCCACCTGCTGCCGGCCGCCGAGACGCCGCCGCCAGCCGCGGAACCCTCGTCACCGGCCGCCGCACCGGCGCCGCCACCTGGACTGCCGGCCGTCGAGGGAGCCTGACGTCGAGGGAGCCTGACAAGGAGAGGTGCCATGCGGCGCGAGTCCGCGGGGCAGGACGGGAGCTGAAGGAGGAACGATGAATCGAAACGCGATACGTGTTCTGGCTGCGGGAGCCGCCTTGGGCCTGCTCCTGTCCGGCTCCGGCTTCGCCCAGACGGAGTCGATCCGACCGTTCAGCGTCCACGTCCCCGACGCAGACCTGGCGGACCTGAAGCGCCGCATCGCCGCGACACGATGGCCCGACAAGGAGACCGTCGGGGACGCGTCGCAGGGCGCGCCGCTCGCGAGGCTGCAGGAGCTCGTTCGCTACTGGGGCGCCGGCTACGACTGGCGGAAGTTCGAAGCAAGGCTCAACGCGCTGCCGCAGTTCCTGACGAACATCGACGGCGTCGACATCCACTTCATCCACGTCCGCTCTCGTCACAAGAACGCGCTTCCGGTGATCGTCACGCACGGCTGGTCGGGCTCTCTCGTCGAGCTCCTCGGAACCATCGGTCCCCTCACGGATCCGGCGACGCACGGAGGCCGCGTCGAAGACGCCTTCGACGTCGTGATTCCATCGATACCGGGATATGGCTTCTCGGGCCGACCGACCGGCACCGGCTGGAACCCCGAGCGCATCGCGCGCGCATGGACGGAGCTGATGAAGCGTCTCGGGTATACCCGCTACGTCGCGCAAGGCGGGGACTGGGGCGCGGTCATCACGAGCGCGATGGCGCGCCAGGCGCCTGCGGGATTGGTCGCCGCCCACCTGAACCTGCCGGCTGCGATACCGCCCGAAGTCGCGTCGGCGCTCGCCACCGGCGCGCCCGCGCCCGAGGGACTTTCCGAGCGGGAGCGCGCCACGTTCGAAGGGTCCCGGGCGTACGCGATGGGAGGCAATGCGGCCTACTTCGCGATGCTGACCGCGCGTCCGCAGGCGGTCGGCTACGGCATGGCGGACTCGCCGGCCGGGCTCGCGGCCTGGATCCTGATTCACCCGGGCTTCGCGAAGTGGTCGTGGGGCGCGGACCCGGCGCGCCTCCCAACGAAAGACGAAGTGCTCGACAACATATCGCTCTACTGGCTGACGAACACCGGGACCTCGGCGGGCCGGCTCTACTGGGAGAACCGCGGACAGAGCCCGACCATCGCTTCGGTGCAGAAGACGGGTGACATCGCGCTGCCGGTGGGCATCACCGTGTTCGGCGAGGACGCGTACCGGCCGCCGGAGACGTGGGTGCGCCGCGCCTACAAGAACCTCATCTACTTCCACGAGACCGACAAGGGCGGGCACTTTGGGGCCTGGGAGCAGCCGGAGCTCTTCGCGCAGGAGGTGCGCGCCGCGTTCCGATCGCTTCGCCCGGCACGCTGATCGCCGGTTCCCGCCGCGCCCGCGCCGAGGGAGCCAACGTGATTCTCGCCGCGCGCGACCCGGATCGCCATCGGCGCGCCGGCTGGGATCCCGGTTGCGATTGCGCAGCTCGCCCGGGCTTTTTATGAAGTGGCGGGCGTGGAGAAGGCTGGGTTTGATTCAACAGAGTTGAATCCGACTGGAGGAAGAGATGCCGGAAGAAATCAGCCATGATCGCCGTCGTTTCTTGGGCACAGCGGCCATGACCTTGGCTGCCGCCGAGCTCGGCCTGATCGGCTCTGCGGCGGCACGACTGGAGGCGAAAGAGCCGGCAGGCACCCCCTCAATCCGGCCGCGGACGAGCGCGTCTTTCGGCGCCCTGAGGCAGATCGATGCGGGTGTCCTGAATGTCGGATACGCGGAAGCAGGTCCCCCGGGTGGTCCTGCGGTCATCCTTCTGCACGGCTGGCCCTACGACATTCACAGCTTCGTCGAGGTCGTTCCGCTGCTGGCCTCGGCCGGCTACCGGGTGATCGTGCCGCACCTGCGCGGCTACGGCTCGACGCGCTTCCTGTCGAATGACGCGTTCCGGAACGGTCAGCCGTCAGCCGTTGCTCTCGATGTTGTCTCGCTCATGGACGCTCTCAAGATTGAGAAGGCGATCCTTGCGGGCTTTGACTGGGGAGCGCGCTCGGCCGCCATCGTGGCCGCGCTGTGGCCCGCGCGTTGTAACGGGCTCGTTGCGGTCAGCGGCTACCTGATCGGCAACCAGGAGGCCGGGAAGATTCCGTTGCCGCCCCAGGCCGAGCTCCAATGGTGGTACCAGTTCTACTTCGCCACCGAGCGCGGCCGTGCGGGCTACGAGAAGTACCGCGACGACTTCGCGAAGCTCATCTGGCAGCTCGCCTCGCCGCAGTGGCACTTCGACGATGCCACGTTCGCGCGCAGCGCTGCGTCCTTCGCCAATCCGGATCACGTCAGCATCGTGGTCCACAACTACCGCTGGCGGCTCGGGCTCGCTGAAGGCGAGTCGAAGTACGAGGACCTCGAGAAGCGCCTGGCGACGAGTCCGGTCGTCACGGTCGCCACCATTACCCTCGAGGGTGATGCCAACGGTGCGCCGCATCTCGATCCGAGCGCCTATGCCAAGAAGTTCTCCGGGAGGTATTCGCACCGGCTCATCACGGGAGGCATCGGGCACAACCTGCCACAGGAGGCGCCCAAGGCATTCGCTGACGCCGTCCTCGAGGTCGCGGGCCATTGATCGCCGGCCGGGAGGTCCGGGCCAGGCCAGGAGGACGGGCCGGCGGCTACACGCCGCTGCGGCGAGCCGTGCCGGCCCGACGATCCCGGCGCGTTAGTGTCCGCCCCCGTTGACACCCCGCCCCGAGCTCTGATTTCAGGTCCCGGACGGGCCCTCGCCGGGCCTAAATCTCGCTGTCACATAGAGTTAACACAACCCTAACCCGGAATTCACCTGCCCGCCTGTGGAAATCTCGCCGCACTTCCGCCCCGGACCTCGAGGCGTCGCGAACCAGAATTTACAAGCTGTTTGTTTCCAGCATCTTACGAGAGTTGCACAGACCGCTGTTCAAAGCGTTCAAAGCGGCCAGCGAGGCGGGCTGGCGGCGATTCTAGACCGCTTTTCCGCAGGGATTTCCACAGAAGCTGTGGAATCCGCATGTTACGCTTCCGACTCATGGCACGCGAGAAGATCCTGGTCATCGAGGACGAGCCCGACATCGCCGAGGTCCTGCAGTACAACCTCGAGAAGGAGGGCTTCGACGTCGAGACGGCGCGCCGCGGCGACACCGGCTTCGACGCCGTCCGCCGCGACAACCCGGACCTCATCCTGCTCGACCTGATGCTGCCCGGCATCGACGGCCTCGAGCTGACGCGGATGCTCAAGCGCGACCCGCTCACCTCCCGGCTGCCGATCGTCATGCTCACCGCCCGCGGCGAGGAGGTGGACCGCATCGTCGGCCTCGAGCTGGGCGCCGACGACTACATCAGCAAGCCGTTCAGCCCGCGCGAGGTGGTGCTGCGGGTCAAGGCGGTGCTGCGCCGCTTCCAGCAAGAGGAGAGCGTCGTCGAGCTGATCGAGGTCGGCGGCATCGAGCTCGACGTCTCGGGCCACCAGCTGCGGGTCCGCGGCAAGGAGATGCCCCTCACCGCCACCGAGTTCCGGCTGCTCCGCCTGCTGCTCGAGCGCAGCGGCCGGGTGCAGACCCGCGGCCAGCTCCTCTCCGACGTCTGGGGCTACGCCGAGGACATCGACAGCCGCACCGTGGACACCCACATCCGTCGCCTGCGCCGCAAGCTGGGCCCCGAAGCGGAGCGCATCGAGACCGTGATCGGGGTCGGCTACCGGCTGCGCCCTTGAGCCCTCTCGGCATGCGGCCCCGGCTCCGCCTGGCGCCCTTCTGGCCCGCGCTGGCCGCGGCGCTGGCCGCCGGCGCGCTGCTCTGGCTGCTGCTGCCGGGCCTCCTGCGGCAGGGCCCCCCCGCCGCCGCCGGCGCGCCGCGCCTCGACGCTTGGGATGCACTGGCCGCCGCCCTCGCCCTCGCCATCGGCGGGGCCGGCGCCGGCGTGCTGCTCTTCGCCTGGTGGATCGACCGCCGCCTCGTCCGCCCGCTGGGCCGGCTGATCGCCGGGGCCGGCGAGCTGGCCGGCGGCCGGGCGCGGCGCGTCGAGGAGGCGGACGCCGAGGAGCTGGCGGTGCTGTCGCGCGCCCTGAACCACCTGGCCGAGACCGCCGAGACGCAGTTCGCGGCGGTGCGCAGCGAGCGCGACCACCTGCAATCGATCCTCGCCAGCATGTCCGAGGGAGTGCTGGTGGTCGGGCCCGACGGCCGCGTCTCCTCGGCGAACCCCGCCTTCCGCCGCCTCTTCGACCTCGCCGGCGAGGTCGCCGGCAAGCCGCTGCTCGACCTCAGCCGCCAGCCGGAGCTCGGCCGCGTCGTCGCCGACACGCTGCGCCAGGGCGGCCCGCAGAGCGGCCAGATCGAGCTGCAGGTGCCGGAGCGCCGCACCCTGCTGCTGGCCTCGGCGGCCCTCTCCGGCGGCGAGCGCGGCGCCGTCGTCGTGGCCCGCGACACCACCGAGCTGACGCGGGTCGCCGACATGCGGCGCGACTTCGTGGCCAACGTCTCGCACGAGCTGAAGACGCCGCTGGCGGCGATCCGCGGCTACGCCGAGACGCTGCGCGACGGCGCGCTGCAGGAGGAGGAGACGGCCCGCCGCTTCACCGAGCGGCTGCTCTGGCAGTGCCGCCGCCTGCAGGCCCTGCTCGACGACCTGCTGACCCTGTCGCGCCTCGAGGGCGCCGGCCAGGCGGTGGCCGAACGCGAGCCGGTCGACCTCTCGGCCCTCGCCCAGCGCGCCGTCGAGACGCTCGCCGCGGCGGCGCGCGAGAAGCGCGTCCGGCTGGCGATCGACGAGCAGCCGCTGCCGCGCATCCCCGGCGACGCCGACGGCCTCGAGCGCCTGCTCGTCAACCTGCTCGACAACGCCATCAAGTACAACCGCCCGGGCGGCGAGGTGCTGCTGCACCTCGCTCCCGCCGGCGGCGAGGTGGTGATCGCGGTCAGCGACACCGGCATCGGCATCCCGCCGGAGGCCCTCGGGCGCATCTTCGAGCGCTTCTACCGGGTCGACAAGGGGCGCGCCCGCGAAGAGGGGGGCACCGGCCTCGGCCTGGCGATCGTCAAGCACCTCGCCCAGTCCCACGGCGGCCACGTCGAGGTCGAGAGCCGCATGGGCCGCGGCACCACCTTCCGCGTCTTCCTCCCCCACCCCGGCGCCGCTCCTCCGGCGGCTGCCGCCTCCGCCTCGGCCGCGTCCGCATGAGTGGCGATTTGCCCGCGCGGTTATGCTATCCTCTCTCGAAATTTGCCGCTGACTGAGAGGGAGGGAGTGATGCTTACCTGGAATCAGGTGTACACGCCTGTACAAGGTAACCTGCTCTTGTCCGCGCTGGTGGCGGCGCTGCCCGTCATCGTGCTCCTCGGCCTCCTGGCCTTCGCCCACGTCCGGGCCCACTGGGCGGCGCTCCTCGGCCTCGCGGCCTCGCTCTCGATCGCCATCTTCGTCTACGGCATGCCGCCGAAGCTGGCCATTGCCGCCGCCGGCAACGGCGCCGCCTTCGGGCTGCTGCCGATCGGCTGGATCATCCTCGGCGCCATCTTCGTCTACGACATCACCGTCGCGTCCGGCGACTTCGAGGTCATGAAGCACACCATCGCCGGCCTCGCCAGCGACCGGCGCATCCAGCTGCTGCTCGTCGGCTTCAGCTTCGGCGCCTTCATCGAGGGCGCCTCCGGCTTCGGCACGCCGGTGGCGATCTGCGGCGCGATGCTGATCGGCCTGGGCTTCCGGCCGCTGCAGGCCGCCGGCCTGGCGCTCCTCGGCAACACCGCGCCGGTGGCCTACGGCGCGCTCGGCACCCCGATCATCACCCTCGCCAAGGTCACCGGGCTGCCGGAGCTCACGCTCAGCGCCATGGTCGGCCGCCAGCTGCCGTTCTTCTCGGTCCTCGTCCCCTTCTGGCTGATCTGGGCGCTGGCCGGGCGCAAGGCGATGCTCGAAGTCTGGCCGGCCTGCCTGACCACCGGCGTGAGCTTCGCCATCGCCCAGTTCTTCGTCAGCAACTACTTCGGCCCCACCCTGGTCGACATCATCGGCGCGATCGTCTCGATGCTGTCCCTGGTCATCCTGCTCCGCTTCTGGCAGCCGAAGACGACCTGGAGCTTCGAGCACGAGTCGGACGAGGAGCGCGCGGCCGAGGCGGCGGCCCGCCCCGTTCACGTCCCGACCACCGCGTTCAAGGCCTTCGTGCCCTGGATCCTGCTCTGCATCTTCGTCTTCGCCTGGGGCTACCCGGCCTTCAAGGACATCCTCAACGGCGGCGCCAAGGGCCACGAGAACTTCCTCAACAAGCGCTCGGTGATCACCATCCCGGTGCCGGCGCTCGACAAGGCGGTCGTCCGCACGCCGCCGGTGGTCAAGAAGGCGACGCCCGAGGGGGCGGTCTACACCCTCAACTGGCTCTCGGCCACCGGCACCGCCCTGCTGCTCACCGGCATCGTCAGCGGCCTGGTCCTCGGCTTCTCCTTCCTCGAGCTGCTGAAGCTCTTCTGGCGGACGCTGATGCGGGTGAAGTGGTCGCTGCTGACCATCGCGGCGATGCTCGCCCTGGGATTCTCGACGCGCTACGCGGGCCTCGACGCCACCATGGGGCTCGCCTTCGCGACCACCGGCCCGCTGTTCCCGTTCTTCTCGCCGCTGCTCGGCTGGCTGGGGGTGGCGCTCACCGGCAGCGACACCTCCTCGAACGTCCTCTTCGGGAACCTGCAACGGATCAGCGCCGAGCAGCTGGGGATGAGCCCCATCCTTGCCTGCGCCAGCAACAGCAGCGGCGGCGTCATGGGCAAGATGATCGACGCCCAGAGCATCGTGGTGGCCGGCGTGGCCACCGGCCAGCAGGGCAAGGAGGGAGAGATCCTGCGCTACGTCTTCTGGCACAGCATCGCCCTCGCCTGCCTCGTCGGCGTCCTCGTGCTCCTGCAGGCGACCGTGCTGTCGTGGATGATCCCGGCGATGCCCATCGTCGGACCATGACCATGAGCGTTTTCAACTCCGGCTCGAGAAGCCGAACAGCATCCAATTTGAAAGGGAGGCCCAGATGAAGCGACATTCCGTCGGACGGTTCATTGCCGCAGCAGCCCTGGTGGCGATCCTGCTCCCCGCAGCGGCCGGCGCCCAGGCGATCATCAAGGTCAACGACGACGTCTGGTTCCGCTTCGGCATGCAGCTGCAGGGCTGGGCCGACTGGCTCCAGAACACGACCAACAGGGGATACGCCGAGAACCTCTACCTCCGCCGCGACCGTTTCCAGGTCGCCGGCTCGGTGGCCCCCGGCGTCACCTTCTTCTTCCAGACCGACGACCCGAACCTGGGCAAGGCGCCGAAGGCGCTCACGGCGGGCTTCGTCGTCCAGGACGCCTGGATGGAGTGGAAGATCAACGACGCCTTCGCCATCGACGGCGGCAAGTTCATCGTGCCGCTCTCCCGCAACGAGCTGCAGTCGACGGTGAGCTTCATGACGCTGGACATCAGCCCGACCTCGACCGTCTTCCTCGCCCCGACGGCCACCGACGCCACCCGCGACACCGGCTTCGAGCTCAAGGGCTACCTGATCGACGGCGGCCGCCTCGAGTACCGGTACGCGCTGATGCAGGGGGTCCGGCAGGAGGGCTCCCGCAACGGCTTCCGCAACTCCGCCTACCTGCAGTTCAACTTCCTCGAGACCGAGAGGGGCTACGTCTTCGCCGGCACCAACCTCGGCAAGAAGAACATCTTGAACATCAGCGCCGGCTACGACGGCCAGAGCAACTACCACGCCTACAGCGGCGACGTCTTCACCAACCTGAAGGTGGGGGCGGGCGACGAGTTCGCCGGCCAGTACCAGTGGGTGCACTACGACGGCAACACCTTCATCCCGACCCTGCCGCGCCAGAACGACTACCTGGTCGAGCTGGCCTATTATCTCTCGGCCGCGAAGTTCCAGCCGTTCGGCAAGTGGGAGCAGCAGAGCTTCAGCGCCGGCGCGCTGCACAAGAACGACATCACGCGCTGGGGCGCCGGCGCCCATTACTACGTCTACGGGCAGAACCTGAAGCTCAGCGCGCAGTACCTGCGCATCATGCCGAAGGCCCCGATCAAGGACACCAACGAGTTCACGGTGGCGATGCAGGTCTACTACTTCTAAGAATCGATCACCGGCATCGGGTCGCCGGGCCGGCCCAGGGCGGGCCTGCCCGGCACCCTCCTCCTCCTCCTCTCGTTCCTTCCCTTCCCATGGCGAGGCTCACCGTCTAGATCGAATCCTTTTTCTGTCTCTAGCGAGGGGGCAGCCTCCCGCAACGCGCGCTTGGGGGGCAAGGGAGAGAAGAGAGGAGGGGGGGCGGGGGCTGGACGAGGGGTCCGCCTTGGAGGGGGGCGAGGCACACCCCTGCGGCGGTGGAGACGAGGGGCGCGGCATCGCAGGGGGG
>Ga0207699_10000066_pt1 | contig 83757 bp, 70 predicted proteins | sample LARL51metaG_FD_184344 | JGI IMG/M metagenome (GOLD analysis project Ga0207699, IMG submission 184344) | Corn, switchgrass and miscanthus rhizosphere microbial communities from Kellogg Biological Station, Michigan, USA - LAR L5-1 metaG... | ecosystem: Host-associated > Plants > Roots >...
CCCCACACCCGCCCCCGCCCCCGCACCCCCCGCCGGCACTCCGCCAAGGTGATCCTGCAGCCGTTCGAGCAGGTAGATCTCGTCGGTCATCGCCATGGCCATCAGCAGTACCGGCAGGACCGTCGTCACCAGCGTGATCGGCACCCCCGCCCAGCCCATCAGGCCGAGCGTCCAGACCAGCGTCGCCAGCACCTGGGCCAGCGGGATGAGGACGCCGCCCGCGGTGCGCAGGGCCACCGCCAGCAGCAGCGCCACCGCCGCCACCATGACCGGGACCAGCCGCGCCAGGTCGCGCACCACTTCCTCGCCGAGATCGGCCTCGGCGGCGACCGGCCCGGTCAGGCGCAGCAGGAACGGTGCGCCGGCGCGCGTGGCGAGGAAGCGCCGCAGGTCGGCCAGCAGCTCGGTGCGCGTGATGCGGTCGCCCACCGGCACGTAGAACGCCGCCGCCGTGCCGTCCGCGGAGAGGAAGAGGCCGCCCGTCACCGGCAGGCGGCGCATGCGGGCGAGCACGTCGGCCAGGCCCGCCTCGCCGCCGGTCCACTCCTCGAAGAAGGTGCGGATGCGCAGCGGCTGCAGGCTCTCGGGCGGATCGATCAGCGTCACCGCCGAGCGCACGCCCGCCAGCTCGACGCCGGGGAATCGCGCCAGGGCGCCCTGCAGCCAGACGAGGAAGCGGCAGCCGGCGGCCGAGTCGAGCCGCGGGCCGCCGGCGCGCGAGGTGACCAGCAGCACGATCTGGTCGACCTCCCCGAAGGCCTCCCGGTCGGTTCGCGTGCGCTCGACCGCCGGGTCGCCCCGCGGGTAGATCGCGGCGCCGTCGGTGCGCAGCTCGAGCCGGAACAGCCCGCGCGCCACCGCCGCCGTGGCGACGGCGAGCAGGGCCAGCACCAGGAGCGGGCGGGCGAGCGCGGCGCGAGCAAGGCCCAGCATGGGGGAGCGTGGGGGGGAGCGTTGCCGGGGACGGTCGCGCGGCGGCGGTGGCGCGGAGTGGCCGCGGCCGGCCCCGAGCCCCGAGCCCGGCCGCCCTAGACCGCCGCCCTAGACCAGCATCTCCGGCCCGGCGTAAGGCCGCAGCGCCTCGCGCAGCGCGGCCGGGATGGCAGTGGCGACCATGGCGCCGCCGGCCGCGGCGTCGCGGCGCATGCAGGCGACCTGCTGCTCGCCGCGCGCCACCAGCTCCTCCTCGCCGGCCGCCGCGCGGCGCCAGTACTCGAAGTGCAGCGTGATGCGGTTCTGCGCCATGCCCCCGAGCCGCATACGCACCAGCACCTCGTCGAAAGCCTGCAGCTCGGACAGGTAGTCGCAGGAGCAGCGGACGGTGGCCAGCGCCAGGCCGTCGCTCAGCTCCCGCAGCACCTCCGGCGCGTGCTCGCGCAGGAACATCTCGCGGCAGCGGCCCTGCCACCGCAGGTGGTTCACGTAGTAGACGTTGCCGACCAGGCTGGTCTCCTCGAACCCCACCCGGTGGCTGTATTCGTAATACCTCACGCGCTGGCTCCCGGCGCTACCTTATCGCAGCTCCCCGCCCCCGGCGGCGGGTCCGCCGGCCGGGCAGCTGTCCTCCGGCGGCGCCTTTCGCACCATGGGCGCCTCCGGCGCCCTTCGCACCATGGCCGCCTCCGGCGCCCTTCACGCCATGCCCGCCACCGCCACCGCCGCCGCCGGCCGCCGCCGCCTTGCCGGCGCCCCGCCGCCGCAGCGCCGGCATCTGCCGCGAGATCACCGAGTTGACCGTGCCGCCCACCATGATGGCGAGGGCGGTGAGGTAGAACCAGAGCAGCAGCACGATCACCGCGGTGAGCGAGCCGTAGGTGGTGGCGTAGCCGCGCACCTCGTAGAGATAGAGGCGGAAGCCGAACGTCACCGCCAGCCACAGGCCCATCCCTGCCGCCGCGCCGGGCGTCGCCCAGCTGCGGCGCAGGGCGGGGCCGACGTCGGGAGCGAAGTTGTAGATCGAATCGAACGACAGCGCGACGAACGCCAGCACCAGCGGCCAGAGCGCCACGTGCCAGACCTCGACGAACGCCGACCGCGCGCCGAGCGAGTTGGCGATCGCCTCGCCGATGTGGTGGCCGTAGAGGATGACGGTCAGGGCGCCGACGATCAGCACGGCGAAGCCGGCGGTGAGCGCCACCGCCTCCAGCCGCCGCTGCCACCACGGCCGCGTCTCCTCGACCTCGTAGGCCTGGTTGAGGGTGCGCGACACCGCCAGCATGCCGGTGGAGGCCACCCACAGCGCCGCCAGCAGCGACAGCGAGAGCCTCGCCCCGCCGCGGCCGGCGATGACCTGGTCGAGCGTGGCGCGCAGCAGCTCGGTGATCTCCGCGCTGGGGGAGAAGCGGTCCAGGTAGCGGAAGAGCAGGATGCGCAGCTTGGACTCGGGCCCCGCCAGGTAGCCGATCAGGGTGGTGAGGAAGAGCAGCAGCGGGAACACCGAGAACAAGAAGTAGTACGCGAGCTCGGCGCAGCGGCCGGCCAGCTGGCCGTCCCAGAACGCCCGCCACACCCGCACCGCGAGCTGCCCCCAGCTCAGGCCGCCGCGGCGCCACATCGACCTCATGGCCCTCATGGCCCGGATGATACAGTCTCGGCCCATGACCCGCGGCCAGCCAACGGCGCCAGAGCAGCCGCCGGCGGGCCCGCGGGACTCGGCCGCCGCCGCCCCCGCCGCCGGCTCCGCCAGCTCCGAACGACCCGCCGGCGCCGCCCCCACCCCCCGCGCCGCTGGCGCCTCCTCCGTCCCCAGCGCCTCCAGCTCCGCCCCCGCCGCCAGCGCCGCCAGCGCCGCCAGCGCCGCCCGCGCCGAAGAGCTGCGCCGCACCATCCGCCACCACGACTACCTCTACTACGTCCGCGACTCTCCCGAGATCTCCGACGAGCAGTACGACCGGCTGTTCCGCGAGCTGGTGGCGCTCGAGGAGAGCGTTCCCGAGCTGCGCACCCCCGACTCCCCCACCCAGCGCGTCGCCGGCCAGCCGCTCGCCAGCTTCCCGACCGTCGAGCACGCGGCGCCGATGCTCTCGCTCGACTCCGACCAGGACCCGGCGGCGCTGCGCCGCTTCGACGAGCGCCTGCGCCGGGCGCTCGCCGAGCAACGGCCCGGGCAGGCGGTCGCCTACGTGCTCGAGCCGAAGCTCGACGGCGCCTCGCTCGAGCTGATCTACGAGGACGGCGTGCTGACCCGCGCCGCCACCCGCGGCGACGGCCGCCGCGGCGAGGGGGTGACCCAGAACGTGCGCACCATCCCGGCGGTGCCGCTGCGCCTGCGCGAGGGCCCGCGCCCCCTGCCCGCCTTCGTCGCCGTGCGCGGCGAGGTCATCATGCGCGCCGAGGGCTTCGACAAGCTGAACGAGTCGCTGCTGGCCGCCGGCAAGGAGCCCTTCGCCAGCCCGCGCAACGCCGCCGCCGGCGCCCTGCGCCAGCTCGACCCGCAGATCACCGCGGCGCGCCCGCTCGACCTCTACGCCTACGACATCCTCTCCTGGGGCGAGCAGGCGCCGCCGGTCGCGAGCCAGTGGGAGGTGCTCGAGACGCTCGGCGACTGGGGCCTGCGCGTCAACGGCCTGGCGCGCCGGGCGGAGAGCCTCGACGAGATCCTCGCCTTCCACGCCGAGCTCGAGGCGCGGCGCGACGACCTGGGCTACGAGATCGACGGGGTGGTGATCAAGCTCGACGACTTGGCGGCCCGCGAGGGAGTCGGCTGGACGTCGCGGCACCCGCGCTGGGCGTTCGCCTTCAAGTTCCCGCCGCGCAAGGAGGTGACGCGCATCCTCTCGATCCTGCCCTCGGTCGGCCGCACCGGGGTGGTGACGCCGGTGGCGCTGATGCTGCCGGTGGAGATCGGCGGCGTCACCGTGGCGCGCGCCACCCTGCACAACCGCGAGGAAGTCGCCCGCAAGGGCGTGCGCGAGGGCGACCGCGTGCGCGTGCAGCGCGCCGGCGACGTCATCCCGCAGGTCGTCGAGCGCATCGACGAGCCGGACCGCGAGCGCGGCCCCGAGTGGCGCATGCCCGACGTCTGCCCCTCCTGCGGCACGCCGCTCGTCGAGCGCGGCCCCTTCACCGTCTGCCCGAACGCCTTCCAGTGCCCGGCCCAGCTCGCCGGCCGCATCGTCCACTTCGCCTCGCGCGGCGCGCTCGACGTCGAGGGGCTGGGCGACGAGACCGCCAAGCTGCTCGTCGCCCAGGGGCTGGTGCGGCAGCTGCCCGACCTCTTCGACCTGCGCGAAGAGCAGCTGCTCGGCCTGCCCGGCTTCGCCGAGAAGTCGTCGCAGAAGCTGGTCGCCGCCCTCGCCCGCGCCGCGCACGTCGAGCTGGCGCGCTTCCTCTACGGCCTCGGCGTGCCGGAGGTCGGCTGGAGCGTCGCCCGCGACCTGGCACGCCACTTCGGCGGCTTCGCGGCCCTGCGCGGCGCCGGCGAGGCCGAGCTGCAGCAGGTGCGGGGGGTCGGCCCGCGGATGTCGGAGCAGATCGTCGCTTTCTTCCAGGAGGCGCGGAACGCGGCGCTGCTCGACGCGCTGCTGGAGCGGGTGCGGCTGATCGAGGCGCCGCCGCGGCCCGAGGTGAGTGCGGTGTCTGGTGTGCTTATCTTAGAGGCGGGAGGATCGGGCGGTGCGGAGGGCACCGGGGGCGAGCAAAGCGCGGGGGCTGGCGTGCCTGGCGGCGGCGGTGCTGGCGCCGCGGGACCTTCCGAGGCAGGACTCGGGCTCGCCGCCGCCGGCGGCTCCTCTTCCTCCTCTCAGCCTTTCGCCGGCAAGAAGTTCGTCTTCACCGGTGCGCTCGAGCGCCTGCCGCGGCGCGAGGCGCAGGAGCTGGTCGAGGCGCTCGGCGCCCGCGTCACCGGCTCGGTGAGCAAGGCAACCGACTACGTGGTGGTGGGCGAGGACGCCGGCTCGAAGGCCGAGAACGCCAGGCGCCTCGGCGTCGCGATCCTCGACGAGGCTGCCTTCCTCGAGCTCCTGCGCGAGCACGGGGCGACCCTGCCCGCCCAGCCCGCGGACGGGGAGGCCGGGAAGGACGGGGAGGACGGGAAGAGCGCGAACGTTTAGTGTCCCGCTAGCCGAGCCGCCCGGCAACGTTGTAAGTTTGCGCCGACGATCCACGACTTCGCGGCCTGGGGGGGCCATGCCATGAGCATGAGAAGGTTCACCAGCAGCCTTTCTGTTCCAGCTCTCGCCGCCATCGCGGCCACCGCCGCCACCGTCCTGGCGCTCGGGCTGCTCGCGCCCGCGCGCCCCGCCGGGGCCGCCGCCGCGGCCGCCGGCCCAGCGGACATCCCCGTCGGCGTCGTGCTGCCCATCACCGGGCGGGAGGCGAAGCCGGGGCAGTACCAGCGCGAGGGCATCGGCCTGGCCATCCACGAGATCAACCAGGCCGGCGGCGTCTTCGTCAAGTCGCTGGGCAAGAAGCTGCCGCTGCGGGAGGTCTTCTACGACGACGGCTCCGACCAGGCGAAGTCCTCCGGCCTGGTGGAGCGCGCCATGACCGCCGACGGCGTCATCGCGGTGCTCGGCGGCTATTCCACCGCGCTCGGCGAGGCCGAGTCGGTGATGCCGGACCGCTACCAGACCCCCTGGATCACCACCGGCGCCGCCGCCAGCACCATCTTCAGCCGCGGCTACCAGTGGATCTTCGGCACCTTGAGCCCGACCGACCTCCTGGGCTACACGACGGCGGAGTTCCTCGGCAGCCTGGTCAACGCCGGCAAGCTCCACAAGGGCCTGAAGCTCGCCCTCGCGCTCGAGAACACCGACCACGGCATCGACTACGAGAAGGGCATCGCGAAGTGGAACCAGGAGCACCCGGGCTACTTCAGCGTCGTGTTCAGCGAGAAGTTCGACCTCGGCGCGCCGGACTTCTCGGGCCTGCTGCAAAAGGTGAAGACCGCCCACGCCGACGTCTTCCTCGCCGACGCCCACCTGCAGGACTACATCACCATGCACCGGCAGTACGTCCAGTCCGGCATGTACCACCAGATGATCAGCTACGGCGCGCGCGGGCCGGAGTCGGACGCCCGCAAGGCCCTGGGCGACGCGACCAACTACATCTTCGCCGGCATCTGGTGGTCCGGGAAGCTCCCCTATCCGCAGGTCAAGAAGTTCATCGCCGGCTACCAGGCGTTCACCGGCCATCCTCCCGATTCCTGGTATCCCGCGACCGCCTACGACGCGACGCGGGCCCTGGCCATGGCGATCGAGCACGCCGGCAAGCTCGACAAGACCGCCATCCGCGATCAGCTGCGCTCCGTCGTGCTGAAGGACTCCCTGCTGCCCGGCCAGGTGATGCGCTTCGGCAAGAACGGCCAGGTCAACCTGCCGTTCGTGATCGTCCAGAACCAGCCCGGCGACAAGGTCGAGATCATCTTCCCGAAGGACGCGGCGACCGGCCAGCCGATCGCGCCGAAGCCGCATTGACGGCCCGCTCGGCGAAGGCGGCCGCATGCAACGGCAGCTGACGGCGGCACGGGAGGCGCGATGAGCGGCGCCGATTTCGTGAACCTGGTGATCTCGGCGCTGCTGCTGGCCGGGGTCTACGCCGCGATGGCGGTCGGCATGACCGTCATCTACGGCGTGATGAAGATCGTGAACCTGGCCCATGCCGGGTTCCTGATGCTCGGCGCCTACTTCGTCTACGAGCTGTACGAGCGCGGCGGCGTCGACCCGCTGCTCGGAGTCGTGCTCGCCTTCCCGGCCTTCTTCCTGCTCGGCGTCGGCCTCCACCGCACCCTGATCCGGCGCCTGCCGGTCTCCGACCAGCCGACGCTGGCGTCCCTGCTGCTGCTCTTCGGCCTCTGGCTGGTGCTGCAGAACCTTGGCTACCTGGTCTGGGGCAACGCCGACCGGGCGATCCTCACGCCGCGCACCCTGTCCGTGCTGCGGCTCGGACCGATCACGATTCCGGCGGTGCGGCTGGTGGTCTTCGGCGGCGCCGCCGCCTCGTTGGTGGCGCTCGAGCTGGTGCTGCACCGCACCTGGTTCGGCCGCGCCGTCCGCGCGCTGATGCAGAACCGCGACGCCGGTCGCCTGGTCGGCGTCGACGTCGAGGGCACCGCGCGCGTGGCTTTCGGCGTGGGCATCGCCTTCGCCGGGGCCGCCGGCGGCATGCTGGCGATGCTCTACTCCTTCAGCCCCGACTTCGGCAGCCCGTTCCTGCTGCGCGCCTTCGTGATCATCGTGCTCGGCGGCCTGGAGTCGTTCGCCGGCGTCGCCGCCGGCGCCCTCGTCCTGGCGCTGCTCGAGACCTTCAGCATCCAGCTGCTGCCGGCGAGCTACCAGCCGGCGATCGCCTTCTCGCTGCTGGTCGTCGCCCTGGCGGTGCTGCCGGGCGGGCTCGCCGGCCTGTGGGCGAGGAGGCGACGCTGGGCATGACCGCGACCGGGAGCGCGGCCACGGCCTCGGCCACCTCCACGGCCACGGCCACTGCCACGGCCACTGCCGAGGACAGGGGCGGCGGCGGGGGTGGCGGCGGCGGGGGCGGGGGGCGGAGCCGCTCCGGGCCGGCAGCCGCCGCCGCGAGGGTCGCCCCCTGGCTGCTCCTCGCGGCGCTGGCGGCGCTGCCGCTGGCCGGGCCCGGACCGAACCTCGTCCGGCTGCTCTTCGTCACTCTGGTGTGGGTGACGGCAAGCGTCGCCTGGAACCTCCTCGGCGGCTTCGGCGGCCAGGTCTCCTTCGGCTTCGCGGTCTTCTACGGCCTCGGCGCCTACGCGGCGGCGGTGGCCTTGAACGCGGGCCTCGACCCGTTCTCGTCCTGCCTCCTGGGCGCGGCCGTCGCGACCGTGGCGTCGCTGGCGATCGGCCTGCCGACCTTCCGCCTGAAGGGCCCCTACTTCGCGATCGCCACCATCGGCGTCAGCGAGGCGGTGCGGGTGGTGATGACCAACGTCTCGGCCACCGGCGGCGCCAGCGGCTACCGCGTCATGGAGAAGGGCGCCTTCCACCAGCTGCAGCACTTCTACAGCGCCCTCGGGCTGGCCGCCGGCGCCGTCGCGATCTCGGTCCTGGTGCGACGCTCGCGCCTGGGGCTGGCGCTGGTCGCCGTCCGCGAGGACCAGGACGCCGCCGCGGATCTCGGGGTCGATCCGCTGCGCGCGAAGCTCCTGGCGCACGCGATCGCCGCCGCCCTCACCGGCGCCGCGGGCGGGCTGCACGCCCGCTATGCCGCCTACGTGAATCCCCAGGGAGAGTTCGCTTTCGCCATCAGCGTGGCCATCCTGCTGATGCCCATCATCGGCGGCGTCGGGACCATCTGGGGACCGGTCATCGGCGCCTGCATCTACGGGCTGGTGCACGAGGAGATCATCGCCGCCTTCCCGCAGCTGCACCTGCTGATCTACGGCTCCCTGCTGATCGTCATCGTCCTCTTCGAGCCGGGGGGCATCGTCGGGCTCCTCGGTAGGCTGGTCCGCGCCGTGGACCGCCGGGGGCACCGGGGCGGCAGCGGGGGCGAGGGGGGCCTGGGGGCCCGGGGGGGCCATGGGGACCCGGGGGATCCGGGCGACCGGGAGCGCCTCGGGCAACAGGCCGGCCACGAGAGCCGCGGGAGGGGCACGCATGCCGCCGCCGCTCCTTAGCGTCGAGCGCCTGACCAAGACCTTCGCCGGCCTCGCGGCGCTGCAGGACGTCAGCTTCGAGCTCGAGCAGGGAGGCATCTACGGCCTGATCGGCCCGAACGGCGCCGGCAAGACCACCCTCCTCGCCGTCCTCGCCGGCGCCCTGCGCCCCACCGCGGGCCGCGTCGTCTTCGAGGGCCGCGACCGCACCGGGGCGCCTGCCCACGCCGCGGTGCGCCACGGCATCGTGCGCACCCACCAGGTGCCACGCCCCTTCCGCACCCTCTCCGTGCTCGACAACGTCGAGGTCGGCATCCGCTTCGGGCGCGCCAAGGCGGCCGGCGAAGGAGCCGGCCCGACCATGCGGATGCTCGAGCAGGTCGGCCTCGCGGATCACGCCCAGGCAACGGCGGGCACGCTCTCGATCGGCAACCAGAAGCGCCTCGAGCTCGCGCGCGCCATCGCCGCGCGGCCCAGCCTCCTGCTCTGCGACGAAGTGTGCAGCGGCCTGACCTCGGCCGAGACCGCGTCCGTGCTGCGCCTTCTCCGCGAGATCCGCCAGGCCGGCACCACCATCCTCTACGTCGAGCACGACCTCAAGGCCATCATGGCCGTCTGCGACCGCGTCATCGTCATGGACCACGGCCAGAAGCTCGCCGAGGGCACCCCCGCCGAAGTCCAGAAAGATCCCGCCGTCATCGAGGCCTACATCGGCGGTGAGGTCGGCAAGGCGGAGGCAGCAGGTGCCGCGGGTGACGCGGGCACGGATGGCGCCGCGGGTGCAGGTGGCACGACGGGCGCGGGGGACGCATGACGGCGCCTGGAAGCGAGCGCGCCGAGCGTGAGCGCCTGCTCGAGGCGACCGGCCTGCAAGTCGCCTACGGAGCCATTCAAGTCGTCTGGGGCGTCGACCTCGCCGTCGACCGCGGCCAGGTGGTCGCCCTCATCGGCCCGAACGGCGCCGGCAAGACCACCACCCTGCGTGCCCTCGCGGGCCTCCTCCCCGCCCGCCAGGGAACCATCCTCTTCGCGGGCCAGGACGTCACCGCCGAGCCCGCGCACCTGCGGGTCCGCCGCCACCTCTGCCTCGTCCCCGAGGGCCGCCAGCTCTGGCCGCGCATGACCGTCGAGGAGAACCTCCTCATGGGAGCCTTCCCCAGGCCCATGCGCCAAGGAGCACGCGAAGAGCTGCCCCGCGTCTACGACCTCTTCCCCCGCCTCCGCGAGCGCCGCCATCAACCCTGCGGCACCCTCTCCGGCGGCGAGCAGCAGATGTGCGCCATCGGCCGCGGCCTCATGGCCCGTCCCCTCCTCCTCCTCCTCGACGAGCCCTCCCTAGGCCTCGCCCCGATCCTCGTCGATCAAGTCTTCCAGCTCATCCGCCGCATCGCCGCCGACGGAGTGACCATCCTCCTGGCCGCCCAGAACGCCAACCAAGCCCTCCAAGTCTCCCAGCAAGCCTACGTCATGGAAGCCGGCCGCATCGCCCTCGCCGGCCCCAGCCCCGCTCTCCAAGCCAGCGACCACGTCCGGCGGGCCTACCTCGGCGTGGGCAGCTGATTCGTGAGCAGCAGATCATCCGTTCAGTCTCGATCTTCAGCTCCAATAGAATCAAGTAGTTACAACAGCTCGATCGGTGAGCCGAGTCATAGGAGAGGCCGCGGAGTGGCCACACGCCGATACGGCGATAGAGTGCGCGCTCGCAAATCGTAGTAAATTAGGTCCAGTTATCAGTAGACTCACAGGTACGCATAAGGGAGCCGAGAATGCCGGCCGGGATCCACCTGAAGACCACTGGATGCTCTCGGAGTTCACGCAGCACGCCCTCGATCGCATCGGCCTCCCTTCCGTCGTGGTTCAGACTGGTGGACAGCCACTACATCGTTGTCGCAGACTCGGCCTGCTGGAGTCATGTGATCGTCGCCTCACCTGAAGTGTCCGCTTATGACTCGGCCGTCAGCTCCCATCAAGCCAGTGACACGCGGAGTCAGCTCTCCGCCACCGCCGGTCTTCGAGCTAGTGCGGATCCACGGCGTCGCATCGAGGCGCGCTGGGGCCTCGGACAGAATCTGATCGCTACGACTGGAAGCTCGAACCTGTTGAGCCTGAAGTCATATACCGCTATTGTGTGAGCCCGCATGTCCTTCTACGTCATCGATCGCCCTTCAGGCACTCGCCCTGCACCCAGTCCTTCCCTCACCCAGGGTGCTATCCTCCAGCACATTCGAGTACCTCGGTACGCTGGCCGCGCTCAGCACGGGCTGCTTATAACAGCTCGCTGCGATATCGAACACGTCCGTTCGGACTCTCTTACTTTCCTTCCCGTGGTACCCCTCACGCATTGGCTTTTATTCGATGGTGCCCTTTCGATTTTGCTTTCCCAAGTCTCAAAGCATCGCCAGACAGCCCAGCAGCTTCTTCGCAAACTAGACGCTAACCTCTCGAAGGTCATCGACCTCGATGATGACGACTGGCAGAACTCCCTGCGTCGCTTCACCGATGCACGCGATGATCTCGACAAGCCGACCCTAAACCTCCTCCGCAACACGTTAGTCGATCTCGCTACTCTGCGAGCAGCCTACCTCCAGTGCGCGGGCGACATCGATGCTACGCAGAAAGTTCTACAGGAAGCTGGGCCAGTATCGAGTCTTTACAAACGCCTCTGGTCGCAGAAGCTCGATGAGTTGCTTTCCGACAAGATCCTAGACGCCCATTTCCTTCCGACGATTGACATGCTAGAGACGACGGAGGACACCTCAGGCTATGTAGTTCTCTTCCGTCACGTCATATCGGTCCCAGGGCTTGTCGCACCATATCTGGCCCGCGGCGTATGGTCAGAGACTATCCAGCGCAATCCCGACCTTGGCTCCAAGCTCGCGGCCTATCTAGATATCTCCCCGAAGAGATTCATAGCGATTATCTCCAACATTCAGTCGCCGTACCTAGAGTACATTGTCCAACGCTTCGTTCAAACCTTTTCCCGCATCGGTAGTCCTGATTTCACTCCGCAATACCGCGACCACGTCAAGAAGACATGCGAGGGCTTGTGAGCAACGACTTCGCGATTGCAAAGACGGCAATCGAGACCGACATTGAGGGTGCAGTGTCAGAACTCTTCGGCCTGCTCAGCGAAGCTGGCCAATCCACTGACCATCGGTTTCGGTGCACGACCATCAGCGCTGTTCCTTTCCTCTTCGGCCGACCAGACCACGCTTTTCCTTTTCTCTTTTTCCATCGCGAGGGAGTGGGCTTTTATACAAGCGATGACTTGCTGGCAAATCCGGAGATCCTTCGTCCTTTCCTCCGGGGGTGCCTCAGGGCAGCTCGCGATGTCTGGGCTGGATACAAGCAGCCCGGTCTAGATTTCGATGAGCACAATCTTTTCTTTCGCCGGCCTTGGCCGGAACAGGGCTCTCTTCGTCACCAGACAATCGTACTTAGCGCCGCTAACGGCGATGCAACAAGGGCACTCGCCTCGCGGGATCTTCTTATCGCCGCCGTGGGTCGGAGAGACGAGGGCCTGCCGCCGAATAACGCCATTCACCTTGATACCCGGAGCTACGAGCGTTTCCTAGCTGCCCTGTCAAAAGTGGATTTGACTCAGGTTAGTTCCACCCAGCTTAAAGACCGCACGGTCACTACCCTGACACCGGTCATACGGCGGCCAATAAGTCCAGGGTCGCTTAGTTACGACCAGTGGATCCGTCGCCTCAAAGATTCTCCGCAAGGAGAGTTTATTTTCGCGAATCTTGCCGGACCACAGAGAATCGATGGACCAGCCGGCTCAGGAAAGACCCTAGCGCTCGTACTGAAGTGCCTGACCGTTCTAGGAGAATGCGAGAAAGCAAAGCAGGCCCACCACGCAGCCTTAGTCGTCTTTAGCGAAGCCACTAGAGACAAGGTTTTAGAGTCCTTCTTGCTGCCGCTAGACTCCCGTCCGTTTCATCTTCGATCTCGCACGACCGACGAGCAGTCGCTCACCGTAACCACGCTTCTCCGGTGGTCCAATGAGGAGCTCGAAGGTGTCGTGGCCCCTTATTCTCTCCTCACGGAAGACGCCGCAGTTGCTCGACAGGACCAGATTGTAATGGTGACTGAGATTCTTCAAAAGTATTTCTCTAAGTGGAGAGCGAGCATCGGCTCAGGATTGTCGCCAGCGTTGACATCTGTATTAACAGAGATGACCCCAACTCTGGTCAGCATGGTTCAGCACGAGTTTGGCGTGGTGATCAAGGGAATGGCGGATGGCGAAAAGCGAAAGTACCTCCTGCTCCGGCGCCCTCAGATCGGTTTGCCGTGCGACACACCCGAAGATCGCAGGTTTCTCTACGCTCTCTTCGAGGAGTACAAGGCCACACTAACCGCATACGGAGCCGTGGACCTCGATGATGTGGCCATAAGTCACCTGAAGTTGTTGCAGATGCCACTGCGCCCACGTAGGGGTTTCGATACCGTATTCGTCGACGAAGCTCATTCTTTCAACCCCAATGAGATCGCTGTGCTTTCGCTTCTGGCCCGCGAAAGAGAGGCGCCAAAGCTTGTCGTCTCTGTAGATCTGCCGCAAGCTCTTAGTGACAAAGGTTACGACTCAGGTGGCCTAGAAGCCATGCTGCTGCACGATGTCGAAGGCGAGGAGGTCAAGCGTTTCGCGTTCCCATCCAGCTATCGGTGTAGTCAGGCCATTCTCGATCTGGCGAGTTCCATCTACACTTATGGGGCCAATTTCTACAGACCCATTCGTGTACCCTCAAGCTTGCTCTCTGACAAGGTCGTTTCTGAATCAGGCAACCATCCCTTCATTCGTGGCTATCCTAGCCGTGTAGCAATGATGGCCTCAGTTGTTCAACATGCGGAACGGATGACAGCTGTTCTGAGGTGTCGGAGGAGTGACGTATTGATAGTCTTGCTCTATGACGAACTGTTCGAGCTGATTCCGACCAACCTTCGCGCGTCGAGTACACAGCTTCTTCGAAAAACAGACGCTGAGAACGAGAGGGTTGCCCGTCGCTCAAAGCACTTTGTGCTGAGCAAAGCAGAGTACGTTCATGGGCTGGAGTACGAAGGCGTGCTCTTGGTAGGCGCTTCGCAGGGAGACGTTCCGAGGAGTGATCCGGTCAGAGATCGTGGAGCTACCGCAGTGTACGAAGTCCAACAGGTCGTTGATAAGCTCTATCTCGCTATAACTCGTGCGCGTCGCCAAGTGGGTATCCTCTACGATCGGCAACCATCATTCCTCCTTAAGGAGGCAACGGATAAGGGCGTGCTCGCGCACGATGGATAATCCCCGCTTCAACCTCGGGTCTGTCGAGCAGATCGATCGTCAGGCCGCCGGCGATCGGTCACCTGGGGCACGTGACCCCGAGTTGCTCCATGGTGCGGCCGACTCGGGCCAACAAGCCCCATGTCTACCTTCTCGGCTCATACCGCATCGCCACCGCCCCCGAGCCGAACTCCAGCCGGCTCACGAGCCTCAAGTCGACAGGCTTCGACAGCCCCGCGAACAACGTCGGCCCGTGGCCCACTAGCCTGGGCTGCACCACGAACTCGTACTCGTCGATCAATCCCAGCTCCGCCAACGCCTGCGGGAGCTTCACGCCTCCCACGAACAGTCCCTTGCCCGACTCCCGCTTCAGCTGCTCGACGGCCTTCCCCAGATCCCCGCGCACGAGATCCGCGTTCCAATCGACCCGGTCCAGGGTGCTCGACACGACGTACTTCTTTGCCGCGTCGATCGTCCGGGCGAAGGGTTCCATCCAATCAGGCCTCGCTCCCGGCCGCGCCGGCGGCCGCCACGCTGCCTCCATCATCTCGTAAGTCACCCGGCCAAAGAGGAGGGCATCGGCCTGGTCGAGGTTCTCGACCGCGTGACGATGCAAGTCTGCGTCCGCGAGCATTGCACGATGATCGCAGCACCCGTCCAATGTGACGTTGATGGAATACCGAAGGGGTCGCATCACGCAAGAGTACCGCCGATGGGGTAGGCGAGCAATCCGGGAGCGACGACAGCAGGTTGCGGCCCGTATATCTACTCAGACATCGCGCAGTTCCGCTCCCACGGTCGTTCTTGAAGGAGGCCGACTCTATGCCCGCTTGGCTGGCTGTCCGTTCCGTCGTGTGTCGCCTGACCCTTCCGCTCCGGCGCCGCGCCGCCCATGTCGTTGCGGCACTCCTGTTCACCGCCGCCATGCCCGGGTGGGCCTTGTCACCGGTGGCGCTGGTCGACCTCGGATTGGACACGAACTTTGCGTGCGGACGCATTCCCGCGGGTGGCTACCTGCTCGTCTGGCGGAACCTGAGCCATGGTCTCTCGGTGCAGCGGTTTACCGAGGCAGGTGAGCGCCTGGGGCCGGTGAAGAACCTCGACGTCGGGTCGTCGTCGCCCCTCGAACACGTGCTCATCACCTCGGTGGTCGTCGGCGATTCGGGAGGATGGGGAGTCTTCTGGACGGAGGCGGTCGTGCCCGACGAGGTCAATGTCGGCGGGGCGCTCTTCGACGCTCAGGACAAGCTCCTGCAGCGGCTGAGCTTCCCGGATCCCATCCCGGATCCCGGCGGGCTGATCATCGACTACGACCCGCTCGCCATTGCCCTGTCCGGCGGCGGCTTCTTCCTGGCCTCTGAGACCGGTACCCAGGATGACCCCACCGGCGATCCGCTGCAGCCGACCCGCACCGACGTCTACGTCAGGAAGCTCGACGCGGCCGGCCGCGTGGTGGGTGATGCGGTGCGCGTCAACCAGGCCACGCAAGGCTTCCGGCACCTGACGGGCGTGGGTGGATCCAAGGACCACGTGGTCGTGAGCTGGAACTCGATCGCGGCGGATTTCGCGAGCGCCGCCGTTCGGGCTCGTTTCCTGGACGGGAATCTGACGGCGGCGGGGCCGGAGGTGCACGTCGCGGAGGCCGTTCCGAACGGTTCGAGCTCACACCTGGCGGTCGGATCCGACGGCAGCGCCGTCGTCGTCTGGCAGGGCAGGGAAGCCGGCGCGGGCGGCGGACCTTCGACCTTCGACGTCCGCATGCGCGCCTTCGGGCCGGCCGGAGAGCCGGTCGGCGCCGAGCATGCGGCCAATCCCAGTACGCCTGGAGACCGCTTCCTGTCCGACGTCGGACTGACGAGCGAGGGAACCGTCTGGGTGAGCTGGACCACGGCCATCCCCCCCGCCGGCGGCGAGACCATCATCTCGCTGCGACCCTTCGATCTCGCCGCGGACCCCACGGGAGACGCGGAGGACGTCGCGACCACGGTATTCAGCCCGCCCTTCCTGACCGGCGGCCGGGGAGGCGCCCTGGTCGCGTGGCGGCCGACGTCGAGCACGACGATCGTCGAGGGCTTCGTCGTCGGGAATGCGGGAGGAGGTTCCGGGCCCCCGCCCGCTGCCCTCGCCATCGAGAGCCTGGAGCTGCCTGGCTTTCGGGTCTGGGTGCGCTTCAGCCCGCAGGGTATCGCCGCGAGCTGGGGTACTCTCGTGGAGCCCTGTCTCGCCCAGGCGCTGTGCGCTGCCGGCCCGCTGCCGGCCCGCGCCGAGGTGATCGTGCGCCTGATCGGTCCGAAGCCCAATGGCTTCCTGTGGCCGCAGATCGTGCGCTTCACGACCGATCAAGTGGAGGTGTGGGTGCAACAGAAGGCGACCGGGGTGACCCGCTACTACCTGCTGTCCGGAGGTAGTCCCGGCTCCGAGACCCTGACCGGCCGAGTCGACCGGCACGGCTTCAAGCCATAGAGGCGTACGCCGGAGCCCAGGCTGTGGGCGCGCAGCCGTACTGGACGGCGAGCACACGCGGACAGCTCCAAGCATCGGCGACGGCAACCTTCGTCGATGCCGCGGCGCCGACCTACGGCTCGACGTCCCACGGATGCTCCCAGGAAGCCAGAGGCCGGCGGCGCTTGAGCAGCGGGTAATAGATCCGCTGCAGCTCGAGGACCATGGCCACCTTCTCCTTGAGCGACATCCGTGTGCGCCGCGCGTGCAGCTCGGCCTTGCCTTGACGCAGCCTGGTCATCAGCTCCGGGGTGGGTCGAGATCTGTGCCCCATCGCCATGGCTCCAGCTTGAATCGATGGATCAGCTCCTCGACGAGGCTCTGATCGGTCCCGGGGGCCTCGAGCAGCGCCGCGGCGCGCTCCCTTCGCTTGGACGTCCGCGCCGAGGGTTCGAGGTAGAGCGCGACCAGGTACTCGGGCCGGACGACCCGGACGGCGACGCCCTCGTAGTCAAGTGTAGCAGCCTCTTCGATCGCCTCGTCCGCCAGCTCGTCGTGCGAGGGAAGGAACTGCACGGGCAGGCCCTCGACGAGGATGTGCTCACCGTCGACAGGGTAACCGCGTGCCGCCGCCCATTGGTAGATGCTCCCCAATGACACGATCGGCTTCTCCTCCTCGGCGAGCAACAGCAGCACGTCGAGGTCATAGGTCGGGATGGGCTCCGTCCAGAACACCAGCGCCATCGCACCGGCGATCGCGTAGTCTTCGACGATGCCAAGCCGCTTGATCTCTTCCAGGGCACGCAGTGCGTTCAGGAAAGACGATGCGGCCTTCATGGGGCAGAATCTCCTTGCTCCTCTGGCCGAATATGGAAGGCGAGGATATCGCACCTCTCCGCCCAGGACACCGCGGCTGTGGCCGGCCAGGATGCGACCCTTTAGCGCACTCGGCGCGCTCGTGCAGCACCCTCGCCGCCTGCCGGCGCTCACCGACCGGCCGAACCGGGGGCTCGGCGGCTCGAGATCGCCAGCGCCGTCCTGGCAGGCAGCCTGCTGCTCGGGATCCTGGCCGCCTGGTACGCCCTGCCTGTTCTCTACCGGCGCTCGGCCGGGTCCGCGGGACCAAGGCCGGCCGGCGGGGCTGGCGGCCGGGCGGTAGAGCGGTAGAGCGGTAGAGCGGTAGAGCGGTAGAAGCGCTCGGCCGCGGATGTCCCCTGCCCGCCCCTGGCTGCGCTTCTGTCCCTAGGGACAGCTCGGGCGCAAGCCCGTCATCTCATCTCATCATTTCATTCGACGAGGAGGAGGGTCTCATGACATTCGACCACCGCTGGCGCGGCCTGCTCTGGCTGGCGCCGCTCACGATCGTGCTCGGCGGCGCTCCGGCGGCGGCCGAGTGGCGTTTCCAGGTACCGACCGGCTGGGTGGATCTCTCAGCGGGGAACCCCGCGCCGCCGGGCATGCCGGCGCGCGAGCTGGCGATGGCGCGCGGCGCTCAGGCCTATGCGGTCGATCCCGCGTCCGCCGCCAACGGCTACTCCGAGAGCATGGCCGCGAAAGTCATACCGGCGTCGATGGTGGCCGACGAAGCGGGCATCGCCCCCTTCCTGACCTCCTATGCGCAGGGCGTGCACGCCGCGACGCCGGGAGCTCGGCTGGAGATCGTCGAGCAGGGGATCGTCGAGATCCAAGGGGTGCCGGCGATGCGCCTGGTCACGAACTTGACGGGGTCACGCAAGCAGCTCCGCATGCTGATCTACGTCCTCCCGGGCGGGAACAGCACGGCCGCCATCGCCTACACCGCGGACCCCAGTGTCTACGCCCGCTATCTGCCCCTCTTCGAGGCCAACGCCCGCGCCGTCCAGGGCGTCGCCAGGGCGCCGCTCGCCGCCCGGGTGGGGCACTGGCTCCAAGGCACCTGGCTGGGAGAGCTCAGCCCCCACGATCGCGAGGCGCTCTTCGGCGGCTTCGGCAAGTTGGCGGGCCTGGTCATCGTCATGGTGCTGTTCGGCCTGGTGCGGCGGCGGCGCAAGCGCGCGGCCGAAGCCGGGACACCGTGAGGCGCCCCGCGCCCCGTCAGCCGTCGCCGCGGAAGAACGTCACGCCCGCCCGGCCCAGGTAGTCCGCCAGCTCGTGCGGATCGACCTGGCGGTCCGCGGGGACCAGCCCGGTCGCGGCGAACGTTCCGGCCCTAATCGCCCTCGCGGCGAGCACCGCCGGCGCGACGGCGACGACGTAGCTGTGGGTCGCGTGCACGAACCCCGCCGCGTGCGTCGCGCCGCCGGCGTCCTCGACCTCGACGGCGAAGCCTCCCGACCTGGCGCCCAGCCATCTCGAGACTCGGCGGCCGGCCGGCTGCACGACGCGGAGCAGCCTCCGCAGCGGCGGGTGCCGCGCCGCGGCCGCGAAGGTCGCGTTCAGCAGCCGGCGCCGCGTGTCGACCCAGAAGTCCACCTCTCGCAGCGCCGGCCAGACCGGCGGCAGCGTGACCGCATCGGGGCTCTCGCCGAGCCGCGCTTCGACCCTGCCGACGGGAGGCGCGAAGTCGAAGCGCCGCGCCTCGCCGAAGGCGCGCCGCTCGGCGAGGCGGCCGCCGCGCAGCACGCGGATGGGGCGATCGAGGCTCGCGAAGAGCGACTGCGCCGTGGCGGCCGTCGAGGTGTTCCTGGTCGCCGGCGCCAGGAACGCCGAGATACGCCGCGGAGCCGCGACTCCGAGCAGGCGCACCAGCGCCGCGGTGACCGCCGAGACCGAGCTGCACGCGGTGAGCACCCGCGTCCCCGCGCGCTCGATCCGCGGCGCGAGCCGCTGCATCGCGAGCGCGTGGTCCAGGCTGTCCGCGAGATCGACCACGTCGCAACCCGCGGCCAGCGCGGTCTCGGCCAGCAGGGACGTGCGCCGCTGGAAGGGCCCGGCGGCGTCGATCACCACGTCGCCGGCCCGCAGCGCCGCCCGCAGCGAGGCGGGGTCCTCCGCGTCGACCCGGCAATCGGCGCCCGGCCGCCGCGAGCCGACCAGCGGCCGCTCGCCGGCGCGCCGCAGCCCCTCGACGACCGCGGCGCCGAAGAAGCCGCGCCCGCCGACGACCAGGATGCGGGTCACCCGGGCCAGGTCTCGACCTCCGGCGCCGGCAGCGCGCCGTCCGCGGCCCCCGGCGCGCCGTCCGGACCGGCCGTCACCGCACCCTCCGCCGCCGGCAGCGTCCGCCCGAGCCAGACCGCCCACGGGCAGAAGAGCGCGAAGAGCGCGCCCGTCGAGATCGCGATCCCTGCCGGCAGCCGCGCCACCGTGCACACGCTCAGCGCCACGCCGGCGACCCAGACCGCCCAGGTCACCGCCCGCAGCAGGCCGCGCAGCGATCGCGTGAGCATCGTCAGGACGATGCCCGCGAGGGTGTAGAGGCCGTTGGCCGCGGCCCCGGTGCACAGCGTGGCGAGGCTCGCGATGCGCTCGAAGTCGCGCGGCAGCCAGCCGACCAGGAGGGATTCCGCGAAGAGATCGCACACCAGCCCCGCCGCCGCCACGCCGACCGCCACGATCGCCCACCTCGAGCGGCGGAGCCAGCTCCCCCACCAGGCGTAGAACGCCACCAGGCTGAGCGCCGCGGCGATCCACACCGCCCAGCCGCCGCGCCAGAGGGCCGGATGCCGCGAGACGTAGGCGACGCGGTCCGCCACCGCGGGCACGACCTCGGTCCCGGGGCGCAGCACCGCCGCCATGGTCAGGATCGCCACGAGGTTGACGGCCGCGCAGACGTACGGCGCCGAGGCCCGCACCGCTGCGCCGATCCGCGCCACCCGCGGGCCCTCGAGCAGGAACAGGCCGAACGGCAGCCACCAGATCACATCGTCGAACAGGATCAGGGTCACCGTCCGCACCGGCCACTCCCCATGGCCGACGGCCAGCAGCCAGCCCGCCGGGCCGAGCAGCTTCCCCAGCAGGCCGATGGCGATGAACGGCGCGGCGCGCTCCAGGCGCCATGCCGCGTACCCATAGCCGAGGCCGTACAGGCCGATGACCATCCCCAGGCACGCCCAGATCGACGGGTAGGTCGGCGGCGCCATGGCGCAGCGGCTGAAGAAATCCCGCGGCCAGAGCCCGGCCCACAGCCCGAACGCGAGGTTGTAGGCCGCCGCCGCCGCGAAGATCAGGCGGTAGAGTCGAGCACGATAGGTTGACACGCAGCACGCGATTCTACAGGGGACGGTGGGTCAGGTCGTGGGTCGGTACCTCCTGGCTCCCTTTGGGCGAGGCGCCAAGAGCCTTCGCCCTTGCCCACGCGGCGCTCCTCGCCCAAAGGGAGCCAGGGGGTACCGACCCACGACCCACGGGGCCCACGGACCGCGGCGGGTCCGGGACGATGCGGGACGATGTAAAATGTCCAGGTACGGAAGGGGGCAGCCGCGTGAACCTGACCGTTCCCGATCCCGTCGCCCACCTGGCGGCCATCGTCAAGTTTTCGGACGACGCCATCGTCAGCAAGCTGCTGGACGGCACCATCACCTCCTGGAACCTGGCGGCGGAGCGGATGTTCGGCTACTCGGCCGAGGAGGCCGTCGGCCAATCGATCAAGATCATCATCCCCCGCGAGCGCTGGGACGAGGAGGACGACGTCCTGGCCCGGCTGCGCCGCGGCGAGGTCATCGATCACTTCGAGACGGTGCGCCACCGCAAGGACGGCAGCCTCGTCGAGGTCTCGCTCACCGTCTCGCCGGTCAAGGACGAGACCGGCCGCATCGTCGGCGCCTCGAAGATCGCCCGCGACATCAGCGAGCGGCGGCGGACCGAGGAGGAACGCACCCGGCTGCTGGCGGAAGCGCAGGCGGCCAACCGCGCCAAGACCGACTTCCTGGCCGTCCTCTCCCACGAGCTGCGGACGCCCCTGAACCCGATCCTTGGCTGGGCCGAGGTGCTGCGCCTGCGCCGCGACGACCCGGAGATGACCACCCGCGGCCTGGAGAGCATCTCCCGCAACGTCAAGGCCCAGGTCAAGCTCATCGACGACCTGCTCGACATCTCGAAGATCGAAGCGGGCAGGCTGCGCCTCGACGTCCGCACCGTCGAGCTGGCGCCGATCGTCGAGGCCGTCCTCGATTCGATCGCTCCGGCCGCCGAGGCCAAGCAGATCCACGTGCACAGCGTGCTCGACCCCTCGAGCCTGGTGCTCGGCGATTCCGATCGGCTGCAGCAGGTGATCTGGAACCTGGTGACGAACGCGGTCAAGTTCACTCCCAAGCGGGGGCGCATCCAGGTCATCCTCTCGCGCATCAACTCGCACGTCGAGGTCACGGTCAGCGACACCGGCCAGGGCATCGCCGCCGAGTACCTGCCCTCCGTCTTCGACCGCTTCAGCCAGGCCGACACCTCGATCCGGCGGCACTTCGGCGGCCTGGGGCTGGGCCTGACCATCGCGCGGGAGCTGGTGGAGCTCCACGGCGGCACCATCGAGGCCAGGAGCGAGGGCGAGGGCAAGGGGGCGACCTTCGTCGTCAAGCTGCCGCGCTCCCTGGTCGCCGCGCCGCCGCCCGGCGAGGTCCGCGAGCATCCCACGGCCGCGGCCCCCGGGCCGCCCGACCTGCCGTACCCGAGCCTCGCCGGGCTGCGCGTCCTGGTCGTGGACGACGACGCGGCGACGCGCGAGGTCGCGCAGGCCATCCTCGAGCCGCTGGGCGCCGACGTGCGGCTGGCCGCCTCGGCGGCGGAGGCGCTGGCGCTCCTGGTCCGCGACCGCCCCGACGCGCTGGTCGCGGACATCGAGATGCCGGGGCAGGACGGCTACGCGCTGATCCACAGCGTGCGCGCGCTGCCGGCGCACCAGGGTGGAGGCACCCCGGCCGCGGCGCTCACCGCCTTCGCGCGCCCCGAGGACCGCTGGCGGGCGCTCGACGCCGGCTTCCAGCTCCACCTGGCCAAGCCGGTCGAGCCGTACGGCCTGGCGATCGCGGTCGCCCACCTCGCCGGCCGGGCCGGCCGCCCGAGCGCCTAGTGCCCGGCGCCTGGCTGCCTGGCGCCTGGCTCCTGGCTCCTAGCGCGCGCGCCGCGTCCAGCGCCCGCCGCTCGCGACGTAGACCCCGGGCTCCAGCTGCGCATACTGCAGGAGAGCCTGGAACGTGAACAGCATCTCGCCGTGCAGCCGGTCGAAGCGGGCGATCTGCTCCGGCGTGAAGGCGTAGCCGTCGGCCGTTCGCGGCGGAATCGCGACCCCCAGGGCGTCCGCGATGTCGAGCCAGTAGTAGGTCATGTCGCCGTAGGGGCGCTTGAGGTCGAAGCCGAAGAAGTCGAAGTTGGCGTGGGCGATGAGCTTCAGGTGATCCTCGGTGACCTGGAACGGGAAGGTGAGCGTGGCGGGGACCTTGGGGACCACGCCGTCGTCGATGAGCCATGTCTGACCGGTAGCCGCGACCCGCTCCCTCATCCCGTTGACAATGGTGTAGGAGCCGGGCCGCAGCTTGCCGGCGTCGAGGAGGATCTCGACGGCCTCCAGCAGCCCGGCCGGCAGCTCGGCGACCTCCATCTGACCCGCCCGTCCGCGAGGCGTGCCGGATGGCGGCGCGGGGAACACGCCGGGATGGCCGAGGATGCGGGCCACGTCGCGGTGGATCTCCTTGCTGCCGAAGGGCATCTCGATGTCGACCACCGGGGCGCCCGCCTCGACCGAGACCCACACCACCCGCAGCTGGCGCAGCAGCCGCACGTGATCGGACGTCAGGGTGAATTCCGGCCCCTCCGCGACGGCAACGCCCCGCGCCGCCGCCAAGCCGAGCGCCGCCACGCCGAGCCACTTCGTCAACCGCCGCTGGAACCGTGTCATGAGGAGCACCTCCGCCGATTCTTGCGCATTCCGGCCGCGACGGGGGACATGGCGGGCTGCCACCCGGACGGGCGGCGGGAATCGCTTATGCTTCCCGCCATGTCGCGCCGCCTCCTGCTCTCGCTCCTAGGGTTGGCCCTGCCGATCTGCTCCGTCCCCTCCGCGCAAGCCGCCGGCCTGCCCTGCCAGCCTTGCGCGGGGATTCGCCTCGCCGCGCCCCTCGCCGTGCAACCGCCGGCCGCACCGGCAGCGCCGGCCGCGTCGCCTACCGCCGGAGGCACGGCGGGGGGCGGTTCTGCCGCCACCAGCGGCACCGAGCCTGGCACTGCCGCCACTCCGGAGCCGTCCAGGCTGCTGAGCCTGCTGCGGGCCGAGCGGCTGCCGCCGGGAAGCCCGCTCTTCATCGCCTGGGAGGTGTCGCTGGCCACGGCCGCGGCACCCTCGGCGGCAGGCGCCGGTCCGTCCGCGAAGCCATCGATGCCGCCTTCACAGGGACAGCCTTCCCAGCCGGCCCAGCCGGCGCCGCCGGCGCCAGGACCGCCGGCCCAGGCGCCACCCGCGAATGCGGATGACCTCGCGGCGGCCGGCGCGGCGGCGCGAGCGGTGGCAGCGGCGGGGGGGACCCCCTGGCTCTCGCTGGTCTTCGTCACGCCGGCGCCGCTGGCCCGCAACCTGGCGCAGCTGCAGGCGGAGCTGGCCGCTGCCGCGGACGTCGCCGCGGCCTCGCCGCGCGGCGCCTGGTTCCAGATCGTCTGGCGCCCGGTATCGGCTGCCGCCGGCCCCGGAGCGGCCGGAGCGGGTGGAGGTGGCACCGGCGCGGGAACGGCAGCCGGCGCCGGCGCGCCCGCCGCGGGTGCCCACCCCTTCGCGCCCGCGGACTATGCCTTCCTGCTGAAGCGGGCGGCGGTGGCGGTGAGCGGCGCCCAGGCCAACGTCCACGTGGCCACGGCCCCCCTGCCCGCCGACCCGGAGGCGATCGCCGCCTTCTACGGAGCCGAGGTGGCGGCGTACGTCGATCTCGTGGCCCTGGGCGCCGAGCCGGAAGACGCCTCCCGCCTGAGCGCCGCCGCACAGAAGGTGCGCGACCTCGATCCCGGCCGGCCGATCGCGCTCGACGCCTTGCCCTATCCTGCATCGCCCGCGGGCGCCGCGCTGGCCGAGGCCGCCCGCCAGGCCGCCGCCGGCTTCGACCTGACCCTCTTCCGCGCCCCGGGAGCCCCCGCAGCGGCCGGCGCGGCCGGCGCGGCCAGCGCGGCGGCCCCCCCGGGCGCCCCGGGGGTCTCCGGAGCTCCCGGCACCCGGGAGGTCACCGCCGCCGTGCTGAATCCCCTAGCCCTCCTGGCGCGCGAGTTCGCCGGCGACCTCTCCTACGATCCGGGCTCCGCCCCGACCGGCGCGGCCGAGGCCTGGGCCTTCGTGCGCGGCAAGGACCTCGCCCTGCGAGTCATCGCCGTGCTGCCGGCAGCGCCCGGTGAAGCCGGCGCCGCCGCCCCGCCCGGCCCCGGTCCAAGCGCCGAGGCCCCCACGCTCGCCGCGCCGGTGCTGCACTTCCCCGACCCCGACCTGCGGCGGCCGACCCGCTTCCCGTTCGCCGCCGGCACGGTGGCGCCGCCGAGCGGCACGATCACGCCGCCCCCCCATGCCGGTCTCGACGTGCTGGTCCCCGATCCGAGCCCGGTGATCGTGCTCGGCATCGAGCGGCTCACCGCCGCCGAGCGCCACGGCGTCGCCGAGAAGCTCACCGTGGCGTCCGAGCGCGAGATGCCGGTCGAGGAGATCCTCAAGCGGCTGCAGGTCTTCGAGGAGGCGCAGCACCGGCGCCTCGACGACTACACCGCGATCAACACGACGCACCTGCGCTTCCAGCCCAGCTCCGGCGCCGCCAGCGTCGACGCCGCCCTCACCGGCCCCTTCTTCTGGAGCCGCGTCGAGGGCGCCGACTGGGCCTGGGAGACGCTCTACCTCAACGGCGTCCGCTGGCGCGGCAAGACGCTGCCCGAGATCCCGCTCATCCAGCCGGAGAAGGCGGCGGCGCTGCCGCTCGAGATCCTGTTCACGCGCGAGTACCGCTACCGCCTGCGCGGCAGCGAGAAGATCGCCGGCCGCGACGCCTGGGTGGTCGACTTCGCTCCCGCCGGCGCTGCGGGCCGCCGCCTCTACCAGGGCACGGTGTGGATCGACCGCGCGATCTATGCCCGCCTGCGCACCCGCGCGGTGCAGCTCGGGCTGCAGGGCGAGGTGACCTCGAACGAGGAGACGCTCGAGTACTCGCCGATCGATCGCCAGGGACAGCCCGCGCCGTGGTCGGCGGACAGCTACGTGCTGCCGCTCCACCTGGTGGCGCAGGAGATCATGTCGGTGCTCGACGCGCCCCTCCTCGTCGAGCGCGAGACCCAGATCACCCACGTCGAGATCAACCCGCCCGACTTCGCCGCCCGCGAGAAGAGCGTCCAGGACACCGACGTCACGATGGTGCGCGACACCGACCAGGGGCTGCGCTACCTGGTCAAGAAGGGCAGCGGCCCGCGCGTCGTCAAGCAGGGCTTCGCGCCGAGGAGCCTGTTCGCGCTGGCGGGCCTGTTCGTGGACGATGCGCTGAGCTACCCGCTGCCGCTCGGCGGCATCAACTACTTCACCTTCGATTTCAAGAACAGCGGCAAGCAGATCAACGTCTTCTTCGCCGGCGCGCTGCTTGTCGCCAGCGTCGCCGACCCGCGGCTGGGCGGCAGCCGGTTCGACGCCGGCGCTGACCTCTTCGCCATCGCCGTGCCGTTCACCGACGACCTCTACCAGCAGGGCAAGGAGGTGGTCGACCAGGAGGTGAGGATCCGTCCCGCCACCTTCGACCTCAAGCTCGGCCATCCGCTCGGGCAGTTCGCCAAGGTGGGCATCGAGTACGGGCTGCTCGACTCGGTATTCAGCCGCAACAGCAACACCGCGCGCGACTTCGTCCTGCCCAGCAACAACCTGCTGCAGTCGGTCGCGGGCAACCTCAGCTTCTCTCGCGCCGGCTACACCCTGGCGGGACACTACAGCTACAACATGCGCTCGAGCTGGCGCCCCTGGGGGCAGCCGGGCAATCCCGACTTCAGCCCCGCCGACCGCAATTTCACGCGCTGGAACCTGGCCGCGACCAAGAACTGGTACCTGCCCTTCTTCCAGAAGCTCGGCGCCGAGGTCGACTACTTCACGGGCGACCACCTGGACCGCTTCAGCAAGTACGAGTTCGGCTTCTTCGGCGGCACCCGCATCCACGGTTACCGCAGCAACGCCGTGCGCGCCAGCGAAGCCGCCATCAGCCACCTGAGCTACGGCTTCGACTTCAGCGACCTCTTCCGCGTCGACACCCTCTTCGACGCCGCGCTCGCCACCGACAAGGAGACGGGCCTCCGCAACACCCTCCTCGCCGGCACCGGCGTGGCCGGCAGCCTGATGGGCCCCTGGCAGACCCTGGTCACCGTCGACGTCGGCCTGCCGGTGGCCGGCCCCGACCATGGGTTCGTGCTCTACCTGGTGTTCCTGAAGCTCTTCCGATGACCGCTGGTGCCGCCGGTGCCGCCGGGCGCTCAGCGCAGCCGCACCCAGGTCGCCCCCCAGCCGCCGGCCTCCGGCGCCGCATCGCCGAAGGACACCACCCGGGCATCCCGCTCCAGCACGACCCTCACCGTCCGCCGCTGCACCCCGATGCAGCGCCCATGAACGATCCGCAGCTCGCGAAGCCCCTTCGCGTAAGCCGCGTCCAGGTACTCGCGCACCACGTCCGCGACCTCCGCCGGCCGGAAGCTGTGCAGATCGATCACCTCCGTGATCGGCACCTCGACCGGCTCGCCGGGAGCCGCGGCATCGTCGTCGCCACGATCGAGATCAGGTTCCTCGCCGTCGTCCAAGACGCTTCCCATCGCCTCTCTCCGCGCGCACGAGACAAATAGCACAGCGCGCAGCCAATGTGCGATGAGGCGAGCGCCCCCCGCCGCCGGCCCCCCCCGGCGCGGTAAGCTCCCCGGGTGCGCTCCTCCTCGGCGTCGCTGTTTCAGAGGCTGGGCCGGGGCCGGCGCCGCCTGGGCGGCTGGCTGCGCCGGCCCTCGCTCGAGCTGGTGTACAGCGAGCGCTACCAGCTGGACCTCCCCGGCAACGATCCGCAGCGCGGCGAGCGCATCCTGTCGGCGCTCGACGGTGCCGGCCTGCTCGATCCGCGGGCCGTCCATCGCGCCGAGCTCGCGCCGTTCCGCGAGCTGCGGCGCGTCCACACCGACGCCTACCTCGACTCGCTGTCGCGCCCGGACGGGCTGCTGGAGGTCTTCGGCCTCGAGCTGCCCGAGTATGCGGCCGAGCGGGCCATGGCGGGACAGCGCGCCATGGTCGGCGGCACCCGGCTCGCGAGCGATCTCGCCCTGGCTTCCGGCGGTCTGGCCGCCAACCTCGGCGGCGGCCTGCATCACGCCTTCGCCGGCAAGGGCGAACGCTTCTGCATCTTCAACGACGTCGCGGTGGCGATCGCCGGCCTGCGGGCGGAGGGCTTCGCCGAGCCGATCCTGGTGGTCGACCTCGATCTCCACGACGACGACGGCACGCGCTCGATCTTCGCCGGCGACCGCAGCGTCCACACCTTCTCGGTGCACAACCGCACCACCACCGACGTCCGCGGCGACACCGCCACCGTCGTCGAGCTGGGCGCGAACGTCGACGACGCGACCTATCTCGACACCGTCGGCCGCCTCCTGCCGCCCGCCTTCGCCGCGGCGCGGCCGGCGCTGGTCTACTACCTCGCGGGCTGCGACCCGGCCGCCGACGACGCCATCGGCGACTGGCGGATCTCGCCGGCCGGCATGCTGCGCCGCGACCGCCTGGTGATCGAGCTGGCGCGCCGCCGCGAGCGCCGGGTGCCGGTCGTGATCCTGCTGGCCGGCGGCTACGGGCAGCATGCCTGGCGCTACAGCGCCCGCTTCCTCTCGAGCCTGCGGCCCGGCGGCCAGGCGATCGAGCCGCCGACCACCGCCGAGGCGACCCTGAGGCGCTACCGGCGGCTGGCGGGCGAGCCGCGCGCCGGCGAGCGCCTCGCGCCGGCCGGCGGGCAGCCGTCGGGCGACGCCGACTGGGAGCTCTCCGTCGAGGACCTGCTGCCCAATCTCGGCGGCCCGCAACGGCCGCGGCGGCTGCTCGGCGCCTGCTCGCGCCAGCAGCTCGAGCTGATGCTCGAGCGCACCGGCCTGCTCGAGCGGCTGCGCCAGCTCGGCTTCCCACGGCCGGCGATCGAGTTCGACCTCGAGCATGCCGGCGGCGAGACGGTGCGCGTGCTGGCCGGCCCGGAGCGCGACGAGCGGCTGGCCGAGCTGCGCCTGCGCATCGACCGCCGCGGCGCGCCGGGTCTGGCGATGCTGCGCATCGAGTGGCTGCTGCTGCAGAACCCGCGCGAGCCGTTCACGCCGGCGCGCCCCCGCCTGCCCGGCCAGGAGCACCCGGGGCTGGGCATGCTGCGCGACGTCGTCGCGCTCCTCGTCGTCGCCTGCGAGCGGCTGCAGCTGGACGGCGTGCTCTGGGTGCCGGCGCACTTCCACACCGCCGCCCAGGGCCGGCGCGCCGGCAGCTTCCTCCATCCCGAGGACGAGGGCACCTTCCGCGCCATCGAGCGGGCGGTCGCGGGTCTCCCGCTGCCCGCCGCCGCCTTCGCCGTCGAGCAGGGGCGGGTGATCGACGAGGCCACCGGCGCGCCCTTCGCCTGGCATCCGATGCCCGTGGCGGTGCCGGTCAGCGACCGCCTGCGCCAGCAGCTCGCCGGCGACGAGCACCGCCGCCTCGCGGACGCCGCCGTCCACGCCCACGCCTTCCGCCTCGTGCCCCCCGACGCGAGCCCCGCGGGCCCCCCGCGCTCTGCGGCGCCATCCACCAGCGATTCATCTGGCCCGGGGCGCTAGAATTCCCCCCATGGACCTCGAGCTCGCGGGCAAGGCGGCGATCGTCACCGGCGGCAGCCGGGGGTTGGGGCGGGCCATCGCGCTGGCGCTGGCCGCGGAGGGGGCGCGGGTGGCGATCTGCGCGCGCGGCGAGGAGGGGGTGCGCGCCGCCGAGCGGGAGCTGCGCGGCGCCGGGCCCGGGCCTCACCTGGCGCTAGCGCTCGACGTCACCTCGCCGGAGGGCGTCGAGACGCTGGTCTCGCGCACCGCCGCCGAGCTGGGCGGCGTCGACGTCCTGGTGCACAACGTCGGCGGCTCGCGCGCTTTTAGCTTCGCCGACGCCGGCGAGGACGACTTCCGCACCGTGCTCGACCTCAATCTCTGGCCGGCGGTGCGCCTCAGCCGGCGTGCGCTGCCCGAGCTGCGCGCCCGCGGCGGCGGCACCATCGTCCTGATCGCCTCGATCTGGGGCAGGGAGGGAGGCGGCGCCGCCTCCTACAACGTCGCGAAGGCGGCCGAGATCAGCCTCGCCAAGACCATGGCGCGCGACCTCGCCAAGGACAACATCCGCGTCAACAGCGTCGCGCCCGGCTCGATCTGGTTTCCGGGCGGCGGCTGGGACCGCCGCCAGCGCGCCGACCCGCAGGGCATCGCCGACTTCGTGCGCCGCGAGATCCCGATGGGACGCTTCGGCCGCCCCGAGGAGGTCGCCGCCGTGGTCGCCTTCCTCTGCTCGCCGCGCGCCTCCTGGGTCACCGGCGCCTGCGTGCCGGTGGACGGCTGCCAGGGCCGGTCGTTCTGAGGAGATTCCCTACTCGTACTGGATGAACCCCGGGGCCATGATGCCGTCGGGATCGAACTGCCGCTTGGCGGCCAGGATGCGCGGCCACTGGTCGCCGAAGTGCTGCGCCCACTTCTCGGCGGTGTCGAAGGTGATGTAACCCGACAGGTAGCGCTTGCCGCCGTAGAGGATCGACATCTCGCTGGCCATGTCGAGCTGCGCCAGGCCGCGCTGCAGGAAGGCGCGCGGCACCCCCGGCAGGATCCCCCAACCCATCACGAACTCCCCCGGCGGGTGCATGAAGAGCGGCGCCTCCGAGGTCGGGGCGTAGGCCGGCCAGAGCAGGATGTGGCCTCCCGGGCCGAGCGCCTGCGGCGGCGTGGCGGCCAGCACCTGCTCGATGTACTCGCGCGCCGTGTCCCAGGGCAGGATGGTCTCCATCCAGGGATGCGGCATGTCCCAGTAGCCGCTGCGCCGCCAGAGCTCGAACACCGGGTCCATGCGGTTGCAGAACTCGTGCTGGCTGAAGTCCTCGGTGTGCACGATCCGGTAGGGGCGCAGCCCGGCCAGCAGCGCCTGGTCGTCGACCGTCTCGCCGGCGTCGAGATCGACGGTGATGTGAAGCGGGTACAGCCAGTAGGCGAAGGTCTGCATCCCCTCGCCCAGCTCCATGCCCTCGCCGATGTGCCGCATGCCCTGCACGCACGGGGTGCACCACGCCTCGACCGAGGTCCAGACGGTGCCCGGACGCATCGCGACCTGCACGTCCTCCATCAACGTCGCGAGGTCGTCGTAGAGCAGGTAATACATGCGCACGGTGGGCTTGACGCGCCGCAGCTGGATCTTGGCGCGCACGATCACCCCGAACTGCCCGAGGCCGCAGCGCACGACGTCGAACAGCTCGCGGTGCCGCTCGCGCGAGCAGGTGACGATCTCGCCGGCGCCGGTGACCACCTGCAGCTCGAGCACGTTGTCGACCTGGGCGCCGTAACGGAAGCTGGCGACGCCGAGCCCCGCCATCGACAGGGTGCCGCCGATCGAGACCCCCAGGTTGTTGGTGAGCACCCGCGGTACCAGGCCATGCGCGAGCGTGGCGTCGACCAGGTCGCGCCAGATCACGCCGCCGCCGACGGTGGCGGTCTCGCCGGCGACGTCGATCTCGTGGATGACCGCCATCGCGGAGGTGTCGAGGAGCACGCCGCCCGCGGTGGTCGCCTGGCCGCTCTGCGTGTGGGCCTGGCCCTGCGGCACGACCGGGATGCGCTTGTCGCGGCAGCAGCGGATCACCGCGGCCACCTCCTCGGCCGAGGCGCAGCGCGCGACGGCGCCCGGCAGGCGGTCCACCATGCGGCCGAAGTCGGAGCGGAAGTGCGCGCGCACCTCCTCGTCCAGCAAGATCCGCTCGCCCAACGCCTCTCGCATCTCGCGCAGCGCCTCGGCGGTCGGGATCGGACTCTGTACGGTCATCGGGATCTCCCAGGGGGTGAACGGGTCGGGGCGGATCGGTGCAGCCGGCGTCCTTTGTAGCCCATCTCCGCTCTCGCCGCAAGGCGGCGGGTCCCGCTCCTCAGGCGGGCGGGGACGGCGCGGGCGCCGATGACGCGGACGGCGGCGGCGGCGCGGACGGCGGTGACGCGGCCGGCGGCTGCGGTCCGGACGGCGGCATCGGTCCGGACGGCGGCGGCGGGCCGCCCGGGGGCCGGGCGGGCTCCTTCGGCGGCACGACGGGGACCTCGTCCATCGGCTTCGGCTTCGCGGGCGCCAGCTCCGGGTTCTTCGAGGTCTTGAGCTCGGCGTTCGGGGGGCGGCGGATGCTGGCGCGGACGAAGGTGGTGAAGCCGGAGCGGAGCCAGCCGTCGATGCCGCCGGCGATCAGGATGGCGTCCTCGAAGCCGCTGTCCTTCAGGATGCGCATGCCGGCGCGCCCGCAGTCGTCGCCGTTGCAGTAGACGAGGAAGGTCTCGCCGCGGTAGCTGCGGATCTCGAGCAGGCGGTACGGCAGGCGGGCGAGCGGGATGTTCAGGGCGTTGCGCAGGTGGCCCTTCGGCCCCTGGAACTCCTCCGGGGTGCGCAGGTCGAGGATGAAAACGTCCGGCGCGTCGCGCACGATCTCGTCGGCGACCGGCGGGCTGACCACGGTGAAGGGCGGCCGCTTCGCCTGGCGCGCCACGAGCCAGCGCTTCGCCGAGGCGCAGCCCGACGTCGAGCCGGCCACGGCCGCCGCGCCGGCGAGGAGGCAGGCCGCCCATGCGATCCGACGGCTCAGCACGAGCCCCTCAGCGCTTGACCGGGTGCGCGGCGACCGCCGCGTCCACGGAATCGTAGGTCAGGAAGAGCTTGTCGAGGCGGGCCACCTGCAGCAGCTTGCGGATGCGGTCCGAGGGCTTGACCAGCACCAGCTCGCGCTGGAAGCTGCGGAAGCGGCCGAGGTAGCCGACCAGCTCGCCGATCCCCGTCGAGTCGATGAAGTTGATGCCGCTGAAGTCGATGATCACGTGCCCCTTGTCGTCGGAGAGCGCGCGGTCGAGGGTCTGCGCGAAGAACTGGGCGCTCTCGCCGAGCTTGATCACGCCCTCGACGTTGAGGAGAGTGAAGCCCCCGTCCAGCTGGCGCTTCTCGACGATCATGGGCCAATGGGTGGCGATCGGGTCGGCAGGGCTGGCCGGTAGCGATCGAGCCTCCGAGGATCGGTCAGTCAGGTAACCCGTGGAAATTCTATCACGCCCGGTAGTGTCCTCGATTGATCCCTCTGATGCGGGCTATCCCCCCTGGCTCCCTTTGGGCGAGGCCCGAATCTCCAAGGTAGTTCCCTCAAGGACTTCGAGGCCTCGCCCAAAGGGAGCCAGGGGGGATAGCCCGCATCAGAGGGATCAATCGAGGACACTACCCACGCCCGTCTCCGGAGGACCCGGTGATAATCTGCGCCGGGCCCGGGGGAAGTGGGTCCGGCCCGGGAAGTCATGAGCGTCTGCCGCGAGAGTCACCGCACGAGCCCTGCACCATGAACGCGCACCGGAAGACCGTGGTCTGCCTACTGATCGGGCTGCTGCTCGGGCTGGCCGCCGCTGGAGGGGCCGGCTCGGCCGGCGCGCCGCCGGTGCCGGCGGACCCCGGCGCCGCGCGCCCCCGCGAGGTCGCGGAGCTCGCGGCGACGCTGGCGCGCCTGCCGGCGACCGATCCGATCCAGGGCTCGCTCGAGCTGCAGCTCTCCCGCCAGAGCATGGAGGAGCACTGGACGGACCAGTCCCGGGCGACGGTGGAGGTCGAGGACGGTCCGCAGGGCATCCGGGTCGGCATGCCGCGGAGTCTCTCGCGCCAGACGCTGCAGGAGCTGCGGGCCCAGACTCTCGACCCGAGCAAGCACATGCCGACGTACAACTCCCTGCAGGCGTTGACGCTGAACGAGGTGGCCGGCGATCTCGACTGCGCGGCGGCGCTCGCCCAGGACCTGGCGCTCGCGCACACCGCCGAGGTGCAGGCTGCGGCAACGTATCTCGGCAAGCCCGCCCGCCTGCTCCAGCTGACGCTGCCGCCCCGGCTCTCGGCGGAGGCCCGCAAGCACGTCAGGAACGCCGAGAGTCACCTCTCCATCTGGATCGGCGCCGACGGTCTGCCGCTCGGCGCCGAGAAGCTCGAGCACACCCGGGGCCGGTTCCTGGTCCTGTTCTTCGAGAGCTTGCGCAAACAGACCTGGACCTTCGCCCGCAAGGGCAATCGCCTCTACGCCACCCGCCACGAGGTCAGCGACAGCGCCTCCGGCATGGGCCAGGACTTCCGCAACTCGACCGTCGCCATCCTCACCCTCCGCTAACCTCCGGGGAACCCTCCCGGCCGGTTCCCAGGCGTCGAATCCGTGGTGAGGGGGGGCGTGGACGAGGGGGTCGCCCCGCCTCCGGCCCCCTGGGGCGAGGCGCCGCAGTCCACCACCCCCCATCCACCACCCAAGCGCCTCGCCCCAGGGGGCCGGAGGCGGGGCGACCCCCTCGTCCACGCCCCCCCTCACCACGGATTCGACGCCTGGGAACCGCCGTTCCTCCCTCTACGGCCACCAGGGCCCTCCGGCCGCCCTCCGGGAATGCCGCGGGTAGTGGTACCGTTGCAACGGGGTGATCCCAGGCCGTGAGCGGCGTTGAAGCGTGGCGACGCGCCCTGGCGGGTACAATGGTGGGGACGAGAGTCTAGGAGGTAGCGAGATGCCGTACAGTCCGATGCTGGTCAAGCCGATGCGCGAGGAGCTGACGGAGATCGGGGTCAAGGAGCTGATGACCCCGGCCGAGGTCGACGCTTTCATGAACGAGAAGACCGGCACCGCCATGCTGGTGGTGAACTCGGTGTGCGGGTGTGCGGCGGGGATGGCCCGTCCGGGGATCCGCCTGGCCCTGCGGCACGAGCGGCGGCCGGACCGGGTGGCCAGCGTGTTCGCCGGGCAGGACGTCGAGGCGACGGCGCGGGCGCGGGGGTACTTCCCGGACATCCCGCCGAGCAGCCCGTCGATCGCGTTCCTGAAGGACGGCGAGCTGGTGTACTTCCTGCCGCGGCACCGCATCGAGGGGCGTGACGCCCAGATGGTGGCGCGGGACCTGGTGGCGGTGTTCGAGGAGCACTGCGCCCCGGCTGCCGCTGCCGCCGAGACCACGGCCGCCGCCCACTGAGCTTGCCGCGGGGCTGAGCCTCCCACGGACCGCATGGGAACCTTCCATCAGAACAAGAGCCCCCTGCACGGGATCACGGTGGTGGTCGACACCGACGGGCCGGAGGTCTTCGTCGGCCGCTGCGACGACGAGGACGAGCGCGGCATCGTGCTCGACGACGTCGACGTCCACCGCGACGGCGACGGCGGCCGCACCAAGCAGCAGTACCTCGAGCGGGCCGCACGGCTCGGCGTCTGGAGCAAGCACGCCCGGCTGTTCATCCCGCGCGAGCGCGTCGCCTCCGTGCGGCGCCTCGGCGAGATCTGACGCGGCAGCTGCCGGCCCCGGGGCGGCGGATCTCCCCCCGGCCTCCCTTTGGGCGAGGGGTCGAAGGTTTCCGCCGGTGCAAGTCAGACCCCTCGCCCAAAGGGCGGCCGGGGGGAGATCCGCCGCCGAAAGGCCGGCCAGAGCTGGCTCGATCGCGAGGGAGTCGGGGTAAGATGCAGCCCGGCGGCCGCACGGCGCGGCCCGCCCGGATGGTCCAGGTGGAGGACTGACCGCTCATGGCGACGTTGGACCGGCTGAACGACCCCCAGGAGAGCGCCGCGGCGCCGCCGGCCCCGCCCGAGGCGGTCGAGGACGAGCTCCTGGAAGCGGCGCTCGACCAGGCCGCCCAGGCGAGCCCGGGGCGGGTCGCCCGCCCGCGCATCCGGGAGTTCGAGGCCATCGTCGAGGAGGCGATCCGCGAGACCGCCGACACCACCACCCTGGTCTTCTTCACCGGCAGCGAGCGGATGGAGTACGAGGCCGGGCAGTTCCTCACCATCCGTCCGCACCAGTTCCCGGCCCTGGACCGCTTCGTCAAGTTCTTCGAGGACGTCAAGGGCAAGCGCGAGCCGGCGCGGGCCTACTCGATGTGCTCGGCGCCGCACGACCGCCGCGTCGCGGTGACGATCAAGGAGGAGCTGTACATCACCGGGGTCACCAAGTACCCGCCGCTGATGTCGCCGTTCCTGACCTACCGCGTGCCCCCCGGCACCCGCATGGTGCTCACCGGCTTCGGCGGCCCGTACGTCCTGCCGCCCGACGTCGAGTCGCGCACCGACCGCCTGATCCACGTCTGCGCCGGCTCCGGGATCGTGCCGAACATGAGCATCATCCGGCACTGCCTCGAGACCGGGATGAAGCTGCGCCACATCCTGATCTACGGCAACAAGACCTGGGACGACATCATCTTCCGCCGCCAGTTCGAGGAGCTGGCGGCCCGCCATCCCGGCAAGCTCGAGATCGTGCACGCGCTGAGCCGCGAGGCGGACGTCTCCCGTTACGGTCCGAACGTTCGCACCGGCAGGGTCTCCGAGGCCCTGCTGCGCGAGCACATCCCCGACCCCGCCGCCGCGCACGTCTTCACCTGCGGCCCGGGCATCGGCAAGTTCGAGCGCCAGGCCGCCCGCGAGAAGGGCGAGGAGCCGACACCGCGCTTTCTCGAGACCGTGCTCGCCGGCCTCAAAGCGATCGGCGTGCCCCGCGCTCACGTCCACCACGAGATGTACGGCTGACGCGCGCGGGCCGGGTTCTCGCTTAGCTAGGAGCTCTCTCGATGAATGCCATCCTGCCGCTGGCCGCACCGGCCAACGAGCCGGTCCGCGCCTACGGGCCGGGCTCGCCGGAGAAGAAGTCGCTCAAGCGCCGCCTGCGGGAGATGCTGGGCGAGACGGTCGAGATCCCGCTGATCATCGGCGGCCGCGAGGTGCGCACCGGCGACACCGCGCAGGCGGTCTGCCCGCACGATCACGGCCACGTGCTCGCCACCTTCCACCAGGCCGGCGCCGCCGAGGTGGAGATCGCCGCGACGGCCGCGAAGAAGGCCTGGCGCGAGTGGTCGGAGACCTCCTGGGAAATGCGCTCGGCGGTGCTGCTGCGCGCCGCCGAGCTGCTCGCCGGCCCCTGGCGGGACACCGTGAACGGCGCCACCATGCTGAACCAGTCGAAGACCGTGCACCAGGCCGAGATCGACTCGGCGTGCGAGATGATCGACTTCTGGCGCTTCAACCCGTACTTCATGCGGGTGCTGTACCAGGAGCAGCCGTGGTCGCACCCGGGGGTCTGGAACCGCGTCGACTACCGGCCGCTCGAGGGCTTCGTGTTCGCGGTGACGCCGTTCAACTTCACCTCGATCGGCGGCAACCTGCCGACCGCGCCGGCGCTGATGGGCAACACGGTGCTGTGGAAGCCGGCCTCGACCGCGGTGCTCTCCGGCTATTACCTGTTGAAGGTGCTGCAGGCCGCCGGGCTGCCGGATGGCGTGATCAATTTCCTGCCCGGCCACGGCAGCCAGGTGGGCGATCCGGTCCTCGCGCACCCCGACCTCGGCGGCATCCACTTCACCGGCTCGACGCCGGTGTTCCAGACGATGTGGAAGACGATGGGCGACAACATCGCCCGCTACCGCAGCTACCCCCGGATCGTGGGCGAGACTGGCGGGAAGAACTTCGTCTTCGTACATCCGTCGGCGGACCGCGAGGAGGTCGTGACGGCGGTGGTGCGCGGCGGCTTCGAGTACCAGGGGCAGAAGTGCTCGGCGGGCTCGCGCGTCTACGTCCCGCGCTCGCTCTGGCCGGAGCTGCGCCAGGACCTGGTCGACCAGGTGCGGGGCATCCGCATGGGATCGCCGGTCGACTTCCGGAACTTCATGGCGGCGGTGATCGATCAGAATTCTTTCGACCGCATCAAGCGCTACATCGACTTCGCCAAGGGCTCGACCGACGCCGAGATCCTGGCCGGCGGCGGCTGCGACAGCTCGCAGGGGTACTTCATCCAGCCGACGCTGGTGGCGACGACGGACCCGCGCTTCAAGTTGATGACCGAGGAGATCTTCGGCCCGGTCGTGACGCTCTTCGTCTACGAGGACGCCGAGCTCGACGCCGCCGTCGACCTCTGCGAGTCGACCAGCCCCTACGCGCTTACCGGCGCGGTCTTCGCCGGCGACCGCATGGCCGTCGAGACTCTCTCCCGCCGCCTGCGCCACGCCGCCGGCAACTTCTACATCAACGACAAGCCCACCGGCGCCGTCGTCGGCCAGCAACCCTTCGGCGGCGCCCGCGCCTCCGGCACGAACGACAAGGCCGGCTCGATGGCCAACCTCCTCCGCTGGACCTCCCAGCGCTCCATCAAGGAGACCTTCGTCCCCGCCAGGGACTACCGCTACCCGTTCATGGCCGAGGAATAGCCTCAGGGGACCTCCGTCCTCCCCCTTCGGCTGACGGGTCCCTCCGGCGACCCTGATCCAGGTGTGCAGCGTAAGTGCCCCTGATAGGATCTGAGTTCGATCCCCTTCAAAGGGAGGCGCCATGGGACCGCAAGCGTTCGTGCTTCTCGTATTGGTGTTCTTCGTCGTCGTCTTCCTGCTGCGGCAGGTGCGCAGCATCCCGCAGGCCAACATCGCCGTGGTGACGGTCTTCGGCAAGTACCAGCGGGTGATGCGGGAAGGGCTGAACGTCAAGCTTCCCTGGGAGAAGATCGCCGACCGGCTGTCGCTGCAGAACCGCGCGCTGCAGATGGAGTTCCAGGCGATCACCCGCGACCAGGCCAACGTCAAGTTCTCGACCATGGTGGTCTACGCGGTCGCCAACGCCGACGACGACACGATCAAGCGCGCCGTCTTCAGCTTCGCGTCCTACCAGGAGTTCCAGCTCGCCCTGCAGCGCACCATCGACGGCTCGATCCGCCAGTTCGTGGCTACCACCCTGCAGGCCGACATCCTCGCCATGCGCGCCGAGATCGTCGACCACACCAAGCGCACCCTCGACGAGGTCGTCTCCTCGTGGGGCTACGTCGTGCGCGACATCCAGATCACCGACATGACCTTCGACAAGGAGATCATGGACTCCATGGCCCGCGTCGTCTCCTCCAAGAACCTCCTGGCCGCCGCCGCCAACGAGGGCGCCGCGCTGCTCGTCAAGCGCACCAAGGACGCCGAGGCCGAAGCCGCCTACAAGACCATCGGCGCCGAGGCCGAGAAGAAGGCCGCCGCCCTGCGCGGCGAGGGCCTGGCGCTCTTCCGCCGCAACATCGCCGAAGGCATGAAGGAAGCCGCCGCGAACCTCCGCCAGGCCGGCGTCGACGCCAACTTCCTCCTCTTCCTCGAGTACACCGACGCCCTCAAGTACGTCGCCGACCACGCCCAGGGCAAGGTCATCTTCATGGACAACGGCTCCGCGGCCACCGTCAGAATCGCCCAGCAGATCGCCGCCCTCGGCATCGAGACCGACCAGGCAGCCCCGCCACCGGCGGCTGGCAACCTGCGAGCGCCGGCGCCAAGCGTCTAACCCGGGTGCCCGAAGGGTTGGGATCGGCTCAACTGGATCGGCCGGCCGCCATGACCGGCACGAGGACGCCATGACGCAGCAACCAGCCAGCAAGAGCGACCGCCTGCTGAAGAGGTAACTGCGGTAAGCGCCGCGACCAGTGCGCGGTCACTTCGTCCAGGGTCGCTCCTGGCATCATGCCCTCGAGGAGAGGGGCAAGCTCCACGCCGTCGAGGTACGCCACGGGCCCGTCGAGGTCGGGGTGGACGAGGGCGCGCCGCATCTCGATGAGATCGTCGGCGACGCAAGGCGTAGCGACCAACTCAGCCGCAGCCGAGAGCCGCAGCCGGAGGTCGCCGGCCCCGGAAGCAGGCGGCGCGGTGGTTCCCGGTTCCGCGCGGGCATGGAGTGCCGCGGCGCGGCGGCGCCAGAAGCGGCTGCCGGTAGGCCGCTGCGCCGCGGCGTAGAAACCCGCCGCCCAGGCGGTGTGCCGCTCCACCGTCAACCGATGCTTCTCGCTGTAGAACTGCCGCGCCGCCTTCCCATCCGCGGACGGCGTCAGGAGCGTGTGTACGGCGATGGCGCCGAGCCAGCCGGTCTGCAGGGCCTTCTGCACGCCGGTCGAGGACAGGGGATCGAGAGCGAAGGCAGCCTCTCCGACCTTCAGGAAGCCGTCGCCGACCGGCTCCGGGTCGTTCCAACAGCTGGCGTCGCACACGCCGACGCGGCCCATGAGCTTGGCGGTGGCGACCTCGGCGAGCAGGGCCGAGCGCGCCAGCAGGCGGCGGTAGAGCGCCTCGGGGGACTCCCCCGCCGTCCGCGCGGCGACGCAGCGCTCGGCGTCGACGAAGGCCATGGCACTCAGCGTTCCATCCGACCGCGGCGCCGCCCAGAGCCACTCGTCCGGACCGGCCTCGATCCGCGTCTGACCGCCCCAGCCGTCCCGGCTGCCGCGGCGCGCCCATATGCCGTGCAGGGCGAGGGTCTGCGGGCCCGTCCGCTCCCGGCGACCGATCCGCCGGGACGATCGACCGCTGGCGTCGACCAGGAAACGGGCGCGAACCCGCCGCTCGCCTTCGCTGGTCCGCACCGCGACGGTCCAGCCGTCCCCCGTTCTGCGGACGGCCGCCGCGACGCCGGGCTGCAGCAGGCGCGCTCCCGCCTGTCGCGCGTGCTCCAGGAGGAGGAGATCGAACCGCCCGCGGTCGACCATCAACCCGGGAGGTCCGGAATGGCGTACCGTCTCCGCCAGAGAGTCGGACCACCGGACCACCGCCGTGGAGGTGGGGCGGAACCCCGCCGCGCGGACCCGATCGGTGAGGCCCAGGAGGTCGAGCTGCGGCCAGATGCCGGGGGAGAGCGCTTCGCCCACGTGCGGGCGGGGGAAGGCTGCGCGCTCGACGACCAGAACCGAGTGGCCAAGGCGGGCGAGCTTCCAAGCAGCCACGGCGCCGGCCGGGCCGCCGCCGAGAACGCAGACCTCCGTCGCAGGCGTCACGTCACGCTCCGAACCAATCCGGCCGCAGCGCCGAGAGTCGGACGTACGCCCCGAGGCAGTAGTGCAGCCAGCCGCGGATGTAGTCACAGGCCGGGCGCCCGCGATGGATCACCTCGTGATGGCAACCCCCGCCGCAGAGGTAGCGCGCCCAGCAGCGGCGACACGGTTCCTGGCGGTGCACATGACGCTGGGTGAGCCAGGCCGCCTGCCGCTCGCGGTCGACGCCGCCGTCGAGGGTCCCCATCGCTCCCTCCGCGTCTCCCACGAAGCGGTGGCAGGCGGCGAGATCGCCGTCGGCCGAGACACCGAGGTAGCCGGCACCGGCGCCGCAGGGGTACGGCCGGTGCGTCCCCTTGTGGATCTCGCGCAGGGCGTTGACCAGGTTGGCGAACGGATACCGCTCGCCGGCGGCGACTCGTCGCTCGAGCTCGCCGCCGCAGGCAACCATCTGCTCCAGCATCAGGGCGAGCTCGGCATGGCCCATCTCGCCGCAGCCCGTGGGCGAGCTCAGCATGGGCGAGAACCCGACGCTGTGAAAACCGAAGCCGACGAGCTCGTCGAGCGTCTCCCGAAGGGCGAGGTTGCGCGGCGTCACCGTCACCCGCGCCGAGACCTGCATCCGCTGCTGCCGGGCAAGAAGAGGAATGACGCGCTCCATGATCGCGTCGTAGCTGCCGCGGCCTCCCTTGAAGGGGCGTAGGCGGTCGTGCACCTCGCGCGGACCGTCGAGGCTCAAGGTGACGGCGAAGCCGAAGCGCTCGAACAACTCGGCGTCTGCCGCGCGCAGGAGCGTGCCATTGGTGGTGATGGAGAAGGTCACGACAGCGCCCCGGGCCGCCGCGAGCGCCGCCGCGCGCTCCGTGGCCATCCGGATCACCTCCCGGTTGGCGAGCGGTTCGCCGCCCAGGAAAGCGAGGTTGAATCGCTCGTCCGGCGCGGCGTCGCCGAGGAGGAGATCGACCGCCCGCAGCGCCGTGGCCGTGTCCATGCTCTTCGGCGCGCCGCCGAACTCGCCCTGCCGGGCGTAGCAATAGGTGCAGCCGAGATTGCATTTCTGGGCCACCGCGAGCGAGAGGGCCCGCACCCGCGGCGCGGCCACCGGCGTGTCGTCGATCGCCGGCTCGCCGCCCAGCCCGAGCTCGTCGAGGAGCCGCTCGACGGCCGCGGCGTCCCCCTGCGCGGCCTGCAACCGGCCGAAGACCTCGGCGTCCACCCGGAAGATGCGGTCGCCGTCGACCACCAGGAGGTGGAGGTCGCCGGCCGCCGCGAAGAGATGGACGTGCGGAGAGAGGGGGGCCGAGGCGGTGAACAGGGCGCGGGCGAGATCCGTCCCGGGCGCCGGCCGGACAGCGGGCTCCATCGGCGCCCCTACTCCCGGTCCTTGCCCTCGACCTCGAACCGGAGCTCCGTCTGCCAGTCCTGGAAGAGGTCGTCGTAGCTCACCAGCCGGGTGTCTTTCCGGTCGTCCAGGATGTACTCGCGCGGCGTCTCCCGCTTGCGGTCCTTCTGCATCCAGTTGTTGCCGGCGCTGACCCCCTGCGAGGTGGGCTCGACGTTGACATAGTCGGGGCGGCTCGACGCCCAGTAGTAGCAGGCGCACTCCCGATAGTCGTTCTGCCAGGGGGAGCAGAGGCTCTGCGTCAGCTCCCCCGGTTGCACCATGTCGCGGTTGATCACCGCGACACCGGGGTCGAAGAAGCGTCGCACCTCGAGATCGACGAACGTCGTCCCGTCGCCGGGAATCTTCGGCGGCAGCACGGGATTCGGGGCCTCGTCCCTGGTCACTTCGCAGCGCACCGTCTGGCCCGCCTTCTCGTGCAGGACCCGGGCGAGCGCGTTCGACCATTCCAGGAAAGCGGCCGCGTCGGGATTGGTCCCCGTGGCCAGTGCGCTCGAAGGACCGTTGGGGGCCTGCGGGCCGGAGACCTGGACCGCCAGCGGATCGCCGTCCACGCGCAGGATGCGGTGGCGGAGGAGCGGCTGGTACTGCGGGTCGTCGAACTTGACGATCAGGTTGTCCGCCTCGTGCATCTCGATGCCGACGAAGATCCGCTTCCAGACGTTGCGGAAGTCGAACTCGAGACCCGGGTAGCAGTTGGAGATGGCGGAGTCGGGCAGCGACCCCGGCGGGTTCCCGGCCGCGCGGTAACGCAGCTGGGCGGTCAGGTTCTTCGCCTCTATCCGGGGCCGGATCTCACTCATCGTCTGCCTCGCCTTTCTTGCCCTGTGGGTCGACCTCGAACAGGTTGCGGCTTGCCGCCTTGCGCACGGTGTCGACCTGGCGCCGGGTGAGGGCCATGTAACGCCCGTCGGCGCCCCGCATCAGGGCGGGCATCTTGCGCCGGCCGACGCTCGACAGGTCGCCGATCCCGTCGTGGCGGCGGAGAAGATCCGGGAACCAGGGCGCCGTGCCGCTCCGCAGAGCCGTGAAGACGCTCTGGTGAAGGGCGAGGACGGCGAGATTGTCCACCAGCGAAGGCGCCATGATCGGCTCGAACCGCCGGCCGAAGTCGCCGGTGTCCTGCCGCACCATGGTGCTCGCGACGTTGATCTGGCCGTCCACCACGTTGCCGTTCATCACCGCCGTGTTCATCAACCGGACGGTCTCGGCGGCGCGGCGGACGATCTCCTCGGCCTCGGCGGAGGGCACGCTGTCGGTTGCGACCAGGGGGCCGAGGAGGGCCTGCTCGAGCTCGTCGGCCACCGTGCGGACGGGGAAGCTGTCGGGCGCGAAGGCGGGGGGGCCGGCCCCGATCCGCGCGTAGGCGGCGAGATCGCGCCCGCCCACCGCGAGGTGGACCTCGACGATGCCGTCGCACTCGTCGTCGAGGTAGCCGAAGCTCACCTGGTTGCCGTCCTTGTCCTCCTTGCCGGCGTAGATGCCGCCAGGGATGGTCAGGGTGGGGTCGCCGGCCACGTCGACATGGCCTGGCCAAGGCCCCTTGCCGTAGATGTCCTGCCCCTCCGGGACGTTGCAATCGGGAGCCGGACCGTAGACCTTGCCCGCCGCGGGCGTGAAGCGCAGGCGGATCTCGGGGAAGCTCCGGGTCGGCTTCAGGTACTGCACTTCACCCAGGGGGAGCGTCCTGCCCGGCTTGAAGTTGGCGCAGTGGCCGAGGAGCGGCTCCACGCCATGGCCGGAGAACGGGCCGGCCTGGGCGTAGATCCGGTCGCCGTCGTCGCACGTGCGGCGGTAAGCCTTGATGTTGCCGACGCGCACCGTCCAGGAGACCTCTGCTGGCGACAGCCCCTCGGCGGCGAGCACCGCGACGGTCAGCGGCTCCAGCTGATCCGCGGACGTGCGCGCCCAGACCTCCAGGAACGGCGCCACCGGATGGATCGCGAAGTTGCCATCCTTGAATCGGATCTCGGCGGGAGTCTCGACGCCGGTGATCTCGCCGGTCGCGCGGTCCACGAGGAGCGTCGGCGCGGGGACGATCCGCCGGTAACCCAGGGGGTCCTCGGGGTCGACGAGGACGTCGTAGTTGGCGAGCGGCTGCGGCGCGGAGCCGAGCCGGGCGACGGCCAGCGGAGGCAGGATCCGGATCTCGTGGATGCTCATCGCACACTCCTCCGCCATCAGGGTCCAGGGATCAGCAACTCGACCTGCTCCATGGTGAGCCGATCGGCGTCGGCGAGCGCGCGGAGGAAGTCCGCGTGGCGGGTGCCGATCTCCTGCAGGGTGGCGATCTCGTCGGCGGCGGCCTCGAGGAGATCGCGATGCAGGCGCCAGCGGTTCCCCTCCGCGACGGGCAGCTGCAGCGTGTAGGGCATCTCGAACGGCGGCCCGGCGGCGTGCCGCGTGGGATCTCCCCCTTGCTCGAGGGGGCGCTGCATCAGGATGCCGGCGATGGCTCGCAGGTTGTACATCTCGGCGAACGTCCAGTTGACCAGCCGGCCCCGCGGCGTGAGGTCCTCGCCCTGGAGCGTCGGGCCGCTCACGCCGAGAGCGTGGATGAGGTTGACCAGCAGCAGCCGGTAGCGGACGTTGAACAGGTAGGCCCAGACGATGGCCTCGCGGTCGGTGATCACGTCACACGCGAGATCGCGGTCCTCGGCGACGCCGGCCTCGCCGTCGGGGTCCGACTCCCCGGCGGGCTTGGGGTTGAGCGCCACCGGCCGCGAGGGTTCCCAGGTCACCTCCCGCATCTCGCGGTAGATCCGCAGGAAGCGCTCGAAGTGCGACTCCTCGCGGTCCTTCTCGTGGGCGAGCGCCTCCCCCTGCTCGGCCACCGCTCGCAGGCCGGCGACAGCCTGGTCGCGAGAGGCCGCGGTCAGGATGAGGAGATCCGGGGAGTGGGGCTCCGGTCCTGTGCTGTTGCGCTGGCCGTCGCGGTAGCCGCGGCCCCATTCGTCCCAGGAAGCCTGGTACGCGAGCGTTCGCGGCTGCAGGTCGCGCTCCTCGAGGTAGGGGGGATCGGTCGTCGCGAAGAGCTCGATGAGGCGGCCGTAGAGCCTGCCGACCGGCGTGACCACCCCACGGTTCGCCCGCTCCGCCCGGCGCTTGATCTCGTCGGCCTCGGGACCATGCCAATCGTCGGGGCTCTCGGCGACGACATACTTGGCGAGCGAATCGAGGGTCAACCGCTCGAGCGTGAAGTTGAAGGGGTAGAACTCGCTGCGGAAGGGATAATCCTCGCGCTCGAAGTTGAGCGGTCCGCCGATGAAGCGCAGGAGGTTCTCCACCGTGACGAGGTGCCCCATCTCCTCCTTGGCGATCCCCAGGATGACCGTCTGCCATCCCGCCACCTGCTGGCGGTCGGCGGTCGGCACCTGCGGTCCACCCAGCGACCAGGCGGCGTAGAGATACTGGACCATGAGCGAGTGCTCGATCTCGGCGCCGCAGTGGAGGAGGAAGACCGTGTAGTCGTGCCAGGTGAATTCGGGCGGCAGCTCGACCGGCGCATGCGCCCGCGCGGCGGCGGCCACCTCGAGCGCCGGCGCGGCTTCGGCTCGTGCGGTCCTGGCAGCCGGCGCCACGCCGCGGAGCCTCTGAAACGCCAGGTCGGAGCGCAGGGCGCGGAGCTCTGCGGCCACGTCGGGGCCCCCCGGAGCGCTCTCGGCCAAGGCGGCGGCCGCCGCCGCGCGCGCGCCCGCCGCGGCAGTCTCGGAGACTTCGCGAAGCGAGGTGAGATGCCTCGACATCCTCGAGCGCATGAGTGTTCCTCCGCGGTTTTAATGAGATATTAATGCAAACTAAAACAACTGTAAAGACAAGGCCGCCGCCGCGCCGCCGCCATGTGGGCGAGCCCCGCAGTCCCCCGGCTGGTCCGCATCACTCCCTCGCCCGACCGGAGGCGGGAGGAGATCCGCTTCCCGCGGCCCGGTCGGAGGGTTCTCCGGAGGCCCCCAGAGGGTTCCACGATGTCGCCCGGAGGCCCCGGGCGCTCAGCCGACCATGCTGGCGAGTCCCGCGGCGATCGGGCGCAGGCGGTCCAGCGCGGCGGGCAGGTCGAGGAGCTCGACCGCCATGCCCGCCGGGATCGCGCTGGTCCGCGGCTGGGGCTCGAAGCGCTGGATGACGCGGGCCGGCAGCTGGATCGGCGCCGCCGAAGGGCCGGGAGGGTAGATCTCGACCCGGACCAGCTCGCGCATGCCGGCGGGACGACTGGTGGCGACGAAGAGACCGCCGTTGACGATGTCGCGCTCGTAGATGCCGAGGAAATCCTTGGCGCTGGCGAAGCGCACCGTGAAGATCCTGACGTCCTCTTCCTGCCGTTCCTCGGCCGCCTCCGTCGTTCCGCCACCCGCCGCCGCGCTCGCCACCCTGCCCCCATCGGCCGGAAAGATCTCGCCGATCAGCTCCTCGGGGCTCAGGAAGCGGACCCCCATCCCCGGCGGCGTCACCTTCATGATCTCGGGATGCGCCGCGCGCCGGTGCGCCACCACCCCTTCGATCATGAAGCCGCGCTCGCCGTGCACCACCTCGATGCGCAGCCGCGCCCGCGGCGGCAGGGGGTTGGCGGTCGAGATGTGCATGCCGCCCGCGGAGATGTTGGTGCTGTAGCCGCGATGGATCTTCTGGCCCACCTGCCAGAACTGCACCTCGACCCGCTTCGGGACGCGCGTCTCGTTCCGCCTTCGATTCATGCGCAAGCCTCCCGGCGGCCAGCCAGAGCCACCTCCAGGATATGACGACTCGAGCCGCCCCGGGAAATCCAGCACTGGGCAGAGCGTGGGTCCGTTCCCTCCTGGGCTCCGTGGGGGCGAGGGGTGCCAAGCTCAGCGAACCGGCCGCGGACTGCCGCTCCTCGCCCCCACGGAGCCAGGAAGGGAACGGACCCACGAGGCCCGGGCCTGGGCGCGGTAAGATGCCGGAAGACGCCCCGCGCGATGGCTGCCGCCTCCCCCGCGCACGGACGCAGTGCCATGCAAGTGCCGAACCCGCCCGCCAAGCCGCTGCTGGTCTACGACGGCGATTGCGGCTTCTGCCGCACCTGGGTGGCGCGCTGGCGCCGCACGGTGGGCCCGCGGGTCGACTACGAGCAGTTCCAGAGCGCCGGCGCGCGCTTCCCGACCATTCCGCGCTCCCGCTTCCGCCGCTCGCTGCAGCTCATCCTGCCCGACGGCGAGGTCTTCGAGGGCGCCGAGGCGGTGTTCCGCACCCTCGCGCTGGCCCCCGGCCGTCCCGGCCAGCGCCGCTGGCTGGCCGCCTACCAGAACGTGCCCGGCGCCCGGCCGGCGTTCGAGTGGGGCTACCAATGGGTCGCCGATCATCGGCCGCTGCTGACCCGGATCTCCCACTTCTTCTTCGGTCCGCCCGAGGATGCGCAGGCGCCGGGCAACGGATTCCCCGAGGGTGGCGAGGGGGGCGACGGCGGCGACGGCGAGCCGAGCCCCGCGCGGGCCCGGGAGCTCGCCGCGGCCCGCCGCCGCCGCCTCGCCGTGGGCGCCGGCCTGGGCGCGGTGCTGCTGCTCGGCGGCGTCGCCGCCTGGCGCCGGCGCGCCCGCCGCCGGCGCGACCGCGACGAGGATCAGGACGAGGTTAGTGTCTAGGGAGAGAAGTAGCGGATCAGGTTGAAGCCCAGCCGCACGTCGTGGGTGGTGAAGCCGCCGGCGAAGTCGCCGCCGAGGATCTGGTCGACGGTCGTGGCGCGCGAGTTGCCGATCACGATCTGGAAGAGGTGCCAGCCGATCTGCTTGGCGAAGGCGGCGTGCCAGGCGAGGCGGCTGGCGTCCGTCATGTGGTGCAGGGAGTGATTCGGGGCGATGACCTCGCCGTCCAGCAGCCACTTGCCGGGCAGCGGCACCGTCAGGCCGACCGGCACGTTCCAGGCGTTGTGCAGCAACGGCGTGGCGCGCACCCAGGACGGCGAGAGGAAGAGGTTCAACCCCGGCGCCAGGGCGCGGCCGAGCAGCACCTGGACGAAGGGACGGTGCGGGTCCACGACCCCCGGGCGCCCCAGCAGGTCGGCGCCGGCGCGCACCGCCGCCGACAGGGGAGCGCGCGGCGATTCCGTCTGGTCGAGCAGCTGCAGCTTGCCCGCCAGCTCGTAGTCCTCCTGGAACTGGGAGCGGTACACCGATACGTCGAGATGGCGCAGCACGCCGTAGGCGAAGCCGATGCCGACGTCGGCGCCGCTGTCGAGCCCCCACAGGTTGTGCGCGTTCGCTCCCTGGTTGACCGGCTGCAGGAAGCGGTGGGTGAACAGCACCTCGAACCGCCGCCGGCCGATGGTGAAGGGGGTCGCGACGTCGATCAGCCGGCTGCCGACTCCATCGCCGGCGATCCGCTTGCCCGGCGTCACGAGGGCCGCGTCGTCCGGCGCCGGTGGGGAGGCCGGCGCCGGTGCCGTGGCCGGCGGTGCGGCCGGCGGTGCCGCGGCGGGCTGCTGCGAGTCCGCGGGGGGCGAGGCCTGCGCGGGAGCCGAGGCCCCGGCGGACGGCGCGGCCTCCGCGGACGGTGGGGTCTCGGCAGGCGGCGAACCAGCGCTACCCGGCGAGGTGTCCGCGGCGGGCGCGGCCTCCGCAGGCGGCGCGGCCTCCGCGGGTGGCGCTGCCTCCGCGGGCGGCGATGCCTGCGCCGGTGCCGAGGTCCCAGCGGGCTGCGAGACCCCGGCGGGCACCTGCGCGGCGGCCGCGCGCGACCCGGTCGCCAGGGTCAGCGCACCCAGGGTCACGGCAACGGCAACCGCGCCCGCGGCGGCCAGCGCGCGCCAAGCCGCCGAGCGCGGCGGGGCGAGGGAGAGGTCCTGTGGCGATCGCGGCACGGCGGCTTTCCTCCGTTCTCTCCGCAGCCGGAGCTTCAGTTATGCGGGGCGCCGGCCTGGATCCAGGCCGCCAGGCCGGCGATCTGCTGCGCGCTTAGGAACGGCGGCCCGTCGAGCGGCATGTGGCCGCCCGTGATGTCGGGATCGCCGCGGACCTTCTTCAGCAGGTAGCTCGCCTCGGGATTGCCGGGCCGGACGTAGTCGAGCTGCGGCTCCTCCTGCGCGGGCCGGCCGACGATGTCGCCATAGGCCAGCCCGGCCGCCAGCACCAGGCCGCCGGCGGCCGAGGAGCTCGCATGACACCCCGCCTTGGCGCACGACGGGGTGAAGATGCCGTTCTGGATCTGGGTGAAGGTGAAGGCCTGGGCGCCCGGAACCACGGGCGCCGGCTCGGTGGGCGAGCGCACGGTGCCGCCACACGCGACGAGAGAGACCACGGCGGCGGCGAGCGCGCCGGCGGCGAACATCGCCCGCGGCGCCCGGCACCCGAGCGCACACCTGCCGGAGGCCGGCGCGCGGCCGGCGGCGGAGACCTTGTCCATCGCGCGGGTTCCCGGAGCGCGGCCGCGCGGCCTCAGTATCCGGGACCCGGCTTCGGCGCGCCGTCGCCGACCGAGACCGCGCCCTGCATCCCGTTGGTGTGCCAATGCGTGTTGCAATGGTACTGGACCGTGATGCCGTTGCCGTTGAAGGTCTGCGAGAACGTGGCCCCGGGCTTGGTGAAGATCATTCCCGAGTTGAACGTGCCGTTCTCCGAGGTCACCGTGTGAGTGAGGGTCGAGCTGGCCAGCACCCACTGCACGGTGTCGCCGGGGTTGATGGTCACGTCCTTGGGGTTGAACGCGAAGTCGACGATCTGCACGGTCACCGTCTTGGGCATCGACCCCGGCTCCGAGGGGCTGGAGCCGCCGCCGCCGCCGCCGCAAGAAGAGAGCAGCACCAGCCCTGCCGCCACCGCCGACCGCGACCACCACTTGGCCTGGAACATTGAACCTACCTCCGTCCTTCGTCAATCCTGCGTGTACGATGCCTTCGAGGCTTGGACCCGGCGCCGAGGGGGAGGCGCCACGCGCCCCGCCCGCGCCCCGGCGGACCAACCGGCCCAAGACCCGAGGTTGTCTGGTATGTCCTCGGACCAGGACCAAGGGTTCTCCGGCCGAATCCTCTGAACTCTCGGGCGCGATCCGGGTACATACTCACGAGATGCCCAGAGACACCGAGCTCGGCCTGCTGCACCGCATCGCCGAGAAGGACCGCGCGGCCTTCGAAGAGCTCTACACGCTCTATTACCGCCGCCTGTTCTCCTATCTCTTCAAGCTGACGCGCCGCGCCGAGATGGTCGAAGAGGTGCTGAACGACGTCATGGTGGTGATCTGGCGGAAGGCGGCGAGCTTCGACGGCCGCTCGCGGCCCTCCACCTGGATCTTCGGGATCGCCTATCACAAGGCGATGAAGGCGCTGGCGCAGCGGCGGCCCCCGCGGTCGTCGGAGTGGCCGGGAGACGAGGCCGGCCGCGAGCCGCTCGAGCCGGTCGACCACGACCAGCCGGAGAGCCTGCTGGTGCGGCGCGAGCTCGCCACCACCCTCGGCCGCGCGTTGCTCGAGATCTCCGCCGAGCAGCGGGCGGTGGTCGAGCTGACCTACTACCACGGCCTCTCGTACCAGGAGATCTCGGAGGTCGTGGGCTGCCCCGTGAACACGGTCAAGACCAGAATGTTCCATGCCCGCCGCCGCCTCAGGGACCTGCTGCCGGGGATGGGAGTGTCGAGCCATGTCGGGTAGGGCGACGAACCGGTCCGGACCGCGGGCCGTACGTGCCGGACACCCCGGACGTGCCGTACCTGCAGCACCTGCAGCACCTGCAGCACCTGCAGCACCTGTAGCTCTTGCAGCACCTGCAGCACCGGACCAAGGGTCGCGGGGGAGGACCCTGAGGAGGCGTAATGAGCGATTCCAAGCATGACGAGCAGCACGACAGCGTCTGGCTGCTGCTTCCCTGGTACGCCAACGGCACGTTGGAGACCGCCGAGCGGCAACTGGTCGAGGACCATCTCGCCGGCTGTCCCGGCTGCCGCGACGAGGTGGCGCGCTGCAACGGCTTCGCCGCCGCCCTGCGCGCCCGCCCCGAAATCGCGCCCTCGCCGCACCCGCTGCAACTGGCGCGGCTGTTGGAGCGCCTCGACGCCCACGACGAGATTGATGCGATCAGCGAGATCGATGCGATCCGCGACATCGATGCGATCAGCGAGATCGATGCGGTCCGCGACATCGATGCGGCCGATGCGCGCGGCGCGACCGGCGCGACCAGCACGACCGGCACGAGCGACGCGACCGCGGCAGGCGCCGCCGGCGACCTCCATGCCGCTGACGGCGCGAGCGACCCCCGCGCCGCCAGCACCGCCCGCGCCACTCGCACCCCGCGCCAGCCGAGCCACGCGAACACGGCGGCGGCCGCCGCCGCTCGCGGCCGCCAGCGCGGCGCGTCCCTGCTCGGCGGCACCCCGCGGCCGGTCCGGTGGGCGCTGGCCGGACAGCTGGCGGCGCTGATCCTGCTCGCGGCGGCCCTCGCCGTCGGCCCGGCGCGCCGCTTCGAGACCGGCCCGCCGGCGCCGCAGGCCGCGGCGAGGCCGGCCCCGCCTTCGGGCGCTCGCTTCATCACCCTCTCGGCGCCGGCGCCGCTCGTGACGTCCGCAGCGCCGCAGATCCGGGTCGTGTTCGCCGAGGCGGCCACCGAGAAGCAGATGCGCGAGGTCCTGCTGTCCATCCGCGGCCGCCTCGTGGACGGGCCCTCGCCGCTCGGCACCTACATCCTCGAGCTGCCGGCGCCGGCCCCCGCCGTGGCCGCCCCGCCGGCCGGCGGCTCTCGGGGCGCCGGGACCGGCGACGCCGCGGCGACGACGCCCGCGCCGCGCGCCGCGCTCGCCGAGGCCGCCCCGGACTCCGTGGGCATCGTCCTGGCCTATCTGCACGCACAGCGGATCGTGCGCTTCGCCGAGCCGGTCGCCGGCACCGGCACGCCCGCGGCCCTTCCGCCGGCGGTCGCGCTCCCCCAGGCCGGCACCCCCGGGACTGCCCCCGAGGCGCCGCGACCGTGATATGACCTGTTCCATGGTCCACTCCGCTCGACCGGGCCCGGGCGCCGCCGTCAAGACCGCAGCCGGGTGGATCGCTGCGCTCTGCCTGCCGCTGGCCGTCCTCGGCTGCTCGGGCGCGCACGGCACCCCCGGCGGCGGGCCCGCCACCCTGCCCGTCGCCGCCGACCTCGCCTCCGGGGACGACGTCGCCTCGCGGGACGTCGCGGCCCCGGCGAACCTCGCCGCCCCCGCCGGCCCGGCCAGCCAGGCCGACATGGCCGCGGACATCGTCGCAGGCCGGCCGGCGCCGGGTCCCCCGGTTCCCCCGGTTCCCAGGGACGGCGCCCTCGCGCGGGTGATGATCACCCTGGCGCCGGCGCCGCCGCCGATCTGGGAGCAGATCACCCGCGATCTCGAGCGCACCTACCGGCTGCGGACGCTGTTCGCCTGGTCCATGCAGTCGCTGGGCGAGCGCTGCATCGTCTTCGAGGCTCCCGCCGACCGCCCCATCGAGGCGCTCCTCCGTCGCCTGTCCTCCGATCCGCGGGTCGAGCTGGCGCAACCGGTCCAGCGCTTCGCCACCCAGGGCTCCCACGCCCCCAGCCTGCAGGTGCCGCTGCAGCACAGCGCGCAGGTCCTGCGCCTCGCCCAGGCGCATCGCTGGGCGACCGGCAAGGGCGTGCGGATCGCGGTGATCGACACCGGCGTCGACGTCGAGCATCCCGAGCTGCGCGGCCAGATCGTCAAGATCGGCAACTTCGTCGAGCTCGGCGGGCGCGCCGATCCCAGCTTCAACAGCGACATCCACGGCACCGCCGTGGCGGGGGTGATCGCCGCCGCGCTGAACTCCGACCTCGGCCTGGTCGGCGTCGCACCGCAGGCCCAGGTCTTCGCCCTCAAGGCCTGCTGGCAGGAGCGGCCCGGCGCGCGCGAGGCGGTGTGCGACAGCTACACCCTGTCCAAGGCCATCGACTTCGCCATCACCCAGGGCGCCCAGGTGCTGAATTTCAGCCTCGCCGGCCCGCCGGACCCGATGATCGCCAAGCTGGTCGCGGCCGCGCTCAGGCGAGGCATCGTGGTGGTGGCGGCCGACGGTCCCGATCCGGCGCGCTCCTTCCCGGCCACCCAGCGCGGCGTGCTGGGCGTGGCCGGCAGCGACGATCTGCAGGGGAGGCTGCGCTTCCCGGCGCGGCGCCTGGCCGCCGGCACCCTGGCGGCACCCGGCGTGGACATCCTGACGACCGTGCCGCACGGGCACTACGACTTCTTCTCCGGCGCCTCCTTCGCCGCCGCCCAGGTCTCGGGAGTGGTCGCCCTGCTCCTCGAGCGCGAGCCGAAGCTGACCCCCGTCGAGGTCGCCGCCCTCTTCCACCGCACCGCCCACCTCATCCCCGCCTCCTCCGGCGACCCCGCCACCTCGATCGACCAGATCGACGCCTGCGCCGCCCTCGCCGCCAGCCTCGGCGGCGGCTGCACCTAGTGCCTCGTGGCACTAGAGCACAGGGTCGAACGTCCCCCATTCCATTCACCGGCCGCCCGCGGGTGCCGGCGTATCGGCGTCGCGCGAAGTCCCTCGCCAGGGCGCTGGGCCCTCAAGAGCCGCCGAGGCGCACCAGCAGGCGATGGCGGACCCCATCGACTTCCCAGTCCGACGATGGATGCCGCACGCCCAGCATGTGGCCCGGCTGCGCGACGACGCCAAGGCCGAGGATGGATGCTCCCTCGAGAGCCCGAGGAGGCACGATCGCCTGGTCGCGCCACATCGTGCCCTTCCTCACGGGCGAGAGGATCGTGTCCTGGCGGTAGTCGGCCTGGCCGAGGATCTTGGCGTGGGCGGCGTCGGTGAAGTGAACTGCGACCATGCCGGCAAGGGAAACCTCTTCATCCGCGCGCCACACCAGGTCGAGATCCAAGCCCCCATCCGAGGTGCGGCGATGGCCGATGCTGAGCACGGTCAGGCCCCCCTCGAAGGAGATCGCGCGGAAGGCGGGATCGGCGCGAGCGGCGATGCGCTCCGCCTGCTCCGCGGTGATCACGCCGAAGCCATTCCGCGCCAGGTCGGCCACGCGCGCCTCCTCCTCGTGAAACCGTGCGGACAACGACGTGCCCTCGAGCAGCGGCGCCACGAAGCCGAGGGCGGCCTGCACCTCCTGCGGTCGGAGCGCGCGCGTGAGGTGCCACAGGGTGACGCGCTCCGGCAGCAGCGGGTTCCCGGCGAGGGTGCGGGCCGTGTCGCCGGCATACCTGGGTTGGTAGATCGTGCGCTCGAGCACGGGCTCGAGAAGGGGCCGCAGCGGGCTCCCCGGCTTGGTGAGCAAGGCGTCCACGGCATGGAGATCCGCCGCTACGTCGCCTCGCAGAGCGATGCTGTTGCGTGGCGCCTTGGTGAGGAACCACCGCCGCCTGAGCAGGAGCTGATCGAGGCTCGATCCCATCCCCGCCCATGGCGCCGTCTCGGCGTCGAGCGGCGCGCGCCTGCCGGCATTGACGCAGCGCAGCGCCAGGTTGAGGGACTGGAACTCGACGAAGTCATCCATGCACACGCACACGACGACGGTATCGCGAGGAGGGCGAGACTCGAGGACGATGTCCTGGACCTCGTGCATGAGCGGGATCAGTCCCAGCTCGCGGACCGGGCGCAGCGGGTTCGGCAGCGGCCCGAACCAGGTGGGGCTGGAGAACAGCCAGCGCGCCGCGGGAGACGGGCCGGGCCATTGGAAGTTGAGTGGGTTCACCGGCAAGAGCATGGCCGCGGCGCCGGCACTGAGGAAGAAGATCACCGCACTCGTCGCGGTGGCGGTTGCGAGAAGGATGCGGCTGCGCCGCACCCGCATCAAGACGGTCGCCACGCCGATCGGCATGGCCGCAGCGCTGATGCGAGCCTCGAACGTGTAGGTGAGGAAGACACTGAAGACGAGCCACCAAGCCAGCGTGGCCACTCCGCAGACCATGCACCAGCTGGCGGACCGCGTGTCGTCGGAGGGCACGGCGTCGACCGGCGGCGGCGCTGCGATGCCCGCAGCGCGGCGCCTGGGTATCCGCAGGAGGAACCAACCGCCGGCGAGCAAGGCGAGCCAGCCGGGGAACAGGGACGCGATCCCCGCCAGGAGCTCGCGCGGCGTGTCCCAGTAACCCTGGCTCGCCCAATCCCACAGCCGCCGCACTCCCACGCCGTATGCGGACTCGCGTAGGCCGTCGACCGCCAACAGGAAAGCGCCGAAGATCGCGCCCCGCTTCAGGGTTGGGCCGATCCAGTCTCGCCGCGCGCGGCGCTGGCGGAAGACCCGGAGGACGTTCACCACCCCCAGCACGAGGAACATGGGAAACGCCAGGGCGGCGCCGGCGGGCTTGATGAGAACCAGGGCGAGCGCGGAGGCGACGCAGAGCGCGGCGCTGCCGGCAGTCAGACGCTTCATGTCCCAGCAGACGAGAGCGAAGGCCAGCAGGCCGAAGGAAGCGAAGATGGGGTCCATCATGTAGAGGAGATTGTCGAGCGACAGGTACAGCCAACTCGCGAGAGTGGTGAACAGCAAGGCCGGGACGATGCGGGCGGTGCCGGCGATGCGGGCGAGGAACCAGGCCGCCAAGGCCAGGCCGAGGACGCGCATGAGGAGCCAGTGCTCGCCGCAGAAGCGCGGGGTGGCCTGCGCGCCGCGCACCCAGGCCGGGACCATCATCATCAGGGGCGGACGGGCCGCCGGCTCGGCATCGAGGTAGGTGGCCGGGTCGAACCACGCCGAGGGGTGGCCGTCGAGCCGCTCGGCGATGCTGTAGACCTTGTAGATGTAGTTGGCCTGATCGAAGTACGGCAACGCGGTGTGCCGCCAGATCAGGGACCCATAGATCCCCGTGTACAGCAGCAGGATGCCCGCGGCAAGGAGCCACCAGCGCAGGGAGTGATCCTGCAGGCCCTCGATCGACACGAACGGATGCTTCCCGCACTGACATCGAGTCCCGGCATGGAAGCTGTCCACTCTCTCGCGCCGCAAGCTCCCCTCGGACCAGGCTCTCCAGCTCTAGTGTCCCGCTCGCCGGGTCACTGCCGCGGCTCGACGACCACCAGGTCGCTGAGGCCTCCCAGGGAGGAGTGCGCGAGATAGACGACGCCCTTGTCGGTGACCGCCGGGTTGCGCGCGCCGGCGTGGGTGGCCACGGTCGCCAGCACGGAGAGCTTGCCGTGCGCGTCGGCGCGCGCGATGGTGAGCCGTCCCGCCCTGGCCGCGCCGACGTACAGCGTGTGGGTCGGCGCCCAGTAGTCGATGTCGTCCACCCCGTCCCCGGTGTCGATCGACGACAGGACCGCGCCGTCGTGGGCCACGTCCAGCACCTCCGCGCGGGTGCTGCAGGCGACGAAGAGCTGGCCGGCCGCGGCGTCGACGCGCAAGCCATGCGGGCCGTCGGCGCCGCAGGACGGCTTCCAGGTCGCCAGCGTGCGGTGGCTCGCGAGATCGATCGCCAGCGTGCGGTCCTTGTCCTCGAGATTGGTGTAGAAGCGGCCGCGCACGCCGTCCACCGCGAAGCCCTCGGGGTTGCCGTCGAAGCTGAGCTTCGCCTTCTCCGCGAGCGTCGTCGCGTCGAGGGTGCGGATCGACTTGTCCCGCGGCGTCGTGACCCAGACCTCCTTCGTGGCCGCCACGTAGGCGAGCCCGTCTGGCATCGAATCGAGGCGATGGCAGGCGCCGCGCGCGAGCGAGCTGGCGTCGAAGGCGCACACCGTCGAGTCGCCGCGATTGCCGACGTAGACCCGCCCCGCGCCTACCGTCACCGAGCTCGGCCCGACCTTGCGCCGGCGCTCTCCCGTCCCCATCTCGGCGGTGGCGAAGCCGTCGATCCGCCGCGCGCCGCCGGAGGCGTCGAAGACCGCCACGGCGCCGGTGTTCCCGGCCGGCACCCAGACCAGGTGCGTGGCGGGGTCGAAGGCGATGTAGTCCATGAGCACCGGGGCGCCGTTCGCGCCCGGGACGGGCTGCATGCGGACCGTGTAGGAAGCCTCCGCGCCGCGCGCCTTCGCGACGGGGAGGAGCGAGGCGCAGAGCAGCAGAGCGAGCACCGCGCCGGGGTGACGCCGAGCGGGATCGAGCCAGTTCATGGGCAAGTCCTTTCGTGACCGGAAGTGGGGGCCGGGGCTGGGCCGGCGTCGCGGTCGCGGGTCTCAGTCGCGGATCTCGGATCTCGAGTCTCGAGTCGCGGCCCGCCCGAGAGGTCCCCGCGAGCGATTCTAACCGCCGAGGCCGGGTCAGTGTCCCGCGCCGCCGTCCAGCTCCTCGATGCGGGCGTCCGAAGCGGGCCGCTCGGCGCGCAGGCGTGCCGCGACCTTCTCGGCGTCGCCCAGCACCCGCAGCAGGTTGGCGCCGGCCACCTTCTTGACGTCGTCGTCGCCGTAGCCGCGCCGCAGCAGCTCGGCCAGGAGCACCGGGTACTGCGCGACGTCGCCCAGGCCGTCGGGCACCGAGGTCATGCCGTCGAAGTCCGACCCCAGGCCGACGTGGTCGATGCCGGCGACCTTCCGCACGTGATCGACGTGGTCGGCGACCTGGGCGAGGGTGGCATGCGGCGCGGGATGGGCGGCGCTCCATGCCGCCAGCTCGCGCTCGACGCGCTCGGCGTCCTCGGGATAGAGGCTCTTAAGGCGCGCCGCCTCGCCGTCGCGCGCGGCGTCGTGGGAGCGCACCGCCTCCGAGGTGAAGGTGGTCACGAAGCTCACCATCACCACGCCACCGCGGCGCGGCAGCATCGCCAGCACCTCGTCGGGCACGTTGCGCGGATGGCCGTCGAGCGCCCGCGCCGAGGAGTGCGAGAAGATCACCGGCGCCGCCGAGACCGTGATCGCGGCCTGCATGGTGCGGGGCGCGACGTGCGAGAGGTCCACCAGCATGCCGAGCCGGTTCATCTCGCGCACCACCTCCTCGCCGAAGCGGGTCAGGCCGTCGTGGCGCGGCTGGTCGGTGGCGGAGTCGGCCCAGTCGTCGTTCCTGGAGTGCGTGATCGTCATGTAGCGGGCGCCAGCGCGGTAGAGCTCACGCAGCACCGCCAGCGAATTGCCGATCGAGTGCCCGCCCTCGACGCCGATCAGCGAGGCGATGCGCCCTGCGCGATGGATGCGGACCACGTCGGCGGCGCTGCCGGCCAGCTCGAAGGTGTCGGGATACAGCTCGGACAGCCGGTGCACGACGTCGATCTGCTCGAGCACCGCCTGGACCGCCGCCGGCCCCGCGAGCTCGACCGGCACGTAGACCGACCAGAACTGCCCGCCGACGCCGCCGCGGCGCAGCCGCGGGATGTCGGTGTGCAGCGGCGGCCGCAGGCCGCTGGCGTCGCGCCGCAGATCCAGCTTGCCGAGCTGATCGTGGTACCGCTCGCGAAGCTGCCAGGGCAGGTCGTTGTGCCCGTCGATCAGCGGCACCTCGCGCAGCAGCCGGCGGGCCCGCTCGATCAGCGCCGCGTCGGGCGGTTGCCAGGCGGCGGCGCCGGCAGCCGGGGCGGCGGTGCCGGCCGCGGGGGCATCGGCGCGAGACGCGGGCGCCTCGGCGCGAGACGCGGGCGCCTCGGCGCGACTGGCCTGGGCATCGGCGCGACTGGCCTGGGCATCGGCGCGACTGGCCTGGGCATCGGCGCGGGCGGCAGGGCCTTCGCCGCGGTTGCCGCCACCGGCGCCGCCGGGCGCCATGCTCTCCGCGGCCCCCGCGGCCCCCGCGGCGATGCCGGCGAAGGCCACCAGCAGCGCCAGCGCCGCCCATGCCGCCAGCCTCGCCGGCAGGGCCCGCGCGCGGACCGCCCGGGATCGGAATCGCTCTCGCAGCCTCTCCGCCATCGTCGCACCTCCTCGGATTCGGGACCGACGCACCGGCATTGTACCGGCTCGGATACGATAAGCCCTCACCGGGCGACTGCCGGGCAGCCATGGTGACAGCCCACCTGACCGAGACGGCCCAGGCGAGCGAGGAGAGGAAAGGACTGGTATGGATCTCGAGCACCCGACCCCGATCCGGCCCGAGGAGCACGCGTCCTTCGACGCCAACCGGATGGGCAAGAGCACCCTCTTCCAGTCGGAGCGCCTGCTGGTCGGGCTGAACGCTTTCGAGCCGGGCCAGGAGCACCGGCTGCACGCCCACGCGGGCCTCGACAAGGTCTACCACGTGCTCGCCGGCAGCGGCCTCTTCCTGCTCGAGGGGCGGCAGGTGCCGATGACCGCCGGCACCCTGCTCGTCGCCCCCGCCGAGGTCCCGCACGGCATCCGCAACACCGGCTCCACTCGCCTGCTCGTGCTGGCCATCCTGGCGCCATCGCCGTGACGGGGCGCGGCTCCCCCGGCGGTTCCCCCGGCGGCTCCCGCCTGCGAACCGCCACCGCGGACGAGGTCGGCGACGACGTCATGGCGGCGCGAGCCCAGGCCCGCGCGGCGGAGATGATCTCCCGCCACGGCTTCCTGGGCGTGCCCGTCGAGACCTTCGCGGAGGCCGGCCGCCGGCAGCTGGACGCGCTGCTCGCGGAGGGCTTGCGCCCCGAGTCGCGAGTGCTCGACCTTGGCTGCGGATGCCTGCGGGCGGCCTACTGGCTCATCCATTACCTCGATCCCGGCTGCTATCACGGCATCGAGCCGGCGCGCGTGCGGGTCGAGCACGGCCTCCGGTACCTCTTCACCGCCGAGGACGTGCGGCAGAAGCGGCCGCGGTTCGACGGCAACCCGCACTTCGATCCGTCGGTCTTCGGCACTCCTCCCTTCGACTTCTTCCTGGCGGGATCGATCTGGACCCATGCCAGCAAGCGGCAGATCGCCGCCATGCTCGACTCGTTCCTGCGCGCCTCGACCGCCGCCGCCGTCTTCCTCGCCTCCTATCTCGCCGCCGCGTCGGCCGTGGACGACTACCAGGGCGACGGCTGGGTCGGCACCAGTCATGAATCCGACACGCCCGGCGTGATCCGCCATTCGCCCGCCTGGATCGCCGAGCAGTGCCACCGGCGCGGGCTGCAAGTGGCAGCGCTGCCGGCGCCCGCCTTCGACGGCCAATCCTGGCTGCGGATCCGGCGCCTGGGCGCGGCGGAGCTGCATTCGTGACGGAGACTCCTCGCGCCGCGCTGTTCGTCGCGCACCCGGGCCACGAGCTGCGCGTCCATCGCTGGCTCGAGCTGGCGCGCCCGCTGGTCTTCGTCCTCACCGACGGCTCCGGGCGGACGGGACGCTCGCGGCTGGCGGCGACCTCGGAGGTGCTGGCGCGGTGCGGCGCCAGGCCGGGACCGATCTACGGCCGGATGACCGACGGCGAGCTCTACCGGGCGCTGTTGGACGGGCGCCGCGAGCTGTTCGCCGGCCTGGCCGAGGAGCTGGCCGAGTCGCTGCGCCGCGAGGCGATCCAGCTAGTGGCGGGCGACGCGATCGAAGGGTTCAATCCCGCCCACGACGTCAGCCGGCTGCTGCTCAACGCCGCCGTCGCCAGCCTGCGCGCCGGCGGCCGGACGATCGAGAATCGTGACTTTCCGCTCGACGGCGCGCCGGGCGCCCCGACCGGCGAGGGGCGCGCGGCCACGCTCCGCATCCAGCTCGACCCCGAGGCCCTGGCGAGGAAGCTGGCGGCGGCGCGCTCGTATCCGGGACTCGAGGACGAGGTCGAGAGGGCGCTGGCCCGTTACGGTCCCGGTGCCTTCCAGACCGAATGCCTGCGCGAGGTCCACTACGGCCTGGACGTCGAGCGGCTCGTGCCCGACCCTCCTTACTACGAGGTCTACGGCGAGCGGCAGGTCGCGGCGGGCCTCTACCGGCAGGTGCTGCGCTACCGCGAGCACGTCGCGCCGGTCGTGGAGTGGCTGCGTTCCGGGGCTCACCTGCCTCCTGCCTCCCTCCCACTGGACGAGGCCCTGGGACAGAACCGACCTCCTCGGACTTCGGGTGCCTCGTCCAGAGGGGGGGAGGCACGAGGCAAGTGAGCTCCGGAACGCAACCACTCGGCCCGATGAGAATCCTGCTCACCAACACGCAGCTTGCCCATCGCACCGGCTCGGAGCTCTACGTGGTCGAGCTGGCGCTGGCGCTGCGGGCCCGCGGCCACGATCCCGTCGTCTACAGCGCCGCGCTGGGCGAGCTGGCGCGCGAGCTCGCTGCCGGCGGCGTCGCGGTGACCGACACGCTCGAGGCGCTGGCCGAGCCGCCCGACCTCATCCACGGCCACCATCACACCGGGACGCTGGCGGCGCTGCTCCACTTCCAGGGGGTCCCCGGGCTGTTCGTCTGTCACGGCTACGAGCCCTGGGAGGAAGCCCCGCTGCTCTTCCCGCGCCTCCTGCGCTGGGTGGCGGTCGATCTCCCGACCCGCGAGCGCCTGACCGCCGCCGGCGTGCCCGCGGAGCGGCTCGAGACGATCCTCAACTTCGTCGACCTCGACCGCTTCCAGCCGCGCCCACCCCTGCCGCCGCGCCCGCGGCGGGCGCTGGTCTTCAGCAACAACGCCCACGAGGGCACCCACCTCCCGGCCGTGCGCGCCGCCTGCGCCGCGGCGGGCATCGAGATGGACGTGGCGGGCATCGCGAGCGGCCGCGTCGCCGACCGCCCGGAGCGCCTGCTGCCCGCCTACGACCTGGTGTTCGCCAAGGCCCGCGCGGCGATCGAGGCGCTGGCCGTGGGAGCGGCGGTGGTGCTCTGCGACGCGGCCGGCTGCGGACCCATGGTCGCCAGCTCGAACCTCGATCGCCTGCGGCCGCTGAACTTCGGCTTCCGCGCTCTCGACCAGCCGCTCTCGGTCCCCGCCCTCGCCGACCAGATCGCGCGCTACGACCCGTCCGATGCGAAGCGTGTCAGCGACAACCTGCGGCAAGTCGCCGGCCTAGACCGGGCCGTCGCCCGCTATCTCGACCTCTACCGCCGCATCCTCGACGAGCATCGAACGACAGCATCCGCCGCCACCGACACAGCCGCCGAGGGCCGCGCCGCCGCCGCCTACCTGCGCTGGCTCGACCCCTACCTCAAGGAGCGTGAGCGGGCGCTGATCGACCGCGCGGCGCTCTGGCAGCGGGTCCACGCCCTCGAAGAAGAGCGCGACCGCCTCAAGAGCCAGGCGGCCGCTACAGTGGGGCCGCAGGCAGATTCTATAAGCTAGACTTGCGCCTGGTTCACGCTTCTTGTATGATGTGAATGGATCCGCCGGGCCGCAGGAGGTTCTTGCCGCTTCGGGAGCTCCGCAAGAGAATACGGCCGTGCCGGAACGCCTTGCCCGACTCCTGGAACCCTATGGCGCCTGCCGTGAGGGAATTGTTGATTGGCGCCAAGGCGAACCGACACGGGAGAGCCTTCCCTATCTAGACCTCGTACAGTCGCCGGACCGGGAGTCCGTTCCGGACGGTGTCGTCGAGAGTCGCAACGAGCCGCTAGCATATGTGGTCAATCAGCAGGCGCGCCGGCACGAGGTTTCTCTTCCTCATCTGAGGAAAACACTTACCCTCCGGGGAGACGCTCCCTATCTTGTAGTTCTCGAACCGGGAAGTTTGAAGGTCTACGACACATCGTGGCAGAAAGACCTGGAGCCTGCCCTTCTCGACGTAGTTCCGCAGAGCGAAGATCGCGCGCAGACGACGTTCCAGCGTCTTAGCCTTGCCCTCGTGCCCGAACAGGGCGACCGAGCCTACGTTCACGGATTGCTGTTCCGGCTTCTCAACGACGCGATTGATGGCCTGATGGGACACGGGATAGCGAGGGATGATGCCATCTCATTGGCCGGCAGAGCTTTGTTTCTGCGCTTCCTGGTTGATCGGCGCGTTGTTGTAGATAAGCACCTTCGCGATATTTCGCCATCAACACAGCATTTGGAGGAGCTCTTCACAGGGAAGAAGCGCGTCGCTTCCTCCTGCTCCTGGCTCGATAGGACCTTCAACGGCGATTTCCTGCCTCTCAGCTACGCCGGGCAGCCAGACGCGTTTGAGCGGATTCCTAAGAACGCATTCGGGGCTCTCGAAGACATCATGTACCGGTCCCCTGGAGGGCAGTTCCTCCTAGACTGGGGCGACCTCGACTTTGCTCATGTTCCCGTGGGCCTGCTGAGCCAGGTTTACGAGCGGCAGGCGGAGGCTTGGGACTCTTGTGGCAAGCGGCGTGAGAGCATTTATTACACGCCTTTCCGCATCGCAGAGCTCATGGTCAGGGAGGTGTTCGCCGGGTTGCGGGAGGATGGACCCGTGGCTCCGCATCAGGCGCGGGTCCTGGACCCGGCGGCAGGGGGTGGGGTTTTTCTGGTTAGCGCCTTCCAGGAAATCGTCGCCGCCTGGTGGGAGCACCACGGCCGCCCACCGAACACACGGGAGATCCGCAGCCTTCTGTATGGACAGATCACCGGGTTCGAGATCAGCGAACCGGCCCTACGCCTAGCGGCACTAAGCCTCTATCTCAAAGCCATCGAGCTCGATCTGGACCCCCATCCTCCGGAGAAGCTCATCTTTCGTCCTCTTCGCGGGCAGGTCCTGCACATCGTCCGCGATTCGTCCGAAGCGGAGAACGCTCTAACTGCGGGTAGCCTCGGCCTCGGAGTGCCATCGTCGCACCGCGGTGCTTACGACGTGGTCATCGGCAATCCTCCCTGGACTGCCCTGGGAACGGGAAACAGCAGACTGCACGCGGAGATCGTCAAGAGCCTCCAGCCGCTCGTCGCTAAGCGCTTAGGCGACGATGAGGCGAGAGACTTCTCGATTCCGGACGGGCTCCCCGACCTTCCGTTCGTCTGGAAGGCTTTAGAGTGGGCTCGGCCCTCGGGTTGGATCGCCTTTGCTCTCCATGGGCGCCTTCTCTTCAAGAACTCAGAGGGCGGCCGCGAAGCCCGCGAGGCTCTCTTCCGGTCTTTGGCTGCCACCGGCGTGCTGAACGGAGCTGACCTCAGGCAGACCCTTGTGTGGCCTCAGATCACTGCCCCCTTCTGTCTACTGTTTGCGCGCAATGAGGTTCCCGGAGCGGATCATGCTTTCTATTTCACCAGTCCCTACCGCGAGGAAGGGCTCAACGGCCAAGGCCGGCTGCGGATAGACGCGCAGGCTGAACATCCGGTGGCCGTGAGCCGCCTGCGCGAGATCCCCGAACTGCTCAAAGTGCTCTATCGTGGCACGGCCCTCGACGCCGAGGTGCTTCAGAAGATCCGTTCCCACGGCTGGCCGACAGTGTTGCAGTCCTTCGCCGAGGACCGTACTGGGGCGGGATACCAAGTGAAGGGGAAAGACCACGACGCCGGTTTTCTGAAGGAGCTTCCGGAGCTCACCACAAAATACGGGGGGCCTATCGGAATCGATCCTGCAACCCTGCCGCGCTTCAGCAGGCCAACGGTTCACCGCCGCCGCAAGCAAACGATCTACGAGGGGCCGTTAGTGGTTGCCAGGAAGTCAACTCCACTCGACAGGACCCGGGGGCGAGCGTTTTTTAGCTTTTCCGACCTCGCCTACAATGAGTCGTTCTATGGCTACAGCGCCCACGGTCACCAGAGACCCCACGACTTCGTGCGCTACCTAGTTTTGTTGTTCCACAGCGATCTCTTTCTCTGGCACTCGTTGATGACAAGCGGCCAGTTCGGCGTGGAGCGAGATGCTCTCTACAAGGAGGACGTCGATACCTTTCCGCTGCGCCCGCTCGGGGAAATTCCGGCACCGATCCAGGCGGAAATCGAACCCCTTTCGGAAGCTCTCTGCGGCGGCTTGGGTCCTTGGGCCGAGATCGATGAGTGGACGAGACGAGCGTTCGGCCTGACCCGCTGGGACATGGAGACCATTCGAGACACGTTGGCAGTGGGCCTTCCCTACGCTCAGGTTCGCCGTGAGGCGCAGCGCCCGCCGACGGCAAGAGAGGTGAAGGACTTCGCCAGTCGAATCCAGAACGAACTCGAGCCGTTCGTGCGGACCAGCGGACGGCACCTGAATGTCCGTGCCCTCGATCGCCCGGCCGATTCGCCTTGGGAGACCCTTCTAGCAGAGCTATCGGGGAATGGAACTGCTCGCCAAGGCAAACCGAAATCCGAGGTATTGCGTGATGTGCTCGACCAGGCCGATCAAGAAGGTGCAAGCCAGATAGTGCTCGTCCAGGCTCGCGAGCACCGCCTTCTCCTAGGTGTCCTGCGCCAATACCGCTACTGGACACAGAGCCGGGCACGCCTCTGTGCACTCACCATCCTTCAAGAGTATCTGCCACGGCTTCTCGATTCAAGATGAGCCGAAATGAACATCGAGGTCGACGGCGTCCTCTCCTAACGACGCGTCTCCGGTGGCCTAAGGCCTCCTACCCATTACCGGCCCTCGATGTTCCGATTAAGCAGCTGATCCTCGACGGGCTCCGTTCGGCCTGGGAACGCATCGTGCGGCAAACGGCGGAAGATGGAGGAGATCTTTGCGCAGAGACAGAACCTGCGATCACCTCTCGCCTACACATCACCTTGAATGCCATCTTGGGCGAAGTCGGTCATCCATCTGGGTTCTCGGGTTCCATTTTTCAGGACGTGGTTCGTGGAGCTGAGATCCCGAACTACAGCAACGATAAACTCGAGAAGCGGCCAGATCTCACCTTCCGTCTGATCTCGGTAAAGCCTGGCCTCGACCGTTCTCTGTGTGCACTCTTCACAGAGTGCAAGATCGTCGGCTCAGGCCATCCTGTCACGGCATACTGTGGAAGCGGCATTCTCCGCTTCGTTATAGGTGACTACGCTTGGGCCATGCCTTGCGGAATGATGGTAGCGTACTCGCATTCGGGATTCAGCGTGTCAGATTCCCTCTTGCCTTACCTCCAGCCTTCAACAGCCGAGAGAGAACGGCTCCGCCTCATGCAGCTTCCCAGTCTCTCTGCCCATCTCTCCGGGGATCCTCCGGTCTATGTGTCTAGCCATGGCCGGCCTTGGCACTACCCGGAACAAGGTGACCAACCGGGAGACATCTCCCTGCTCCACCTCTGGCTCACTTTGCCGTCCCGCGGATGCCTGCCTGGCGCCGCCTAGCGCACTTTCCAGAGCTTGTGCTGCTGGATCGAGAGGCGCCAGGGGGGATTGTCCTTGCAGAGCCGGATGCACCAGTCGAGGGCGCGGCGGTCGAGCGCGTCGCCGTCGAAGGCGGGCGAGATCAGGAAGTGCTCGGCCTTCACCAACGTCCGCGGCAGGGCCTGGCCGTGGGCCCGCACGTACTTGACCTCGTGGGCCGTGCGCTGGCGGATGGCGTGCTCGGCCACCTTCGGGCTGACGGTGATCCAGTCGATGCCGGGGGGCAGCTCGAGGCTGCCGTTGGTCTCGATGGCCAGCTGCAGGCCGGCGCCGTGCAGGGCGTCGATCAGCTCCCGGTCGACCTGCAGCGCCGGCTCGCCGCCGGTCAGCACCAGCCAGCTGCAGCCGGCGGAGAGCTGGCGCGCCTCGGCGACGATCTCGGGCGCCGTGAGCCAGCGCCCGGACTCGAACTCCGTGTCGCAGTCGAAGCCGTGCGTCTCGACCCGGCACTCCTGGTTGCAGCGCGCCAGGCGCAGGAACAGGTTCGGCGTGCCGGCCCGCACCCCCTCGCCCTGTAGGCTGTAGAAGATCTCGTTGACCAGGTATCGCGCTGCCACGCCCCCAAGAATACCTGGAAGACCTGAAGCCGCCGCCCCTGCGATGGGACGCGCGGCGCCCGTCGAGGGGTCGGGGGGCACCGCACGTGCCATCGCCGAGGCGTAAAAAGGGCGGAATCTCGCCCTTGACTTACGCCTTGTTTACGCCTAGAGTGAGGACATCGAACCGGAAGCGGCTGGCGCGGGAATCGGCAGCCGAGCTTCCGGCGAGCCGCCGTCCCTGTCGCGGTCCGTCTCGGTCGTCTCGATCCTCGCGATCGGCTCGATCGTCTCGGATCGAGGCGAGATCGACCTCGAATCTGGCGACCGCGAGCGAGACCCGCCTGGCGCTGGCGGCGGCTGGAGTCATTGGAGTCCATTGCCATCAGGAACCATCAGGAGATCCGCCGTGCATACCTCCACTCCCCCACCCGTCCCTCCTCCGGTGCTGACCGGCCTGGGCCAGGCGCTGCGCTGGCTGCGCGAGCGGCAGGCCCGCAAGCAGTATCGCGTCGCCGACGACGCCGGCGTCACGAAGGGCATGCTCTCGGCCTACGAGACCGGCCGCCAGCGACCGTCCCTGGAGACCCTCGACAAGCTCCTGGAGACGCTGGGGTGCGATCTGAACGATCTGCACAACGCCTTGCAGATCGTCAACGGCCGGCCCGAGCGGATGAAGGGGTGGCATCTCCAAGGCGCCCGTGCGGAGATGGTCGAGCTTCAGGACCTCTCCGCTCTCCGGCAGGCCGCGCCCGGGCTGAACGGAGCGGCCGACCAGGCCCTGGGCGGCCACGGAGTCCGCAATGCCGCCCGACCGCCATCGCGCCAGGGTCCCGCCTACGCCACGATGCCCGGATTCGGCGTCCTGGCCCGACCGGGTGGGACGGACCCGGGCACGCAGCTGGCCGGCGAGGTCCGAGAAGGAGGCCGCGACCCGCTCACGAGCGAGCTCTACCGCCTGCTCGGAGACGGCCAATCGCCGACTGCATCCCTGCCGGCGCTGCCGGCGGAGGAAGAGCTGGCCCTGGTCCAGATGCTCGAGGGCTTCCATAACCTCCTGCGCTACTGGCACCGCTGCCTCGCCGCGCTGGCCCCGGCCCCGCACGAGCCCCCCAAGCCCCTCGACCCCCCAGGAGGAACGTCCGCGCCGGCCGCGCCGAGCTCCGAGGCCGGCGAAGGCGGCGGCCTCGGCGAGAAGGGGACCAAGGGCAAGCACGGCTAGACGGGTATGAGGCGGGGCGGCGGGGCGAAGGACTGCCGCCAGGGGTTGAGCTAGGAGCCCTGTCTGAGGAGGATAAGCTCCAGGATCATTTTTTTAGAGGACCAAGCTCCCGGGACAACCCGGCTCGGTCCACCCGCCAGGACGACCAGCCAGAATTCGCTTTAAGGTACACTGGTCCGGGGGAATACCCCGACGGGGGGATGGGCGCAGTATCGAGATCTGCTCGAGAATGCGCTTTCCTAGATAGAAGCTTGGCGGGACCTGGCGCCTTGGCGGCACTCCCGGCATCTGCTCGACCCGGCCCGCGGACCCCCGCCCGAGACAAGAACTTGTCACTGTCAGCACCATCGTCACACCCGCCGGCGGAGCCGCATCCCGTCTCCCGCCCGGGCGTAACCGCGTCCGCCCTGGCTCCGGGCACCCCCGGCGGTCCGGGCGTCGCCAACGCCCCCGGCGCCGCCAGCGCCGCCGCCGCGTCCACTTCCGGCAGCGCCGCGGCAGGGTTCGCCGGGTTGATCGACGGCTTCCGCGACCGCCTCGACCGGGAGATCGCGGCCTTCCTGGCCGCCAAGCGCGGCATCGCCGCCAGCACAGCCGGTACTGCCGGCACAGCCAGCACAGCCGCCACCGCCGGCACCGCCCCCGACCCCGCGGCCAGCTCCCAGCGGCAGGCCACCCTGGCGGATCCGGGGGACCTGGTGGACGGCGTCGCCAGGCTGATGGCCCAGGGCGGCAAGCGGCTGCGGCCCGCGCTCGTCTACTACACCTACCGCGCCTGCGGCGGCCGTTCCGAGTCGCAGGCGATGCCCCTGGCGCTCGCCACCGAGCTGCTCCACACCTACCTGCTGATCCACGACGACATCATGGATCATGCCGAGGTGCGGCGCGGCCAGCCGGCGGCGCACGCGCGCTTCCGCGACCTCCACCGCGCCGCCGGCCTGCGCGGGGACGCCGGCGACTTCGGCCGCTCGGTCGCGATCCTGCTCGGCGATCTCGCCCACACCTACGCCGTCGAGCTGTTCACCGGCGTCGCGGTCCGCCCCGATGCCGCCCCGGCGGCGGCGGCCAAGCCGGCCGCTCCGTCCACTCTGCCAGCATCGTCCGCGCCATCCGCTCCGCCGGCATCCCCCGCGCCGTCCGCGCCCACGCTACCCGCATCCGCGTCCGCGCCCACCGCGCCCGTCCCGCCTGGACCTCATTGGCTCGAGCTGAACCGCTGCTTCTCCGAGATGTGCGAGGAGGTGATCGGCGGCCAGTACCTGGAGTTCCTGCTCGCCCACCGCGGACACCCCGAGCCGGCCTCGTCCGGTCCAGCCGGCGCCGACTCCCGCTCCCCCGGCTCGGCCGCCGCCTTCACCGCCGATTCCGCCGCCGCTGACTCTGCCGCCGACTCCGCCGCCGACGACGTCACCACCGCCGCCGACCCCGAGCCCACCGCCGCCCAGGCCCGTCGCGAGGCCGAGCTGCTGCGCGTGCTGCGCCTCAAGTCGGGGCGCTACACCGCGGAGCGGCCGATCCAGCTCGGCGCCCTGCTCGCCGGCGCGCCGCCCGCCCTGCGCGCCGAGCTGTCGCGCTACGGCACCGCGGTCGGCGAGGCGTTCCAGCTGCAGGACGACCTGCTCGGCCTGTTCGGCGATCCGGCGGCCACCGGCAAGCCGGTGGGCGACGACCTGCGCGAGGGCAAGTTCACCCTGCTCATCCACCATGCCCTGGTCAAGGGCAGCCCCGCCGACCGGCAGCTGGTCGCCGGCGCGCTCGGCGACCCGGACCTCACCCCGGCCGAGGTCGCCCGCGTCCAGGAGGCGCTCGAGCGCACCGGCGCCCGCCGCGCCGTCAACGCCATGATCGCCGAGCGCCTCGCCGAGGCCCGCCGCGCGCTCACCACCCTCGCGCCGCTGCTGCTACCGAACGGGGCGCACGCGGACGCGCCGAACTCGCACGGCCCGCACCCGCACGGCCCGCACCCGCACGGCCTGCACCCGGACGGCCCGCACCCGGCCGGCCCGCACGCCGCCGGCCCGGACTCCCCCGCCGCCGAGGGCCTGCGCTTCCTCTCCGGCCTGCTCGACTTCCTCTGGGAGCGCGAGCAATGAGCCCGACCGCGCCGGCGGCGGCCATCCCCGTCCAGTCCGCACAGTCCGCGCTCGAGCGCGACCGCAAGGCCGAGCACATCCGGCTGGCGCTCGAGCAGCGCATGCAGCTGGGAGTCAATTACTTCGACGAGTACCACTTCGAGCACGCGGCGCTGCCCGAGATCGACTTCGACGACATCGACATCGGCGTCGACTTCCTCGGCCGCCGCCTCGCCGCGCCGCTGCTGGTCTCGTCGATGACCGGCGGCACCGAGGCGGCCGGCCTGATCAACCGGAACCTGGCCGCCGGCGCCGAGCGCACCGGCATCGCGGTCGGCGTCGGCTCGCAGCGCAAGGCGTTGGAGGATCCCGCGAAAGCTGATACTTTCAAGGTCCGCGAGGTCGCCCCGTCGGTGCCGCTGCTCGCCAACCTGGGAGCGGTGCAGCTGAACTACGGCCTCGGCGCCCGCGAGTGCCTGCAGGCGGTCGAGATGATCGGGGCCGACGCCCTGATCCTGCACCTGAACCCGCTGCAGGAGGCGATCCAGCCCGAGGGGCAGCGGAACTTCGCCGGCCTGCTGCCGAAGATCGGCGAGGTCGTGCGGGCCCTGCCGGTGCCGATCGTCGTCAAGGAGATCGGCTGCGGCATCTCGGCCGCGACCGCGCGCGCCCTCGCCGGGCAGGGGATTCGCATCGTCGATACCGCCGGGGTCGGCGGCACCAGCTGGGCGCGCATCGAAGCCGAGCGCGCCGGCGACCTCGACCTCGGAGAGGTCTTCGCCGGCTGGGGGATCCCGACGCCGCTCTCGATCCGCGAGGTGCGCTCGGTCGGCGGCTTGACCGTGATCGCCAGCGGCGGTCTGCGCAACGGCATCGACGTCGCCAAGGCCCTGGCTCTGGGCGCCGACCTGGCGGGGATGGCCTATCCCTTCCTGCAGGCGGCGACCGAGTCGCCGGAGCGAGTCGTGGACAAGGTGCAGAGGATCGTGCTGGAGCTGAAGATCTGCATGTTCTGCCTGGGCGTGAAGACGGTCGCGGAACTGCGTCACGCCAGGCTTCGCAAAGGGTCGTGAGATGACCAATGTCACGAATTCCATCGCCGCCGCCGCCGTCGCTCGCCTGACCCGCGCCGAGCTGGTCCGGTCGCTGATCGAGGGAGAGCGCCGCTTCCACGAGCTGCCGAAGGACCTCGCCCCCGAGGAGGCCGCGGAGATCCGCCGCCAGGCCCTCGAGGAGATGACCAGCACGCCGCTCAGCAACATCGCCCATCACTCGCTGGACGTGACCCGCGCGTCGCGCCGCAATTGCGAGAACTTCATCGGCGTGGCGCAGGTCCCGATGGGCGTCTGCGGTCCGCTGCGCGTGCGCGGCAACTACATCGACGGCGACGTCTACGTGCCGCTCGCCACGACCGAGGCGGCCCTCGTCGCCAGCACGAACCGCGGCTGCTCGGCGATCCGCGAGGCCGGCGGCGCCGTGGTCCGGGTCGAGGACGTCGGGATGACCCGCGCGCCGGTCTTCCGCACCTCCGGCATCGTCCAGACCCAGAGCTTCCTGCGCTGGATCAAGGACCATTGGGACGACGTGCGGCGGGTCACCGAGGCGAGCAGCCGCCACCTGAAGCTGATCGAGGTCCGCCCGTTCGCTTTCGGCACCACCGTCTTCCTGCGCTTCCGCTTCGATTCCGGCGACGCCATGGGCATGAACATGGCCACCATCGCCTGCGACCGCGTCGTGACCGACCTCATCGAGCCCGCGACCGGCGTCGCCTGCATCGGCCTCTCGGGCAACTACTGCGTGGACAAGAAGCCCGCGGCGATCAACTTCCAGGAGGGCCGCGGCAAGCGCATCTACGCCGAGGTCCTGCTCGAGGCGCCGATCCTGCATCACAACCTGAAGACCAACGCCCGCGACCTGGTCGAGGTCCAGTACCGCAAGAACCTCCTGGGCTCGATCGCCGCCGGCTCGCTCGGCTTCAACGCGCATTACGCCAACGTCCTGGCGGCCTTCTTCATCGCCACCGGCCAGGACCCGGCCCACGTCGTCGAGGGCTCGCTCGGCGTCACCTGCATCGAGGCGCGCGGCAGCGACGGCGTCTTCGCGTCCATCTTCATGCCGGACGTGCCGCTCGGCACGGTGGGCGGCGGCACCGCGCTCGACACCCAGCGCGAGGTGCTGGCGATGCTCGGCGTCTCCCCCGACCCGGCGCGCCGCGGCGAGGCCACCCTCCGCCTGGCCGAGATCCTGGGGGCGATCGTGCTCGCCGGCGAGCTGTCGCTGATGGCCGCCTTCACCTCCCAGGACCTGGCGCGGGCCCACGAGAAGCTCGGGCGCGGCGAACCCGCCGGCCCGAAGCCGCTGCCGGCCTGAGCCGCGGGCAGTCTGAGCCGCGGGCGCCCGCAGCCCCGCCGGCCGAGGCGCCTGCTCGCGGCAGCCGCGGGCGCCAGCCGCCCAGGACCTAGGGATGCCGCCGCCGCGGCTCCTGGGCCAGGGCGGCCGCGTACTGGCGGCGGAGGTCCTGGGCCAGCGCGGCGATCTCGCGGCGGTTCTGCTCCGCGGTCTCCTCGTTGGCCGGCGGCCACTGCTCGATGATCGCGTTCTGGCGATCGCGGCCGCTTGCGGCGATCGCCTCGAGATTGGCGTCGTCGAGCTCGTCGGGAAGCTCCAACAGCCAGGAGATGTCGCCCAGGCCCTGCGTCGAGTCAGGCTTGGACCCGGCGAACCGTGCCGAGAGCCAGGCGCGCGCCGCTTTCTCGTCCCAGATCCGGACCAGCTTCATGAGCCCATTGTCCGCGGGCTCCTCCCGCTCGGTCGCGAGCAGCGCCGCGGTCAGACGCCGGCGCTGCCCGGCGGTGAGCGTCGCGCCCAGCACCTCGTCGGGCGGTTCGCCGTGCAGCGTGCCGCCCTCGGCGTGGAACTCCTCGAGGAGCTTCGAGACCGTCTCGACGGGGCGGTCGGCAGGGTCTCCCGCATCCTTCCCGAATTCGGAGAGGCTGCTGACGATCCCCGCGAGCTCTCCTGCCACCTCTCCCCGGGTGTAGGGATTCTCGGCGGTGGCGACCAGCCACTCGACGATGTCGGCGGGACTGGTCTCGCCGGTGCGCGCCGCCCGCGTGCGGACCCGTTCCCAGGCCGTGAGCCGGGAGACGTAGGCCGCTCGTTCGGCCTCGCTCCCGAGGGTATGCAGACCATCGTGGTCGGACGGCTCGTAGGTCGCGTCGCCCCTGCCGTCCGGCTCGGCGCTCCTGGCGAGGAGGGCGAGGACGCGGGTCCCGGGCACGAGCTCCGGACGCCACTCGGGCTGGTCCGGAGGTTGGTATTCCGTGTGGCGATAGACGAGGTTGCGGCCCGACGCCGCTCCCTTGAGCGAGCTCTCCACGTGCAAGGTGGTGACGACGTCGAGGACGTCGTCGCGGCGGCCGGCGACGACCGACGGGCCGGCCTCGGCAATCACCACCAGGTCACTCCTGTCATAGATCTGGCGGAGCGGGGTCGCGATGACCGTCAAGATGCCGGTGGTCGCCGATGCCGACTCGGCCTCGGCGGCAAGGTCCTCCTGCCGCTGCTCGGCCGCCCTCAAGGTGACGGTCCGCCCCTCCATCGAATAGCCGTGGCGGGTGCCTTCCACCACGTACATGCCCGCGGTCAGCGAGGCGATCGAGTAGTTGCCGGAGGCGTCGGTGAGGGACGAGCTCTCCTGGCCGTCGAGCAGGTTGCGGGCCACGACGGTGGCGCCGGCAAGCGGGCCATGTTCGCTCCGCACCCGGCCGAAGAGGGCGGCGCGCGGTGACGCCGCCGGGCGGCGGGCCGGGGTCTGCGCCGCATCGCCTTCGGGCTCGGCGGTGCCGACCGCGGCACCTCCCGAAGCGGGTTCCTGGCTCTGCGCCATGCTCGCGCTGCCGGCGAGCCAGGCGGTCACCAGGCCGGCCGCCAGCGCCGGGAACCGGCGGCGCAGCGCCGGCTCCGCAAGCGGCGGCAGCGCCGGCTCGGGCGCCATGACCAGCCTCCCGTGCCGCCGCGTCAGCCGCGCGCACAGCCGGCCGTGGTACGCCTGCAGCAGGCCCTCGATCTCGGCCGGCTGCATCGTCGCGAAGTCATGGACGTGACGTTCGCATTCGGCGCAGAAACGCCGCCGGCCCTCGCCTTCCATGTCTCCCCAGGGCGACTCGCAAGAGGAGCCGATCACCAGCCGGTTCAGCCGCTCGCTTCGGTTCGCCATCTCGCAACCTCCCAGTTCTCGGAACCACGAGACCGGCACCTTGGTTCTCTGCCTGGCGCCTCCACTGCAAGGTGTGGACCACGATGGACATCGGGCGCTGGACAAGCCCCAGCAATCGGCCAAGCCCATGGCGGACAGAGACTTGCATCGAAGCCCCCGGGGGCCGAAGCCCGGGCCTCACCGGCCCTGGCAGAGGACAGCTTCAACCGCCTGGATTCAGCAGTCGGTAGCACGCCCCCGGCCTCCCCTGCCCCTCTTCCCAGGCTCCGCCTCCCATAGAATGGAAAACGCGGGCGCGCCGCCGCAGCGGGCGGCCCGCGGTGAGGGTGCATGGCCACGATGACTCCCAAGGCAGCCCGAGACGAGGCGGCGCAGGCCACCCCCACCGCCACCGCTGCTCCCGCCCCCGCCGCCGCTCCCGCCCCCGCCGCCGCGCGGCCGGCCGTCACCGTCTCGACGCCGGGCAAGCTCATCCTGATGGGCGAGCACGCGGTCGTCTACGGCCGTCCGGCGCTGGTGGCCGCCATCGACCTGCGGCTGCGCGCCACCTTCTCGTCGCCTCCCGCGCCTGCCCCGCCTGCCTCGCCTCCCGCGTCTGCCCCGCCTGCCTCGCCTCCCGCGTCTGCCGCACCCCCCGCGCCCCCCGCGCCTGCCGGGACCTCCCGCCCGGCCGTCGAGATCGACCTTCCCGGCCTCGGCCACCGGGTGACCGCCTCCTGGGACGAGGTGCTCGCTTACGCGCGCGCCGCCCGCGACGGCTGGACCGCCTACGCGGCGCGGCCCGACCTGGCGGGCTTCCTCGCGCTGCGCGGCGGCGACCCCGCGCACATCGTTAAGGCGGCGCTCGGCGAGGTCGCGGCGGCCCTCGGCGAGGAGGCGGGCGGCGCGCCGAGCCTCGCGCTGCGGCTGGATTCCGAGCTGCCGATCGGCGCCGGGTTCGGCAGCTCGGCGGCCGCCGCGGTGGCGGTCGTCGCCGGCTATGCCGCCTGGCGTGGGCGCGACGATCTCGACGGCGACGCGATCGCGCGCCTGGCGCTCGAGGCGGAGCGCCGGCAGCACGGGCTGCCCTCCGGCGTCGACACGGCCACCAGCCTGCACGGCGGCCTGCTCTGGGCGCGGCGGCTGCCCGGCGCCCCGGGCGGCGAGCCCGCACTCGCCTGCGAGCACCTCGCCGCCGATGCGCCGCTGCTGGGGAAGCTGCGCGTCGTGCACACCGGCACGCCGCCCGAGACGACCGGCGAGGTGGTGGCGGCGGTGCGGACGCGCCGCGACCGCGATCCGGCGGCGCACGAGCGGCTGTTCGACCGCATGGAGGAGGCGACCCGCGGCCTGCGCGCGGAGCTCGGCGCCGCCACCGAGCGCCCGGAACGGGTGACCGCCCTGGTCCGCGAGCACCAGGAGTGCCTCGAGGCGCTGGGCGTGGTCCCCGCGCCGGTGCGGACCCTGGTGCGGCAAGTGGAGGCCGCGGGCGGCGCCGCCAAGGTGTCGGGCGCCGGCTCCCTGGCCGGTCCCGGCGCCGGCTCGCTCCTGATCTATCATGCCGATGCGGAGGCCCTGGCGGGCTGGGAGTTCCTGCGCCCCTTCGCCCACCTCCCCGTCCATCTCGGAGCCGCCGGATTCCGGCGGGAGACCTCATGACCAAGACCACCATCTCCGCGCCGGCGAACATCGCCTTCGTCAAGTACTGGGGCGCCCGCGACCTCGATCGCGCGCTGCCGCTCAACTCCTCGATCTCGATGACCCTCGACCGCTGCGTCACGCAGTGCACCATCGAGCTGATCCACGGCGACCAGGACGAGATCTGGCTGGCCGAGTCGCACGGCGGCTTCAGCACCCCCGAGCCGGACTTCCAGCGCCGCGTCAAGCAGCAGCTCGACCGCATGCGGCGATGGGCCGGGAGCGAGGACCGCTTCCGGGTGGCGACGCGCAACACCTTCCCCAGCGCGGCCGGGCTCGCCTCCTCCGCCTCGGGCTTCGCCGCCCTGACCCTGGCGGCGGCCGGAGCGCTGGGCAAGGGCGGCACGCCGGCCGCCGAGCTCTCGGGCCTCGCCCGCGGCAGCGGCAGCGGCTCGGCGAGCCGCTCGGTGCTCGGCGGCTACGTCGAATGGCCGGCGGGGGAAGGCGACCGGGGCAAGGAGGCCGTCCAGCTCGCCGACGCCGAGCACTGGGACCTGCGCGACGTCATCGCGGTGGTCGAGATCGGGCCGAAGGCCGTCCCCTCCCTCGAGGGCCACCGCCGCGCCCCCACCAGCCCCTACCTCGCGCGCCGCCTCGAGCTGCTGCCGGAGCGCCTCGCCAAGGTCCGCCGCGCCATCGCCGAGCGCGACCTCGACCTGCTCGGGCCGGTGATCGAAGAGGAGGCGGTCGACCTGCACCTGATCGCCATGTCGTCGCGGCCGCCGATCTTCTACTGGGCCCCCGGCACCGTCGCGGTGCTGCGCGCCGTGCGCGAGCTGCGCCAGGAAGGCCTCGCGGCTTGGGCGACGATGGACGCCGGCGCCAACGTCCACGTCATCTGCGACGCCGACTCCGAGGAGGACGTCGCCGAGCGCCTGGAGAGCCTCGCGGCCGTCGGCTTCGTCATCCAGGACAGCGTCGGGACCGGGCCGGAGAGCGACGACGAGCACCTCTTCTGAGCTTCTTGTCTTGGCCTCCATGCACCGCGGCGCCCCGAGACAAGAACCCCCCTCCCACCCTCCGGCGGGAGGGGAGCGGCCCCTCCCTCCCCGTGCCGAGCGAGCGTCGTCCTGAGGTGGACCGCCCGTCCGAGGTGACGCTGCTGAAGCTGGGCGGCAGCCTGCTCACCGAGAAGACCGGCGTCGACGCCGTCCGCCCGGGCGTCCTGGCCAGGCTGGCGGCGGAGATCGCCGAGAGCGCCACGATGGACGGGGGGCCGGCGGGGGCGGGGGCAGACGCGGGCCGGGGGGGAGAGGCAGCGGGGGCGACCGGAGCGCCGGGGGTAGCCGGAGGAGCGGGAGGCGCGGCAGCTTCGGCGGCCGTGGCGCCGGGGGGGGCGGCGGGACCGGAAACCGGAGCCAGGGCAGCCGCGGGACCGGGAGCGCCAGGCCCGCGCCATGCGGCGGGCGGTGCGCTGGTGCTCGCCCACGGCAGCGGCTCATTCGGGCACGTCGCCGCCCGCCGCCACGGCATCGCCGCCGGCCTGCGCGACGCCGGCCAACTGCCGGGCGTGTCGCTCACCCAGGAACGCGCCGCGGCCCTCCACTGGCAGGTGTGCGCCGCGCTCGCCGCCGCCGGGCTCCATCCCTTCTCTCTCGCACCGTCGAGCTCGGTCGTGGCGGCCCGCGGCCGGCCGCTCACCATCGCCGTCGAGCCCCTGCTGCTGGCCCTGGCGCGCGGCCTCCTGCCGGTGCTTTACGGCGACGTCGTCATGGACCGCGAGCAGGGCGTGGCCATCTGCTCCACCGAGCGGCTCTTCGAGCTGCTCGCCCGCGAGCTGCCGGCGCACGGCATGCGCGTGCGGCGCGTGCTCTGGCTCGGCGAGACCGACGGCGTCTACGATGCCGAGGGCCGCACCATGGACCGCCTCGCGGCCGGCGACCTCGCGCTGCGCGGCGAGCTGCGCGGCGCCATCGGCACCGCCGCCGGCACCGACGTCACCGGCGGCATGCTCCACCGCGTCGAGACCGCCCTCGCCCTCGCCGCCCGCGGCATCCCCTCCCTCATCGCCAACGGCACCACCCCGGGCCTCCTCGCCGCCGCCCTGCGCGGCGAGCCCGTCCGGGGCACCGAAGTCGTGGGCTGAGCAACCGCGAAGCTGCTAGTGTCCCGCTCGGTTAATTCGCATGCTACTCGCTTGCCCTCCGCGTCCCTGGGCGTTGCGACCTGCCGGGAGTGCCGCCAATGGTGGACTCGGCGGCCGCCTCCTCGACATAAGCTCGACTATGCCTGCGTCGGCGACGCCTTGCCAGGAACGCGGATGGACGGCGCGATTAGCATACGAATTAACCGAGCGGGACACTAAAGGGCCGCGAGTCGCAGGCCGAATCAGAGGGAGGCCGGCTTCGCGCCCAGCACGTCGATCCGCTCGATCGCGGGCGGCGACGCGAGCAGATCCGGCGCCGCCGCCATCAGCGCCTTGGCGATCGGACCGTCGAGATGGCCAGCGCGCCCCGCTTCGTCGGCGAACGCATCGAAGACCCCGAAGGTCCGCGGTCCGAGCCGCAGCGCCAACCACAGCGGGGTGGCGGATTCCTGGTTGGCGAGCGCCAGCCCCTGCGCGAGAAACTTGGCGACCTCCTCCTCCTTGCCGTTCTTTGCTTCGAGTCGGACGAACAGCGCTACCTTCAACATCGGGCTCCTCCTTTGCGAGCAGTGGTCACAGGCGTCACCCTAGCGCCTCGCTCGCTCCCGCGCTATTGACAGGAATGCCAACTTCGATATCGTTTACGCCATGCGCATCCACGTCCTCGCCCTCCAGGGAGTCTTCGACACCGGGCTGGCCACCGTGCTCGACACCTTCCGTACCGCCAACGAGCTCGCCGAGCTCTCGGCCCTGGCCGAGCCCCGCTTCGAGGTCCGCCTGGTGGGAGTGCGGAAGCGGGTGACCACGGCGCAGGGCCTGGCGGTTCCGGTCCAGCCGCCAGGCGGCGCGGCACCCGACTGGGTGATCGTCCCGGCGATCGGCTACAAGATGCCGGAGCCGCTGCAGCGGGCCCTCGCCCGCCCGGAGATCGGCGACGCGGTGAGCCAGCTGCGGAGCTGGGCCGAACGGGGCGCGCTGATGACCGCCGCCTGCATCGGCACCTTCGTGATGGCGGAGTCAGGCCTCCTCGACCGCCACCACGCGACCACGACCTGGTGGCTGGCGCCGCTCTTTCGCCAGCGCTACCCGACGGTGACGGTCGAGGAGTCGCACATGATCGTCAAGTCCGGCAACATGGTCACCGCCGGTGCGGCGCTCGGCCACATGGATCTCGCCCTCTGGCTGGTGCGGCAGAAGAGCCCCACCCTGGCCTCGCTCACCGCCAAGTACCTGGTCGTCGATTCACGGCCGTCGCAGTCCGCCTACGCGTTGACCGATCACCTGATCCACTCCGATCCGCTGGTCGAGCGGTTCGAGGGCTGGGCGCGGACGACGCTGGGAAGCGGCTTTTCGCTGGACGAGGCGGCGAAGGCGGTCGGCACCAGCAAGCGCACGCTGGCCCGCCGCCTGCAGGCGGTGCTCGGGCGGTCGCCCCTCTCCTACTTCCAGACCCTGCGCATCGAGCGCGCCGTCCACCTGTTGCGGACGACCAACGACAGCGTGGACGCAATCGCCGAACGGGTCGGCTACTCGGAAGGGGTGACCCTGCGGACCCTGCTCCGCCGCCGTCTCGGCCGCGGGGTGAGGGAGATCCGCCAAGCGGCGGAACGGTGACCGCGCGGGAGCGCCGCCGCCTGCTGTTATCCTTGCCTCGTGGAAGGCGCGCGCGACCAGCCTCTCCTGCCTGCCGAGCCCGCGGCGGACGACTACGCGGACGAGGTCCGTCCGGATCTCGAGCAGCTGCTGATCGCCACCAGCCGCACCTTCGCCCTGGCCATCCCCCTGCTGCCGGAGCCGACCCGCCGCCAGGTCACCATCGCTTACCTGCTCTTCCGGATCGCCGACACCTTCGAGGACGCGGCGCGCTGGCCGCGCGCCAGGCGGATCGAGGCGCTGGCGGCCTTCGAGCGCCTGCTGGCCGCTCCCGATCCCCGCGCCATCGCCGCCACCGGTGGCGCCTGGGCGGCCGAGGTCCCGTGCGACCAGCCCGGCTACCGCGACCTCCTCGCCGAGCTGCCGCAGGTGCTCGAAGCCTTCTTCGACCTCTCGCCGCCCGCCGTCGCGCTGATCCGCGACCACACCCTGCGCACCGCGCGCGGCATGTCCGGCTTCGTCGCCCGCACCGACGACCGTGGCGAGCTGCGCCTGCGCGACCTCGACGACCTGCGCGGCTACTGCTACGTCGTCGCCGGCATCGTCGGGGAGCTCCTGACCGAGCTCTTCCTGCTCGGCCACCCCGACCTCGCCCCCGGCGCCGCCGCCCTGCGCGAGCGCTCGCGCGCCTTCGGCGAGGGCCTGCAGCTGGTCAACATCCTCAAGGACTCCGCCTCCGACGCCGCCGAAGGCCGCCGCTACCTCCCCGACACCGTGCCGCGCGCCGAGGTCCTTGCCCTCGCCCGCACCAACCTCCGCGCCGCCGCCGACTACGTCCTCACCCTGCAGCGCCTCAACGCCGAGCGCGGCCTCCTCGCCTTCACCGCCCTGCCCGTCGAGCTCGCCCACGCCACCCTCGATCGCGTCGAAGCCGCCGGCCCCGGCGCCAAGCTCACCCGCCCCGAGGTCTACACCCTCGTCCAGCGAGTCCACCGCGCCCTCGACCGCGGCGAGCCCGCGATCTCCGCGAGGCCCCTCACCGGCGCCTGGGCAACAAAGGTGTGAGCCGCTGGCTCTGCTGCTCGATGCTGGCTCTCATCTCTCGGATCCTGCTCGCCGGCGTCCTGGAGATGATCTCGGGCGATCACGGCGGCCGCCTACGCAGAGACAGGGTCGTGTGCCAGACTGACGATGCTGAGCGGGACCGCGCCCGGGTTCATCGTGGGCGTGAGGGTGACGGTGGCGGTGCCGGTAGCGTCCGTCACTCCGGTCAGGGTCTGGCGTGCCGAAGGCGCAGCCGAGGGTCTCGCCGGCGAGCGGCTGGCGGGTCGTCGCCGCCGTCAGCCGCGCCGAGAGCGTCAGCGGGTCATTGAAGTCGCCGAACGTGCGCCGCCGCCCCGCGCAGCAATCCTTTGTGTTGACGAGAGGACCGCAATCCAGCCCCTGGTGCCGAGGAGGGGCGGCCTGTTACTGGCTTCTATACGAGAATTTGACGTCCGGAGAGCATGGCTCTAAGCTGGTCGCTGGGCGCTGCAACCCGCGCTGGGAAAAAACAGATGACCTCACAAGCGGCAATTCTCTTCTGGACAGCTCTCGCTGCCTTGGGCGCTTCTGTATCGGCAGTATTCGCCGCCCTCTACACACGACTTACCTACCGGCTGGTCAGGCTTCAGACGGACCCGAAGGTTATCGTCTACACTCGCGACGACCCCGACCGTCCTTCGGTCATCGTCTTAGTAATCGAGAACATCGGGCGCGAGGTCGCGGAGGCCGTCACCTTTACGCCATCCCGGCCTATCCCCGCGAAAGCGTGGGGCATTTCACTCAACGACGCACCCGCGGCAACCACGATGGTTGATGGCCCCCTTATCGACGGAATCCCAGCACTTGGGCCAGGTGGCACCCGGATAATCACATGGGGTCAACTTGGTGGCCTGAGAAAGGCCCTTGGCGATACGCCACTCCGACTTTCATTCACGTATTGGTGTGGAAAGCGAGTCTTCACCGGTGATGCAGCGCTCGAAATCAACTCGTACATAGCTACCGACGCGTCCACGCGTCCGCATGTCGTTGTCGCACGAAGCCTTCAGAGCATGGCTGAGTCTCTGGCAGAGATTCACACCACCCTCAATACGCTTGCCGAGCAGCCGCATGCGGACCGGCCCTGATTTGGCGCCTACCATATCCCCGCTGCCGGCGTGCTGCCGTCGTTCAACCCGGTGGCGCTGCCGGGCAACGATTACGGACGCCGGGAAGCCGTGTGAGTAGTGCTATGAAGCGACCCAAGGGTGAGTTCATAGTCGATCTGGCCTACGCCGAAAAGGTAGGAGGCCCGGCGCTATGCCAGATAACACGGCGATGCAGGCGCACGGCGCTTCGCGCCGCAGCCTGCTCGCCAAGCCGCTAGCCGCCTACCTATGCAAGGATGAGGGATGAAGGAAAAGTTCTCTACAAGGCATGGCTTTGAGCCTCGCGAACCCGAGATCAAGGTCACGCACCAGGCCTCTCACGACCTTCGTGGCGTGGCTGTAGACATCGCGTACGAGGCTGGCATGGACCCGCATTTGATGCGCGGAGTTGTTTGTCACACCCTTCGGGTTCGCGAGGATCCGAGCAACTGGAGCGCGTTCCCAAACGTGGACAACGAGGTACGTGGCAACGTCGATGAGTGCGAGTGGTACGAGGTCTACGATGTGATCGAGGCCGTCTATCAGCACCTTCAGCGGGCGGCCAAGCGGCGCGATCATCCCGGCGTTCCCCCTCCGCAACCTGACCTCTTCGCGGCAGAGCTTAACAAGTACTTCAGGAAAAATGGCATCGGTTGGCAGTTGGCTGACGGTGAGGTGCGCTTCCGCAGTGATCGGTCGTTCGAGCTTGCCATGAGGCAGGCTACGGAAGTGCTTGACGAAGAGGGACGATCGACGGCAGCGAAGGAGCTTCGCGAGGCGCTTCATGATCTGTCTCGGCGTCCCGAGCCCGACGTCACCGGAGCGCTCCAACACGGCCTTGCCGCTCTCGAATGCGTCATGCGCGACGTTTGCGGCGATCCAAAGGCGACGCTCGGCACGCTCTTGTCCCGACACAAAGGGACCATTCCATCCCCACTAAACCAAGCCGTGGAGAAGATCTGGGGGTTTGCGTCTGAGCAGGGACGTCATGTTCGTGAGGGTAACGAGCCCTCGGCTGAAGAAGGGGAGCTCGCGGTTCACGTCGCAAGTGCCGTGGTCACGTATCTCACGAAGAAACACTGGTCCGTCTGGAAGGCAAAGCGGTTGTCTTCTTGAGGCCGATTTCCTTGATGCGCGTCACGCTGTCGCTTGACCTATCGCCTTCACGGCCTCAATCTGCTCTCGGTGCTTACATGCGCTCGGCGTTCGAGGTACTGAAGAAGAAGATATCGGTGACCACCGCCTTGCCAAGCGCGGCCTTGATCCTTACGATCATTTCTTCGCGGTAAGCAAGAGGGTGAAATTGTATATCCAGTCCCTTTTCGCGGAACATGCTCTTGAGCACTTCTATAATGCCTGTAAGTTCCTTGGCACTAAGCAGTTGAAGCTCTTTGGCGCAACCGATGAGCAGCACCCTCGACCTGAAGGTCCACACCCCTACGTCTATCTCCACTGGTTTGGCCGAAATCTCACGATAGGTTGGCCGGCACCGGTCTGCATCACTCCTATCGTTTCCTAGAGCGGGTGCCTGCGAGATGACGGCCCCAAGAACCAAGAACAAGGCTACCAAGTGGGAACGCATCGAAGTCACGGCGCTCCGTAGATTAGGGGAATACCCCCTGGGCTGTACTTCAGCAGGCAGCCAAGGTGCTTGGTGTAGGCCTCGCACTCGGCAGCGTTGTGCGACAGGCTCTTGAGGCGTCCGCTATCAGCTTGGTAAATGTGGAAGTTTTCATGGACGCAGATGCACTTGTCCACGCAAGTGTCACCTTGAGGAATGTACCAGGGATAAGGAAGTGCCCCGCCCTTCTTAGTTCCTCCTAGCTGGAGAGGAGGTTTATCCTTGTTCCCGCAATAGAGTGCGCGCCTTCCCAGGACATTGCGGAACGCTCGATCGATGGCCTGTTGACTACAGCAGTCCCGCGCCGGGTCAGGCGGCCCAAGCGATGAGCAGGGCTTGGAGCCCGGTGGGGCTTCATCGACGTTAGAGGGCGCCAGACCTCTAGGATCCGTCACGCTTAGGGGCGAGTCTGAAGCATAGAGGTACTCATTGATGTCAAGTAGCCGAAGAGGCTCGAATTGGGTGTATCTACCGACGCTCGGCTGGTACCAGCGGTTGATGTTGTAGCTCCGAGACGTCATGCCATTTGCACCCGCGCTAAGCTGCTCAGCTTCCTGCCCTGGCAACCGCAGAGGTTGGTGCTGATCAGTGGAGCGGAGGCTGTAGACGACCCCATACGGCTCGTATTCCGCGCGCCAGAGAACCCCCTGAGCGGCGCTGGTTTGAAGGGTCGGGGTGCCGAGATGATCGGTGAAGGTCCAGGAGGTCGTTTCGGTGGTATCGGATTGAGCGACCGGCTGGTCGTCGAACCAGATGTACTCCGTGAGGATGGTTGGGCTCGGGCTGGTCGTCAGCTCGGATTCGGCCAGCAGATGCAGCTCGGGGCCGTAGAAGAAGTAACGCCGGTTGCCCGTCGCGACGGTGGCCGGGGCGATGGGCTGGCGAGGCGGGGGACTGGTGATGGTCTCGCCGGCGCCGCTCTGGGCGCTCGAGGAGGTCTCCACGGCTGAGGCAGCTGCGCGCCGTGACGCAGCCTGCGGGAAGAGCCCGGCCCCGTCCCGGATCACCGCCGCGACCGTGCCGAACCCGGGATGCCCCGGGTCCGAGCCGTACGGCGAGCTCGTATCGACCTGCACGACCACCAGGGCGGCGATGTTGCCGTAGATCGTGCTCCCCTGCATGGCCATG